>Ga0307444_1001103_pt1 | contig 11875 bp, 11 predicted proteins | sample SalMarSW160340MG_FD_202145 | JGI IMG/M metagenome (GOLD analysis project Ga0307444, IMG submission 202145) | Salt marsh sediment microbial communities from the Plum Island Ecosystem LTER, Massachusetts, United States - SW1603-40 | ecosystem: Environmental > Aquatic > Marine > Intertidal zone >... | reverse complement strand
CTTGATATAGATTTTGTAAGTGACCAGGATTACCTGCATGAGTTCAAAGATGGATACACAGGGTTTGATAAAACAGATAAGTATTTCAACAAAACTTTCGGCAGGGACCTTGACGAGTATGATGATCCGGTAAGAGTAAACAGGTTGAATCTAAGTAGAAGCTGGTCCAACTATAGCCTGAGCGCTGAAGCACGCTGGTATGATGATATTATAACCCGACGCCAAGGCGATACGGATACAACCTTGCAGAAACTCCCGTTTATTGAGTTTAATGCGTTAAAACAGCGTTTTTTAAATACTTCCTCTTTTTTTGATTTCGACTCTGAATATACTTACTTTTTCAGGGAAGATGGCACAAAAGGCCATCGGGTTGATGTACATCCTCGGCTCTATCTACCATTAAGATATAAACATTATTTCACTTTTGAGCCTTCCCTTGGTGTGCGAGAAACCGCCTGGCGTATTAATGAAGACGAAAATACCTCTACGGAAAATGATTGGAAATTGCATAGGGAACTATATGATGTAACGCTAGACCTTTCAACAGAACTCTTCCATATATACCGTTTAAACGGCAAAGGCATCGACAAGATCAAGCATTCTGTAAGGCCTCAGATTGTTTACGACTACATGCCTGATGACCCGGATCTGTCTTTGTATCCTAATTTTGAAGAGGGAATAGACCGAATAGAGAAAAAAAATTTGGTTACCTATTCAATCACAAACACGTTTACATCAAAATCGAAAAAACATACAGCAGAAAGGGACAAGTATCAGAATAGTGAATATAACGAGCCGAGCTACATCTATCGTGAGTTTTGCCGTTTCAAGTTGGAACAGAGTTATGACATTAACAAAGAAAAAGAAGATGATCCAGAGAACTGGGCAAACAATGAGGAAAAACGGCCTTTTTCCCCAATATACGGCGAACTTGAGCTTGTCCCTGGCAACTACTTTACCATGCAGGCTGATGTCGAGTGGTGCCAGTATGAAAGTGATTTTCTGTCCCATAATGTTGCGGTAAACGTATCGGATAAGCGTGAGGATAGGATATTTGTTGAACACCGGTACACAAGAAATTCAAGTAGATCTATTTATACAGACTTACTTTTGAAAATATCAGATAATCTCTCTGCTTATTCAAATTACGAGCGCAATCTCTATGACAGGAAAAGAATCAAATCCAGCCTTGGCTTTTTATATAAAGCTCAGTGCTGGTCAATAGATGTAAGCTACACACATGAGGGAGATGACCGTAGATACTCATTTATGATAAACCTTTTCGGCCTCGGGGGATTAGGTAGCGACATTGAAGGATACCATGTGGAACATCCTTTTGAAAGTAAGGAGTAGTGGTCTATGTATACGATGAGAAACCGAAAAAAGTTGTATAAAAGTTTCACTACACGTTTAGCCGTGCCGTTTTCAATTATGATTATTTTTGTCTTGTTTTCTTCTAGTTGTGGTAAAAAGGCACCACCTGTGCCACCCCGTCAAAAAAAACCTCCCGCAGTCAAGGACTTGGGTGCAAGCATAGATGGGGGTGCACTCAAACTGACCTGGGCTATTCCTAAGGAAAAAGGCAGGATTATATCTGGCTTGTCTGGTTTTATTGTTTATAGATCAAAAATGCTACTGTCAGATTCTGATTGCAAGAATTGCCCAGTGCTGTTTAAGCGTGTTGCTGATATTCCCTATGAAGTGCGTGCTTCTGGATATATGAAAGAAGACAATAGTACCTACACTGCAACTCTGGAAAAGGGCTATAGATATATCTATAAGGTAATTGTTTATAGAAAAGGGGTCACAAGCAGCGACTCAAATTATGTTGATCTTATCTATTAATCAGGGTAATATTTATACGTTATTTAATGGTAACGTTCACGCCTCACCGTTATCCGTTGTCCGAAAGGGGAGATATTCCTCTGGAGCAACCTATTGTTTGACCTGTTGATGGATATGTATATTTAAGCAATTCATTGCCATTATTGCCTTATCGATGAACGGTGAACGAACTTAATGTATACGGGAAAATGTTGTTTTTAAAAAGACGTAACATCTGGATAATCCTTTTTCTTCCGATATTTTTTTCGGCGTGTGGATACAGGTTCACAGGTGGTGGAAGTTTTCCGGCCGGTATAAAGAGTATCTGTGTGGTGACTCTTGAAAACCGTACCTCTGAAACCGGAGCTGAGAATATATTTACAAATGACCTCATTTATGAAGTGACAAGGGACAACAAAGTCTTTTTGACAAGCAAAGACAAGGCTGAGGCTCTCCTATCCGGCATAATTCAATCCATGAGCATTGAGACAATCTCCCGAAAAGGGGCCCACTCCTCCCTTTCCCTCGAAAGACGAGTTACAATTACAGTTGATGTAAAATTAACAGACCCAAATGGCAAGGTAATTTGGTATGCAAGCGATGTTTCTGCAAACGAAGCCTATGATGTGATGTCAGACAAGCTGGCAACTGAACAAAAAAGGAAGGGTGCCATTTCAGCTCTTTCAAAAAGGCTTGCGGAAAAGCTTTATGCTCGCATAACAGATGATTTTTAAGGGATTTTTAGTTTAGTTTTAGAAATTCAAATATCCTCACGAGGGTAGTGTAGGGGGTCAAGGTATGATTTTGCCTCACCAACGGTAAAAAGAGACCCAGTAATCACTATCAAATCCTTTGTATCAGCCAAATCCCTGGCCCTCTCAATAGCTGTTGATAAAGGAACGTGGACCTCTCCGTCTTTTCCAAATTTCTTGGCCACATCCATTAAATATTGTGGGTTGGCTGCCCTGTAATAGGTCGGCTTGGTATAGATTGCTTTGTGTGCCAGAGGTAAAATCTTTGTAAGAATATTTGAGATATCCTTATCTTCCATAATACCCAAAACCAGGATCAGTTTTTCAAAATGAAAATCATTACCGATTGCCTGCGCGAGTGATCGCATGGCTGATGGATTATGTGCACCATCAAGAATAATGGTGGGATGTGAAGAAACCTCCTCTACCCTGCCAGGCCACAGAGGATTCGCAAGGCCTCCCTGAATAGCCTCTTCTGAAACAGTAATGCCTTTTTTCTTGAGTATCTCCAAAGCCAACAAGGCTAAGGCGGCATTTCTATCCTGAAATCTGCCCTTAAGGCCAAGCTCGAGATTCCTGAATCTATTGTGTAAGCCATAATACCCTAAAAGGCCTGATGATAATCTTCGATAGCGGGCATGCTGCCCTACCCTCCAGAATGGGGCACACTTTTTCTTACACAGAGACTCAAACAGTTTGACTACAGGAGGCTGATCTACAGCTGTTACCAGGTCAACACCCTTCTTTATGATACCCCCTTTCTCTTTTGCAATATCAATGATAGTATCGCCTAAGAAATGTTGATGATCTAAGCCAATATTGGTAATAATAGAAATCATTGGGTCGATAACATTGGTGGCATCGAGGCGTCCACCCATTCCCGCTTCGATAATGCTGACATCAACATCTTTACGGAAAAAATAAATAAGCGTCATAGCAGTAGTAAGTTCAAAAAAGGTCGGTGGCTCCTTCTGGCTTGTAACCTCATATATTTCCCTAATAAGTGAGGCTGCCTGATCTTTTGTAATCAACTCCCTGTTAATTCGAAACCTTTCAGTAAAGCTGACTAAATGAGGTGAGGTGTAGAAACCGACTTTTAGGCCTGCCTGTATTAATATTGACTCCAGTATGGCTCCTACAGATCCCTTGCCATTAGTACCAGCAATATGGATATAGCGCTGATTATGGTGAGGATTTCCAAAGGCCTTTAAAAGATTGTTTGTTTTTGAAAGGCCAAATTTAATCCCATATTTTTGGAGACCAAATAGCCACGAAACCGATTCTTGATAGGAACCATTGGTGTTTTTCATGTCTTTCGCTTAACTTACCACTCATCACTTATAAAATTGACAACATCAATGAATACTCTTGCTTCTCAAAGGTTTGGCTGAGTATAGTGGTATTGTATATAAAGACATGAATGATACTAAAATATACGTGGAGATACAATCTCTATTTCGTATTACTGATTAATCAAGGGGGGAGATAATGGCTACGGTTGCAACAGGTCTGGATCAATTTGAAGAAAAATACTGGAAAAGATTTAAGGGTCAATCCTTAGGACTATTAGCTAATCAGGCTTCTGTAGATCATAATCTAAAAAATGCAAAAGATGTGATCTCTTCTCTCCTTTTAGGGCATCTCAAAATACTTTTCGGCCCCCAACATGGATTCAGAGGCGAAGATCAGGATAATATGGTTGAGACAGAAGACTATTTTGATCCTGAGCTACATATCCCGGTATTCAGTCTCTATGGAAACAAAACAGGTAAGCTGTCTGATATCCTCGAGACTATAGATGTTCTTATCATCGATCTACAGGACGTAGGAACAAGAGCATATACTTTTATCAGCACTATGCTCTACTGCCTTAAAGAAATCGCCAGGACAGGAAAAAGGGTTCTTATATTAGATAGGCCTAACCCTTTAGGTGGAATGATAGTAGAGGGAAATCTTTTGCGCCCCGAATTGTATTCTCTTGTGGGGCCATTCGCTCTTCCTATGCGCCATGGAATGACAATAGGAGAACTGGCACACTTTTTTAATGATGTCTTTAAGATTGACTGTGACATTACTGTAATCCCTCTTAAGGGCTGGTACCGTCATATGTTATGGAAAGATACAGGGTTAAAATGGATTATGCCCTCACCAAATATGCCTCTTTTTGAAACTGCTTTAGTGTATCCAGGGCAGATCATCTGGGAAGGCACAAATATATCAGAAGGTAGGGGGACATGTCGTCCATTCGAGATATTTGGCGCACCCTTTATAAATCCATCTATAATTAAAAAAAGGTTAGCATTGAAAGACATTAAAGGATGCTATCTTCAAGAATATTATTTTAGGCCTACATTCAACAAATGGAAGTCAAAGCTTTGTGGCGGCTTTATGATTCATGTAGTAAATCCTAAAATTTATAGACCTTACCGGACATCACTTTCCTTGCTCAGAGTAATTCTAGAAACCTACAGAGATACGTTCGCCTGGCAGCAACCTCCTTATGAATATGAGTTTACAAAACTCCCAATAGACCTTATTTTTGGAGATTCTTCAATAAGGCTCGCTTTAGAGGCAGGAAAAGAAATTGAGCAGCTCTTGAAGGGTTATTCTAAAGAACTGGAAGGCTTCCTTGATTCAAGAAAACCATACCTGATGTATCGTGACTAAAGCCACCACCGGCTAAAGTTTCTGAAAAGATACAATACCTTGTTAACTTCAAATGCGGAAAAGCACTATATTAACCCTGGCCCGGACCCGCCTGGCGGATGTCGGGCAGGGATGATGGGCAGGCCTCGCCTGCAATTGTAGGCTGATCCGAGCATGTAGTATTGTATAGACTTAACAGTGTTATTTAAGCAGATCACGTCAAAGCGAGGTTTCAGCACCTTTCGCTCATCTCGGCTCACTGTTAACTTTCATTTTTTTCTAAGTCTTTTTCTGGCGATCTCAGCCTCTTTGGTCTTTGGAAAATTCTTAACCAGTTTTTTAAATACGAGGTTGGCAGTTGTCGTATCATTTATTTTCTCGAATGTGAGTGCCTGTTGTAACATAGCTGAAGGAACCTTATTACCCTTTGGATAGCCATTAATGACCTTTTGATAGGCCAAAATTGCCTCCTCATACTTTTTTAAGGCTCTGTGACACTCACCGATCCAGAAATACGCATTATCTGCTAGATCAGATGTAGGATACAGTGTGAGAAAATTTTTGAACCCTGCCATAGCTTCTTCATACCGATCATCCCTATAATAGCCCAATGCCCTATCATATGTTTCTGATTCTGTCAGCTTTTTCTCCTGTGAATAGGGGATATCTTTTTTTAGAGTCTCCTGGACAGGTAAAACCTTTTCCGGGCCAGTCGTTTTTGTAGTAACCGAAGGCTTAAAGCGTAACGAACTCTCAACCTTCTCAATCCTTGGTTTGAGCTCATCAAGCATAGAAGAAAGTTCCTTCATCTTGGATATCATAGCATCAACGTTAGTAGTATCTTCCTCTATGGCTCCCTTTAATAGATGACTGTTCTCTTCTACCTTGCCAGTCAATTCTTGAATTTTATCTTTTATTTCCAAAAGGTCAGCTTCAAATTGGGCAAGGTGTAAGCGTATTGACTCCTGATCCTTGTTCAAGCGCCCCTTATCCTCATTCAAGCTTTTTACTGTTTCCTCTCGCACAGACTCATGAGCTTTAATTTTTTCTTCAAATTTCTTTAAGGATTTCTCAAATCTTTTTTCATCTTTCTTTGATTGCCGATAAAGTGCGTTAACCTGATTATTAAGATAAATTATGTCCTTCTGAGAGGCGCAGGAAGTGAGAGAAAAAATAAAAACTGAAAGAAAAATAAAAAATTTAATAGCTATGTTAACCATTGCTTTACGTCTTCACTCACCCACTAAAATCCATAATATCGAAAGTGCCATCAGCACTCTTTTATGCTTCACATAATAACGAGAAGAGTCTATTTTAGACAGAGGAAACAGTTTCCCTTATGTCCAAGAATCTCGCCCCTTGATTCTTACGTTTCTGTAACTTATTTAGCTATAACTGTGAAATCATCACGTCTGTTCTGAGCCCATGCCCCTCCGCCCTGACCTGACGCAAGAGGTCTCTCCTCACCATAGCTTATGGCCTCTATCCTTTCAGAAGGAATCCCGAGAGAGACTAAGAATTTCGCTGCGCTATTGGCTCTTCTTTCTCCCAAAGCGAGGTTATATTCGTTGGTACCCCTTTCATCACAATTACCCTCAATTCTTATATGAGCATTGGGGTAATCTTTCAGGAATTCTGCCTTTGTTTGAAGTACAGCCCTATATTCTAATTTAATAAAAGACTTATCAAAATCAAAATAGATCGACTCTGCTTCAACCTTTGCAATCCTTCTTTCCTTCCAGGCCTTTTCCTCGTTCATCTTTGCCTCGGCCTCTCTTTTCTTAGTCATCTCCAATTCCTTGAGCTTCTCAAGTTTGGCTTCGTCTGACTTTTTAACTTCTTCCGCTTCCTTTACCTCTTTGACTGCGGGCTCTTCTTTCTCAACTTTTGCTACCTCCTTAGGGGGAGCTTTTACCTGCTTCTCTTCTGTTACCACCTGCTTTTTAGCACATGAGGACAGCAAAAAAACGGATAAGAATGCAAAAACCACAAGTACTGCAATTATTAGGTTCCTCTTCATAGTCTTTTACCTCCTTGTTTTTAGTTTATATAACAATGGGACCTCACTTTATATAAGTATATATACCTATCATTTTTCATTTTGAAATTCAAGCATTTAGATATCAAATAATACTTTTCTAAAAAAAGTAGTAATCATCGAAAATGTTGAACCCAAGAAGGTGATAGTTGATCACCATGTAAAAAAGTTATTTGTCTCTGGTTTTGCCCATTGCCATTAGCAATAAAAATATGGTGGTTGCCATCTGTTCTTTTCGAACTAAAGGCAATGTAACGCCCGTCTGGAGACCAACACGGATCCTCATTATTCCCTTGATTATGAGTTACACGATGAAGATCCTTTCCATCTGGCGAAATAGTATATATGTCGAAGTGACCATCTACGGAACCAGCAAAAGCTATCCTATTGAGCTTTGACCAGGCCGGTGAGGTATTATAATTACCTTCAAATATTAATCTTTCTACTTTGTTAGTAATAAGATCAAGGACATATATCTGAGGCGAGCCGGATCTATTAGAAACAAAGGCCATCTTTTTACCGTCAGGTGAAAAAGTTGGAGAGACATCGATCCCCCAATTCTTGGTCAGCCTCTTCACAATTTTACCTGTTAAATCAATTAAATAAATGTCCGGATTTCCACTAACTGTAAGTGTCAAGGCAAGCTCTCTTCCGTCTGGTTTCCATGCAGCAGCAATATTGAGTCCCTTTCTGTCTGAGATCTTTGTAACTGATTTCTTAATCATGTCATGCATAAAAAGCATTGTTCTTGCATTACGGAAAGAGGTATAAATCATCTTGTCGCCTAGGGGAGAAAATCGTGGTGAAATAGTAATAGTATTGTACTGTGTTATTTGCTCCGTGTTATGTCCATCATAGTCAGATATGTAAATCTCTTTATGCCCAGAAGAAGTTCCAACAAAGGCCAACTTAGTTAAAAATGGTCCGGAATGTCCTGTCAATGTAAGCATAATATCGTTCCCAAGGCGATGCATTAAATATCGTGATTGTTCAATCAGCCCCAGCACTCTTTTTCCATAAAGTTGTCTGCCAGAGAAGACATCAAATAATCGTATCTCTATCTTAACCTGTTCACCTATACAACTATAACCACCTTTTAAGAGGAGTGTGGCCCCAATAACTGACCAATCCTTAAAATGGATGGTGTCGCCTGTAATTCCAGACTGTGGGTCCTCAATAAAGGAATCCTTATCCAGCGGTCTAAAATAACCACTGAGATCAAAATCATTGGATATAATTCCGGGAAGTTTGCTTCTTAAGTCTGGGTGTTCACTTTTTTTACCTATGTATTTAAAATCAGGTATAGCAATAGCTATCTTCCTCATTGAAGGAGACGTGATATCTATATAAAGCCGTGCCTCTGACTCCTTTTTCAGCAAAATAATGCCTACACATAGAACCAAAATCCATATAACTATCCGAAAGACGGCTCTATTGTTGAATAAGGTCTTTAAGACTAAAATTGATTTCAACTTCATCATACCTCTTCAAGTAGCCGGGTGGAAATTCAGGGAGAGGATCCGATCTCTCAATAGCCTTTAGCACAGAATCATCAAAGAGAGGGTTGTTGGATTTTTTCCTAAACAAGGCCTTTAAAATCTTTCCGTCATTTCTTACAGTAACTATAATTATTGCTTCAGGGGCTTTCTTGCTTTGTATATTAATAAGGGCGACCGGGTAAGACCAATTATTTTTGATAGCATCTTCGATCTTTATCTGATAAAGCTGAATACCTTTACCTATACCTGAAGACATTCCAAATATCCCACCTTTTCCTCCTTGAGAGAAACCTTCAATACCTTCTTCAGGTGTATCCAGGATCTTTTCGGATTGGCTTGTCTTATCATTTTTTACCTTTCTTTCGATTTGCGATAGGGCCTTTTCGAGGTCATCCGTCTTCTCCTCTTTTACCTTCTTTTCTATCTTCGATATAGCCCGATCAACAAGTTCCGAAGCCGAAAAATCGTTCTTTTTTTCTCTGGCTACAGGCTTTGAGGAAACCCTTTTTGCTAAAACAGACACTGTCTTTTTTTTCTTAATGGCTATCCGCCGGGTTTTAGTCTTTACTATATGAGGTTTTTCCTTTCTCTTGGCTATGTTTGTTGAACCTTTTCCCTTGACACCGCTTTCAACTCCTGATGGAGGCCCAACTAACTCAACATGATATACCCTCTCCTCCATAGATGGAAAGTGAATGTTTGTTTGTGGAGCAAAGAGAAACGTAGAGAATATCACTAGATGAAAACAGAAGGATAGGGTCATCATCCTGACCCATCTCTCTTCCTTAAAACTTGAATTAACCATAGACCACATGGCTGTCATTTATGCAAAGATTCGGTTATCATCCCCACTTTACTAATTCCAGCCTCTTTAACCTGAGACATGACCTTCATTACAAAACCATAAGGCACATCTTTATCAGCCTGCAATAGAATCTCTTGTCCGGCTCTATTAGCGACTATTTTTGTTAGCTTTCCCTTGAGAGCATTAAACGTAACATTATAGTTTTCAATATAAATGAGCCTTTTTTTGGTGATAGATAATATTAAAGGATCTTCTTTGCTCTTTATGCTTTTACTTTCTGTTATGGGAAGATTTACCTTGACCCCATGAATCATCATAGGCGTTGTTACCATAAATATAATGAGCAGCACCAACATAACATCAACCAGGGGTGTTACATTGATATCTGATATTAGATCTGACCTGCCTTCTCCCACATCCATTACTGTTCGCCTCTTGGTTTTTCAGTTAAAACTCTTCTTGTTAAGCCTTTATCTAATGAACCTACAAAGTCAGAAATAAAATTCCCCATCTCCGTTTTAGTTGTTCTCATCCTATTGTTAAAATAATTGAAGGCCACAACAGCAGGTATAGCAGCTGCCAACCCTGCTGCCGTGGCAATGAGGGCCTCGGCTATACCAGGGGCCACAACCGCCAAACTAGCAGAACCTTTCATGCCTATAGATCTGAATGAAGTCATTATGCCCCACACAGTTCCAAACAGCCCGATAAAAGGGGAGGCATTTCCAGTAGTTGCCAGGAAGGTGAGCCCTTTTTCTAAACGAGAGCTTTGAGCAAACAAGACCTTCTTAGCAGCCCTGTGCACATGATCTACAATCTGTTGCTGCGATTGCAAACCTTTATCTTCATCAGGATTACCTTGTAACATCTTAGACCGGTTAAACTCCGCATAACCAGTCCTGAATATCTTGGCTAAAGGACTAAAATTAAATATCTTGCTCTGCAAATATACTTTGCTTATCTCTCGGCTGGAGGAGAAAAGTTCTAAAAATCTTTCATTTTCATCTTTGAACTTCTTAAATAATCTTAATTTCATGAAGATTATTGTCCACGAAGTGAGAGAGAAAAAGAAAAGGAGTAAAAGAACAAATTTTACCATTGGACCGGCATGAAATACCATCTGGACAATATCGTTTGCAAAATGTTGTGACATTATAATGAGCCCTGATTAATGTTAATTGACTCATATTACAATACTTAAATTAAACCGCTAAAGTCAACTTAAATGCCAATGCCTAAAATGCCACAATAGCAATAATTTTAACTTTTACTAAGTTTAACTCTTGTGATAATAATAAACGTTAATTTAAAACTTCCTAAATATCTTACATATAGATCCATTAGTACTGCTTATTACGAGATACGAGATGCATACAAGAGAAATATCACCTTCTTTTCATGAAAGAAGCATAATGGGATGTCTTGCATGTGGAACGAATGATATTAAACCAGGCAGGCGGTATTGTTCAAAGCAATGCAGACAGAAACTAATATGGTCACTTTCTCTGTCTAAGGGATTACTGCAAACTCTTAATACACGATATGCAGTCTTTTCGTTTACCGAAAATTTCGTTGCCCTTGATGTGATGCCTGCCTGGTCAAATAGAATATCAAGATTTATCTACCGGAGAAAACCAGGTTACACTCCTGCTCACACACTTAAAGAACTCACACTTGAAGCTGGCAAGGAGTGGTATAAAAAAAGAAGCAGACGAATTTCTCGTAGTTTTGCATCTCAATCGATTCTTGAAGAAAATGTTGAACACAGTATCAACCCTGAATCAATCAAACCAAATGCGCACAGGATCCCAAAACTATCCGCTGATCAAAAAAGGGGGCTTAAGCATCTTAATATACATATGAAAACATTAGTGCTTGGAGATTATGTCAGGGAAATAAAAAAAGCCTACAGAGGAATGGCAAAGGTTTATCATCCTGATAAAGGCGGCGATGATAATAGGTTTAAGGAAATAAACAGAGCCCATGAGCTTATGCAACAATGGGTAGAAAATCCTAAATTCCAGTTAAACAATAAATTGCCCGGATGCTGGTCCTATAATGGTTATACAAACAGGTGGTCACCCCCTTTATGGCAATAATTATCCCCAATATGAGCCTTTGAGGGATGCAAGAAAACTTGTGGAGCCACCGGGCGGAATCGAACCGTCGACATCCTCATTACGAGTGAGGTGCTCTGCCATCTGAGCTACGGTGGCCTTTTTATTTACTATTTATACCTTTTTTTATAAAGAGTCCAACCTTTTTAGAGATTAAAAAAGATGAAAAAAGCAAAAGATTATCTAATATTCCC
>Ga0307444_1001097_pt1 | contig 11907 bp, 12 predicted proteins | sample SalMarSW160340MG_FD_202145 | JGI IMG/M metagenome (GOLD analysis project Ga0307444, IMG submission 202145) | Salt marsh sediment microbial communities from the Plum Island Ecosystem LTER, Massachusetts, United States - SW1603-40 | ecosystem: Environmental > Aquatic > Marine > Intertidal zone >... | reverse complement strand
TGCTGGCCGATGAGCCGGTGGAAGTACAGCGCGCCGTTATCGGTATACTCAGTCTCTTGAAGAGCATCGCCAAAGGGAAAAATAGTCAGTAACATCGTTCCCCATCCCGGACGGTCATCGCCCGCATCGGGATGAGGCGGCGTCCGTCATCCGGCGGGATAAACTTGCTACTCAGCTGGAAAAGTGCTAGATTTAACTTGATTAAGCCCCATCTTCCGAGATAGCAGCTGAGGGAGTGACCCCTTGACGGAAAGCAAAGAAGAGGAGTGGCTGAGGTTCATCGACACCCTGAGCCACGAATTCAAGACTCCCCTGACCTCCATCATCGCCGCCGCGGGGCTACTGGCCGAGGAACTGGAGGCCAGCGCCGACGAGTCCCTCCAGACCCTCATCCGCACCATCACCCAGAACGCCAGCACCCTGGAAACCAGACTGGCCGAATTTCTGGATACCGTCAAGACCGGCAGCGGCCGGATCCAGCTGCGTTACGAGCCGGTCGACATGAAGTCGCTCATCCTCGGCATCTGCCAGCAGGTCGACCCCATGCTGCGCAGCAAGGGCCAGCAGCTGCTTACCGACCTGCCGAAGTCCCTGCCCGTCATCGCGGCGGACGGGCCGCGGCTGGAGCAGGTGCTGCTCAATCTGGTGACCAACGCCGCCAAGTTCTCTCCCGAAGGGAGTAAAATCGTCATCCAGTCCCGCCCGCAGGTGGACGGCCTGCTCGTTTCCGTCGCCGATAGCGGCATCGGCATCGCCCGCAAGGAGCAGGACAGACTGTTCAAGCCCTACAGCCGCATCAACGCCGACCGCCAGCGCCACCCCGGCCTGGGACTGGGACTGGCCCTGGCCAGGCAGGTGGTGGAGCTGCACGGCGGCCGCATCTGGGTAGAGAGCGAAAAGGGCCGGGGCAGCACCTTCTTTTTCCTGCTGCCGCGTAACACCGCCGGGAAGACCGCCAGAGCCCAAGGAGGGGCATGAAAGTACTCGTTATCGAAGACGACCCCGGCATCATCGAGGTCGTCTCGCTCTGCTTCCAGCTGCGCTGGAGCGGCGTCACCGTCATCACGGCGTCCTCCGGTCAGAAGGGCATCGAGCTCGTCGAGACGGAAAGCCCGGAGGTGGTCATCCTGGACATCGGCCTGCCCGACATCGACGGCTACAAGGTGCTCAAGGAAATCCGCCGCTTCTCCGACGTGCCGGTGCTGATGCTGACGGTACGGGGCGAGGACACCGACGTGGCCAAGGGGCTGGAGCTGGGCGCCGATGACTATATCATCAAGCCGTTCAGCCACATCGAGCTTATCGCCCGGGTGCAGGCCGTCATCCGCCGCGCCCAGGGGCTGGCCATCACCGACGAGGAGCGCCCCTTCACCAGCGGCAGGCTCTCGGTGGATTTCAGCCGCAACGAGGTCGTCGTCGACGGCGAGCCCATCAAGATCACCTCCATCGAAAGGAAGCTGCTCTACTACCTCATCCGCAACGAGGGTCGCATCCTCTCCCACGAGAGCCTGCTCACCAAGGTCTGGGGGGACAACTACGTGGACGCCCGCGACCTGCTGCGCGTCCACATTCAGCACCTGCGGCAGAAGCTGGAGGACAACGCCGAATCGCCCAGCATCATCGTCACCGAGCACGGCATCGGCTATAAATTCGTCCGTCCCGCCAGCCGCTAGGTATACACCGCCACCACCACCGCCTCCCTGGGGCTGTACTCGTCGAAAAATATCACCGCCACCTTGCGTCCGGTTACCATCTCCGCCGTCGGCAGGTTGCGGGCCACGCTGACGTCCTCCAGATAGACCTTGAAGCTGCCGGCAATCCTTACCGTGGCGGTATAGTTCCCCGAGTTGAAGGCCCGCAGCTCGGCCTTTTTTAGTTTCAATGATTGCCTCCCTTCCCATTCCGCGAATGGGATTCTTCGTCGCTTCACTCCTCAGAATGACAGTGGGGGCGTGGCTAGACCGCGCCCAGCCGCAGGCTCTGGTGGTATTCCCCCCGCCGGGGACGGTAAACAGTCGTGATGCCCAGCACCCGCCGTCGGGCCGCATTCAGTCCGGCGCGGCCGTCGGTAACAGACACCACGTCGTAGAGCTGCTGGCCGCAGTTGACCGGGACGGCGATAGCCCCGCCGAAGGCTTCGATTTCCGCCCGCCGCAGGCAGGCCTGCCCTCGCGCCGCCGCCTCGGCCACGGTAGCGATGTTGCGGTCGCTCACCTGGAGCAGCCGGTCGTTGAGGCGGCCTATCTCCCCCCAGTCGAAGATCTCGGCCACCACCAGCTCGTCCGCACCTTCGTCGTAGCCCTCCACCTGGACGCGGTTGGCTGTCAGCGCCCCGCCGGCGTAGCGGCCCTCGCGGACGGCGTGGCCGGTGCCGTAGCTGTAGACCGCCTCGTCGTCGGCCAGCGGGTTGACCAGGTAGGCCGTGTCCCCCTCGATGAAGATGCAATCGGGGATAAAAGAGAGCAGCTTGCGGACGGCGGCGGCGCCGTCGTTGCCGGCGCTGACGGTAAAATCCGGGCAGAAGCCGGTGGCCGCCGCCGACGCCGAGACGACGCTTAACTTAAGCCCCACCCGCGCCAGGATAAAGGCCAGAATCTCTCGGACGCTGGTATCGCCGGAGCCTTTATTCCAGCGCAGCTGGCAGCGCGCCCGCCAGCCGGCCAGCGCCCCCCAGCCGTCGCGGGCGTGGAGCAGCAGGGAGGCGGCGCCCCCGGCGCTGGTGTGCTCGCCGGATTCCAGATAGAAGCTCAGGCCGTCGCTGTACTCCTCGCCCTGGCTCGTGATATAGCCGGACGAGAAATCGAGCCGCCCACCGGGCGCCAGGTCAATAAGCTCCCCTTCGCCCGGCGCGGCGTAGCGCCCGTCGTCGTTGCGCAGCTCCACGGTCAGCGCGCCGGAGGTCTCTCCCAGCTCCACCCGGGCGGCCAGGCAGTCCGCCGAAATTTCCAGGGTGCGGGGGGCCAGCGCCGCCCGCCAGACGCCGCGGGGGCAGGAGAGCCAGGCGTAATCGCCGTGGTGGGCCAGGGCCAGGCCGTACTCCTGGGACAAATCGAAGGGCACCGGCTCGCGCCAGAGGCCGTCCGTAAAGGCGCTGCCGGGGACGGCGTGCGCGTGGAAGGGGCGGCTGTAGGCCTCGGTGCCGGTGAATACCTCGCTGAAGAAGCAGCGGTAGGCATCCGTTTTGTCCAGGAAGGGCTGGCGGTATTCGTAATCGCCGCCGGAGGGGGCCGAGGCCAGCTCCTTAAGCGCCGACCAGGTGCCGGCGCCTGCCTCGCCGCCGTCGCCGTAAACCAGTGCCCAGAGCTTGTCGTCGCCGGAGGCGTCCTGCCCGGTGGCGAGCAGGTTCCAGTCCCCATCGTAGGCGGCGGCTACCCCGGAGAGGTCGCCGGTGCTCTTGTCCCAGGCCACCCGCGCCTGCCACTGCCCGCCGGTGCGCTGCTGCACGTAGAGGATGGCCTGGTCGGCGAAAAAGATGGCCAGGTCGCCGTTGGGCTTATAGGCGGCGGCCATACCGTGGACGGAGGTCGTCGGCGTGTAGTCGATAAGCTCGGGGCTGCCCCAGCTGGCGCCGTAATCGGCGGAAACGATGCGGCGGATTTCCCGGTTGTACTTAATCCAGAAGATAGAGACCTCCGCCCCCAGGGCCGCCGCGGCCACCGCCAGGCAGTCGTACTGGCCGGTATAGACCCACTGGCTGAAGTCGCTCCCCGGGCCGGGGCTGGCCACCCGCTGCCGGTAGAGCTGGCGCGATTCGCCGGCAGGTGTCAGCCGGGCGCGGACGAGCGAGCCGTCGCCGGGGACGGCCAGGGCGTGGTAGTAATCGGCCTCATCGCCGCTGTAGAGGCGCTCCCAGTCGTAGCGGACGACCCCGCCGAAGTCGTTGCGCGCCGTGAGCTTGATACCGGGTGTCGCCGACGCCTGCTTCTGGGCGGCCAGCAGCGTTGCCGTGAGACTGCGCATCTATCTTATCCCTCCGCCGCTTCGTCGCTGTCCGTCTTAAAGAGCTGCTGGCTGCGCACCTTGTGCCGCCAGCTCAGCTTTTTGAGCCGCTCCTGGAAGAGGGCCAGCCGCTCGCTCCCCCAGCGGCGGAACTCGGAAGGGGTCTGCGTCCCGCCCAGGTTGACCTGGTTGATGGTGGAGGCCGCCCGCTCGATGGCGGCATAGGCGCTGGCGCCGGTGGCCACCAGGTCCTCGCAGCGGGCCGGCAGCGTCGAGGCGGTCTCGTCCAGGGTGTGCAGCGTGCCGTAGTAGACGGCGCAGTCGGCGCCGTCCGGCTCGGCCCCGCTGAGGATGGTGAGGGTGTCCCCCCAGAGCGAGAAGCGCTGGTAGGCGGGCGGATAGTTGCCCAGGGGATACTCCACCGCCTGGATGATGATGCGCTCGTCGAGGCCGGAGATGTCCACCTCGCGCGCGTCGGCGGTGGTGCTCAGGGTGGCCCTGGCGGGCCGGGGGAGCTGCTCGGAAAGCTCCCGCACCGCCCGGTCGATGTGCCGGGTCAGCTCGGCGTCCGTCCAGCGGTAGTTCTGGCTGTCCTGGTCGTTGAGGTCAATCCTGACCAGGGCTATCATCTCGGTCAGGTTCATCGGCTTGCCTCCTTGTTGGGTATGCTTGTCCGCCCGCGGCGGCCCGGCAGGCTCATGTCCGTCCCGGCCCCGGCCCGCTCGATGCGCAGCAGGATTCTGTCCCGCCCCCACCCGCTGTCGGCGCCGGTCAACCCCCCGGGCTGGACGTTGTAGTCGGCGCCGGCCCCGCTATCACTCGCCGCGATAGCCGCCAGAGCCGCGGCGGCCTCAGCCCCGACGCCGCTATCGCCGGTGGTAATCTCTCCGGCGGTGTTCAGGTCGGACGCCTCCGCGCCCGCCCCGGCATCGGCGGGGCCGCTCAGCCGGGATGCCAGGGCGTCGGCCCCGGTGCCGGTATCGGAGGACGTCTTATTCGTGGCCGCATCCGACCCCGTGCCGTAGATGCTGAGGTCGTAGCCCGACCAGCAGGTATAGGTCTGCTGGCCGGTCCCGAACTGGGCACCTGAGCACTGGCACACGCCAACGCCGGAGTTAGTCCTCTCTATATACCCGGTAGCGCTTGAGTAAACGCCGATGATGTCATCCGTGGCGACGTCCATGTCAAGACCGGAGAACACCTGCTTTGAGCCTCCGCTGACGCTGCCTATCTCCTCGTAGTCGCGATTTGTGAAATTGGGATTTGAGCCATAAAAAGTACCGACAATAACTCCAGCAGTGTTACCGGAATACCAAAGCTCTATCGTGTCAAGGGTGCCGCTATCGTTGGCAGGATTAGTAGCGCACAGATTCGTTGTGGCAGTGGTATTCCAAGTCGAAGGGCGGTCAATCGCCCCCGGCCCGATGTCAATCGTGCCCGGGTCTATCCCCATCAGGCGGCCCCCGCCGTCCAGCTCCCCGGCCAGACCCCGGAACCTGCCCTCGGCCGCAGCGATGACAACCTGCCGGTCATAGCCTGCGGGTAAGACGGGGCCGCTGCCTAACCTTTCGGGTGAGTTCATCAGGCGGCGCAGGCGCGACATATCCGCCCGCTCGCCCGCGCCGCGGGTCGCCAGCAGGGCGTCGACGGTGGCCACCAGGTCGGGGGTGAAGATGCGCTGGATGGCCGCTTCCAGCTGCGGAAGGGTGGTATCCGGCCCGATGCGGATAAAGTGGACGAGGCAGGGATTTAATACCATTTGCGTCGGCAGGGACGCCAGCCAGTTACGGTAGTCCCCGGCGTCAAGCGGGCCGCCCCGCTCGTCCACCTCACCGGGGTAGCCGCCCTCCGGGATGACGGGTCTGGCGACGTAGTGGCGGGGGTAGGATAGCCCCCCTTCCCCCGGAAAGAGGGCTATCCCCGCCTTGAGCACGTTCTTGTGGACGTGAGCGCCGCTGTATTTGACGGTCGGCTGGAGCATGGCTCCCCCTTTAGCTCAGAGTGATGCTGACCTCCAGCGTCCAGGTGCCGCCGGACTTGGTGCCCAGGTCTTCGACCTTGCGGTTGAGGCAGATGGCGCTGGTGTTGTTCTTGACGACCCACTCGTTCCAGTCGTAGTTGGCCTCGCTCTCGCCGAAGCTGGCCTTGAAGGTGGCCTTCTGGCTGGTGGAAGTGGGGTAGCCGGACTCCATGCCCTTGTAGGTCTTGTTGGCGGCTGCCTGCAGGTCGGTCTGGGTGGCGTTGGCGGCGGTGGTGGCATCCCCCACGCCGATGCGCGCGTCGGTGGCGTTAAAGTGGTTGGACGAGGCGCCGGTGATGAGGTCCCACATCTCGTCAATGCCGGAGTTGAGCAGGCAGTTCCCCTCCCCTTCCCTCACCTCGTAGGGGGTGAAGGCGCGGTGGAAGTCCGCCTCGCGGCCCCGGTAGGGCGCGATGTCCTGGCGGTACTTGCTCAGCCGGTAGCGGCAGCGCCAGACGGCCGATTCGGTTCTCTCCATGGTCTCCTCCTCTTGGTTATGTAAACCCGTTAGTCCTGGACGCCGATGAGGGCGGCCGCCTTGATGGAGCTGAACAGCGCCAGCGAGACGTACCACTTGACGCGGGTGCGCGAGGCGTCCTTGTTCTCCAGCGGGCCGACCGGCTCGGCCTGGAGGTGCCCCGGGCTGGTCAGGCCGCAGAGGGCGCCCTCGCCGAACTGGACGGCGTAGATGGTGGAGCAGGTGCCGCCGGTGGTGTCGTCCTCCAGGCTGTCAACGAGGACGTGGGTATCCAGTATCCAGTCGTTGACGCCGATGGGCACGCCGTCCCAGAGCTGGACGAAGTTACCCCACTGGTCGCGGTCGGTCTCGGTCATGCCGCCGGCGGCCCGCACCAGGGCGTTGAGCTTGCGCCGCGAGCGCCGGCTCATCAGGAGCATGTCCGGCTTGCCGCCCTTGACGGCGTCGATGAGCTCGTCGAGCTTGGCCAGTGTCAGCGTATCGCCGGTGGCCCCCATGGCGATGACCTGGTCGGAGGCGGTCTCGGTGTCAATGAGCTGGCGCAGCCCGTCGAACTGCTTGGAGCTCGTCCCGGAGTCGCCGTAGACAAAGGCCTCCTCGAACTTGTCGCGCAGGGCCTTGGCCTTGAGCTCGATGACGGACGCCTCCAGGTCCTGGATGTTGGAGCGGGTGGCCTTGAGGAAGTTGTCCACGTCGGCGTCGCCGCCCATGATTTTGAGGTTGGCCGTCACCTGCTCGAAGGTGGGCGTGGACTCGGCCCAGGTGTCGTCCACGTCGTAGAAGTCGATGCTGGGCAGGGTCTTCTCCTGGTTATAGGTCAGGCCGTTGCCCACGATTTCGATGAAGGGCAGCCGCTGCAGCACCGGGGAGTCCTTGACGATGGTCTCCACCACACCCTGCAGCAGCATGTCGTTGGATAGCTTGGCAGCCTCTGCCAGCGTTAGTGCCATTTGGTTCTACCTCCTGTGTTAGCTTTTCTCCCCGGCCCTTACGAGCCGGCGCCCCCCAGGGCGTACTGGATTTTCTCGCGGGGGGAAAGGGCGGAAAGGTCGGGCGGTGTCCGCGGCGGCGCCCCGGCGGGCACGCGCGTCCGGGCGGCCTCGTTCTCCATCTCCTGCTTGACCCGCTCCATGAGGCTGCGGGCATTCTTGAGCGACTCGTTGACCGCCTCGATGGTATCCCCGGCGATAAGCTCGGAGAGGACGCCGGGATTGGCCGCCACCACGATTTCCTTGTAGGCGGCCACCGCCTGGGGCAGGGCCTTGCCCAGCTCATCCAGGGCCTGCCCGGCCTCGGCCAGCTCCTGCTTCAGCCCCTCGATTTGGCCGTCGCGGGCGGTCAGGGACTGCTCCAGCTGGATGATGCGCCCGTCGCGGGCGCGTAGCTCGCGGGCCAGGGCCTCGTTCTCCTCCTGGAGATTAGCCGGCTCTTCGGCGGCTGTCTCCGCCGTGTTCGGCTCTTGCTCTTTATCCATGATTGTTACCTCCCGGTTAGTCTGGTGCGCCTTCCGTCCGGGCCGGCAGCTCACTCTCCCTCGCGCCGTTCCGGTTAGTCTTGGCGTTAAGTGCCTGGTTCATCCTGAGGATGGCGTCGCGCTCCTCCAGCCAGCGCTGGAACTCGCCCTCGGGGTCGCGCACGCCCACTTCGTCCATGGCCGTGCGGCGGGAGTGGATGCCCGTCTGCACCAGCACCTGCTCGCTGGACACCTGCTTTTCCATGTCCTTGGGCAGCACCGGCCCCCAGACGACGCGCAGGTGGTTTTCGCCGTAGTCCTCGCCGCGGTATTTCTCCAGCAGCATTAGAATCATCTCGTTGCGGCGGTTGTAGGCGGCGGCGCGGATGATGCGCTTGCGCCGCACCTTCTGGAGGAGCGGCTGGAGCTCGATTTCCAGCGCCACGCCGGACATGTCCCGCTCGATGCCGCCGAAGGCGGAGCGCGGCGACTCGGACAGGTCGTGCAGGGCGCGGTAAATTAAATCTATGTAATTGATGTGCAGGTTGACGCCGCCGCCCTGGAGCAGGTCGAGGAGGTAGGCCTTGGCGTCCTCGGGGATGTTCCAGACTGCCCCCGGCTTGATGGCGATGTCCTCGGAGTCCTCCACGTTCTCCAGCACGGCGATGGGGTTGCCGGAAAGCTCCAGGATGTGCGATAGCTGGCTCATCGCCCGGTTCAGCTCCCGCTGCGACTCCATGATGGGGGGCAGGTCGGAAACGCCCCAGAATTTCTTGGGCTCGCGCCGGTTGGGGAAGATGACGAAGGGGATGAAGCCGTAGGGGTTGGGCTTGCTCTCCAGCAGGCCGTCGTCCAGGTAGAGGGCGAAGTCCCGTTCCGTCCAGACCTCGGTGACGGCGGCCTGTTTTTTAGCGGGCTTTACCCCGTAGACAAGCTCCGCCTCCTCGGCGGAGAGGCGGTAGCGCGAGGCGACCCGCCACACCCGCGAGATGTCGTCGCCGGAGCTCCAGGCGTACATGCCCTGGATGTCCGGGGCGGTCACCCGCACGCGCTTCTCGGCGGCGTCCCAGATGACCTTGTAGCAGGCGTCCCCCAGCACGGCGCAGTCTATCTCCGTCTCCAGGTCGAGCTGCTCCAGGTGGTTATCGGCGTACACTTTATAAAGAGCCTCCTCGGCCTGGCGGGCTTTGGCGGCGGCCTCCTCGGAATCGCCGTAAGGCTCCACGGCAAAGTTGATGCCGGTCATGAGGTAGGCCGTTACCTTCTCCACGAAGACGCGGGCGTAGTTAAAGATGAGCCGCCGCTCGCCCCGCCGCTCGCGCCCCTGCCACTGGTTGCCGTAGTAAAAATCGAGCAGGTCACGGTAGCCCTTGAGCCTGTCCATATCCAGGCGAGCCAGCTGCGCGGGGAAGGCTTCGTTCATCGTCGTTCTCCTCAAGCGTTAACTTTTCTCGCCGGCCGGGATTTCCCGGGGCGCCGCCGCCTTGAGCGCCCGCTGCACCGTCCGCAGGCTCACCCCGAACATCAGGGCCAGCTCCTTCACCCCCCGGCCGCGGGCAAAGAGCCGGTTTATCTCTTTGTCGCGCAGGCCCTTCAGCCAGCGCTGCCGTCCCCGGGGCTCGTCATAGAGGCACTGCTCGAAGGGACAGTCCAGGCAGGAAGCGGCGTACTCGCAGCCTTCGTCGCGGTAGCGGCAGTACTCCGGCGGCAGGTCGGGGTCACGGCAGGCTTCGGTCTCTTGCGGTTCTGTCTTCGCATCGCCAATCTCACGCGTTACCGAATTCATCGCTCACCTCTAAAAACCTAACAGCCAAAGATTAGCACATATGTTCTGGCCAGTCAATCAGATGTTGTCGCTTTTTCCGGCCCGCTGGCACTTGACAGATTGGCCGGGAAAGCCTAAAATTGCTTTAATAACGCAATATTTAGATAATCCCCGTCGCGGAGGCTGTATGCCGGTCTGGGATAACTACTTAAACGTCATCGAGGCCAGCCGCCGTCTCAAGGTACACCCGGAGACGGTCAAGCGGCTGTGCCGCCAGGGCGACCTGCCCGCCCACAAGATTCACAACACCTGGCTCATCGAAAAGGACACGCTGGACAATTTTGCCGGCACCTATAACCCGCGCCGCGGCGCCCGTAAAAGATTGCTGAGATGAGAGAGGCAGTATGAAAACCGCTGTCCGCTGGCTGAAACGCCCCAGGTATATCTGGCCCTTATTACCCGTCCTGGCGCTGCTGGCCGCCCTGCTGCCGGCCACGCCGGTACTGGCGGCCCCCCAGCTCAACGTGAACCCCGGCTCCGGCGCCATCGGCACCGGGGTGGTCGTCGCCGGCACCGTCTTCAATTCCTACGTCGGGGACAACGTCCACATCTTTTTCGATAATACCGAGATTGACGAAAGCCCCCTGGTGGTGCCCCCGACCGGCGAGTTCGAGGCGACTTACGTCATCCCGGCCAGCGCCGCCGCGGGGAGGCACTCGTTCAGCGTCCGTGACGACCTCGGCAACCCCCTGGCGGCGGACATCTCCTTCGTCGTCGAGGCCATCGCCATCACCCTCAACATCACCGACGGCCCGGTGGGCACCAGCACCACCATCGGCGGCAGCGGCTTCTACGCGGGGCGGACGGTAAACCTCTACTACCAGAACCTCATCAGCACCAAAATCGCCGCGACGACGGCCTCGCCTACCGGCCGGTTCACCTACGAGTTCATCGTCCCGGCCAGCACCGGCGGCTTTCACCAGATTACCGCCGTGGATACCACCGGCAAATCGACGCAGGCCCAGTTCAACGTCATCCCCGTCCTGGCCGTCAATCTCACCTCGGCCAGCCCCGGCAGCGCGGTCAGCCTCACCGGCAGCGGCTTCGGCTACCGGAGCAACCTCAGCGTCACCTTCGGCCCCTACGTCGTCGCCAGCCCCCAGAGCGACGACTACGGCAGCTTCACGCTGGAGGTCGCCGTGCCCGACCTCAATCCCGGCCTCTACGACATCACCGCCCGCGACGAGGCCGGCAACGTGGACCAGGCGACCTTCACGGTTACCGCCGCGGCCAGCCTGAGCCAGTCCGGCGGCGGCGTCGGCGCTGCCGTCACCATCCGCGGCTCCGGCTTCGAGGCCAACGGAAATATATCCATTGAATACGACGGTGTTACCATCCACACCGAGAAGGCCGATAGCGACGGCGCCTTCATCGCCTTCGTCACCATCCCCCCCAGCACCGCCGGCGGCCACCTGATAACCATCAGCGACGGCATTATCAGCCGGGAGTTCACCTACACCGTGGAGGCGGTGGCACCGGGCGTGCCGCTATTGACCCTGCCGGCCAACGGCAGCGCCAGCGGCGCCCGCGCCTACCTCGACTGGCAGGACGTCCCCGACGAAAGTCAGCCCGTTTATTACCGCGTCCAGATTGCCGCCGATGCCAATTTCGCCAATACGGTGCTGAATAAGGAAGGCCTCACCGAGTCGGAGTACACCCTGTCCCCGGAAGAGGCGCTGGCGGCGACGGGGAATACCGTCACCTATTACTGGCGGGTCAAGGCCAGCGACGCCGCCTACAACGAGGGCGAGTGGTCGGCCGCCTGGTCTTTCTCGGTCAGCCCGCCGCTCTCGCCGGTACTGCTCCTGCCCGCCTCCGGCAGCGAGCTGAAGGCGCCGGTGCTGCTCCAGTGGCAGGCCTCCACCAGCCTCAGCCCGCCGGTGACCTACCGGGTGCAGATAGCCGCCGATGCCGGCTTCGCCAGCGTCGCCCTCGACCTGAGCGACCTGACCAACCCCGAGTACGCCGTCCCCGAAGACGAAGAGACCGGCCTGCCCAAGAAGCAGACCTATTACTGGCGGGTCAAGGCCGTTGACGCCAGCGGCAACGAGAGCGCCTGGACGACCCCCGGCTCGTTCTACCTGGCCGCGGCGTTCAACTGGCCGTCCTGGGCCACTTACCTGCTCATCGCCATCGGGGTTATCGTGGTGGGCTTTCTCGCCTTCCGGGTGGGCCGGCGGACGGCCTACGAT
>Ga0307444_1001095_pt1 | contig 11927 bp, 11 predicted proteins | sample SalMarSW160340MG_FD_202145 | JGI IMG/M metagenome (GOLD analysis project Ga0307444, IMG submission 202145) | Salt marsh sediment microbial communities from the Plum Island Ecosystem LTER, Massachusetts, United States - SW1603-40 | ecosystem: Environmental > Aquatic > Marine > Intertidal zone >... | reverse complement strand
GTGGCCTCGGCCCGCTGCGCTCAACCGGCAACGCGGCCTTCGACGAGTATCGCGAGGAGACCTTGCGGCGCCTCGAGGAAGAAGCCGCTGAGTTCCAGACCTTCATGGAGCGCTTGCGCAAGGCGCGTGACAAGGCCGAGTTCGACCAATTCATGTCCGAGCGTGGCCGCGGCGGCGCCGCAAACACCGCGTAAGTTTCAAGCGCAAGAGAGGCAACAAAAGTGGGGGCGCGGGACTTCGGTTCCGCGTCCTTTTAGTTTGCTCATCACGCATAGCCCGCGAGCACGCTTTTGACGCCGAACCAGCGGAACACGATCGGCAAGATGAGCGGATTGAACATCAGACGGATCGCCAGCCGCCTGAGCCAAGGTCGGGACCGCTCGGAGGGGACGAACACCTTGGCAAACAGCGCCGCGTCTTTCTGGCGCTTGTCCACCGCCGGCTTGAGCAGTGCCTGATAGGCGGCGAAGGCCGCAGCATAGTCGCCGTCGTGCCGCTTTAGCTCCTGCGCCAGCACATAGGCGCCCGCCATGGCCATGTGCGAGCCTTGGCCGGCGAGGAGCGTGAGGCAGCCGCAGGCGTCCCCGAGCAGCGCCACGCGACCTTGATGCCAGCGCGGCATTACGATCTGGGTCATGGAGTCGAAGAAGATCGGCACCGTTCCTTCATAGTCGTTGAGCGCTTGCTCCAGAATCCAGCCGGCGCCCTTGAATTCCTCCCTGGTAAGATCGAGGCGCCGTTCATGGGGCACATGCACCTCGTTATGCCGGAACACATAGGTCGCATCCATGCGCGTCTCGTCCAGCGGATAGAAGGCGCCGACGCGGTCGGTCTCCTCATAGAGCTTCAGCGCCCGGTCGAGGTCGAAGCCGTGATCCTTGAGGTGGAACGCCGCGACATAGGCGCCGAGAAAGCGGTCGAACTGATGCTCGTCACCGAATACGAGCGTCCGCACTTTCGAATGCACGCCATCGGCGCCGAAGACGAGATCGAACGACGCAACGGTGCCATCCTCGAAGGTGACATTGACCTTGGTCTCGTCCTGGGCGAGCGCCGCGATCGATGAGCTGAAGCGGATAGCGACGCCAGAGGCCACCGCGCGCTCATAAAGGATGTGCTCGAGATCGGAGCGGCGCAGGTAGACATATTTGCTGCCAAGCGCCCGGCGCACGACATCGATTGGCATCGAGACATACGTCTCGCCCTGACTGTCGACGAATTGCATGGAGTCGATCGGATAGTGGATCGTGCGGAGCTTGGGGACGAGGCCCATGCGTTCGGCGACGTCCCAGCCCGAGCCGAAGAAGTCCATCATATAGCCCTCGGCGCGGAGCCCCGGCTCACGCTCGATCACCAATGGCTCGAAGCCAGCCTCTTTGAGCAAGATCCCGAGTGTGAGCCCGGCGATGCCGCCGCCCGAGACCAACACGTGCGTCATGATCCACCTTCCCTTCGGTCGTCAGCGCGGCGGCTTATCGTACCCACCGCCGGTCGGCGTCTTGATGACGATGGCCTCGCCAGGCTCCAGCATGGTCTGGGCGCAAGCCGGAAGGTTTTCCAGGCGCCCATCCCTCCGCCGTACGAAGTTTGCGCCGGACTCGCCCGGCTCCCCGCCGCGAACGCCAAAAGGCTGCACCCGGCGAAAGCCTGAGAGAAGGGCGCACTCCATCCGCTTCAAGAATCGAATGACGCGAAGGGTCCCGTCGCCGGCCTGCCAGCGGCCCTGGCCGCCGGAGCCGCGCCTGATCTCGAAGCGCTCGAGCAACACGGGATAACGGAGTTCGAGCACTTCGGGGTCGGTGAGGCGCGAATTGGTCATGTGCGTCTGCACCGCCGCGGCGCCGTCGAAGCCGGGCCCGGCCGGGGCGCCTGAGCAGATCGTCTCGTAATATTGAGTGCTGGCGTTGCCGAAGGTGAGATTGTTCATGGTGCCCTGCGCCGATCCCAGCACGCCAAGCGCGCCGTAGAGGCAATTGACGATGGTCTGGCTGGTTTCGACATTGCCGGCGGCGACCGCGGCGGGAAAGCGCGGCGCGAGCAGCGAGCCGTCCTCGACCACGATCTCGATGTGTCGCAGGCAACCGGCATTGAGCGGGATATCGTCGTCGACGAGGGTGCGAAACACGTAGAGCACGCAAGCCCGCGTGATGGGCTCGGGCGCGTTGAAGGTGTCGGGCTGTTGGCCGCTGGTACCGGTAAAATCGACGACGGCCTTGCTCTGGTCGCGGTCGACGCGGATCGCGACCTTGATGCGGGCGCCGCTATCGGTTTCGACCTCGAAGCTCGACGGCTCGAGCTTGGCGATGACCCGCGCCACGCTCGCCGCGGCGTTGTCCTGGACATGGCCCATATAGGCTTCGACCACATCGAGGCCGTACGTCGCGACGAGCTTGTGCAGCTCCTCGACGCCCTTGGCGTTGGCCGCCGCTTGCGCCTTCAAGTCGGCGATGTTCTGCGCCGGATTGCGGGCAGGGTAGGGGCCCTCGGTGAGGAGCTCGAGCACGGCCTCCTCGCGGAACCGCCCACCTTCGACCAGCCTGAACGGGTCGATATAGACACCCTCCTCCTCGATCCGCGTCGCTTTCGGGCTCATCGACCCCGGCGCGATGCCGCCGATGTCGGAATGGTGGCCGCGCGCCGCGACGAAGAACAGGATCTCGGCGCCGTCTCTCGCGAACACCGGCGTTACCACGGTGATGTCGGGAAGATGAGTGCCGCCGTTATAGGGCGCGTTCAGCATCCAAACATCGCCGGGCTTGAGTTCCGATCCGACCTCGCGGACCACGGTGCCGACGCTCCGGTCCATGGAGCCGAGATGCACAGGGATATGCGGGGCGTTGGCGACGAGGTGTCCGTCGCGGTCGAAGATGGCGCAGGAGAAGTCGAGCCGCTCCTTGATGTTGACCGAGCGCGCGGTGTTCTGCAGCGCATAGCCCATCTGCTCGGCAATCGCGGTGAAGCGCTTATTGAACACTTCGAGCAGGACGGGGTCCGGGCTCGTGTTGAGCGCCTCCTTCGTCTCGCGCCGCTTGGCGCGGGTGAGAAGAACATGGTTCTTCGCCGTCACGTCTGCTTGCCAGCCCGGCTCGACCACCACGGTCTGGTGCGGCTCGATGATGAGGGCGGGGCCAACAACGCGCTTACCCGGGCCGAGGTCCTTGCGCAGGAACACCGGCGCGTCGTGCCAGGCGCCGCCGGTGAAGAGGCCTGTCGTGGTGTGGGGAGGGGACGTCGGATCAGCCGCAAGCGCGAGGTCCGGCTCGGCGGGATGGCCGCCGCCGCCAAGGGCCTCGACCTCGATGGCCTCGATCTCGATCGGTTTATCGGGACTGATGAAGCCGAAGCGCTGCCGGTGCAGGTCTTCGAAGTTCGACCGCATCTTCTGAAGAGAGCCAAGCGGAACGGGAAGGGAGCTGTCGGTGCCGAGATAGCGAAGATGCGCCTCTCCCGCGATGCGGATGCCGTCTCGGGTCACGCCCTGGCTCTCGAGCTCGTCAGACGCATCTTCCGCCAGCGGCGCGCCGATGGCTTCCGCCGCGGCGAGACCCCCCTCATCGAGGAGCCGCAGTACCGCCTGGCTTCGCGTCGCCTTGAGCTCGGCGAGACCCATGCCATAGGCCGAGAGCACGCCAGAGAGCGGATGCAGGAGCACATGGGAGATGCCAAGCGCGTCGGCGACGAGACAGGCATGCTGGCCCCCGGCGCCGCCGAAGGAATTGAGGACATAGTCCTCGACGTCATAGCCGCGCTGCACCGATATGGTCTTGATGGCGTTCGCCATGTTCTCGACCGCGATCCTGATAAAGCCGTCGGCGACGGCCGCAGGCTCACGCCCGTCGCCGATCTCCGTGGCGAGCGAAGCAAAGTGGGCGCGCACGGTGTCGGCATCGAGGGGCTGGTCCTGTCCCGGCCCGAAGATCTTGGGAAAGAACTCCGGCACGAGCTTGCCGACCATGACATTGGCGTCGGTGACGGTGAGCGGGCCATCGCGGCGGTAACAGGCGGGGCCCGGAACGGCGCCGGCAGAGTCAGGTCCGACGCGGAAGCGAGCACCGTCATAGACGAGGATCGAGCCGCCGCCGGCGGCGACGGTGTGGATCAGCATCATCGGCGCGCGCACGCGTACGCCCGCGACCACGCTCTCGAACGTCCGCTCGTAGGTGCCGTCGTAGTGGCAGACGTCGGTTGAGGTGCCGCCCATGTCGAAGCCGATCACGCGGTGGAAGCCGGCGATCCGCGCCGTCTCCACGGCGCCGACCACCCCGCCGGCGGGGCCTGAGAGGATGGCGTCCTTGCCCTTGAACAGATGCGCCGAGGTCAGGCCGCCGGAGGACTGCATGAACAAGAGCCTCGTCTCGCTCGAATCCGATGACAGCGCTGCGGCGACTCGATCGACATAACGGCGAAGAAGGGGGGAAAGGTAGGCATCGACCACCGTGGTGTCGCCCCGGCCGACAAACTTGACCAGCGCGCTGACCTCGTGACTGACCGATATCTGCGCGAACCCCGCCTCGCGCGCGAGCGCAGCCGCCACATGCTCATGGGTGGGGTGGGCATAAGCATGCATGAACACGATGGCCACGGCATCGATGCCATCATCCCGCGCGTCACGGAGAGCGTCGCGCATGACGTCGACGCCGAGCGGCGTCTCGATGGTGCCATCAGCATGGATGCGCTCAGGCACCTCGACCACGCGCGCGTAAAGCATCGACGGCTTTTCGATGTGCCGCGCGAAAATCTCGGGCCGCGCCTGGTAGCCGATCTCGAGCGCGTCGCGGAAACCCTCGCTGACAATAAGCAGAACCCGATCGCCCTTGCGCTCGAGCAGCGCATTGGTGGCGACCGTGGTGCCCATTTTGACGCTGTCGATCAGCTCCGTCGGCAGCTTTGCGCCGCGCGGCACGCCGAGCAGGTCGGCGACGCCGGCCGTCGCCGCGTCGTCATAGGCTTCGGGGTTGTCTGAGAGGAGCTTGTGAGTGATCAGCCGTCCGTCAGGCGCATGGGCGACGATATCGGTGAAGGTGCCACCACGATCGATGCAGAACTGCCATGTGTGGCCTCGCGTCATCCGATCCGCTTCAGCCCCGCAGCGTAGCGCTTCCAGCGCTTGACATAAACGTCGGATGCCCGCGCCGTCATGGCACGGGTCTTGTCGTCGGCCTCGCGGATCAGCTTCGCCGGCGCGCCGACGATCACCGAATTGTCGGAAAACTCCTTGCCCTCGGTGATCAACGCCCCGGCGCCGACGAGGCAATTGGCGCCGATCTTGGTGCCGTTGAGGATCGTTGCCCCCATGCCGATCAGGGTCGCGTCGCCAATGGTGCAGCCATGGAGCACGACGTTGTGGCCGATGACGCAATCCTCGCCGATGGTGAGGGGAAAGCCTGGGTCGGTGTGCAGTGTGCAGTTATCCTGGATTTGCGACCGCGCGCCGATATCGATCCATTCATTGTCGCCGCGCAGCACCGAGCCCCACCAGATGCTGACGTCGGAATGGAGCCGCACGCGCCCGATCACCGCCGCTGTCTCGGCCACCCAGTAAAGCCCGTCGACCGGAAGCTCGGGTGCCTCCCCGTCAAGCGCGTAAATTCCCATGCATTACACCTGGCTTTATCTTCGTCGGAGAAGGGATGTAAGCCAGTATCAACTGAGCGGGGGAGGGGCAATGGCAAGAGACGCGTCTGCGAAGGACCCGGCCGGCACAGAACAACAGGCAAGCGGTTCGGTCGGCTTTCTCGATCGCTTCTTCGGCCTCTCTCGCGCGGGAACGAGCATTGCCACCGAGCTTCGCGCCGGCGTCGCCACCTTCCTCACCATGGCCTACATCATGTTCGTCAATCCGGCGATTCTGGAACAGGCGGGCATGGATCACGGCGCGGTGTTCGTCGCCACCTGTCTTGCTGCCGCGGCGAGCAGCGCGATCATGGGCCTCTACGCCAACTACCCGATCGCGCTCGCACCGGGTATGGGCCTCAACGCCTATTTCGCCTTCACCATGGTGCCGGAGCTCGGTGGCAGCTGGCAGCTCGCGCTGGGGTGCGTATTTCTCTCCGGCGTGCTGTTCCTAGCGATCTCGCTGACGCCGCTGCGCGAATGGCTGATCAATGCGATCCCCATGAATTTGAAGCTCGGCATCGCCGCTGGGATCGGCCTGTTTCTCGCCCTGATCGGCTTGCAGAACGCGGGGATCGTTGCTGGCGACGCCACCACCTTCGTCACCCTCGGCGATCTTTCGCAGATGAAGGTCCTGCTCGCCGTGGCAGGGTTCCTGGTGATCGCGGGGCTCGCCGCGCGCAAAGTGCCTGGCGCCATCATCTTCGGCGTCATCGCCGTCACTCTCGCCGCCGTCTGGCTCGGGCTTGAGCCCTGGCACGGTCTCGCCGCGGTTCCGCCCTCCCTCGCGCCGACGCTCTTGCAAATGGATCTCGCCGGAGCCTTTCAGCTCGGCTTCCTCACCATCACCCTGACGCTGCTGCTCGTGACCCTGCTCGACACCGCGGGAACGCTGATCGGGGTCGCGCGCCAGGCACATCTTCTCGACGAAGACGGTCGCCTGCCGCGGCTCCGCCAGGCGCTTCTTGCGGATTCCGGTGCCGCGATGCTTGGCGCCGCGGTCGGCACCTCGACCACCACCGCCTATATCGAGAGCGCCGCCGGCGTGGAGGAGGGCGGCCGCACCGGGCTTACCGCCCTCGTCGTGGCGGTTTTGTTCGTGGCGAGCCTGTTTCTGGCGCCGCTGGCCCAAACGGTGCCGACCTATGCCACGGCGCCGGCACTTCTCTTCGTCGCCTGCTTGATGGCCACAAGCTTCGGCGCCATCCACTGGGACGAGCCGACGGAATATATCCCGGCGCTCACCATCGCCCTGATGATCCCGTTGAGCTATTCGATCGCCACCGGCATCGGCCTCGGCTTCATCGCCTATGTGGCGCTTAAGCTGCTGTCGGGCCGCGCCCGCGACATCAATGCGGCGTCCGCCGTGATTGCCGCGGCTTTTCTCTTGAAGCTCATCTTCACCTGATGTCGCGAGACCTTGAGACGGTCACAGTCTCCCCTTAGGCTGTTGGAAAAGACGAAGGGGGACATGATGCAGTTCAAGAGATGGGGGCTGGCCTTAGGCCTCGGAGCGATGATGGTGACCGGCGCGGTTGCAGCCTGGGCGCAACCTCTGCCGCAACTGCCGCCAGTGCCTCGCCTGGTGCAACCGGCCTGGAGCCTCACCGGCGAGTGCTATCCGATCGATTTCAACAGCGTCGACATTCAGTGGTATGCGGGGCGCGGCGTCTACCGGCTCACGGTCAGCGGCATCAAGCCTTACACCAACATGGAGGTGTCGCTCAGCCATCAGGCTTATAGCGGGCGCCCGGCCTATTGGCGCACCGTCGTCGTCGGCTGTGTCAAGAACGGCCTCGTGTTGCCGATTCCAGCGCCCTACTACATCACCATGAACCTCGACCAGTTCGTGGGCACGAGGGGCGTCGAGATCGTCGGCGCTTCGCACAGCATTCGCCGGCCGGTACCGCGGTCCTGAAGCCCGAACCCTGCGGGAGCAGGGATGCCCCTTGCCGGGTCCATGTTCGCTCGGCTATAGGGTCCGGCCATGGACAGTGAAGCCACGACCTCCCGCCAGGGCTACGGCAGCGGCAATCCGATTACCATCTTCATCGCCTCGCTCAGCGCGGCGATTGTGGTGGCCGGCGGCTTTGGCATCATTATCGAGGCCTTCATCGTTGCCGGGGCCGACCTGTTTGGCCTTGGCCATACCTTCGTTCTCATCGGCAGCGTGCTTACAGCGCTCCTGACGCTGTGGCTGTTCGCCTGGTGCTTCGCCCGCTCCTACCACGTCGAGCGGCGGCTCCAGGCGGGGCTCGAGGTTGATGAGCCTCAGCTCTCGATTCTCGCCAATTTCCGCGATCTGGGACCGGCCCCGTCGAAGTCCTGACCTGGGGCCCTGGCGCCGCCGCGCGGAAACGATTATCCACATGCGGGGCTTACAAAAAATCCTTATGCTCTAGGCGCAAACAGTCTGGGGGATTGCGGCAATGTCGATTTGGGGAAAGCTGGCCGGTGCGGCAGCGGGTCTGGCCATCGGAGGGCCGATTGGGGCACTGCTTGGCGGCGTGGCCGGGCATTACGTCATCGACCGGGATCAGGAACAAGACGGTCCCGCCGAGAACCAGGTGGCCTTCACCGTTGGTGTGATCGCGCTCGGCGCCAAGATGGCGAAGGCGGACGGTGTCGTCACCATGGACGAGGTCAACGCCTTCAAGGAAGTGTTCAAGGTTCCCGAAGGTGAGATGAAGAACGTCGCGCGCGTCTTCAATCTCGCCAAGCAGGACGTCGCCGGTTATGAGGCCTATGCCGAGCAATTGGCGGTGATGTTCAAAGGCAACCGCAAGCTCCTCGAGGACGTGCTCGAAGGTCTGTTCCATATCGCCAAGGCCGACGACGTGCTGCACCCGCGCGAGGAGCAGTTCCTGCATCAGGTCGCCAAGCGGTTCGGTATCAGCGACACCGAATTCGCCTATATCAAGGCCCGCCACGTCACCGCGGCGAAGCGCAACCCCTATGAGGTTCTCGGCATCACACCATCCGTCAGCAACGAGGCGCTCAAGAGCCACTACCGCAAGCTCGTCGCCGACAATCACCCCGATAAGCTCATTGCGCGCGGCGTGCCGAAGGAATTCGTGGCCATCGCCACCGAGAAGATCTCGGCCATCAACGAGGCCTATGACCAGATCGCGCGTGAGCGCGGCATATAGGCTTTCGGCGGTATCACCTCGGCGTCATTCCCGCGCGAGCGGGAATCCGCACAGAGCAATGACGCCGATTGGCAACGCGAGTAGAGCCAGCAATGACCGCAGCTCCAGACAGCCCACTCGCCACGCTGTGGTGCCCTGCGCCGAACCGCGATCAGCGGCGGAACGGCCGTGCGCCCGACCTGCTTCTGTTGCACTATACCGGCATGGACTCCGCCGACGCGGCGCTTGACTGGCTGACCCGGGAGGACTCCAAGGTCTCCTGCCACTACCTTGTCGACGAGGACGGAAACATCACTCAGATGGTGCGCGAGGGAGAGCGCGCTTGGCACGCCGGCCAGAGCCTCTGGGCCGGCGAGACCGATATCAACTCCTGTGCCATTGGCATCGAGATCCACAATCCGGGTCACGACATCGACTATCACGACTTTCCCGAGGCGCAGATGCGCGCCGTCGAGGCGCTCTGCCGCGACATCCTCGCGCGACACACGATCAGGCCCGACCGCGTGCTTGCCCATTCCGACGTTGCGCCCGGGCGAAAACGCGATCCCGGCGAGAAGTTCGATTGGGCGCAGCTCGCGCGTGCGGGTATCGGTCTTTGGGTGACGCCGGCGCCTGTCGGCGGGGATGCTGGCCTCGGCCCCGGAGATGAGGGCGAGGCCGTCACCAAGCTGCAGCAGGATCTTGCCGCCTATGGCTATGGCGTCGAGATTACGAGCACCTACGGTCGCGGCCTGGAGAACGTGGTTGAAGCCTTTCAGCGCCACTTTCGCCCTGAGCAGGTCAACGGCCGGGCCGATGCCTCGACGCGAGATACGCTGGCGCGGCTCCTCGCCGCGTCGCAGGCGGCGGCCGTGGCGTGAGCAGCCTCGCGGCTACTGTTTCTTGCTGGCGTAGAACTCCTGCGCCTTGGCGAGGTTGGCCTCGGGATGCTTCATGAACAGCATCCTGGCCGTCTCGTTGCCGAAGCAATAGGTCTTGCCGTCGATGGTCTCGGTGATCGAGCAGTCGGTTTTCACCTGTTGACCGAGGGCGAGACCTTCGGCGCACAGACCGTCGAACTCCCCTGTTCCTGCCAGTGCGGCGCCGGCAGCGCCGAGCATCAGAGCTGCGGCCAAGGCTGACATGAATGGGACCCGGGTCATGAACGTCTCCTCATTGTCGGGTGTTGTTGCTGGCGGGGAATGGCACCTTTAGGGCTTAGGCTTGCATCGTCAATCAGCGATCATGCCGCATTGCCGGCGGCGCCGTAGCTCGTAAGCGCCAGGACCGCGGACCTGGAGGCTGCCGCGGGACGCGCTCGCCACGCTTCAACCGGTTGAAGGCGATGTTCTCGAGCATTTCGACCCGGTGCTCGGGCTCGGGCTCCGGGAGATCGGGGAACGCCGCCATCCAGCGGCTGATCAGGTTTTCGTCAACCATGATGCGCCGAACCATCCTCTCTTGGCGGCGTCAGTATGAAACAGCGAGGCCCGCGCCCGCGCACACAATGTTGTTACAGCAGCGTTGCCGTGCGCTGGCGCCGAAAGCACCTAAGTGTCAGAAGGCTATAGAAGATCATTTCCCGATCACGCACACGCGATTGGACAGAGCGTGACTTCGGTTACATACCGAAGGCTGACAATCCGCCAGGAAACAGGCAATCAAGGTTGATGCCTTGAGCAAAAATCCTAAGGCTCAGGAGGAGAAACGCTATGATCAGGGCCCCCATCCTTTACGCCGTGGCAGCCGCATTGCTGCTTGGCCTTGCCGCGGCGGCCCCGGCGGCGGCGGCTGAGGACGCCGCCAGCTCGTCAACGCCCGCCGCGTCGCCGGCGCCCGCCAAGGGCGAGTTCGACGACTATTGCGTGATGGGCCTGTCCGAGGGCCAGAAAATAAAAACCGACTGCTCGGTGACCTGGACCGACGAGGACGGCAAGGTCTACTGCTTTTCGTCAGAGAAATCGAAAGCCGCCTTCCTCAAAAATCCCACCGAGAATCTGAAGAAGGCACGCGAGTTCGAAGCGGCGAAGGCTGAAGCGGCGGCGAAGGGTGCCAAGGACTTCAAGGAAGCCGACGTCAACGACGCCGTGAAAAAGACGATTGATGAACGCACCAAGGACGGCGCCTTCGTCTTCCACGATCCCAAGCTCAACGCCGACCTCCACCTCGTGTTCGACAACATCAAGATCGTGCGCGGCATGGAGGGCTACGGCTGGTTCGCCAACGTCATCTTCAGCGACAAGGACGAGCCGAAGAAGCAATACGCCATCGATTTCTGGTTCAAGCCAGAGGGCCAAGAACTGAAGCTGATGGACATCCGCGTGCAGAAGGGACCGAAGCGCGATGGCGACAGTTACTACATGATCACGCGGCTGCCGGTGGCTTGGTGGTGGTTGCCGGTGCAGGAACATCCCGGCGACATGGAGGTGACGCGCGCCTGGCACGTGATGAGCGCCATCCACAATTACATTGCCACCCACAAGGACAAGGACGGCAACCTCGAAATCAAGGATGACAAGACCGGAGAGACCCTTCCCCTCGAATTTGTCGAGATCCACCAGCCGGTGCGCCATCTGAAGAAGAATGGCGAATATTTCGCCTGTACCGACTTCCGCAAGCCCGGCAGCCAGGACGAATATTACGACATCGACTTCTGGGTGAACGAGAAGACCGGCAAGCTCGAGGTCGACAACGTCAAGGTGCACAAGGTCCCGGTGCAGGAGGACGGTATCTGGACCCAGGTGCCACGCTACACCTTCGACGGCATGGATTTCGACATCACCAACTAGACGGCAAGCGACGGCGAAGCCGATCCCGCGCGGGTCGGCTCCGCCGCCCCCAGGGGCTTCGGGCGCGGCAGCGCGGGCAGCTTGACGGGGCGGCCTCAAAACCCCTTATTACTCTTGTCAGCAGGCCGGATGGCCGCTCTGCCAGTGCCAGCGTATTAGGCGGGCAGGGAGGAAAGTCCGGGCTCCTTGGAAGCACGGTGCCGGATAACCTCCGGCGGGGGCGACCCCAGGGATAGTGCCACAGAAAGCAAACCGCCTTACGCCCTCGGAGACGGAGGCCAAGGCAAGGGTGAAAGGGTGCGGTAAGAGCGCACCGCGTCCTTGGCAACAAGGGCGGCACGGCAAACCCCACCGGGAGCAAGACCAAATAGGGGCGGCGTGGCGGCGTTAAACCCGC
>Ga0307444_1001091_pt1 | contig 11937 bp, 10 predicted proteins | sample SalMarSW160340MG_FD_202145 | JGI IMG/M metagenome (GOLD analysis project Ga0307444, IMG submission 202145) | Salt marsh sediment microbial communities from the Plum Island Ecosystem LTER, Massachusetts, United States - SW1603-40 | ecosystem: Environmental > Aquatic > Marine > Intertidal zone >... | reverse complement strand
CAGCAGGGCGGGGCATCGTAGAAGACGACCCGGTAGAAGTCCTGAGCCGGTACGGGACGGTACGATTGCCGGCCAAGGTCACCGAACGGATCATGCCGGGCGTGATCTGTATCTACGAGGGGACCTGGTACCGGCCTGGACGTGACGGGATCGATGAAGGCGGGTGTGCCAACGCGCTCACCGGCCACGAGACGACGCCATCTGGCGGGCCGGCGACGCACTCGGGCTGGGTGCAAGTGAGAAGAGCAAAGTGACGGAAGCCATCTTTACGATCGACCTCGCGCGATGCACCGGCTGCCAGGCCTGCAGCATCGCCTGCAAGGACCGCGCCGACCTACCGGACGAGCTGGATTGGCTCCGCGTGGAGGCACACGAGGGCGGTACCTATCCCGAGCCAACGCTCTACTACCGCGTGGTGCACTGCTTTCACTGCGCACGTCCATCGTGTGCAGACGCCTGCCCCACTGGAGCGATCGACAGGGATAGACAGGGATTGGTCCAAATCGACGCCAGCCTATGCAGCGCGTGCGGCGCGTGCGTCGAGGCGTGCCCGTTTGGTGCCATTGTGCTCGAGCCAGAGGGGCTCGCGGGCAAGTGCGATGGCTGCCCGGATGAGACGAGCCAGGGATGGGAGCCGACCTGCGTGCGTGCCTGCCCCACGCGCGCGCTCGGCTACGGCTCGCCTGAACGGGATCTGCCGGGCGGGCGGATCACCGACCCGCAGTTCGACGACCACGGGATCGGGCCTGCTGTGCGCTACTGGCGCCGCGCGCGGTAGACTCCTGCTGGGTTACGTCCTCGCAGCCAGCCCTTCGTGCAGGTATGCCGCCACCTCGTCCGCGGGAATGACCACGCGCTCGTCTTTATCGCGCCACTTGGCCTCGACCCCACCCCTGCTCAGGCTGCGACGGCTCACCGTCAACCGCAGCGGGCACCCGATCAGGTCGGCATCGTTGAACTTGACGCCGGCACTGGGGCCAGCGCGGTCATCGTAGAGCACGTCGATCCCCTCTGCGCCAAGCTCAGCATACAACGCCTCAGCCTGATCCCTCTCTTCCCCCTCGCGCGCCAACGAGACGAGGTGCACCAGGTACGGTGCCACGCTGACCGGCCAACGAATGCCATACTCGTCGTAGTGTTCCTCGACGATGGCCGCGATCAAGCGGTCGACGCCGATCCCGTACGAGCCCATGACGATCGGGTGCTCGGCCCCATCGGCATCGAGGTAGGTGATGCCCCGTGCCGCGGTGTAGCGGCTACCCAGCTTGAAGCAGTGCCCCAGCTCGATCCCTCGCTCCACGCGCAAGGCGCCCGCGCAGCGTGGGCAGGCATCCCCGGCGCGGGCCAGGGCAATGTCGGCCACCACGTCCCCACGAAAATCGCGCCCGTACTGCACGCCGGCAAGGTGATACCCTTCGCGGTTGGCACCGGCCACAAAGTGACCGCCCAGCAGCACCGAATCGTCGGCTACCACGACTGCGCCACGGACGCCGATCGGCGAAGCATAGCCGGGCACCGCACCCACGGCGCGGATCTCGTCCTCCTCGGCGGGCCGCAGCGGCACGTCGCCGACCACGTGGCTCAGCTTGACCTCGTTGACCTCCAGATCACCGCGAATCACGGCAAAGACGAGGCGCGGTTCCGGCTCCTCGGTGCGGAGAAAGACCGCCTTCAGGGTCCCTTCTCTAGGCACGCCGAGGTAGCGGGCCACGTCCTCGATCGTCTTGCAGCCCGGCGTCGCGACCTCCCTGGCCTGCCCCGGCCCTTGCGACTGACTGGAGGGACGTTTGTCCAGCTCAGCCCGCTCGGCATTGGCCGCATAGTCGCACGAGGTACAGAGCACGATCGTGTCTTCACCCTCTGCATTGAGCAGGACGAACTCGTGGGAGGCAGAACCGCCCATGATCCCGCTGTCGGCCTCCACGGCGATCGGGTCGAGCGCACACCCCCGAAAGATGTCCCTGTACGCACGCAGCATGGTCGGGTAAAAGGTTTCTAGGTCCTCGACGTCCGCGTGGACGCTGTAGGCATCTTTCATCGTGAACTCGCGCACGCGCACCAGCCCACCACGCGGGCGGCGCTCGTCGCGAAACTTGACCTGGATGTGATAGACCACTGCTGGAAGCTGGCGGTAGGACTCGACCTCGCGCTCCAACAGGTGGGCGATCACCTCTTCGTGCGTCATGGCCAAGACCATGTCGTGTGCTGAGCGATCCTGAAAACGAAGCAGCGTCTCGTCCACCGAGTGCCAGCGGCCGCTGGCCTGCCACACCTCTGCCGGGTGCACCACAGGCATCAGCATCTGTTGTGCGCCGATGGCATCCATCTCCCGGCGCAGGATCGCCTCCACCTTGGCCTTGACCCGGTAGCCCAACGGGAGGTAGCTGTAGATCCCTGCCCCCAGGGAGCGGATCATGCCAGCGCGGAGCAAAAGCTGGTGGCTGACCATCTCGGCGTCGGCGGGCGTCTCGCGCAGCGTACGCCCGAACAGGGCGGACATCCGCATGGCAGTTCCTTTCATCGAACAGGTCAGCGCCGCACGGCTCCCAGTGAACAGAGCCGTGCGGCACAACGGTCAGGCGTAGCGCTCGAAACGCCCGAGCAGGTTGACCGGGACCCGGCCCTCGATGTGCGTGCCCACATTGTCGTGTGTCTCGCCATCGATCAGGCCGCGCTTGTGATAGAGGTCGACCAGGTCACCACGCCGGTACGGGATGGTGACCACGAGGGGTACCATGGCCTCTTCGAGCTCCTCCTCGACCCGGTCAAGCAGCGCAGTGAGCCCCTGCCCGTGTAGCGCCGACACCGGTATGGCATCCACGTACTCGTCGAGCAGCGCCTCTAGGCGCTCGGGATGTGCAAAGCGGTCGATCTTGTTCAGGGCACTGATCATTGGCTTGTCGGCCGCGCCGATCTCTTTCAACGTCTCGTGCACGGCAGCCACCTGCTGGCTTGCGTTAGGGTGCGTCACGTCGATCACGTGCACCAGCAGGTCGGCTTCCATCACCTCCTCCAACGTGGCCCGGAAAGCAGCGATCAGTTGGTGAGGCAGTTTCTGGATGAAACCGACCGTGTCAGTGAACAGGACCCAGTTCCCGCCAGGCAACTGCACGCGGCGCGTCGTCGGGTCGAGCGTGGCAAAGAGCATATTCGCCGTCAGCACGTCCGCACCGGCCAGCACGTTGAGCAAGGTGGACTTGCCGGCGTTGGTATAGCCCACCAGCGAGACCACCGGGATGCCTTCGCGCTGCCGCCGTTGGCGGTAGCGGGCACGATGTGCACGGACCTTTTCCAGTTCTTCCTTGAGCATGGCGATGCGATCGCGGATATTGCGCCGGTCGATCTCAAGCTGCGTCTCGCCGGGACCGCGCAGACCCACACCGCCGCCCATCCCGCCAGCCCGCCCACCGGCCTGGCGCGCCAGGTGCGTCCAGGCCCGGGTCAGGCGCGGCAGGCGGTACTCAAGCTGGGCCAGTTCGACCTGCAGCGCGCCCTCGCGTGTATTGGCGTGCTCGGCAAAGATGTCGAGGATCAGTGCCGTGCGATCGAGCACCTTGATCTCTGCTTCCTCGCCAAAGGCTTCTTCGATCTCGCGCTGCTGGCGGGGCGAGAGCTCGTCGTCAAAGAGGATCACGTTGTAGTCGAGAACGTCGCACAACTCGACCAACTCGGCCAGCTTGCCCGACCCGATCAAGGTCGCCGGGCGAACCGTGCTCAGTTGCTGCGATTCACGACCCACCACCTCGATCCCATCCGTGTCGGCCAGCGCGGCCAGTTCGTCCAGCGAGTCCTCTATCGTCCAGCGGCCGTCCTGGCCGTATACATCCACGCCGACTAGTAGCGCACGTTCTCTGTACGTCGTTTTATGCAATGATGAAACCTCCTATGTGCTACCCCCTATCGGTTCAAACCGCGATGCGCACCCGGGGCAAGCCCGCCGGATGCATTGACCCTTCGCCTACGCATCGGGATCCTCCCTGGTCAACCGTCCATTTTCCTGTAAGAAATGCGTACTGCAAGACCGTGCCCCGGCTGGCTAGGCCTGCTCTGGTTCAGAAGGCAGGCTGCGCCGCAACTGCTGGATCGGGATCTTGATCACGCGCCGGCAAAAGTGACAGTGTGCCGGATAGTGCTTTGGGTGCTCTTCCTTGTGTTCTTCCAGCCACGCCGCCGCCAGATCCTCGTCCAGGGCAAAGCTCTTTCCACAATGGTAACACTTGATGTTTAGCATCACGCTTTCCTTTCTTGTGAAAGCAAGAGGCCGTGGGCAATTGCGCAGCCCACGGCCTGGGTCGATCGTGCGATATCGCGTACCGAGCAGGTACAACAAAGGCCGTGGGACCAGAAACGCCCACAGCCACTCCATTCACACAACCTGACCCGAGAGAAAGGATCCCTCGACGTCAGGAGGATACGATGTGAGAGACTGAGACAGGCCCTCGCGGTGCCCATCTTGGCAGGCGTCTCTACTCCTGCGCTCCCAGTTCGTCGATCCAGATGCGGATCATCGTATCCATCTCCTCTCAGATTACTGTTGCCGATCAACAGACCGTAGTATAGCACAACATCTTGCTCGCGTCAAAAACCACGCCGGACATTCTAGCTGAGGGAATGCGGTACCTTGACAGCCTTCTACCTTGGTGATATACTTTCGACGTTAACGTTCTCGGGAGCGATCCCGCCACATGGAACGGTGGAAGGTCCCACAGTGCGCAGAGTCACGATCAAGGACATCGCACGTGAAGCCGGGGTATCTGCACAGACGGTCTCCCGCGCCATCAACGACAAGGGTGAAATCAGTCCTCAGACACAAGAGCGTATCCTCCTCATCGCCGAGCGGCTCGGCTACCGGCCAAACAGCGTTGCACGCAGCCTGGCTACGCGCCGCACACAGAACATCGGCCTCGTCGTCCCCGATGTGGCCAATCCCTTCTTTGCCGGCATCGCCCGTGGTATCGAGGACGCCGCCCATCAATCCGACCACAACGTCTTTCTCTGCAATACGGACGAGAACGTCGACCGGGAGACCAAGGCCATCCATTCTCTCGAAGCACAGCGCGTGGATGGCCTTATCCTGTGCAGCTCTCGCCTTTCCGACCCACAGCTTCAGAAACTGGCCAACCGCTACCAGCCCCTCGTGCTAGTCAACCGCCAGATCGACCATTCACAGACCGGCGTTGTCCTCGTCGACGACGTCAGGGGGGCAACGGAAGCGATTCGCTACCTGCTGCAGTTGGGCCATCGCCGCATCGGCCTGCTGGCTGGGCCTCCCGCCTCGCACAGCGGGAAGGCACGCCTGCAGGGCTACCTGGGCGCGATGCAGACACAGGTGAGCAAGGTGCCGGCACACTGGCAGGAGCCTTGTGCCCCACAAGTCGAAGGGGGGCGAGCTGCCGCACTGGAGCTGCTGCGGCGTGCGCCCGATCTCACGGCCCTTCTAGCATACAACGACCTGGTCGCCGTTGGCGCCATGCGCGCCTGCGTCGAGGCCGGACGTCGTGTGCCAGAGGACTGTGCGATCGTCGGCTGCGACGACGTTCCGCTGGCAGCACTCGTCTCGCCGGCACTGACCACGGTACACATTCCGACCTATAATCTGGGGCAGCGCACCATGAGCCTGCTGTTCGATATGATGGGCGACGATATCGATCATCCTGAGCCAATCATCATCTCCCCACACCTGGTGATCAGGGATTCCTCTGGTCAACCCATTGCCTAGCGCACAGGAGGGTTTCGTGGACGATCTCTACGCACTGCTGAACTCGGAAGGGCTGGCTCCCCCGCTTTCTGAGCAAGAGGGACTCCAGATGGCAGAGCGGCTTGGTGAAATCGCTGCGTGCGACGTGTACTGGCGCTCGCTGACCGCGGCACACCGGGCTCTGTTTTTCCTCTGTAAAGGCGAGAGCAAACGCCTAGGCATCTTGTATGCCGGAGATAATCCGGTGCCTGCCACCTTTGAAGGGTCCGAGGCCCACCCTGTGCTCGATGGTGTGCCACTCAGCCTGCGCCTCTGCCCAACCACCTATGCCAACGCACTGGCCCTGCACCGCGCGCTCGATTTCACCGCGCCACGGTTGCTCGGGCTGGTGACCTCGGCCGGCTGCGGCGACCGGCTCGGACTGGCCACACCCGGACACGTCCGTGCCATCCTCAAGACGGACATTGCCCCTATCTTTGCCCAGCAGTCGATCCGCGAGATGGAGCGTACTGCGCGCACCCCGGAAGACGTGATCAACGATGCCACGTGGGGCGTGCTGCAAGAGGGCTGGCGCGGGGGCTATGGCGCCGATGCGGACCACTTGAAATCGACCCACGACGTCGACGTGTGCGTGACGGCAGGGTACACCTTCTACACCTTTGACCCGCGCGAGCACGTGGACAACGATGCACATACCGACGACCTGCCGACGCTCGAGGCCAAGTTTGCCTCCCTGCCCTGGGATCGCCTCGAGGACACCCCTGAGGAGATGCGGGCGAGATACGGCGGGTCGTTCTCGATCGAGGGCGATTACGTCCTTTCTTTCAGTGAACGCTCCCTCCTACGTGCTGCGTGCAAGTACTGCCGCGCCCTCGCTCACGTCACTGGCCTATATCGTTACCTGCGCCAGGCCATGGGCAACAAACCGTTTGAGGTCGAGGTCTCGGTCGACGAGACCGACACGACCACCTCGCCGGAAGAGCACTATTTTATCGCCAGCGAACTGCGCCGGCTGGGCGTGCGCTGGGTCAGCCTCGCCCCGCGCTACGTCGGGCGCTTTGAAAAGGGTGTAGACTATATCGGTGATCTGGACACGTTCGACGCCGCCGTCGCCAGGCACGCCGCGATCGCGCGCTGCTGCGGCCCCTACAAGCTGAGCATCCACTCGGGCTCGGACAAGTTCAGTATTTACCCGATCATCGCGCGCCGCACCCGGGGGCTCGTTCACTTAAAGACCGCTGGCACGAGCTACCTGGAGGCACTGCGCGCGATTGCCGAGGTCGACCCACAGCTCTTTCGCGAGATTCTGGCCTTTTCCTTCGAGCGCTACGATCAGGACAAGGCCACCTACCACGTCTCCGCCGAGCCCGACCATGCACTGCGCCCCGACGATCTGGCCGACGGCGAGCTGACAGAGGTGCTCGATAACTTTCACAACCGCCAGATGCTCCACGTCACCTTTGGCTCCGTGCTGACAGAGCAAGAGCCCGGGGGCGGCTACCGCTTCAGGGATCGATTCTTTGGCGTGCTCCGTGCCAACGAAGAGACATACTATCGGGTGCTTGAGGCACACTTTGACCGGCATTTGGAGCCATTCCAATAGCCATGCATCTTTGCAAGGAGAGAAACATGAGTGAGGACCTGACACACGAGCTGTTCGACTTACAAGACAAGGTAGCCGTCATCACTGGCGGTGGCGGCGTGCTGTGCGGCACGCTGTCACGTGCGTTGGGCAAGGCCGGTGCCAAGGTCGCCGTGCTCGACATCATCACGGACGCCGCCGAAAAGGTAGCACAGGATATCATCGCGGAAGGCGGCGAGGCGATCGCCGTTCGCTGTGACGTGCTGGACAAGGCCAGCATCGAGGTCGCCCGCGACACGGTGCTCGACACCTACGGTCGCGTCGATATCTTGATCAATGGTGCGGGTGGCAACAAGCGCGAAGCGACGACCGGCCCTGATATGCCCTTCTTTGACCTGCCTGCCGATGCTGTGCAGTGGGTCTTTAACCTGAACTTCATCGGTACTCTGCTGTGCAGCCAGGTCTTTGGCCAACTGATCGCGGACCAAGGGTCAGGCTCGATCCTGAACATCTCTTCCATGAACGCGTTTCGCCCCTTGACCAAGATCCCGGCTTACTCGGCGGCCAAGGCAGCGGTCAGCAACTTTACGCAGTGGCTGGCCGTACACATGTCCCAGGAGTACTCGACCGAGGTCCGCGTGAACGCGATCGCGCCGGGCTTTTTCCTGACCGAGCAGAACCGCTTCCTGCTGCTCGACGAAGCATCGGGCGAGTGGACGCCGCGCGGGCAGCAGATCCTGGATCACACGCCGATGGGCAAGTTCGGCAAGCCCGAGGACTTGGTTGGCACCGTCCTGTGGCTGCTTTCGCCTGGCGCCCAGTTCGTGCACGGCGTCGTCGTACCTATCGACGGTGGGTTCTCGGCCTACAGCGGCGTCTAGGCCTGGAGCGTCGCCCGTGAGGTCAGCCAACATCCGACACCTAACAAGGAGACACGAATGAGCACTGACAACATCCCAGAAGCAGCACAACCGCTGGTCGACCTCGAACCCCGCTACGAGTTCTTTGTCGGCATCGACTCGGATGGCTGCGCCTTTGACACCATGGAGATCAAGCACAAAGAGTGCTTTTGCCCCAACATCATCAAGCACTGGGATCTGCAAGGCGTCAGCAAGTATGCGCGTGAGGCGGCCGAGTTCGTCAACCTCTATTCCGCCTGGCGCGGCGTTAACCGCTGGCCCGCGCTGATCAAGGTCTTTGACCTGCTGCGCGAGCGACCCGAGGTCATCGCGCGCGGTGTCGAGATCCCAATGGCGCCCCACATTCGCGAGTTTATCGCCGATGGCGCCTATCCCAAGAGCAATGACGGCCTACAAGCGTACATGGGCGACCACCCTAGTCCCGAACTGGAAAGGGCCCTGGCCTGGAGCCTCGCCGTCAACGAGACCATCGCCGACATGGTACACGGCATCCCGCCCTTCCCTTATGTTCGCGACAGCCTCCAGTTCTTGCTCGACAAGGCCGACATGATCGTCGTCTCCCAGACCCCCGACGAGGCCCTGTTCCGCGAGTGGAAAGAGCACAACATTGACCAGTACGTGCACGTCATCGCCGGCCAGGAAAAAGGCACCAAGACCCAGCACATCAAGTGGGCGGCGACCGGCAAGTACGAGCCTGACCATATCCTGATGATCGGCGATGCGCCAGGCGATATGCGCGCCGGCCACGACAACGGCGCCCTTTTCTACCCGATCAACCCCGGTCACGAAGAAGCAAGCTGGCAGCAGTTCTTTGAGGAGGCGGTGTATAAATTCCTCAACCAGGAATACAAGGGCGAATACGAGGCGAACCTGATCGCTGACTTTCGGAACTTCATGCCCGAAACCCCGCCCTGGAAACGCTAGATACGGAGACACAAATGACCATTGGAACCGGTTACACCGACCGAACGCTCACCGAGGCCGAGGTCCGCGACATCGTCACCCAGGCTTTCGATGGGCTCGACGTGTCCGGACAACGCGTCCTCTTGATCACGCCCGACGCCACCCGCTCCGGCCCGCTGGACCTCATGTTCCGCGTCTTTTACGACACCATCGGCGAACAGGCTGCTGCCCTCGACTACCTAATCGCGCTGGGCACCCACCAGCCGATGGACGAGGAGCACCTGAACAAGCTCTTTAGCTTGACCGCCGAGGAACGCGCTGGAAAGTACGGCAAGGTCCATATCTACAACCACGAGTGGGACAAGCAAGAGACCTTTAGGCAGATCGGCACCATTTCCGCGAGCGAGATAGAAAAGATCACGGATGGGCTGATGAGCATGGAGGTCCCTGTCACCATCAACAAGATGCTGTGGGACTATGACCAGATCATTATCTGCGGCCCCACCTTTCCCCACGAGGTCGTCGGCTTTTCCGGGGGCAACAAGTACTTTTTCCCGGGGGTCGCCGGGCCCGAAGTGATCAACTTTTCGCACTGGCTGGGCGCCGTGATCACCAGTTGGAAGGTGATCGGGACAAAGTACACGCCAGTGCGGGCGGTGATCGACCGCGCCGCCTCCATGATCGACCGTCCGAAGCACTGCTTCAGCATGGTCGTCAAAGGGCACCACGACCTGGTTGGCCTCTACTTTGGCACGCCCGAGGAGGCCTACGACGCGGCATCCGACCTCTCTGCCCAGCACCACATCGTCTACGTTCCGAAACCCTACCAGCGCGTCCTCTCGGTCATGCCCGAGCTCTACGACGACATCTGGACCGCGGCCAAGGGTATGTACAAGATGGAGCCCGCCATCGCCGAGGGAGGCGAGGTGATCATCTATGCCCCCCACATCGAAGAGATCTCGTACACGCACGGCCACATCCTCGACGAGATCGGCTACCACTGCCGCGATTACTTTCTCAAGCAGTGGGAGCAGTTCCAGCACCACCCGTGGGGCGTCATCGCTCACTCGACCCATCTCCGTGGTATGGGCACCTACGATCCCGAGACCGGCGAGGAAAAGCTGCGCATCAAGGTCACGCTGGCTACGCGCATCCCCGCCGAGCGCTGTGCGAAACTCAACCTCGGCTACATCGACCCTGACACCATCGACCCCGCCGATTGGCAAGACCGCGAGGACGAAGGCATCCTCGTCGTCCCCCGTGCGGGCGAGATGCTCTACCGGCTGGAAAGCGAAAAGGAGGCCTAGCAGCCATGGATCCAGTCAAGATCGCCGTTGTCGGCATCGGCAACATCGGTAACCTGCACCTGCGCATCATCGATCAGGAACCCAAGGTCAAGCTCGTCGCAGTCTGTGACATCGTCCCCGGAAAGGCCGACGCAGCGGCCGAGCAGTTCGGCGTCAAGGCGTACTATGATGCCAACGCGCTGCTGAGCGACCACGTGGCGGATGCTGTCACGATCGGCACCCCGCACTATGACCACACTACGATCGGCATTGCCGCCCTCGAGTCGGGGCACCACATCCTGGTCGAGAAACCGATCTCTGTACACGTGGCCGACTGCCAGCGGCTGATCGCCGCACACGAGGCGCACCCCGATCTGGTCTTTTCGGCCATGTTCAACCAGCGGACCGACCCCTACTACCGCAAGATCAAGGAGCTGGTCGACTCGGGCGAGTTGGGTGACTTTTTGCGGATCAGTTGGATCATCACCACCTGGTTCCGCACCCAGGCCTACTATGACTCGGGCGGCTGGCGCGCCACCTGGAGCGGCGAGGGCGGCGGCGTCCTCCTCAACCAGTGTCCGCACAACCTCGACCTGCTGCAGTGGATCTGCGGCATGCCAACCAGCATCCGCGGTTTCTGCGGCATCGGCAAGCGGCACACGATCGAGGTCGAGGACGAGGTGACGGCTTACATGGAATATCCAGGCGGGGCAACGGGAATCTTTGTCACCACCACGGGCGAGGCACCGGGCAGCAACCGCTTTGAGATTGCCGGCGACAAGGGCAAGCTGGTTTACGAGAACAATATCATCACCCTGGTCCGCAACCAGACCCCGGCTACCGAGTTCCTGCGCACCTCGCCCGAGTCCTTTGCGCGGCCGCAGACGGAAGTAGAGACGTTCGAGTTCGACGGCCACGGCCCCCAGCACGCTGGCATCCTCGAGAGCTTTGCCGACGCAATCCTGACTGGCTCGCCGCTGATCGCCCCGGCAGAAGAGGGCATCCACTCGGTCGAACTGGCCAACAGCATGCTTTACTCCTCGCTGATGGGAGAGACGATCGAGCTTCCGCTCGACGCCGCGGCATACGAGGTCAAGCTCCGGGAGCTGATCGCCAGCTCGACCTACGTCAAGGAGACTAGAGAGCAGACCGCAACCGACATGGGCAAGTCGTTCAACTGAACCGACATAACAAACCCGCTTTCTCAAGGCACCGCAGGTGCCCGAAAACGGGTTTGTGGAATGGATCTTCACGAAAGGAGGCCAACCATGGCCAAGGCAGACATCGGGCTCATCGGCATGGCCGTCATGGGCCAGAACCTCGTCCTCAACATGGAGGACCACGGCTACACTGTGGCCGTCTATAACCGTACCCTCGCGCGCGTCGACGAATTCATCGAGAACAGCGCCCAGGGGAAAAAGATCATTGGTACCCACTCGATCGAAGAGCTCGTCGATAGCCTCAAGAGCCCGCGCATCGTGATGCTTATGGTCAAAGCTGGCGAGCCAGTCGACATCTTTATCGACCACCTCCTCCCACACCTCTCGG
>Ga0307444_1001089_pt1 | contig 11960 bp, 11 predicted proteins | sample SalMarSW160340MG_FD_202145 | JGI IMG/M metagenome (GOLD analysis project Ga0307444, IMG submission 202145) | Salt marsh sediment microbial communities from the Plum Island Ecosystem LTER, Massachusetts, United States - SW1603-40 | ecosystem: Environmental > Aquatic > Marine > Intertidal zone >... | reverse complement strand
CACAGTGGCGAGAAATTCTACTTTGCCAAACACCGTCGCTGGACAAGAAACTTGCAAAGAATCGGACGCGTTCGTTTTCTGGTGCATACCATTGTTATGCGTGCTGCTTACCCAATGCATCCTCTAACATAAAATGTGACCAACAATGGCTAGATATTTTGTACAGCTTCAGCAATTCGCGGTTTCGATCGTCTATTTCCAGTGTCTAACTCGCGCAGTTTTCCTCACTTTGTAGCCAAAGTTTTAAAAACTCACTTTTAACTTTTCCTATATTATGTTGGTTACGCAAAATACAATAATTAATGCCATGAATTAATTCTAATAAATTATTCAGAAATACATCTCTTTGTTGCACAACATCGGCAACAATTTCTATATGAGTAATATACAACTCATTGAACGATTGAGACCCCATGATATTTTGGAGTGCTCGCAGAAACCAACAATGCTCCATTTGTACTACTGAGCATTGCGTCTGGTCATACAAAGTAATTCTCTCTTTTTTCGAAGTAATTATTTTAGCACTCGTCAATATTTTCCCCTCAAAAAAGCGCCTTTGTTTCTTGTCTGCAAGTGTTTGAACAACGTTCTGTATTTCTTTTCGTCTTCTAACTTTCAAAGGTTGTAAGGTATCAAAAGGAATATCTTCAGTACTTAATATGAGATCGCCTCTTTTTAATGTTGGGTCTAAAGCTCCTCCTCCACCAATATCCACGATATCTGTTATCTTTCCTGAATTCAGTTTTTCAATTATAGTTGGATGAGGTATCCTTTGTTTCTTTCCATAACCAAGAAACAAGAAAGTAATGTTATGTCCTGCATGGTGAGTGATAGCACCTCTGCTGCTTATAATAGACTGTAATTGTTTTCTAAAATGCGGAGTTTTATCAAGAAAACTTGGGTACTTGCGAATAAAAAGAATGTCTTTTATAGGAACATTTAACATCGCTTCAACTTTTGTCTTGAATGCAAAACCGCATAACAAGTGATTATATAGTTTCTGTTTAACTTACAAAAAATAATATCCTTTACTCTAAAAATCAGTCTATTTTATGATTTTCCTAACTGTATAACATTACAATTTGTATGATAAAAAGAAAACTGCTTTTCTCCGAAGAACCAATGTTAAAAATATTTGAGTTTTGATTGCGTGCCATAGTCTTAGGTTAAGGACATCGGTTTAAATTCTACATTTAGGTTTGACATCAACTGAAATCAGCCTAATTCTCGATATTTAAGGGATGAAAAGGGTAGGAAGAGATAGTTTTCAGAACAGGGTGGGATTAGTCTCGGCTGCCCAGTAAAAATACAGAGCAGGTGAGGGTCACTACGACCAGAGTAGAACCTGCAATGGTAAAGCTATGGTAGAACCCAAGCTGATCAATGAGGTAACCCATGGCCGGTGTTAGTATGCCACCACCCTCTGTACCAGAAAAGAAATAGATTCCAAGTATCGTCGACCGGTAACGCGCTGGCGTATGGGCAACAATGTAGTCTTCTGAAACCGGCATACGCGTGGTCGTAATCATGCCAATGACAAGCAGTACTGCACCGAAACCCAACCCGTAGGGCACTAGGTTCAGGAGGTAGATGATAGGACCAGAAATAAGGCACACCGTCAGTATTATCGGTACTCTCCCTAGACGGTCGGAGAGGTGTCCGCCCAAAGGGGCCGCCCAGAACCCGGCAGAGTAGATAATGGCCAGAGAGGCTGCCGCAGTTTCCTTGGCAATACCGAAGTGGTCGACCATGAAAAGTGGGATGAACGCTATTGTGGAGAAAAGGATCGCCTGGGTGGATGTGCTGAGAGTCATAAACGCCACGAGGCGTCGTAAATGGCCCGGAGTGGAAAGTGTCTCAGCGTGGTTGTCAGCTATTCTATACTTCTTCTCTTCTATGTGTGTTCTCCGGCCCAAGAGTACACAAAATATTATTCCGAATACAAACGTGGGGGCAGCTAGTCCGATAAATGGGCCACGCCATCCCCAGGCGGTGGCAATGGCAACACCGATGAGCGGGGCCAAGAAGTAGCTGGCACTACCGCCAATGACATGGAATCCCAGTGCCCGTCCCCGGTTCTTCGGCTCGACTACCGTTGAAATCAGTGACGGGGCAGACGGGTGATAGCCACCACCAGCCACCCCCATAAGCACCAGGAAAACAATCGTCATACCATAGGTCTCTGAAAGGCCGACCAGAAGTCCAGCCAGCCCCACACCCGAGATGCCTATGGTAATCAATATGCGAGGCCCTATATGGTCAGCAAACCAACCAGCTGGCAGTTGGGCAATGCCGTATGACAGAGTGAATGCCGAGATCAGCAAGCCAGATTGGGTGTAATCAAGGACAAAATCGTTCCGGATCATCGGCAAAAGGGGTATCGGGAGTGCGGTCAGCAAGTGATGGCTAAAATGTGCCAGCACAAAGAGAGGCAGCATCCCTGAAAAAAGCGGGCGAAAGTCGAATTTTTTAATGGTATTTCCTTTCAATCTGATTTTTCATGTCTCAACATAGGTCACACGGTACGAATAGCATTGCTTGGAACTTCCCATTGGTCGCGAAAGAGCTGAGGCCCAGGGCAAATAGGAGACCGGTTCCTTGAAGTGGATTTGATAGGACTACCGGGGTCATACTCCACGAGCTTCAATTGAGTCGAGTAGACCGGTTTCTCCCAATGCTACAGGTTGAGGTTTGTTTTCTCCGTTTCTTTCCTGGTTTCCAGGTGATCTCACTATATCTTAACCATACATCAGTCGGCCCGTCCGTCGAGGAACCTTAATCTTTTTTATAGACCCTTGGAAGTTTTCTTGAAAGCCACAAGATCTTTTGTCAAATCCTTTTACTACAGAATTGAACAATACGTGCCATATACTGAATCTGAAAACATTCGAGTATACACATGTTAATTAAAACATCAACTGCTTTTTTCTTGCCTAATCAAGAGGGGTATCCCGAAATTAAGTAAGTGGTAAGCACACGATGGTGATATTGTGACTAATGTCTCAATAATTCATTAATAATGTGATAATGAGAATGTGTACAGCTCGCAAGAGAGTGAAAGATTTAGCGATTTTGGCTCAAAAGCGTTTTAGGAAAAAATAGCTGCTGCGAAAAGGAATGCACACTAATCATTATCCATGACGCCGGTGGAGCCCCACGGGCAATCTCTTGGCACAACTTAGTTTCGCCGATTCTCTTCGCGAACAGCGGGACTCAGTGACACGACATCCCGACCGCAAAAGGTCGGGATTAAAGCCGTAGCTTTCTTCAGGCGGGGTAAAGTCTATCATTTCGTGTTTCCCGGAACGGTTTACTAGGTGACAATTGTCAAAAAAAGATTTGATGCCTTTATTATCTTTATTAATCTATCTCCACTAACTCCTTGCAACTCCCACAGCGCCTAGCGCCGCGAAAGAGCTGGCCATTACAATGAGGGCATCTGTAACGATTTTCCTCTTGTTCCACCCACTTTTCAGAACCCAACTTTTTTCTTGCAGGGACAGAGCGGAGCATTACTTTTTTACCAACAGGAACAGGAAATTCATCAATTAATCTACAAGGAAACTCTCCACATTGATGGCAGCCTTCATAATTTTTTTCCATGACACACGCTCGAATACCACATGCTTGGCAGTATACAAATTTTTCGTCTGACAAACAGCCTTTGCATGCTATTTGTTCAGGGGTAACGCCATACACATTGGCTAATTTGTCTTTTAGTTTTTGATTATTGTCGCGATGTGCCATATAAATTCCGCAAACGCCACAATACATACTGCAAGGTGCTAATAATTCTGTGTTCATGTTGTTGTCTCCTTCTTATTTTTGACTATCTTCAATTCTAATTTCCATGACAACTTTTCCCCAGCCTCCGTATTGTACTCCTCCATCTCAACAACCGAATCTTTTAAAAAGTTTTTTATTTGGCTCAACCACAGCATAGAACAACTCGTGCATTCCAAATACAGCTAGTTTGATGCCATAACAAATTTGTCAGCGGCGAGGGGACCGAGTCCGCTGGACAAAGTTGTTGGGTAGCTGTTTTTTAATGAAATGTTTGATGATAACATTTTTTCTATGACCTCATTTTTTCTTATCAATCTGAGGCAAGATCAATCTGCGCCACTTCTATAAGCGGTATTTTTTTCGGACCGATCAACGAAGGATCAATCAGACAGATCTCGTTCAAAGCGTCAACTATGTACCTGAAGGACTTGGAGCGTGGATATATGCCGAGGCGAAGATTGTCGAGAGCGGCAAGCAGGAGTTCAACTGCGCCCTTCAGATCACCAGAGTCCATCAAATGCTTTGCCTTAAAATAATGCCCCCAGTATGACCTAAACCGCTTATTGCCGGTGATTCCGATTAGCTTGTCGGATACGGATACTACTCCTTTTTTATCGTCCGCCTCCACCATGGCGGCAAGCTTTAGTTCAAGAAGCTGGAAAAAGATAGAATTTTGATCCTTAAATAAATAAGACCGTAGTTCCCAGGGTTTGGGGGGGCGAGAACTTTTCTCTGCCGGCAAATGAGATTGATAGAGATCGATAATTTGCAGGGCTTGTTCGGGTTGTCCGCTATACAGGAGATAGAGAATGTATTTTTCCATAATGGACCATTCTAAGGCCCAGGGTTGCCTCAGAACGGGTAAAACTACTTTTTTCCATTCCTCGACGTCCCAGGGCAAGGAGGAAAAATCATCGTGGAGGAAATAAGGTTCGTTCATTTTCAGGCGGTCAAGACCAAAGGATTTTGAAAGGTTGTAGCGGTCATAATCTTTCCAGTAGTTTCCTTTGCTCTCATAGTAATCGCTGATATGAGCTTTCTGCCATAGTTGGTAATGGCGGCTGTAACGGCCAAATTGCGGAAAAAGTGAGGTGAATTTTTCTTTTTCCCCTTTTGGCACAACAACACTCATTAAAAAGCTACCCCTCATCCAGTTTCGTTGTAAACTCCAGAACGGTTTATCATTCCAACGATTTGATTTAGCCGTATCGTAGGTAAAAAACATCTTCCATCGTGAATCATATCCATAAAGGGTGTATACATGGCCGGGAATGTAGACGAGTACGGGAAAGCCCGCTTCCAAAAGAGAAACTAATGTTTTGCTGCTCTGCCAGAATGTAGTGAGAAGCTCGTAGTCGTTTTTGTCCAGAAAGGATTCGGCCTTCCAAATGAACGTGCCCTCAGAAAAGCTCTCCTTGATCGCATAGCTCAGCTTTCTGGTGCTGATTGGTTGCTTTTCGTAAAAGTTTAGGATCACCGAAAGGGAATTGGGAAAGCATGATGCTGCCTGTTCAAAGGTACGATGTCTGACGACAAGGATTTTTCTTCCATGTTTATTGATGGACTTGCTCTTTTCAAAGGCATCCATGTATCTGCGTGCTTTCATAAAGACTTCGTAGTTTTCTGAATAATCGGCAAGCACTTTCTCGAAACTGGCAACGGCGGATTGATAATCCTGATTCAATACGTGCAGTACGCCTTGTCTGTGATGAAGTGAGGCGAGAAGGTTGTCGTGCCGTATGTAGGGAATGGCTTTTGCATAAAGCGTTTTAGCTGAGGAAAGCTTCTGCCTGTCTTCCAGAATGGAGGCTATGGTCAGATTGATCGTGACAGAGTATGCGGATACCACAATAATGTGAAGCGCAATAAGCGGGATACCGATAAATAACGCGAGGCCGCTCTTCAAGGTTCCAAGGTGAACAGCTGTACGTAAAAGGTAGACAGTGGAAATAGTAATGGCAATAAAAAGCAGCAAATAAAACAGATACTCGGCCGATTGAGGGTAATATGAAATCGGTGCGAGTCGCTGGAGCGGATAAATGACCAATGCCAGATAAAAACCGCTGTACAGGAAGATAAAAACAAAGACGAAAAAAATGGATCTGGCAATCGCACCTATATCCCTGTTAAAATAGTCATTGTTTTTTCGTATTCCATAAACAAAACCATATATCAATCCAACCAGGATCCAGAATTTAAATATATTTGAATGGGAGGAAAAATATACAGTGACCTGCTCCCCAAGAATCCAGTAATAAACAGCCTGGACAATATTGGTGAGACCCGGGAACAGAACCCCCATGACTATCATCCATGCGCATGCCCGCGAAAAGGAATGTTTCTGTTTAGGGCCCGGGGTTCGGATTTTGGTTTTAGAATCGAGACCCCAGCAATAGAAGAATGCCAGCCCGAATATTGACAGAAAAACAATCAAATACACTAGGCGGATAACAGACGGGCTGAATGTGAACGCAAACATCAGATAAGCGCAAAAGGCCATTACAAGAAGGGAAAACCAGGCAAAATATCTGGCGGCGGGATAGGCATTGCGTGTCTCCCGGAAATAGAGTGCAAGGAAAAACGGTCCCAGAAACAGAGCGTACGCCAACATCTTCCAGCCTTTAAGTCTTTGCATTTCATTCATCATAATCCCTCCTGCACAGGGAAAAAATGGCGTTCATCCAACGGCCTGTTAAAATATTTGCTTAGCAAATGGGTAGCCAGGCTGTTATGGCTGTCTTTTTCCAGCGCATTCTCCAGCCGTTTCAAGGCCGACTTGTCATGTCCTTCTCTTATATCGGCCAGGGTTTGATAATAGAGGTATAAATCAGGCTGGTGCTCGGGTGGCGAGTAAAAAGGAACCGGCGGTTTTGTGAGTTTTTCTCTGCCGATATGATACCACAGCTCGTATTCAGAGTTAAAAGGGTGCCGCAAAAAAGCGAGCTCCAGATAACGGAATGCCTTTTCATGATATCCAAGCAGAAACAGTTCACGGCCTATCTTGAATGCGCCACGGCAGCCGATCAGGTCGCTTGCAACAATTTTTTCGGTTGTTAGCCGGACAAACAGATCCGGTGCTCCGTTCACATGGTTATTATTGACCAGAAGCTGGGCAATATCAATTCGATCACAGTCCCGCAACGTGCCGATCCGTCCAAGAAGTGCTTCGATTTCTTTGATCCGACCGAGCCCTTTTCGGTTAAACGATGTTACCGCCGGGCGGGAAAAGAGATTACCTTTGTAAGGTGTTGGCCTTAGCATGGCCTTAATCAAGGCGACGGCCCGCGTATAGCCGGCATATTCGGAAAACAGGTTCGTTTGAGGATCGACAAAAACGGGAGCAGTTGACAGCACAGGGTCGGAAGCGAAGGCAACGGCGCGATTCATCTCTGCAAGATCTTTTTTAACAAACAGATCTGGCAGTGCTTTTTCAAGGCCTGTCGGGGTAAAAACAACAACCACTCCGGAAAAATGCTCCAGAACATCGCGTAAATATTCAAGGGACAGGGGAACCATAAACCGAGAGAGAATTTCATCCTTGAGAGTCCCTGATTCACCGGAATCGAAAAGGATTTTAATCGATTTTCCCATGCACGAAAGGGTTTTGATGCGAAACCAGGCGATGCTGGATTGACGGTCGATATGAAGAAGCGTGGCCCAGTAATTTACGCCGGCCAGCTTGAGGGAAAGCACAGGACAGATGTTTTTTTCTAAAAGACTCTCAAGAAACTCAAACCGGGGCGGAACGAAATCGACATGTGTATTAGTAGCTAATGACACATAGCGCGCCTTGTATGGTGTGCTGATGTTCGGAAGCCTGCCCTGTGAGGTTTTCGGCATCATCGTTTTAAAATCGGCGATGAAATCGTTCAGATCTATCTTCGAAATCGTGCCCTGCATGAGGAGCGCAGTAAGCATCACATCCCAGTCAGGGTGGATCGGCCGGAATATCGGAACCCTGTCAAAGACCATGGAGGAGGATTCTATTTCTCCGCGGTTTATCACATCCGCCAGGCGGCAAATATCCGCATCAGCAGGAAAAACGGAACCTTTATTTCCGTCGAGGAGTCCGGTGATTAGATTCAATTCGTCTGGTCTGGAGTTATAGAGCGCTCTGGAATAAAGGGACCTCATCCGGCGCGCTGCTTCATGCGCACTTTTAAAACGGTCGCGCTCAGAAAAAACCAGGTGCTTATTAAAGCCTTGTATGACTGCAGGTCTGGATTTCTTAAAATAATAAGCGGAGATAGTAGAGGCGGCTTTCTGGGGCAGCCCCACAAAGCAGAGCCACAGAAAAATAAAATAGAAGACCTTTGTGCATGTCAGGAAAAAAAAGCGCCTTGTGTACTGGCCGAAAGACCGTGCATCCCAATAATCCATTGCCAGGATCGCGCCAAGGAAAACAATCACAAGCTGTGTCCCTAAGCCACCTTGGATCTTCAACCAGGCGAAAACCAGGACTAAGATTATCGTGAGCACGCTGGTAAATATGATAAAACAGGCATAGAGGATAAAAGCCCTGTTGATGGTAACCTTCGCGATAGAATTCGTTATGTATCCAGCTAAAAGCAAAAGGAAACCTGATACCAGGATTAGCAGATCCTGCCATAAGGGTAATTCCCTGATCCAGCTCTTATAAACCTCTGTGGATTTTTGCTTCAGTTCGATAAGATCGAGATCGGGCAGTATACTTAACGCTGTAAAAATCAGAACAAGAAATAGAAAGAAAAACACATGGGTTCTGGTGACGGTGGTGATGTCAAAAGGTTTGAAATTCCCTCTTAGGGAACGATTGGCATACAGGACTAATAAGCCAGACAAGACGGGTAGAAGCATCCACAGGCGGCCCAAATCAGGAAATACCAATTGCAATGATGCCGATATAAGGAGAACGAAGCCTAAGAGAAAGGTCACGCCAAGATGTATAATGCTTTTGCCGAAGCGGAAGTCCTTGATCCGCAGGAGAGTAAAATGGGCAGGCGCAGGAAAAAGGATAACATTTAACACGAACCAGGGCCATGTCCCCCTTTCCTGCCGGCGATCTTCGATATCGTTTGATTGAGCGTTTATTTCTTCTGCCATGGATGCTCCTTAACTGTCATTCAAGATGGGTGTTGTAAATTTTACTACCGTGATTCCCTGTCTTAAACTCTGTATTTGAAAATGCCCACAAACTTTCGATTATAATTTTATTTAACCGAAGAAGTCAGGGGCAGTCAGGGCTTCCATTGATTTCGAAAAATACGATTAATTTCAATTTACAATAACCTGCGAAAGCAGCACGGCCATGGCTGTCACCTAAACTGACAGGTTATCCAATTTTATATTTCCTTTTTGCCCATAATTTATGATCTTTCACTGAATTAGCAAATTTTGAAGCGGGATGCCATTAATTTTCTTATAATCTTATTCTTTCAACTAATAATTTTATCACCAGGACCTATCTCGCCCCCCTCTCCATGAATATCTACCCAGCGTAGCAGAAATCTGAGAGAGCTTTTTTGATTCCCATTGTCATGTAAGGCTAAGGCTGTCATATAGAGTTAGCCCTGGGATGTATTGTTATGTATTGTTTCCCTATCAACTCCAAAATTTATAATCTGAAGGGCGTAACGTTTTATGATCTACAAGTTGTTTTGCTGATCCACAGCTTTAAGCGCAACCCTTAGGGGTCAGACCTACATGTTTTATACTTTGGTTTTATTTTCTATAGTCATTGTAATTGTGTAAAATGTGTAGGTCTGACCCCATTTTCTCCAGGCTGTAGCGGATCAGGCGGGGCTGCATGCCGTCACCTAGATCCAGCTTATTGGATGCGCTATTTTGTTCCATGTAAATATGCCAGCCTTTCGATCTCAGGCAGTTTCTCGATAGCATAGCGTAACATGGTGCGCGGCATCTCCTTGTAGTATTTTACCAGAAATCTTTCTTCACCATTCCGGTTTCGCTTGCCCACTTCGCGCAACATCCACCCCACGGCCTTGTGAATCAAGTCCTCTTGGTCATGCAGTAACAACTCCGCAATCGCCAAAGTATCCGAGAAGTCCTCTTTTTTTATGAAGTGAAAAGTGGACATAACGCCGATCCTTCGCTCCCACAGGCTTCTTGAACGAACAAGCCGATAAATCGGTTTTCTATCTTTAAAAAACAGGTGAGCCCCCACAATGTGTTCCGCTGAACAGTCAACGAGGTCCCAATTATTGATGAATTTTGTATGACTGAGGTAAGATCGATAGATAGCCTCTTGTTCGGTATTCATATTTGTAGAGCAATACTTTGCAACTAGTATCAGCAAAGCAAGTAGTCGTGCTTCGTGAAAAGGAGATTTTAGAAGCTTTAGGGTATCTTCCAACGATATTGCGCGATATTCTCTGACACATTTCCTGATAGTTGGGACACGAATACCAAGGAACCTGTCTCCTTCCCCATATTCTCCCTTTCCAGTCTTAAAGAATCCCTGCGAATGGGCCGCGATATCGCTATCAATCAGCTCCCGTAGCTTGTTCATAATTTGCTTAGTCTGGGCGCTCATAATGGCTCTTATATGCTATATCCAAGATTTATGTATAAGGCAATTTTGCCTGATCCCGATATATCGGGATTAAATAGGCAAACAGGCAATTTTGCTTACTTTCAATATTCAATATATCTATTTTTTCTGATCGTAAAAAAACGATAAAATAGGATAAAATCCATGTCAAGCAAGATCCTTGATGACATGTGTGATGTGATTCGCGAAGCGAGACATCCTTAATTTTCCAAGACTTTTATTCTGTCAAATAAGATTTTTTACCAGCACTTATCTCGTCCCCCACCCCATGAATATTTATCCAGGGTAGCAGAAACCTTAGGAAGCTTTTTTGATTCCCATTGTGATGTAAAACAAAGGGTGTCATGCAGAGTTAGTCCTGGGATGTATTGTTATTTATTGTTTTTCTATCAATTCCAAAATTTAAAATCTTACGGGCGGCCCGGTTTATAGATGTAAGGCTGATTGACGGGTTAGGCAAATTACATTTGACACAAATACTTATTTACTTATGACCCCATTCATTAAGTTGTTTTAGAACCCCTTTTACGAGCGCAAGTTTACGAGCGTCCTTGTGAAAGCAGAGGTTCTGCCTCAAAGATCGAGTTGGATCATAATAGCTCTTTCTAAACTCTCCAGTTCAGTTTTGGATACCGACCCCGCTTGATTAATTAGCCTCTTTTTGCTCACAGTAGTGAGTTGATCAGCCATGGCTTTAGCCTTCTTCCCTCGCAGGGTAATATATGCCTCGCTGGGGTAAAGTTTACCGACACTACTTGTTAGTGGAATTACTTGGACTCTGTTAAGGAACTGATTTGCAGCGTTATTACTTACGATAACGGCAGGTCTTTTTTTGCGGATTTCACCTCCAGTGGAAGGGTCAAAATTAACCCACCATACTTCACCTCTCTTCATAACTCACATCTCCAAATGTGGCTTCAGCCCATTCAAGCGCCTCAGATTCTCTTACCTCATCACCGGCCATCTCTTTATATGCGGCATAGATATCTTTTTTAGTCACATGGGGCCGGACTAACTCTTCGATAAAATGACTAATTTTTCGAGGACCAATAACTTCTCGTAAACCTTCATAGACCTCTTCGTCTATGGTCACGGTAAGTTTTTTTTGCATAATCTACACCTCCTTCGATAATACACGTATTATACACGTGTAAAGGTGTTTACGTCAAGAAAATTATTTTCAAGTGAGGCAGAACAGCCAAGCTCACTTGCCCGCCTTTGAGTTTGTTACGACCTTTCACAGAAAATAAAGCTGTTGCGTTATCAACCAAAAAGTCAACGAGTAGCGGGTCAAGTGAAATGCCTGGTTCAGCGATTTTGTCGATTAAATTATGAATTAAGTAAAACATCCCAGGAACTCTGGGTTTAGCCTCATCCTATTTAACCTGTATTGAAAGAGAGGAATCATACTCAAGCCTTTTACCTTGTATGAATTTATTGTTATCTCCATCCACCAGAGTAAATGTCCATAGGCCTTCTCTTGGTGGAATAAATGAAAAACTCCCGTTGTTGTCTGTAAAAATAATGGATTCTACAATATCTTCCTTGATGAACCCGGCAGTGGTTGTATCAAGTTCTGTATCGCCTACTGTATAGTTGAGGTATTCAATTTGTATCTTTGCGT
>Ga0307444_1001087_pt1 | contig 11981 bp, 10 predicted proteins | sample SalMarSW160340MG_FD_202145 | JGI IMG/M metagenome (GOLD analysis project Ga0307444, IMG submission 202145) | Salt marsh sediment microbial communities from the Plum Island Ecosystem LTER, Massachusetts, United States - SW1603-40 | ecosystem: Environmental > Aquatic > Marine > Intertidal zone >... | reverse complement strand
ACGTAACTGACGTTTGAGATCGTAACGCGTAAAGTTAGTGAGCGTGAATCGGGGGATTTAAGGCATCCGAAAAAGTTTTGATGTCTTTACAAAAGTTTTTTGGATAAAAGGGGGTGTCCCCCAAAATAAGGTTCCGTATGCTCATGGGTTTACTAATAGCAGCCGGAATGTAACTGACGTTTGAAATCGCGATGCGCAAAGTTAGTGAGTGTAAAACGGGGGATTGAAGGCATCCGAAAAAGTTTTGGTACCTTGTCAAAAGTTTTTTGGATAAAAGGGGGTGTCCCCCTTTATGGTGGGTGTAGCTCAATTGGCAGAGCATTGGACTGTGGTTCCAATGGTTGGGGGTTCAAGTCCCCTCACTCACCCTTTGGTCACCTTTGGTGACCTTTGGTGTCGATTACAGTGATATAAAAATAGATTTCAGTGATGATCTATTTATTTGTTCACTCACCCTTTTTTGTTTTTTAAAAGAATTAAGACTTCCCTGGATTCCCCGGTCGAGCCGGGGAATGACAAGGTCATAGTACCTGATAAATCAGGTGACTACATTTCCTGACCCGGGATAACTACATTTCTTGACCTGGAGTCACAGTACCTGATAAATCAGGTGACTACATTTCCTGACCCGGGATAACTACATTTCTTGACCTGGAGAAGAATTTAATAACAATGTATGAATCTTGAATTTAAATATTCGAATTTTGATATTGTTTAGTATTTGATATTAGAATTTAGAGTTTATCTATTCCTTTTTTAGTAATTAAGTTGTTGCTCCAATACTCCGTTACACCATTATTCCGAAACTATTTTACTTGTTGTGTGCGAAGTACTCACGCACCAGATTTTTTACGAATTTCTCGCGTTTGAAATACAATTTTTTCAAAGCTCTTTTCTTGTGTTTTGCCAGGGCATAATGCGTGATCATGGGAAATGCGACCGTCGTATCCATATAGCATACGACTGAATCAGGCAGCCGGCTCGGATCGACCTTTCCCCAGGAAACCGCTTCATGCGGGGTCGCACCGGATAAACCGCCAGTATCGGGTCGAGCATCAGTTATCTGGAAAAAATAATCATGTCCCACTTCTTTAATACGGAGCACCTCCTGGATCTGAGGTTCGGTCTGCAGGATAAAATTCTTGGGACTGCCGCCGCCCAGTAAAAAAACGGCGGATTTACCACCTGCACGTTTCGCGGCCAGGACATACGCGGTCGTTTCATTAACATCGATCGACGAATTGATGCGAATTTTACTACCACGTATTTCCGCTTCGGCGATATTCATACCGAGCGTCGAATCACCGGGCGAACTGGTATATATTGGTACGCCCAAACGGTGGGCTGCTGCCAGAACAGAAGTGTCCTTATGCCCGGTTTTTGCTTCCCATTCTGCGGCATATTTGCCGAGCAGGTAGTGAAATTCCGCGGTACCCATTTCCTTCTGGAATTCAGGTTGCTTCAAAATACCCCGGAATATCTCATCCGTTGCCATAAGACAATCGCTGTATCCCAAAAGTATATCGTAGATACGCACGATGTCGTTCTTCCTCAAATCAGCATCATCGATCAGATGCGTGCCGACATAAAGCGGCAGGTTGAATGCAAAATGTAAATCATGATACAGATTCGCACCGGTCGATACTATCCAGTCAACAAAGCCCGCTTTCATCAAAGGGATCACGACCGACTTACCCAAACCAGCAGGCGTCAGTGCACCGGCAAGGCTCATGCCGACGGTCACATTTCTACCGAGCATTTTTTCAACGAAAAGACGGCAACCCTCGCGCAGGCGGGCCGCATTGTAAGCCAGAAAATTATCCTCGATAAGGTCGGTGAGCTTTTCTTTACCAGTGATGCCGGGCGGGAAAATTTTGGCTCCGGATAGATATTTCTTCTTATTCGGGTACTTCTTTTTTTTCAACCAATCAGGGACTTCATCCACCTTTTTCTTAACGCCGTGAATTCTTTTCATTACATCTCCTTATTCCTAATCGATCGCCAATACTTTCGCTGGAGGGATACCATTGAAATTCGTTGCCGTTACCCATGAATACGCACCGATGTTTTCAACGTATATAATGTCACCTATTTCCAGCTCAGGAAGATCTTCGCTTACTGAAATAATATCGAGTGAATCACATGAAGGTCCGGCAAGCGTGGTGATCTGCTTTATTCCTTTTCTCATTACCTTATATTGGTATTTACCGTGATCAAAGATGATGCCGGACAACGAACCGTAAACTCCGTCGTCAAGATAATACCAGTGTTTATTCGCGCGGATTGATTTACCAACGACGGTCATGACCAATACACATGATGGTCCTGCCAGACACCGGCCTGGTTCAGCCATAATTTTGACGCTTGGATCGAATAGACGCTTCAGTTCTTTCTTGATATGAGATGCCATCGGCAAAAAAGGATCTTTGTCATGCTCAGAATATCTGATCGGAAAACCGCCTCCGATATCGAGGATTTCGAGAGGCAACTGCTTCAACTTCGCATCACTGAATATGATCGATGCCATTTCCAGAGAAGCCAGATAATTTTCTACATTTGTAGACTGCGAGCCGACATGGAAACTCACACCCGCCGGCTTCAGGCCGAGGTGATGGGCTTTGATAAGCAAGGGCATCGCATCGACCGGCTCAGCACCGAATTTCAACGACAATTCGATGACCGAACCGACATTAGGAACTTTGATGCGTATCAGAACCATGGATCCGGGTGCGTGCTTGGCGATCTTGTAAAGCTCGTACTCGGAATCAAAGGTCATGAGTTTGACTTCACGCGCAGCAGCGAATCTCAATGCTTCAGGACGCTTGATCGTATTTGCAAAAATCAAATCATCCGGACGTGCTCCCAGCTTCAAAACAGTGTCCATCTCGTTGATCGAAGCCACATCAAAACCAATACCAGCTTTAATAAAAGTCTTTAAGATAAAGCGGTGCGAATTCGCCTTCATCGCATAGTAAGGCTTGACTTGCGGCAATAGTGTTCTGAATTTCTCAACCTGCTCAAGAAGACGGCTTTTGCTTATCAAAAATAACGGGGTGCCTTCCTTTCTTACTAACTCGCTTACGGTTTTTTTTATATTGATCTTTGACCTCTTTTTCATCTCCTCTCCAGGCTAGTCTGTTTTTTGACGATCAATACCAGAGCTAGTATGCGATCAAGTCCTCATTGAATGATTTAAGATCACCTTCGATATGCCAAATACGGAGTCTCATGTCCTTAAGGTGCCCCAGAAGTTCAAACATATCCTCGTTAAGATCCTTCAGTTCATCACTAAAAATCGTGATCGGATCATGTGCCAGTGATATTTTCTTTATCGGCAAACCAGGGAAATTTCTTAACAGCTGCGGAGTCAAAATCAACAACTCGATCGAAGTATAACCTTCACCGGTCTTGGTAATTTTCAGGGGATAGTACAGCTTGTCTGTTCCAAATGTGTACTGGATTGGCTCATTGGTCACAGTCTCCGTACCCAGGGTAATAACATCAAAAACAAACCAGGTAAAATCATCCTTTATATATTCTCCGATAAGCTGCCTCATCTCCTCGGATATAACTTCACCCTGGATATCGAGTGATTTAAGATAATCCGAAACCCAATCAACAAAGCCATCAGCGTCGAGTAAATGAGTAACAGAGATATCATGTGCACCGATCTTTTCATGAAAAGTCACCTCACCACCCGGTACTTTCACAGCTTTCTCTCCATCACCATTTCGTTTACCGGCAATAGCTATCGCTTGTAGTTTGCTATTTATCAAATCTGTCGCTCGGCGAAAAGTCTCCAGGTCGCCTTTTTTTACTCCGGGTTCTGTGGGAAGGGGCAGCACCTCGAGCAGGATCGTTGAATCTGAAGCGCTCAAATCCGTACTCAACAAAAGGATCTCCTTGCTGCCATTCCATGCGATCATCGCACGTTGTGTCGGCTCGAATATCTTGATATCGGGGAAAACCGGTATCATACCACGGTTACCAAAGCACATCGGTATAAGAATGAAAACCGATAGAATAGATATAACAAAAATATTTTTCTTCATTATAAATTATAGCAATGTGCAGGAGAAAGTCAATCTTTTACAAAAATGCCCAAAAATGAAGTAGGGCTGGCTTGCGCCAGCCCTGTCTCGAGGGAGATGAGACTTACTTCACTTCAACATCGATCTGTTTGGGTTTCATGGATTCTGGTTTTGGCAAAAGAATATCAAGGACGCCGTCTTTATACTGTGCCTTTATTTTATCTGCATCGATATCTGCCGGCAGTTCGATCGTCCGACAGAACTTACCATAATAGCGCTCAACCCGGTGGAATGTCTTTTCTTTAGTCTCTTCCTCATGCTTGCGTTCACCAGAAAGCTGCAACATATTATTGCGGACTGTGACCTTGATGTCTTCTTTTTTCATACCCGGCAATTCTGCCTTCACCTCGATATTCCCGTTATTCTCAACGATATCGACGATTGGCGCCCATAAATCCTGTCTTTCTGCGGGCAATCGGCCAAAGAAATTCTCAAAAAGACGATCAAAATCGCCTCTTAAACTCAAAAAGTCCTTAAAAGGTTCTAATCTGGCTATTTGTTTTTCGTTCATTTATTACCTCCTTATTCTACGGTTTAGACAAAAATGTTAGATATTGGTTTATTGTCTGATCGACGAGTTTTAAGTCTTGACCGCAAGTGCTAATTGGGTATAGTAGAATATGAAAAGGTCGGTCATAATGCTTTTAATTGGCTGTACCTTGGTTTTTAGCCAGGAGATCGGCGCACGTTATTTAATAATTACTCATGATAATTTTTATAATGCAATCCAGCCGCTCGCCAAGTGGAAACATAAAAAGGGATTACGTACCAAGGTCGTTAAATTATCCGAAACAGGTTCGAGTAGCTATCAAATAAGAAATTATGTAGTCAATGCTTTTAATAGCTGGCAAGTAAAACCTGATTTTTTATTGCTCGTAGGCGCGCCCAATTTTCTGCCTTTTGCACAAATAAGCTATACATATACGGATAATTATTATACCAACGTAACGGGCGATATATACAATGAAATATTATCGGGTCGCCTGACCGTGCACAATACTACTGAAGCCCAGACCGTTGTTAATAAGATCCTTGCTTATGAACGAACACCGGATATGAGCGATTCATTGTGGTTTACGAATGCCAGTCTGATCGCTCGATTGGATTGGGATAATGATGATTCCATATATTGGTCAGATACTTATCACGCGGCTGATTTAATGATCAATGATGACTATACGATCATCGACACGTTTTCCAATTACTACGGTCACAATACAGCCCACGTAATTTCCGCGATAAATAATGGCCGTTCAATACTTATGTACCGCGGACGTGGTGTTAATAACTGGTACAGCCCATTCGATGTAAACCCGGATCTTACACAGAACGGAACAAGGCTGCCGATCGTGCTATCTTTGACCTGTCGAACTATCGGCACCGGCGCCACGCCAGCGACTGCAGAAAAGTGGCTCCTAACTGGAAGTCCAACCGTAGCGCGCGGCGGCGCTGGTTTTTTCGCGACAACAACGACTGTTGTCGGCCAGGCATATCTACGCAGTGCCGTAGCAAAGGGTTTTTTCGATGCGGTATTTGTCGATCATAAAAGAACATTTGGGGAAGCATGTGAGGCCGGCAGAGTAAGAGTTTACCAGATGTATCTTTATCAGGGAGGCGGTGATGAGTACTATGGATTCACGACCCTTGGTGATCCATCGATGAATCTCTGGACCGCTTGTCCAAAAATAGTCGATGTTACGCATGATTCATCGCTAATTGTTGGTGAAGATACATTGAATGTGCATGTTGAGCATGATGAAATGCCGGTCGAGTCGGCGTTTGTCTGCATAGTATTGGATTCAACTATTTATGAAACTGGTTATACTGACGAAAGCGGTAACATCGATTTCGCCCTCACGCTGCCGCATCAGGGCGATATGGATGTGACTGTTACCGGTACGAATCTCTATCCGTATGAAGGTATTGTTACGGTGACCACGGGCATAGAAGAAAATCGTACACAGCAAATCCCCTATGGTTTTTTCTCGACGCTCAGAGCATTTCCAAACCCCTGGCTTAACAGAACGGAGATTTCCTATTGCATAAGAACGCCAGCATCGCCTGGGTCCAAATACCAATACGCCGAATTAACCATCTACGATATCAATGGCAGGGTCATCCGATCTTATGATCTGCTTCAGCGCAGTGATCTTGAATCAAATCGTATTGCCTGGTCAGGTTTGGATTATCGTGGTTCAAACGTGCCATCGGGCATCTATTTTGTACGCCTTAGAGTCAAGGTGATCGGCGAGACTGCTGAAGAAGTGATCACAGCAAAAATAATCAAGCTCAAATAAGAATACTGGTTTGTCCGGATCTTCAGATATTATCATATTTTCTAGATTTAAGTCTTGACATCTTATAAAATTCCACTAAAATGGATTTGTGTATTTGGAATTTATCTGATTTCTATTTATGATTGGTTTGGAGAAAGCAAAAAGGAGTGGAATCATGAAGAGACTTTTACTTGCAGGTATCATATGTGCCATAGTCATGATCAATTGCGGCGGCGAGGATACCGAAGCCCCAACCGTTTATATTAGCAGCCCACCTGACAGCGCAGTTGTCGGTGGCACGGTCAGAATACAGGCTCAGGCATCTGACAATAGTGGTGTCGCGAGTGTTGAAATTTATCTTGATAATGGAAGGATCCATACCGTGGCAAACCCACCTTATTATTATGATTGGGATACGGATTCTATCCAACAAGATAGTTCGCAGCATAGCATTTATGCTATGGCTTATGATGAAGCTGAGAACTCGGCAACATCAGATGAGATCACGATAACCGTTTATAATGACAGCATCCTGGGCACGATGAGGTGGCAATATCTTACTGGTGATAGTGTCATTTCTGCACCTGCCGTCGGTTCTGATGGCACGATATATATCGGTGCTGATGATGGTTTGCTTTATGCTATCAACCCTGATGGCTCAGTACAATGGACTTATCCAACTCCCGGCGCTAGCTACTTACGATCATCACCAGCGATCGCAACTGATGGTACCATATATATCGGTTCCTATGACCGTACGCTCTACGCAGTTAGTTCGAGTGGTGCGTATCAGTGGGATTATTCGACTCCAGATCGTATCCACTCATCGCCGGCAATAGATGCTAATGGTAACATCTACTTCGGGTCTTATGGCGGTTCAATGTATGCAATCAGATCGAACGGAACTTTTAAATGGAGTTATCCGACAACTGGTTATGTTGTATCCTCGCCCGCAATAGGTACTGATGGCACGATCTATTTTGGTTCATGGGATAATTATCTCTATGCAGTCGATTCGAGTGGAGCTTTCCAGTGGCAATATGATTGCGGTGCTGACATCACATCCTCACCCGCCATCGGCAGTGATGGCACGATATATGTCGGTTCATTTGATAATTACCTTTATGCCGTTGATAATAGCGGTTCTTTGAGGTGGCGTTTCCAAACGGGTAATCCTGTCGTCTCTTCACCAGCGATCGGCAGCGACGGTACGATATATGTCGGCTCTCGAGACACGCATTTATATGCAGTTAATCCTGACGGCTCAATGAAATGGCAGTATGCCGCAGATGATGCAATCATTTCATCACCTGCGATTGCTTCAGACGGTACGATCTATTTCGGTTCAAACGGCGGCACCCTGTATGCGGTAAATCCCGATGGCTCTGCAAAATGGCAGTACTCAGCTGGTGATGATATCCAGTCCTCACCCGCCATCGGCAGTGATGGCACGATATATGTCGGCTCACAAAACCATTACCTGCATGCGATATATGGCAGCGGGGCCTTAGCCAGTTCGGATTGGCCTATGTTCCATCACGATGAGGAGCATTCCGGAAGATCCGGCAACTGAAATCCTCTGGGAAGAGAATAGAGCCTAACCGAAATTACTTTTCCTGACAGAAATGCGGATTTTTCCATGTAATAGACTTAAGGGTTGACATACATAATTTTTTTTGTATAGTATTGTATATTAACAGTAATAAATATTATTCTTATCTTACTATTCTTACTATTTTCTTTAGGGAAGTTTAGAAAAAGTGGCAATAGGGGTTAAATAACCCCCACACTAATACAATTAGCGCGGGGGTCGTGGAGGTAAAAATGAAAAAGCTCTTCAAGGTGTGTTTACTGGCAGCAATGATGTTGTTATTTGTGCGGGCGACATGCGGCACAAAAAAAATGTTCGATAAACCTGTACAAGCAATGAAAATAAAAGACAATGTCTTCTTCCATAATGTCGGGATAACATTTGACGGACGTCATTTCTATACGATCAACGGCGGGAATGACGAATACTGCGTGCTCAACGAGTATGATAAAGAGGGAGAATTCATTGAATACTATGATGTTGGAGTCGATGGCCGGGCTATCTTCCATCACCCGAAGGATGGCAACCTGTATATAAAGAACTACGGTACAGACCTCTATGTTGTTGATCTCTGGGACGAAATGGCTGATGTCGAATTATCGGATGTATTCAACGAAGAGAATAGCTCACCAGCGATGTCGCCGGATGGTAAATTTCTCTATGAATATTATGAAGGCAAAGTAAGAATCCTGGATTTTGAAACAGGCGATGAGGTGGATCAATTCAAACTGTCAAAATGGTATGATGAACACGGTTATAATTATGCTATTGCGGCGTCAAAAGAACATCTTTTTGTCTGGAGTGACGAATACGAAATCGCTGTTTATGATTTAGATGGCAAATATATAACGGAAATAGAGTTACCTAGAACTGGCTTTGGTTTTTCCTTATCATGGTGCCGGGGTATGCTTTGGATCGCGCGCGATGCCGATGCGTCAAGCGATGGTGGTGACGGCTACTGGTACGCGTATAAATTATAGAACAGCTCAAAAAATAACAACTCGTCTATTTAACTGATCCAAGAACACTACAAGGGGTGTCTTTTCAGAACACCCGATGCGGGTATTGACTTTTCGTGAATTATAGTATAATTATATAGAGATTTAGTAGTAATTTACAGGCATCCTGGTTCTATAGGGCAAAGGGAAATATAAAGGAGGAATTATGCACAAATACCTTATCCTTTTTTTACTGGCTGGTATATGCAGCGCCAGTGTCCTGCTGACCAATGGCGATTTTGAACAACCGCTAACGACCGGATGGCAACAAGTTGCCAGTGGATCATACTCTGTGATCAACCGGGCAACAACATACGATCCGGATCCAGATTATGAAGCATATGCAAAAGATCAATACGGCAGTTATGCAAGACTCTGGCAAACCGTAGACATCCCGACGACTGACCTTGAGTTTGCCGTCAACGCAAAGCTTTACAGCTATGATAATAACGCAGACACCTTATGCTGGGCAGGAGCCGCGATAGATATTTCATATTTGGACAGCTACGGGCAATTACTGGGTGAAACAAGAATATGCCAGGTTACCACACCGTGCCCATGGAGCAATTCTGCAACCTGCCATTTGATAATGGCACCTAATACAGACTGGAACCCATATTCATTCAACATAAATTCAGAATTGGCTAATCTACCCGGGGTAAATGCTGCGGATGTTTCAAAGATCGAGGTGGCACTTTACGCCAAGACCGAACACACGTGCTGAGGCGCAGTCGAAACGGCGGAGGTCTTCGCCGACGACTTTATACTGAATTACAGCGGTTCAAACAGCTATCTGGCACTTTTGGATGCAATAGTCGACGATGTCAGTGGTAATGGAAACGGGCATCTTGATCCGGGCGAAACAGTCGATCTAACTGCTTCATTGAAAAATATCGGTGGTGCGGATTTCTTGACTTTGACAACGACCATAGAATCGTCAGACCCTTATGTTACGATCACCGATGCTTCCGGTTATTTCGGTTCACTCCCGGTCGATAGCACAAAAGAAAATACCGGTGACCCGTATACGGTTTATGCGAGTCCCTCGACACCGGATGGTCATCCTGCATTGTTCCGGCTTATCACGGTCGATGGTTCGTGGTCTGATACTCTGGAATTTACTCTGATCATCGGGCGTATCCACTATTATATATGGAACCCTGATCCAACACCTGGACCGGGTGAATTCATGCATACAACTCTTGCGAGTATCGGTTACTCAGGTAATTATGGTCTGACTCTACCCGTATCTGACCTCGATGTTTACTCTGCAGTATTCGTTTGTGCTGGCATCTATTCAAATAACTATGTGCTCAGCGCAACCGCGCCCGAGGTTACCGCGCTCGTTGATTATGTGAACAGCGGCGGCAGGATGTATCTTGAAGGTGGCGATGTCTGGTATTTTGACCCCCTGTACGGTGGCTACGATTTCGGACCCCTCTTTGGTATCAATGCGACGAGTGACGGTTCGAGTGATTGCGGTCCAGTAGCCGGTCAGAGCAGCACGTTCACCACCGGCATGAACTTTAACTATAGCGGCGAAAATGCATGGATCGATCACATCTCGCCGACCGGCACGGGTTTTCTTATCTTCCACGACACGAATAATGCATACGACTGCGGCGTTGCAAACGATGCCGGAGCATACCGTACCGTAGGCAGCTCATTTGAGCTCGGCGGCTTGGTCGATGGCAGCGGTGTATCGACCAGAGCTGTATTACTCGATTCGATCATGAATTTCTTTGGCATCTCGCTCGTTGGTATCGAGGAAAATACCAGATCGCAAGTGAGTGCGATATCTTTACAGCCATATCCAAATCCTTTCCGTAATCGCGTCGAAATGCAGTACACCTTGCCAGCGAATGCAACACAAGTTCAATTCAAAATATTCGATGCTAGCGGTAGGTTGGTGAAAAACCTGTTACCGCCCACTATTTGCTCCCTGGTGCCTGCGGTGGTGTCCTGGGATGCCCGTGATCTTAGGGGTAATAAAGTAGCAAGCGGTATCTATTTCATTCATATGGAAACCGATAACGAACAACTCGTTGAAAAAATAATCCTCATTGAATAAAACTCTATGACTTTTATAAAAAAGAGGGTGGTATAACCACCCTCTTTTTTTATCGGATTTCATTTTCGTCGTAGCGCATCTATGATCAATACCGGCGGTACTCGATTCTCAGCATCCCATTCCCTCGGACGCCGGCGCAACGATCTTGAAGTAGGTTGCGGTTCGATCAAATCAGCGATAAGAAAACCGTGCTTTTTCAAACTGTGGAAATAATCTGAAAGCGGCCGGCAAAAATTAAGAAGTCTGGGTAATCGACCCCACTGACATTCTTGTGTACGGCGCGTGAAATACTTGTCTACTTTAAAGAAAAGCCAGTCTTCAGTTCTATTGGAATCTAATGGAGTATGTTCCCAACCACCTGCGCTCCAGCTAAAACAAGGATGTTCAATGAGAAAAACTAACCGGCCATCAGGTTTCAAAACCCGGGCGAACTCTTTGATCGCTTTATCATAATCGCGCACATCGCATAATACATAGACCGAGACGACCAGATTAAAAGAGCTCGCCGTAAGTTCTGGTATATGTGCAAGGTCAGCGCGTAAATATCTGATACCTAAAGGTTTCTTATTATCGTACTGCTTGGCGATCTCAATAAATTTCTTCGATAGATCGACACCGGTAACTCGAGCTCCTTTTTCCGCAAGCAGTCGGCACAAATAACCAGTACCGCACCCGGCGTCGAGCACTTTCTTGTTTTTCATATTACCTAAGAGCGGAAATAATGCCGGGTTGAATATATTGCGCCGGTAAGCATCACCATATTTTGTATACCCGGCATCCCATATCTCTGCTCCTGCATCCCAACGCTTTTGTATTTCTTGCAGCGTAGGATTCTGTAAATTCTCTGGCGCCCATCTCATAAAAACGTACGGTTTAAGATATTTGTTTTTGTTCAGTCCTCGCAATGTACGTGGAGCCTTTTCATCGAGTTGCCAGGGGTGCCTATTAATATGT
>Ga0307444_1001085_pt1 | contig 11984 bp, 16 predicted proteins | sample SalMarSW160340MG_FD_202145 | JGI IMG/M metagenome (GOLD analysis project Ga0307444, IMG submission 202145) | Salt marsh sediment microbial communities from the Plum Island Ecosystem LTER, Massachusetts, United States - SW1603-40 | ecosystem: Environmental > Aquatic > Marine > Intertidal zone >... | reverse complement strand
TACGCGTAATCGCGGGGATTTACGCAAAGCTGCCAACCAATTGTTTGCGCTCACTGGGCCAAACTTCCGCGCATGGTGCGGATCCTCAAACCGCTCTTTGGCAGCCGGCACCACCGGCCGGACCCGGGCTGGCATCTCGGCGACCCCCCGAAGGCATGGTGGCAGCGCATCGACTGGCTGCTGATTTCGTTGGTGGTGATCGCCTTCGTGGCGAGCTTCGTCTGGCTGTTCCCGGCAATCGAATAGCCCACATCGTCTACCACAGGCGGGAGCTGGCCTATGGACGCGATGCCTCTCATCACCAGAATTGAATTCACCGAGCCCGTGATAACGGCTGGCGCCACGCGCTACCCGGTGACGGCTGAGACCGAGAGCGGCCCATTGGTACTGTGGCTGTCGGAAGATGCCGCGAAAGAGCTCATGGTGCATTTCGCCGCCCGCTTCGGCGAGCCCGGTTACGAGTAATCGCAACCGTTCGTTTGCTCTTGCCGACGTTATGGGCGCCTTCAAGATTGGGTTCGTTTTGTAACGACGAACTTGGAGGGGTCGGCCGCCTTATCGCTGCTTCTGCTTGAGCCGGACGCCCGGACCCTTGGTGTCATCCGCGGGGATGAATTCCACTCCGGCTGCTTCGAGGGCACTTTGAAGCTTCCAGAGGGTCTGAGCAGATCCGCTGATTTCCTCCGAAATCTCTATTCGTTTCACCGTCCGCAGCCCCACTCCCGATAGTTTAGAAAGCTCAACCTGCCCCAGGCCCAACAGAGCTCTCGCCGCCTTTATTTGCGCAGCATCTATCACGGCTTGACTCTGAAGCGTCCGTATGGCACTTTAAGTGCCATAACAAGCACCATAAGGGCCAAAATCATGAGCTCAATGCAACTTGAAGTTGAGAGGATCAAGTACATTCAGTTGAAGGAGCGAATTGTCTCCAGCTGGCCGGAAGTAGATGAAGAGACTCTGCACGACACCCTCGAAGGAATCACCGACCTCCATGAAATGATAGCGGTGGTGATCCGCTCAGCGCTAGTGGATGAAGCGCTCCAATCCGGGTTGCGCGCGGCTTGAGGAGATGCGAGGGCGCTTCGGCCGCCTTGAGGAGCGCGGCGTCAAGAAGCGTCAGCTTGCCCTCGAGGCCATGTGCGAGGTCGGGCTCAAGAAGCTTGAACAGCCAGACTTCACCGCATCGGCGCGATCTGGCTCCCGAGGCGTCATCATCGTTTCCCAGGAGGCAATCCCATCAGATTTCTGGGTGCCACAGCCGCCCAAGCTCGACCGTCAAGCTCTGCTTGGCAGTTTGAAGCGTGGCCAAGCCATTCCAGGTGTCCAGCTCAGCAACCCCAAACCCTGTTTGAGCGTGAGGACCAAGTGATGGCTTTCACCGAAGCTCAACTCAAGAGCTTGGAAGCCAAGCTCGATGCAAAGCACGTCAAGACACGCCAGGTGCAGGATACGACTCTTACCTACGTTGAGGGCTGGCATGTCATCGCTGAGGCCAACCGGATCTTCGGCTTTGACGGCTGGGATCGCAGAACCCTCTCGCTCAAGTGCGTGTGGTCTGGGCGGACAGATAAGGGCTATGCCGCGGCCTATAGCGCCAAAGTGAGCATTCGGGTGCGGGCCGGCGCCGATCGGGTGGTGCGCGAGGGCTGGGGCAGCGGCGAAGCGAGAGCCGCCACCACTGGAGAGGCCCACGAGCTAGCTCTCAAAGCAGCTGAGACGGATGGGACCAAGCGTGCGCTCGCCACCTTCGGCAACCCGTTTGGACTTGCGCTCTACGATCGCGAGCTGAACGGCGTGCGTAATCGGAAAGCTTTGCTCCCGGAGGTGCCGAGCGCCTGGACCCTTGTGTCGGCGACCGGCGAGTTGCAGCAGACCTGCGAAAGCCCCGAGCTCTTCCTTGCGCAACTCAGGGAGGCGATGAGCCAGGCACCCACCATTGAGGCTCTATTCGCGGTTTGGGAGCAGAACCTCGCGAACGTGCGGCTGATCAATAAGGTCCTCATATCTCACGCGCGCAAGGATACTTCCGCATATGATCTCGTGGGCCACCTGCGGTCGTGCGCGGTCGCGCTGGCGGTGCCGCATGACACGCCGGAGGCAAGCGAGGGAGAAGGCAAAAGAGGCAAGATCGACAAGAGTGAACTCACGATTTCCGAGTCAAAGAGGATCCGCTCGAAGGAGCATCTCCGCTACGTTGCCCAGCAGCCTTGCGTCGTCTGTGGGCGTATGCCTTCGCATGCGCATCACGTGCGCTACGCCCAGCCCAGAGGCCTGGGCCTGAAGGTGAGCGATGAATTCACCGTACCGCTCTGCGCAATTCACCATAGCGACAACCATACGACGGGCGATGAGAGAGCCTGGTGGGCCAAGCACACCATCAATCCCCTCCAAATCGCCCGGGAGCTCTGGCGCGAAAGTACGTGCCATGCAAAAGGGACGCCGGCGTCCTAAAGCAATCGAGCTCAAGTTTCAGTTCTGAAATGACGAATCACTATGAGCTAACGGCATACTCCGGGTTCGAATTCATCCAGCATTACAAAGGCTTGCTCAGGTGTTGCAAGTGGTCCGAATCACCCCCAAATGCTACGAGGGTTCGCTCGGATGCCTAGGAGTGAGTAAGTCATGGTGTCCAAATTGCAGCTTGAGGCAAACCGCGCTAACGCGCGTCGAAGCACTGGGCCCGGACGGCCGAAGGCAAATCCCGTTCTAGGATGAACGCGCTGAAGCACGGCCTGAGCGCGAAGTCCATCGTGATTGGCGACGAAAGGCCAGAAGATTTTGAGGCCTTACGGGACGCTGTCATCGAGCATTACCGCCCGAGCACAGCGCTCGCGGACGATGCAGCCGGCCGTTATGCCGCCACGCTATGGCGTCTGCGCCGAATTCCCGCGATCGAAGCGGCTCTTGCTGAGGCCGTCTATCAGCGGACCTATGGGGAAGAAGACGCTGCGTTACAAATAAAGCATCGGAGTGAGCTTTGGGAGGAAGCGCGTAAACGTTGTAACGCAGAGTACGACGATGACGAGGATCGCATTCTTAATGCGCAAGATACCGGCGTATACAACAAGACGCATACGGCGATATACAGAGAGCTGTCATCAGAGCGGCCGTTCCAGGCGCCGGAACTGGAGACGATGCCCGCGGCGCAGGCCTTTCTCACATTGATCGAAGCCGCGGAGTCCCTTGATGTCCTGGGCAAGCTCAACCGTTACGAAGTGGCTCTGATGAACATCGCATCACGTCAACGCAAAGAACTCGAGGCCCATCAATCCGCGGGCGAGGAAGCTAAGGTCGTCGATCTCTGAGATCGGCAAGCCGGTCGACTTGCGTTGGCCGAAACTATGTCTCGGTCGAGTGCATTTCTCCGGAAACAGTTCGAGCTTTCTCCCAATCTCACCTTTTTGACTCGTGAATGAGAAGCGCGCTGACGTAGGTTATGACGCGCTCTACGGCAGGGATGTCTTGGAATCGGTGCCGCCGCCGTAAGCGCCGCGGGTAGGAGGCGCCAAGGCGCCGTGTTAGGCTTTCCTCGGGCATCGAACGAGGGAGACTTATCATGGCGTTGCGGCCGACATGCTACAACGCTTTGGCGAGAGCTTGCCTGAGCGCGAGGTCAAGCTCGCTGCCGGATCTCAAGTCGGTCGAGACAGAAGGCACAGGCTGAAGTAGCGCGGCATAGTCGTCGAGGGGAAGGCCGTAGCGCAATGTTCGATTTCAAAGACAAGGTCGTTCTGATCACGGGGGCTGCGCAGGGCTTCGGCCGCGTGCTGGCGCTGGCCTTCGCCGAGCGGGGGCCAAAGCTCGCCCTGTGCGACATCAACGACGCGGGCGGGGAGGAGACGCTTGCGCTCGCCAAGGCCCAAGGCGCGGAGGGCTTCTACCAGCACGCGGACATCGCGGTAGAAGCCGATGTGGAAGCGTTCGTGGCGACGACCGTCGCGCGCTTCGGACGGCTCGACGTCGCCGTCAACAATGCGTCGAAGGAGATCACCGGCCCGACGCTGGACCTGCCGTCCGAGGATTTCGGCATGGTGGTCGACACCAATCTGAAGGGCACCTATTACTGCCTGAAGCACGAGGTCGCGCAGATGCGGAAGAACGGGGGCGGGGCGATCGTCAACCAGGCCTCGGTGACGAGCAGCATGACCGGCGTGCCCGATAACGGTCTCTACGCCGCGACCAAGGGCGGCATCATCGGGCTGACCAAGTCTGCGGCGCTCCAGGTGGCGGCCGAGAACATCTCGATCAACGCGATCGCGTCCTGCGCCTTCGACATCCCGGACGACATGTTCCTACGCTGGATCGACGATCATCACGTGAGCCGGAAGGACGCCGAAGGCTGGCTGCCGGTCAAGCGCCTCGGGAGACCTGAGGAGATCGCCGCGGCCACGCTCTATCTCGCCTCCGACGAGGCGCGCTTCGTGGTCGGCACGGTGCTGACCGTCGACGGCGGCTTCACCGCGCAGTAGGTGGGGGCTCGCTTGCCAAGCTGTGTGGCATAATGGCTACAACTCAGGCCGATGTGTCCTTCTGCGTCAGCAAGGCACACCCGGGTCCATGCCGCTGACATTATTCTTGCGCATCTTGGCACTGGTGAGGGGGGTGTTCCGATGAGGCTATATTGGCGCAGTTGGGCGCTGGCATTGATCGCGGCGGGTTTTTGCTTGGCCCTGGGCGCTCCGGCGCAGGCAGGTTGCATGGGCGTGTCCGGAACGGCCGACGGGTTCGACAAGGAAACCGCGGTCACCCGGGCCCAAGCCGCTCTTGCCGACTACATCAACCAATACAAGGCCGCGAAGCATCTTCACTCGGTCAGCGTGAGCGCCATGCGCATGAAGCCGCAACCCTATTGGCGCGACAGCGTCAGCAGCGACATGTTCTGCTTCAATGTCTGGTGCGGCATCTACAAGCCGGACATCGTGACCAAGACGTCCGACACGACGTGCTGGTCGGGCGTGGTGTCGCCCTATGTGTGCACGTCCGGCGCCAAGCTCTGCTGGTAATCTGAAAGAGTCCTGCGGCTACGCTCGCTCTCGCCTCGGACGAGGCTCGCTTCCGAGGGGCACAGTGTTGACCGTCGACGGCGGGTTCACGGCGCAGTAGAGGGACTGGCTTGGACACGAATGGTTTGCGAGCCGGCGGCTCATAACCGTCTGGTTGGAGGTTCGAGCCCTCCCGGGCCCACCAAGCTCTATAGTAAGTGATTGAAGGAAAAAACTTTTTCAGCCCGCGCCCGCACCTGAACTAAAGGGGGCTCACATGGGCGAAAGCATTGCAGGCCGCGTCGCAGTCGCAGATGTCAGCTTTACTCCTGCAACCTGACATTCTCGGCGGCGCCATGGTCGTCTGCTTTGTGCCATTAACAGACGTCTATACCTCGCCAGCCCGCTCCTCGAGGTGGTGCACCAAGCGCTTGGCCGCATCTGAGGGCTCGCAGGAAGCTAGGCGGCTCACGATCGGGATTACGATCGCGCACCGGTTGCGCTCGATCGGCGCAGTCTGACAAAGGCGTAGAAATAACTGAGCCAGAAGACGACGGAGAGGCCGTAAAAGATGATGGTCCGCACGGACCACCACGGCCAGAAGCCGGATGGGCCGATGGCGATCGCATTGGGGTACCAACTGAAGAGCGTGGAGCGCCACCGATTCCACATGACGGTCATTTCCGTATTTCGATCCTGCGCGGTCTTGGCGTCATTGAAGACGCGCTCACTGTTGCGCTTCAACCACCACCAGGAATCGTCGTTGATCAGCTCAAGGCCCCTGTCGGACCGGTTGCGCATGTAGATGTATTCGATGTCGGTCGTATTGCCGCGGGCGTCGGGATCGCTGCGGCGCACTTCCGTTCCTGTGATGACGCCGGTTGTCCATGTTGGACGTGCGTATTCCCATCCAAACCAGAGGGGGATACCCACCACGAGTGCAGCGATGGCCAGAACGCGGCTTTCCCCGCGCCACAAGATAAAAGCGAGCACGAGAATCGCGAACAGGACGATGTAACCGATAGACAGCCAAGCCTGGAGCATGGCTCAAACCTCACCGCAGATGAGACTTGCTTTCTCTGCCTCAAGGCGGTGCCTTGACTATGGCGAGGCGAAGACGGCCAAAAAAAGCAGAGCAGTGCCAACGAGCTGTTCTGACGTTAGGCGATTCCTCCAGCTAAACGAACGGACGAGGTTTCCGTTACACACAGGTAGCGGGTCCCACGCCGGCGGCCAGCACGCTCATTGTGCAATGCAGCAAAGACCCTTGCGATTTGTTGTGCGCTGCACCATATAACTCGTATGATCAACCCCAGACCGCTAGAGCGGTGCCGCATAAGAGGTACGAAATGACTGAACATTCCAAGATTGCTGATGAGTTTCAGAAGGTGGGCAAGGATAGCTTCGACGCCGCTGTCCGCTCCTACGGCGATGCGAACAAGGGCTTCCAGGCCATTGTCGCCGAGGTCACGAATTATTCGAAGAAGGCGTTTGAAGACGGCACTCGCGCTTTTGAGCAGCTCGTCGGCGCAAAGTCTGTCCAGCACGCAGTCGAAATCCAGTCTGAGTACGTCAAGCAGGCCTACGAGGCCCACATTGCCCAGATGACGAAGCTCGGTGAGATGTATGTCAGCCTGGCGCAGAATGCGTTCAAGCCACCGGCTCGCTAAAGAACGTCTCCAAAGCACTCCGCGATTAGGATCGAAGGTCCGGGGCTCAGCCTCGGGCCTTTTTTCGTGACCCCACCCGTTTGCGGCGCTGGGTCTATGGCCCATGACCACGATTCGTCTTCTGCGCTAGTCATCAGCCCGAGTGTTGCGATCGCGACATCCTCGGATGGAAGGCGTGACGCGTTCATACTGTTGCTGGGTCTCAACCCCCTCCGTTGTGCTGCTCGTTGATTATTCCGCGCGCGACCAAGCCCTCACTTAAATTCCGAGGGCACTCTTTACCTTACTGAAGGCTCCTTCGGTGGTCTCTTGGATTGTGTCCCACACGCTTTTGCCCAGCGGCGTCAGCGATGCGCGGACTGTAGCCTGAGTGATGCCCATGAGGCTCATCTCGGCGAGGGTGACCGGTCCCGCGACCCCGTCGGCCTTGAGGCCATTTTTCTCTTGGTACTCTTTGACCGCCTTCCCTGTTCCCCTGCCGAAAATGCCGTCGGCCTTGATGCCGAGCTTTTCCTGCAGCTTCTTGACCGTATCACCGCGCGACCCGCGCTTTAACAAGATCAGCTCGTTGAGACCGAGCGAGGCGAACGTGTCTGGTCCGGCGACGCCGTCCACCTTTAGCCCCTTCTTCTGCTGATAATCTTTGACGGCCTTCTCGGTCTCTTCTCCGAAAATTCCGTCGGCTTTGACGCCGAGCTTTTCCTGAAGACGTTTCACTGGCTCGCCCTTGAGCCCATGCAGCAAAATCGTCATCGTCTAGCCTCCTTGTCGGGCCGTCGTTCGGCCGGGTATCGTTCTCGTAATGTCGTCTTGCGCCGGAGCGTTCCTCAATTTCGGGCCGTGTCGTCCGAACTTCAGCGTTCCCAGAGCCTGTCACGACGAGAGCAACCAGCCGCATGATGGTGAGGCTTGAGGCCACCGGTTCATCCACGCTCCTTTGACCGTGACAGCGCATACGTCTCCAGATTTGGGTCCGGCTACATTTCGCCTTCTTGAGAGGAAAGGTCTGCCCGCACAATTGTCGGGCGTCCAATTATTCGGTCGTCTTCCCGTCGAAGTGCTCCTTGTCTTTCTCAGCGTCCGCCTTGGTGGCGTGCACGACGCCATCGCGATGGTTCGGCGGAGCGTAGAGCGTGTAGAGCTTCATCGGGCCTGACGGACCGTTGATGACGTTGTGGCGGGTGCCGGCGGGCACCAAGATCGCGAACCCGGGCTTGATGCGATGCTCAACGCCATCAAGCACCGCCTTGCCTTCGCCTTCCTCTACCCGGAAGAACTGATCGAGCTTGTGGACCTCTGCACCGACATCTTCACCGGGCTTGAGGCTCATCACGACGAGCTGGCAATTCTTCGCCGTATACAAGACCGTGCGGAACGTCGTGTTCTGTTCCGCTGTCTTTTCTATGCTGTGGACGTAGCCTTTCATAGTTTCCTATCCATTTTTGCCTCGTCGGACATGCCAGGTACGGCCGATTCAATGGGCCGATCAACTGCGTGGGCTGGCGGCTTTCGAGGAAAACGGTAAGGTCCGATCCTGTCGCACGCCGCTATGCCGAAAAAGTTCGGCGACTAGTAGCTGACTAGTACCAGCGTCCCCGGCCGAACCAGCCGCCGCCGATCAACAGCAACACAACGATAATTACGAGAAGTGTGGTGGTATCCATGGTCTTGCTCCGTGTAAGTGCAAAAGGCCCCGGACAGGTAGTGCTCCCGTCCGAGGCCTTACGCTTTTACAAAGTAACTGGACCCGGCAGTTCGGGGGGAGGGAGCCACCGGTCCAACTGATGGCATAACCCGCACCTCAACCATTAGTTCCATAATAGCGACCGCTCGCGTTATTCGGGCGTAAGCAAATGCGCCAATGTAACGCCAGTGACGAAGCGGCCTCGGTGTCGCCTGGGCCGTTCCTTTTTCCTGATCTGACGAGCATGAGGTTTTGCTATATTCGCCTTGCAGGCAGACAGACGGAAGTTTTCAGCGTGGCCAAACGCAATCCTTTCGCCGCGATCGCGCATGGTCATAGCTTGGCTGAGGCCATCGTCGACGCCATACGGGAGCCCCTTCTGGTGCTCGACCCGGACTTCTGCGTGATCGCCGCAAGCCGCTCGTTCTACCGTACTTTCGCAGTGACGCCGAGGAAGACGGAAGGCCAGCTGATCTTCGAGCTAGGCGACGGGCAGTGGAACATTCCAGGGCTCCGGGCACTCCTTGAAGACATCATTCCGAAGCGCCGCACCGTCGATGCCTATGAGGTTGAGCATGAATTCCCGTCGATCGGTCGACGCGTGATGCTACTCAATGCCCGCCGCGTGTTTGACGACGATGGCTCGGCTTCCGCCATTCTGCTGGCGATAGAGGACGTAACCCGGCGCCGCGAGGATGAGCGCGAAAAGGACGAGCTGCTTCAACAAAAGGAAGTCCTGCTCCAGGAGATGCAGCACCGCGTCGCCAACAGGTCTTCAGATTATCGCCAGCATTCTTCCTCTGAAGGCGAGGACCGTGCAGTCGGAGGAGACGCGTCTCCACCTCCAAGAGGCCCACCAGCGCGTCATGTCGGTGGCAAGCGTGCAAGAACAGCTGCACGCCTCTGGGCTAAACGAAAGGATCGAGATCGGGCCTTATCTGACGAAGCTGTGCGCCAGTCTTGCAACCTCGATGATCGGCGATCGTCGGCCGATCTCAATCGAGGTCAAGGCCACTAGTGGCTCGGCGACCTCCAGCGAAGCCGTGAGCCTCGGGTTGATCGTTACGGAACTCGTGATCAACGCCTTGAAGCATGGCTTCCCGGAGGACGATGAGGGCGAAATCCTGGTCAGCTACGACGCGGAGCATTCCGGCTGGCGCCTCTCAGTTGCCGACAACGGCTCGGGGGCCAAAGAAGCCACGGACGACGAGCCTCCGCACATTGGCCTTGGCACGAGCATCGTCGAGGCGCTGGCGCATCAACTTGAGGCTACGGTTCAGAAATCCAGCAGGCCTCAGGGCACCAAGGTCTCAATTATTGCCCCCGCAGCCAGCTAGAAGCCGAACTGCACATGGAGCCATTCCGCTACGGGTCAGAAGCGGACCTTGGCGAGCAGACCGAGGGCGTCAACTCTACCCCTCAAATCAGACTTGCTCGGCGTCGAAATGAACGTCCGCTTCGTGCCATTAGCAGACATAGCACCACAAACAGCCTCGTGGCCGCGAGGCAAGTCACGCCCTATAAGATTCGCAGTTTCAGGTGGTCGCTATAGGTGCTGTCGTGCAGGGCTCCGTGTTGCTGCAGCTGCTGATCTTGCTGGTGGTGGCCAATGGGACGCCTGTCCTCGCCAAGAAACTCCTTGGGGCTGCGTTTGCCCGCCCGCTTGACGGCGGCGCTCTCTTTGTCGATGGCCAACCGATATTAGGGCCCTCGAAAACCATCCGCGGCATCGTGGTATCAGTATTGGCGACGTCCATCTGTGGGGCGCTGATGGGGCTTGGATGGAAGATCGGAACTCTGGTAGCGATCTTTGCCATGGCCGGAGATCTCTTCTCCAGCTTTGCGAAACGCAGGCTGCGCCTGCATTCAAGCAGCATGGCCATAGGCCTCGATCACATTCCGGAGTCTCTCTTCCCCCTACTCGCCAGCCAGATGCTGCTGCCGTTGAGCATTCTCGACATTGTAGCCGGCGTGACGATCTTTCTTGTGGGCGCAGTGATGCTGTCGCCCCTCCTTTTCAAATTGAACCTTCGCGACAAGCCGCACTAACCGACGACGTTCGGTTCGAGAGGTGGAGGTGGTGCGGGGTCAATTGCGGACTAATGCGACGACGCGGCCAAAGAAAAGCCCCGGTCGTGAGGTGTCAGCTCAACCAGGGCCAGTCCCAAATCCGGAGATTGAAAAAGTGCGAGTTGCTGTGGTCTCCGCCTCCCCCAGTGAATTAGAGCGGCCACCCCGCACGAGTAAGACGCTATCACTGACGGCGGCGATTCGATGTAGCGCGAGAACCACATCAGAAACAAAAAGCCCCGCTAGCGGGCGGAGCTGAGGTCTGAGTATAGGACGGCTCCTAACCTGGAGCCCATTAGGAGCAGCAATGCGTTTCGTCATTAGGGAAAAGAAGAAGCCCCGTGGACGGGGGCCATTGCGGGGCTTCTTTGGTTCCTCTTTGGGGGAACAATGATGGGGAGGGAAATCCCATCAAGCCTTCTAGCTAATCATCCCGGACCGTCTTATCAACCCCGGCCAAGTACTCACCACCAGGGCCGGGATGTCTGCTAAGGGTCAGAAGCGGACCTTGAGTTCGCCGGCCAGCATGTCCGCTGCGTGCCATTAGTGGACCTAGCCTTTAGCCACAGGGGCAAGCTAGCAACTCAGTGGTCGCCGAGACGGCGCACGCTAAAGAAGGCCCTCGCCTTGACCGATGATTACAATCTTGGGCGTTGCAATCAGTGCCATCAGGCTCTGAGCGAGATCGAGAATCGTGGCGAACGTCTACTCGGGTGCTTTACGTGTGACCTTTGGGCGGACGCTGACGGCAACCGGTGGAAGCGCCTCTCCGAAGAGGATCTTCGCTCACTCCATCACTTGCGCCATGGCGGAGGATGATTACGCCAAGTCGTCGGCTCCGGGTCGGGGCCCCAACCTCTAGACAAGAAAGGCCCCGCCAGGTGGACAGTGGACGGGGCCTTTCCCTTGGGGGATTACAGAGATGATTGTAGCCTAGCAATCTTCGCGTGCTGGTGTAAAGAGGAAGCCCGACCCCTTGCGCCGGGCCGGGCTTCCTGGGGAGGGTACGTAGTACCTCACCAAACAGGGACACCGGGGGGCTTGGGACGTCCCGGTGTACCACGGCAGACTCAACCGCGAGCAGTGGCGAAGGTTCCTTGCTTCCGCGCGTCAGTCCTTTAGCGCCTCAGGGATGTCTGCTTTGCCTCTAAAGCGGAAGTGCTAAAGCACGAGTGCGAGGATGAGGGCAGGGGTCTGGTGCGGGAGCCGCTGAAAATTCCTTTTGCGTCTCAAGCGTGCATTTAGTCCCGCACCTTGGCGCAAGTCATTGTTTTATTGCGAAAGTGACACAACTCCCGGGCCCACCACTATTTCAACGACTTAGGCAAAATCTGCAAGACAAGTCCCAAATTGGGGCTACATAGGGGCTACAGCCCTCCGAGTGCAGGCATATTGGGATCAGTTGAACCATTGCGGGGTGTCCGCCTTTACCCCCGATAGCGGACGTGAGGCGAGCCAGCTCAAAGAGTCCGCTAAGTGCCGATAGTGTTGAAAAAGTCGGGGTTGCTACCGTCTTGAAGTGCTGATTCAGTCCTCCTGTGAGCAGGAGGGGCGCGGTGATGATGGGCGAGCGGACGG
>Ga0307444_1001083_pt1 | contig 12022 bp, 3 predicted proteins | sample SalMarSW160340MG_FD_202145 | JGI IMG/M metagenome (GOLD analysis project Ga0307444, IMG submission 202145) | Salt marsh sediment microbial communities from the Plum Island Ecosystem LTER, Massachusetts, United States - SW1603-40 | ecosystem: Environmental > Aquatic > Marine > Intertidal zone >... | reverse complement strand
CTTGCACCATCAATGAAAAAAGTCTATCAGCATCTTATCTTGAATTTATTCGATTTTGCGGATTCAGAACCTCAAGGATTTTTGATCATCACTCCGGATGCGTTTTATAACGACGTGCTTCCGCTGGCTCGATGGAAAGAGAAGAAAGGTTGGCATGTTTCGGTCAAAACCCTCTCGGAAACTGGCAGCAGTCCAGGAGAAATAAAAAATTATATAGCAAACGCATACCATACATGGTCGCCAACGCCTGAGTACGTTCTCTTAATAGGCGACACACCTCAATTACCTCCTGCCTCAACGGCTACACCGGTAAGCCGAACTGACTACCCCTACGCTTTGATTGATGGTGATGACTTTCTTGCCGAATTACTCATCGGTCGCTTACCAGCCAATAATAGCAATGAATTGAATACTATCATCGCTAAGATACTCGGTTATGAACAGACGCCTTACATGACAGATCCCTCATGGTTCACACGTGCGTTAATGGTTGCAGCAAATTACCCTATAGACACCATGACAACACCGATCGCAACCAAGAGATGGGTCAGGGACCGCTTATATGAATACGGCTTTGCGATCATTGATACTGCCTATTTCCCACCTGTTTCCGGAGCCACGGAAATCACCAATTCTGTTAATCAAGGCGTTCTTTTTATTAATTACCGTGGTGGTATCGCGGATCCTGATGGATGGGTGTACCCTAACTTTCATAATACCGATGTTATCGCTCTATCAAATGGCTGGAAATTACCGGTTGTAACGAGCCTTACATGTTGGAACGGCAATTTCGGACAAGCGACATGTTTTGGTGAAGCCTGGATAAGAGCAGGCAATCCAGTAACTCCGAAAGGTGGTGTAGCTTTTTTCGGCGCTTCAGCAACAACAACTTCGAGCCGATGGAATAACTGTCTTGACTACGGTATTTACTGGGGTATATTAGAAGAACACATCTATAATCTCGGTCCTGCCCTTTATCGCGGTAAAATGGAAGTCTATTCGAATTTTCCGGGCGATACTGCGTGGTCATCTGGAAGCTCCTTCTATTTCCACACCTATAATCTTCAGGGAGATCCTTCCCTTGATGTCTGGACTGATATCCCCGATACGCTCATAGTGACCCATGCAAGTACATTACCGATCGGTTCAAATTACATGACTGTTCATGTCGGGAATTCAACGAACCAACCAGTGGAAAATGCTCTGGTCAGCCTGTATAAGGACAATGAGGTAAAAGAAGTAGTTTTTACAGATCCATCGGGTAATGCCGAACTCAACTTTACGGTATCAACTGCCGACACACTTTTTGTCACTGTCACCCGGCATAATTTCAAGCCCTATCTCGGTTATTGTTTGATAAATACAGTATCAGTCTATGTCGGCTATGATAACCACTCGATCGATGATTCCGGAGGTAATAATAATGGTGACATCAATCCTGGCGAGCCGATAGCTTTGAGTATCACGCTCAGGAACTTCGGTAATACAACGACGGCGACGAGTGTCTCGGCACTATTATCCACCTTTGACTCTTTTATCAATATAACTGATTCTATACAAGCTTACGGCTCTATACCACCAGGAGCGACCGCCAATGCTGCGCCCTTTGATTTTAATGTATCAACGAATGCTAAGAATAACCACCTGATAAAATTCAACCTTGAAATCTCGAGCACTCAGGGTACATGGAATTCAAGTCTATGGCTCGATATTAAAGCGCCTGACCTTTATTATCAATGGCACCAAGTACTCGATGGTGGTAACGGTCTTCTCGAGCCCGGTGAAACAAGCGATATGATCATTTCATTGCTGAATGCCGGTGGCCTTGTGGCAAACAATATATCTGGCATCTTGAGATCGGAAAACCCAGGTGTCATTATCATCGATTCGATCGGAACATTCGGCAATATCCAGATGGATGATTCGTCAACGAACAACACTAATCACTTCACAATCAGCGCTGCTTCATCAATCGCTCCAGGTCATCCCATAGATCTCACAGCAGTACTAACCGGCGATAATAACTTCCAGGATACGGTTAGTTTTGATTTGATAATCGGTGTCGTCAATACTAATGAGCCCTCAGGACCTGATGAATACGGTTATTTTGCATATGATGATACTGATGTTGGATATGCAGAACGACCAACTTATACCTGGCTCGAAATAGACCCTGAATTAGCAGGGCCTGGAGATACTATCCATCTTGATAAAGATGAGTCCAAGACGATCAGTTTGCCGTTCGCTTTTAAATTTTATGGCGATACATATAACAGAATATCCATATGTTCAAATGGCTATGTAGCGATGGACTCGTCATGGGTCGCAGATATGTATAACTGGCACATCCCCTCGGCTGGAGGTCCACCGCTTCTTATTGCACCTTTTTGGGATGATCTCGACCCGAATGCGACTGATTCAAGCGGCAGTGTTTGTTACTGGTTTGATTCTTCAAACGACCGTTTTGTTATCGAATACTCGCACGTACAACACATTCATAATCCGACCAACCCAACGCCATCAGAACTTCAGACATTTGAAATAATCCTTTTTGATCCGGCCGTATATCCAACATCATCAGGCGATGGTGAAATTACGTTTCAATACCAGGATATCACCAATGACGACATCTGGCATAATTATGCAACAGTCGGCATCGAAAACGAGGAACATAATATCGGTTTGGAATACTCTTTTGATAATATGTACGGTCCTGGTGCAGCAGTTTTAGCAAACAATCGCGCGATCAAATTCACGACTGATCCGCCAGACACTTTTCCCGGCATAGAAGAAAACGACCAGATGTCCAGGACTGAACCATTATTAGAAATATATCCCAATCCCTCCAGGAAAATCATAACAATCAACTTTAGCAAAGAGCTAAGCGCAAAGGCTGTAGTGTTGAAAATCTATGATGTTGCTGGTCGATCAATCAAAACCTTTAAACTGCCTACTGCTTACCGCCTACTGCCTACTTCTGTATCCTGGGACGGTACTAATGATGTCGGTCAGAAAGTCCCGACCGGTATTTATTTTGTTCATTTTAAAGCGGATGACTTGAATGTCATTGAGAAATTCGTACTTATAAGGTAGTCATCGTATTCCTTCACGCGGCGAGGAATACTGTGCTTCATTATTTATCTAAGGAGGTACTATGAAACGTTTAATCATTCTTCTGGCAATAATATCAGGGGCATATTCTCTAAATTATCATGGGGTAGCACTTGCTCCCAATAATACCGACGGTTGGACCGTTTGTATTGATACCGCTCTTATCTTTCACACGACCAACGGCGGTGCGACATGGCAAGTTCAAAGCAATACACCTGATAGCCTAAAAAGGTTCTTTGATATTGGCTGTTATGATCAGTCATCTGTCTGGACCTGCGGTTTACTCGGTGAGATCCTCCATACTGATAATGGTGGTCTCGATTGGATTAGGCAAGCTCAAGGTCTCTCAAAATATGCAACACGGCTTGAATTCATTGACCAGGATAAGGGCTGGGCAGCATGCGGAGATGGAACAGTCGGTCGCACAATAGATGGTGGTGGTTACTGGGACCAGATTTTTACACCCTGGTACAGCGCTGAATTCTACGGAGTCTCGTTTGTTAATGAATGGGATGGATGGATCGTGGCCGGTTATGCTGATTCACTACTAATCGGTCAAGGACTGATACTCAAATCAACTGATGGTGGTATCAACTGGGATTCAGTCTACCAGGTCTCTGATTACAGGGATTTCTTTGATGTTCACTTTTTTAATCTTCTCGACGGTGTCGTTGTGGGTGGAGATGAAGCTGACTATTCAGCCATAATCATGAAGACCACTGATGGCGGTCAGAATTGGAGTAATATTACCACACCAGCCAGTGCTAATTACCTCAGGGCAGTCGATTTTGTCGGCACTGAAGGTTGGGCAGTAGGTTTGGATGGAACTATCATCCATACTACAAATAGCGGGAACACATGGGCGCTTCAATCATCTCCTGCTACAGCGACGCTCTTTGATGTTGATTTCTCAGACAATATGCACGGCTTAGCGTGTGGTTACAGTCATCTTATGTATACAACAAACGGGGGGCAGACCTGGAATGATGTTGGGATACTCGAGGAAAACGAATATTCGGTCGCTGAATCCCCGGGATTTGCAGTTTATCCCAATCCCTTTAGAGAAATAACAAATATCAAGCTCCAACTTCCGAATTCTAAATTCCAACATACTCTAAGAATCTTTGATGTTAGCGGCAGGTTAGTCAAAAATCTTGAGCTGCCTACTACCTACTCCATACTGCCTACTCTTGTATCCTGGGATGGCACGGATAATAACGGACACGAAGTTGTGCCAGGTATCTATTTCATCGAATTAAAAAATGCCGGGTATAATTTAACTAGAAAGATCCTTCGACTGAAATAAAAAGCTTGTTAATATACATTTAACGATAGCGTGAATATTTCACATTATTTTCACAAACATTATCATAATCGTATCAGGAGATCATGCACTTGCTAAAATCCTGGACGATTCTCATGATGCTAACAAGTGTTTGCCTTGGGCAAATCGGTGCCCGTTATTTAATAATAACCCATGACGATTATTCACAAGCACTCCAACCTCTTGCACAATGGAAAACCCAAAAGGGATTGAAAACAATGATCGTCCCCCTGTCTCTAATTGGCAACGACTCCACAGAAATAAGAAACTACATTTTGAATGCTTATAATACATGGACGATAACCCCTGAATATGTTCTGCTTGTCGGTAATCCTGATCAGCTACCTTTCCCCCGTTATGATTACTCCGGGAATATCGGGAACACGGATAATTATTACGCTGATATGACCGGGGATTTTCACAATGAGATCATCCCTGGGCGCTTTTATGTCTTTGATACTCTCGAGGTTCAGACGATCGTTAGCAAAGTGCTCAGTTATGATAAGGCACCATCTGCACAAAGCCGGCTATGGCTTAAAAAGGGCACAACCATAGTCAATGAAGACCAAGATCCCCTGCCGGCTGATTCAGTTTACTATGCAGATGCACGGTATATGCACGTTCTCATGAATAATGCAGGGTTTTCGCATATCGACAGTTTTTCCGAATATGCTGGACATGATAGTGCCGATGTCATCGCAGCGATAAATGAAGGTCGTTCGTATATCATGTATCGAGGTGTTGCCTGGTCGATATGGGACTGGCCATTCTGGGGTATTTATCCTGCTTTGATGCACAATGGACAAAAGCTGCCTATCGTAATCTCGGCGACATGTCAGACCGTCCAGGGTATTGGCTATGAATGGCTGAATGCGGGAACTCCTGAGGAGCCAAAGGGAACAGTGGGTTTTTTTGGAACAACTACCGGGCTCTATAATGCAGCGGAGTTTCGCAGTGCTCTAGCCAGGGGAACTCTGCAGTCCATTTTCTGCGATAGTCTCAGCACGCTCGGCATAGCAGCTGAACAGGGCCGCTTAAATTACTATGCTCTATACGGCAATATCCTTGAATACAATTCATGGACCTGCCTGGGTGATCCGGAAATGACGGTTCGAACGACAACACCGCGCCGGATCGATGTCGCCCATGACTCAGTATTGTGGGTTTCTAATGACAGCAGCATAGTGAATATAAATGTCCAATATAATGAACTGCCTGTCGAAAATGCACTTGTCTGTATGATGTCAAGGGGAGATTCTAATATTTATCACTATGGTCGCACTGATGTATCTGGAGATATTCAATTTGTTGACACTTTTGAAATCCCCGGGGATTCAATAAGCATCACTGTTACTGGCCGAAATCTCTTGCCATACAATAAAATAATCAGGGTGAACCTGAGTGGTGCCCCTTTTGTCGTATTGGATTCTTTCATACTCCTCGACACTCCAGGCGGAAATGACGATAACATAGCCAACCCTGGTGAAGATATCGAAATCCCGGTCAAGCTAAAGAACTGGGGTGATTCAACTGCATATAACGTGAAGGGAATAATCCAGGAACCTAGCCCCGATTCTTTTGTCACGCTGTATGATACGATCAAATTTTTTGGTGATATCAACGGTCTCGATTCTGTATTCTCTCCATCTGATGGATATAACATTGTCGTCGCTGCCAACTGCCCAGATACCCACCACTTGTTCTTTGATTTAGTAGTAACTGACGATAATGATTCTTCGTGGATCTCGGAATTGAATTTTACAGTCCATGCACCAATCCTTACGTATTGGGATTATCATTTTCCCAGCTCGGTGAAATATACCGAAGCTGGTGATACTAATCAACTCGTCGTTGATATCTCAAATATCGGGTCATATCGGGCAGAAAATGCTGTCGGTAAGATATTCTCAAATGATTCCTTTTTCATACAAGTAGATTCGATATCTTCTTTTGGTACGATCGATCCGAATACCACGGGTTCAAACCAAGCCGATCCCTTTGTCATTACTACATCACCTTTGACACCACCATGTTACCCGATTGATCTAATGTTGGAAATAACATCCGGGGTCTATATCGATACTTTGTATTTCGTAGTATATGCAGGTCAAAAAGATTACCTTGTTTTTGATAAAGATCCTGCTGGTTCGAGCGGTCCGGTCATCGATGCGACACTTGATTCCCTTGAGTTCTACGGCGATTATTGCGATACCCTGCCGACTGATGATTTCCTCTCCCTTTATAAAGCTATATTCATATGCCTCGGTACATATCCTAATAACTACATAATCACCGATACAAACCAGATCGGTCAGGAAATCGAGCGCTATTTATCAATACTCGACGGTAAGGTATATTTAGAAGGCGGCGATGTCTGGTATGCTGACCCTCATTACTACCATGGTTATCAGTTCCATACCATGTTCTCTTTATTCCCCATTGCTAACAGCATTGGCCCGCTTTATTCAGTTAGCGGTAAAGATAGTACCTTCACTGAATCGATGTCATTTGGTTATTCCGGAGGCACTAATTCTCTTGACCGCATCGACCCAGACAGTCCGGGTTTTCGTATCTTTGAAAAACCTGAGAACACTTTCGGCTGCGGCGTTGCGGCCAATAACCGCACCGTGGGTATATCTTTTGAACTGGGCGGACTTGTGGACGGTTCTGAACCATCTACTAAACGTACTTTGATCGATTCGATAATGGCCTACTTTGGAATATTGCCGACCGGGATACCCGAATTCGAGCGCAGGTCAATATCACCAGTCATGACCCTTACTGTCTTTCCGAACCCAAGCCGCAAAACCGTGAATATGACTATTCAAGGTGGTATTAATATCCGAAATATTACCCTATATATATATGATATAAGCGGCAGACTGGTCAGGGACTTTAAACTACCTGCTTCCTGCAGCTTACTGCCTACTTATATATCCTGGGACGGTACTGACATGAATAACCGAAAAGTAGCACAAGGTATTTATTTCATTCATCTGCGAGCAGATAGCCAAACAATAACACACAAAACCATATTTCTCAGATAGTTCGCAGGTCATAAGATCATCACATCTCTTGCTTTCGACCTTTTTATCGCTATACTTATGGTATGAAAAGAATAGTATTTTTGTTGATCATAATTTTAAATCTATGTGTTGCACAACAAACAGGAGCAAGGTACGTAATTATAACTCATGATGATTTTTACGATGCTATTCAACCACTTGCCCAATGGAAAAATAATAAGGGTTTAAAAACAAAGGTAGTAAAGCTATCGCAAATAGGTTCTTCTGCCAGTCAGATAAAGGCTTTTGTAGAAGAAGCCTATAATACATGGGATATCACTCCAGAATTTTTACTTCTTGTTGGCGGGCCTAATTATCTCCCTTTACCAACGGTTGGCGGTGTTTATTCTGATAATTACTATACGAATATGGATGGTGATATTTATAATGAAATTCTACCCGGAAGGCTTACAGTACGGAGTGTAAATGAAACAGAAACAGTCGTTAATAAGATGCTCATGTATGAAAAAACCCCTGATCTGGCAGATTCACTATGGTTCATTAATGCTTGTCTGATAGTAAGAGAGGACTACGATACATATGATGATTCAATATACTGGGATGACGCAAAGTACGTACGAAATCTCATGCAGAATTACGAATATCATGATATCGATACTTTGTCCCGCATCGCCGGGAACGATGCAAACGATGTTGTCCAGGCCGTTAATAATGGCCGCGCTTTTGTTCTGTACCGGGGTCAGGGTGTTAATAACTGGTGGTCACCATTTGATGTTAATCCTGATGCAACATCTAATGGTAATAAACTGCCGATCGTCTTATCGATAACCTGCCGGACTATCGGAACCGGTTCTACCCCGGCGACTGCAGAACGCTGGTTCTTAACTGGTTCACCGACCTTGCCGCGTGGTGGCTCAGCTTATTTTGCCACAACAACGGTCGTTACAAGTGGTGCTTACTTACGCAGTGCTGTTTGCAAAGGTTTTTTCAGAACTCTTTTCAGTGAGCGAAAGAGAACCTTTGGCCAGGCCTGCGAAGGAGGACGGGCAACAGTATATGATATGTATGGTAGTTCCAGCGAATTCAACGGATTCATGACGATCGGTGATCCTGAAATGAATATCTGGACAGCGATACCGCAACCGATCGAGGTTTTCCACGATTCCACTATTTATGTCAATGAAGAGTCGCTTAATGTCCTTGTGCATTTTAACAGCGTACCGTTTGAATCTGCACTCGTTTGCATCACCATAGATACGATTTTCCATAACTATGGTTATACAGCAAGTGATGGACAAATAACGCTGGACTTAGAGGATATCTTACCAGGTTTAATGACCTTGACTGTAACCGGAAGAAATGCTATCCCCTATCAGGCGCAGATCACCGTTACAGATACGAGCGCATTTCTGATTTATGCCGGGTTAATGACAAATGACTCATTATCTAATAATAATGGTCTCGTTGAAAACGGCGAAACAATTCTGCTACGTTCGCTCACCAAGAACATCGGCGCTTCAACCGCCCACAGCGTACTCGGTATATTGAGTACCCAAGATACTCTGGTATCGATCATCGATAGTATTGTCAGTTTTGGCCACATCAATCCAATGGATTCGTCATGGGGTTCCAGTCCATATACTATTACGATATCGCCTTTTTGCCCAGGTGGGCATGATCTTGATTTTGATCTTTTACTCGTAGATAATAATAATAATTCATGGAACACGAACTTTTCATTGAGCGTTCAAAGCCTGGGCGGTGGAACTGGGCCTGATCCCTATGGCTATTATATGTATGACAATACTGACACAAGCTCGGGTCATGCACCGGTATTTGACTGGTTTGATATCGGACCACCGAGCGGTCCAGGTCAGCTGGTAACTGAAATAACGAATGAGGATGCTGATACAGTAACGTATTTGCTTCCTTTTACTTTCAAATATTATAATATTGATTATTCGTCGATCGGGATGTGTTCAAACGGCTTTTTGGAAATGGACCACTCAACGCACCGTTTTGGTGATAACACCCCGCTACCAGCACCGAGTGGGCCACGTAGAACACTTGCTGCTTTTTGGGATGACCTTGACCCCAGCCTTTATGGTGATATTTACTATTATGATGATACTAATAACCACCGCTGGATATTACAATTCGACGAATGTGCTCATTATGGTAACTCCGCAGTAAGAGAGACATTCCAGGTAATAATTCTCGACCCTCAATATTATCAAACACCGACCGGTGACGGCGAATGCATCTATCAATATCAATATGTTGCCGATGCGACTAGTACTACAGTAGGTATCGAAGATGAAACAGAAACCCGTGGTTTGCGCTATGTATTCAATGACAATTATGACCCCAATGCCCAACCGATACTTGCAAACCGTGCTATTTTGATCACAACCAAACAACCTTACGGCTCGGTCAATACGCCCTGGTTACACATTCTTGATTATACACTGAGTGATTCAGCGGGCGGCAATAATAACGGGATAGTAGAACCCGATGAAACGATCGATATCTACGTAACGATCAGTAACCGTGGTGATACTACGGCTGCCGCGGTCAATGGTATACTTCGGTCAACCGATAATGATGCAACGATCCTTGACAGCAATTTTGTCTATGGTGATATAATGGTCGGCGCCACGGCAAATAACTCTGGCAGCCCCTATCGTTTACACATAAGTGCCGCACCGGCGGATAGTACGATCGGCTTATCACTCCACTTTGAAGCTAACTCCGGGACATATTACAAAGATGATTATTTCACTTTGTATATCTATGGTTATCCAGGAGTCGAAGAGTATGAAGCGTTGAATAACAAGAACAGCTTCTGTTTTGAGATCTTCCCAAATCCATCAAAAGGCACAGTAAATATCAAGTTCCAAATACCAAGTTCCAAATCGCAAAATACCATAAGGATATACGATGTTTCCGGTCGGCTCGTCAAAGAACTCTCGTTTCATATCGCTGATGCTCTCTTCCCTACGATCGTCTCCTGGGACGGTCATGATAAAAATGGAAGACGCGTTGCAAACGGTATTTATTTTATCAGCAGCGAAATAGAAAACGAGACAATTGTAAGAAAGGCAGTGATTATAAAATGATCCTGTTATTATTTCTCTTGTCGCTGGATCCGAGATATCATACATTTTCTAATATCGCTTATGAACTTGATTCCATTGCCAGTCATTATTCGCATATTGTAAAACTCGATACGATAGGTTATTCAACTAATGATTCCATGGCCATCTTTGCAATGAAAATATCTGACAATCCGGCAATTGATGAAGATGAACCAGAAATACTTTATGTAGCTTGCCACCACGCTGAAGAAGTATTGGGCATTGAAATTTGTATGTATATGATCAATAATCTTATTACCGGATATCAGTTAGACCCGAGAATAACCGAATGGATCGACGAACGTGAGATCTGGTTCGTTCCCTTGTTAAATCCCGAAGGTCACTCTGTTGTTACCCAGGCTATTGATACGACCTGGCGTAAGAATAAACGAGATAATAATCACAGTGGCTTTTTTGAAGTCGCCTATGATGGTGTTGACCTGAACAGAAACTATGATTTCTATTGGACATCAGGTGGCAGTACTGACCCATCTTCTGAGTATTATCGAGGCCCATATTTCTGGTCAGAAAAGGAAGTGCGTGCATTACGTGATCTATGCCTTTCACGTAATTTCTCGTTTTGCATCACCTATCATTCAGCGCGCACGGGTCTTGGTGAAGTCGTTTACTACCCATGGCGCGCAGCTGGCTATTACTCGCCTGATTATCCGTTTATAAGAGAGATAGCAGATACGCTCTCAAAAACGATCGTTAATGAAGTCGGCAACGGACATTATGTAGCCTTACCAGGGATTGGCGTTGATGGACGAGCACGTAACTGGATATACGGTGTATGTGGTACTTACTGCTATTGTGTCGAAGTATGTACAACGACGATAATACCCGGCTCAATGGTCGATGATGTATGCCAGAGAAATATCGTCGGTGCCTATTATTTATTAGACCGTATCAATGGCAGCGGTATAGCTGGCTGTGTCTACGATTCACTCACCGGTGAACCACTGCATGCCGAAATAGTAATAGATGGTTTTTATGACCCAACACTTCCGCCCAGAATGAGCGATAAATTATATGGACGCTTTTTAAGAATGCTCAATGATGGATCATATGATATCGAGATTCACAAAGACGGCTATGAATCAAAATACCTACACGATATTATTGTCGGACCAAATACCATGACCAAGTTCGATGTATTTCTGCGTAAAAAAGAATCGACCAGCATGATCTTAGATAACCGACCGGCAATTCACGTCTTTCCCAATCCATCTAGACACGCGATGACCATTTATATGGAAAACCCGAATCGGTTTACATCCTTGAAAGTATATGATGTGAGTGGTCGCATGCTCAGGGATTTCGATAGTCCATCATCGGCGACCGTAGTGTGGCTTGGGAAAGATAACCAACATAGGGATCTTGCCAACGGCATCTACTATATTGTTGGCGAGACAAACGAACAA
>Ga0307444_1001082_pt1 | contig 12029 bp, 15 predicted proteins | sample SalMarSW160340MG_FD_202145 | JGI IMG/M metagenome (GOLD analysis project Ga0307444, IMG submission 202145) | Salt marsh sediment microbial communities from the Plum Island Ecosystem LTER, Massachusetts, United States - SW1603-40 | ecosystem: Environmental > Aquatic > Marine > Intertidal zone >... | reverse complement strand
ACTGGGAACCGCTCATCACCGCGCACGACCAGTACCACCGCACCGATGGCTCGATCCCGCTCAGTGCAACGTGAGCCTGGTATCTCTTCTCTCCTAAGTTGGTCACTTCCCCTGGGCGGGGCTCAGCCAGGGTGCACAGTCACACTCTCCAGGTCACGATCAACGCCACCGGACCATCTTCTGGGGGGCTACTTTCGGTCGGGCACATCGAAAGCTGGTCGTTTCGGGGAACCGAAAGCGACGATGTGTGGGCGCAAGGTTTGCTTGGTAAGCATCTGGTCTTGGGTCGCAAGACGTGGCACAATGCGGTCTGGTATTGGAGAAGGAGCTATCCATGCCGATGTCCGATGAACACAAGGCTGCGCTCGCTCAGGGCAGGCGGGAAAGCAGGGCAATCAAGGGGTATTTGGAGGCGCTCGGACGTAGGAAGCCGGGTAGACCGGTTACGAGAGAGTCTCTGGAGCGTAAACTGGCGGGTTTGAACGCCAAGATCTCGAAGGAGGGGGATCTGTTGAAGCGGGTCGATCTCGTGCAGCGGAGGCTGGAGGGCGAAGAAGCGCTCGCCTCGATGGAGCACGCGGCCAATCTCGGAGAGCTCGAGACAGCGTTCGCGGAGGTGGCAAAGGGCTACTCGGACCGCAAGGGGATCAGCTATTCGGCATGGCGTGAGATCGGCGTGGCCGCCGACGTACTACGAAGGGCTGGCATCCCGCAGACTCGCCGTCGTGTGTAGTCAGTCCCAGCCGAGCTCGAGGAGTCGTGCGTCATCGATACCAAGGTGGTGTGCGATCTCATGCAGGACGGTTCGCCGGATCTCGGCGCGTAGCTGGTCCGGCGGGAGTCCGAGGGAGAGGTGGGGTGTTCGGAAGATGGTGATCTGGTCAGGAAGCGCCCCCCAGTAGTCGCCGCGCCCTTCGAGGGGAACGCCTTCGTAGAGGCCGAGGAGGTCAGGATCTTGGTCGGACGCCGGCGCGTCCTCGACGACAACCACCAGGTTGTCGACCCTGGCGAGGATGTCCCTGGGAATCTCGTCGAGGGCCGCGTCAACGATTCGTTCGAATTCTCTTCGGTTCACGTGTCCCCGAAGAGTTCTCCGAGCATGTCCTTGCCCTTTTCGAGCAGGTCACCCGCTCCTTCGCCGGAGAGAAGCGAGTCGACCTGTCCGGCGATGGGCGCCGGGAGCTTCTCCTCGATGAACGACAGGCCGGTCTTCTCGGCGCCGAGCTGAATGAGCTGATCCACTGGTGCCCTCTTTCGTAGGCAGTCGGCCCGATAGCTATGATCCCACATTCCGGGCGATTAGCTCAGCGGGAGAGCGCTGCCTTCACACGGCAGAGGTCACTGGTTCGATCCCAGTATCGCCCACGGCAAGGAACCCCTGGTAGACGGGGGTTTCTGCGCGTCTGGAGGGGTTCGTCGGGAGGTCCGCGATGGGGTCCAGGACGCGCATAGGACGCGATTTGTCCTGCTGGCCGTCCTGCGTGCCTGACAGCGCTCTCGTCTTCGCATCCGTTGACGACATAGGCGAGCCCCGGGTACTGCCTCTAGTGAGTGACCAAGACGGCAGCGACTCTGGGTTCGTGTGCGGAGCAGCGACTCTACTAGCGACCTCAGGCGGAATTCGTGCCACTCCAGGATCGTGCGGTGGAGTAGTCGATCCAGTCACTGCGGACCTCGATTCTGATTTCGTCGTTGGGCTGAGGAACTAGGTAGGGCTCGAGGCTGGGAGGGATAGGGAAGTAGAGACCCTCGAAGAGGGCTTGTATCGGTCGCATCAACTCCTCCGCACCTGTGCCGCCTCCCATCTCACTGTCCGAGCTCACGATCAGCTGATCAAGACGGACTTCGAATTGAAAAGCTGTGCTGATGCCGTCAGAGGCATACAGCAGAATCTTGTTGCCGGCCCACACTGCAGCACGTTCCTCGCATTGCTGGATCACGTCGCCATAGGCCACCGCTGCCGACCTAGGAATGCGAAGGTAGTAGCCAAAGAGCTCCGCGAACTCCACGCTTCCTTCGATTCGGATCAGCTTGGGCTCCTTCTGGCCCTCCGGCAGGTCTGGTTCCTGCTCGCCATGGCTTCTGGGGCCTCCAGCCTGCACCACGCGGACATCGGAAGATCTCACTACGTCACGCTGGACGTCGCGTGTCAGGATCTCTATGTCCTCAGACAGCAGAACCCAGAGCTCAGAACGCCGTTTGGACAGGAAATCGACGTTCACGGCCCCGCTGCCGAAGAACTTGGGGCTGTGGGCCCTGAGTGTGGGGCCAAGGTACTCGCGACAGAAGGCCGCAACCATGGAGCGGAAGAGCCCCGACGTCCCGAGAGACTCCAGTTTCGTGATCTCGGGATGGCGAACGTCGACAAAGATACTGAGAGTCTCATCCACCACGTCCGGGGCGTAGACGGGGATGTCCTCCGAGAGTTTCCCCGGGACTAGCTTTGCTGACTTGACATCGAACCCAGCGAGGATGGTTTCCTCAAGCTCTCCCAGAAACAGCCTCTCGAATCGACTCAGTTCGGGATACCCAGGGGCAGTTGGCCCGTCTCCGAGCGACCGGGAACCTTGAAGCCTGCTTGTGCGAATAAAGAGGTGGAGGACCCAGAAGAGGAGGTTGGCTGATGAGGGATGTGTGCAAGGGTCGTTGTGGTACTAGGGGTCCTGGCACTCGCCGGGTGACGGCAATTGTCCTTGTCGTCACGGCGTTGTTGTTGCTGGGTTCTGGTCTTGCGTACGCGTCCGACCACGTGTACCACGACGCGGACGCTGCGCTCGGGGTCTACGTAACCTCTGGCATCGATGACATCACCGGAGGATACGCGGAATCGTGTTTCTTCTGTGGCGTTGAGATCCGTACGACCACGGACTTCTATCCGTACTACGTATATGCGAGTGCCTCGAGTGTCTGGTATGTGTCGTTGAGTCACTCCGTTGAGGAGTATTCGCGATCCAGATGCAAGACGTACAACCCGTGGTACCCCAACGGAGGCGGCGGCGATGACGAGCACCTCTACTGCTATTACACAACGTGAAGGGGTGATGGACTATGAAGAAGATACGATCCGGGTTGGAAGCTGCAGTCAGTCACTTCGACCACCATCCCCTGCGACTCTGGCTGCTCTTTGCACTTGCCGTTGTGTTGACCCTCGGCACAGTGTCGACTGGAGCCAGCGCCGAGGTTGATGGACGGGCCCCCATAGACTTGTCCAAGTACCAACCCGCTCCGGCTGATGAGAATCTGGTGCCTGCTCTTCCCGCAGAAATGAGGGCCGGTTCGCTACATCGACTGTATTCAACTCCAACCGACGCGTACTGGGTGGCGTTGGACATGTCGGGCGACGTCTGTTTGATTTCCCGGCACGTAGCCAGATCCTCCGACTGGGCTACTGCTGCCACCTGCGCCCCCGACCCGGTCTTCCGGACGAAAGGCGCGAGCCTTCGGCTCGAAGTCGTAGGTGAGGGAAGCGATATCACACTGATTCCGGACGTGTGCGCGACTCAAGCGGTGGTCGACGCGGTTACGGGATCCGGTGGTCTGATGCCCGCAGACAACCTTGTCATCTATCCAATCGGTGGCCGCCCACTCTCCCTCACCCTGGAGACCAACCCGGGCTGTCAGCTCGATCTAGGCACAACACAACCACACTGAAAGGAAGAGCAGCGCATGGGAATCGGAAACGGGACAGCGCGACCCAGTCCAACGCACGGTGGTCAGGAATATCAGATAGGCAGCTGGGCGCCGCACGCAGTCGGCGGCCTGGGCGGCGGTGCAATCGCTCTGATTCTGTCGTGGTTGCTGCAGGAGGGTACAGGGCGGTTCTATCGGGGCCTGAGTGGTACAGGTAAACTCGTTGACTTGCACATTGGGTTGCTGCTGCTGCTTGTCGTCGGCGGCATCGTCGGTGTTGTCGTGGCGTCTCCCAGACTCCATCCCCTCGTTTCAGCGATCCCGGCTGTTTGGTTGGTGATCGCCTTCGGCCCGGCAGTGGTAGGTGGGATGATCCCGAATTGGTATCCACACTGGGTCTCGGGTTTTGTGCTCCGGACCCTGGGCGGTCTCCCGGTCGTGATCGTGGGGATACTTGCGGTGGCCTCTGTCCGATCTGTCATCTTGCGTCAGAGTGGCTAGTTCCCGCTGCGGTAGGGTGTCCCCGTCTTGTTGTCAAGCGGCTTTTGGTAGTTGCGCCAGTAACCTTCGGGCCGTGTTTCGACCGTTTCGGCCATTTCGTGGATTGTCCCTTCAAGCGCCGTACGGGTTGCGCCGGCAGGTGCACGCCGCCGTCGCCGATGGCGGGTAGATCTGGGAACGTCAGGAGCGATGTTGAGGCGCTGACGCGATGGTTCTCGGTGTGGTGTCTATGGAGTTCAGTGCGAAGGTGAAGCCTCTCGCGCGGAGTTGTTGAGTGAAGTTTCTCAGGTTGATTTTCGCGAAGAAGGGGAGAGCGTCTGCTGGAGTGCGGCCCGCCCATCTGGCCATGATGGCGTAGACGATGCGGAAGTCTCGGGGGGCAAAGGAGGTGGTGTCGAAGAAGTCGAATCCTGTGCGGCCTCCGGCGAACTCGGCTACTCGGGCGTGGGCTCGTTGTCTGAATTCGGTGTTCATTTGGAGGAGTTCGGCGGATACGTAGCCTTGGGCGAACAGGTGACTGAGATTGCTTGAGCTGAAGTGGCGTTTGACGTGTACGAGGTCTCGGTTGGCTGTGAGGAGATCGCAGACTTCCACGGGGGTGGTGCGTCCGGGGAGGCGGATGGTTCGTTGGTCGAGGAGTACGTATCCGTGTGCCGCTGCGGCCATCTGGTTAAAGGGACCCTCGAGTGTTGTGGGTGTTGCTGGCGGCAGTGGGATGGCAGCTTGTGGGATGTTGTTGATGTAGGTGTCCAGGTCGTTGAGGTAGGTGTCTCGGACGTGGTAGAGGTCGCCTTCGTCGAGGATGTAGGTTTCGTTGTTGAGTTGAAGTTCTCCGACGAGACAGCGCCAGACGGACCAGGCATGGATGGTGGCGGCATCGTTGTCGACGGCTTTGATGCGTCTGGATTTGAGGTTGTCGACTGTGAGAGGGTGGTCGAGGTGGTGGTGTCGAATGCCGGCCAGGTAGTCGGCGAGGCGCATCTCGGAGTGGGTGACGGGGGAGTGGGCGACTCCTTGGCGCCTGTCGAAGTGGTAGCGGAATTTACTGACTCGGTCCCAGTCGACGATTTCGGGGGGTGCGAGAACGAGATCGCCTCCGTCCTCTTCGACGAGCATGCGCAGAATCGTGTCTTCGAGACTATTGCGAAGTTCAGGATCGGTGACTGGTTGTATATCGTCGATCCACCCGAAGCTATCTGCGTAGTCGGTTCGCTCGGAGGCGTCGTGAATGCCGAGACACAGGTCTCCCAGGTCTTCGAATCTGATGTTTGGGTCTATCCGGAAGGCGTCGGAGCCGCTTGCGCGTGTCCCCCACGTGTCAGTATCGGCAGGTACGCCAACGGCCGCACTCACGACGTCTTGAAGCTGGTTGACGTCGAAGTCCTCGAATGCGGATGCCTCGGAGGCTTGAGACCTTGATCGCATGATGGTCGGACCTCGCCGCTTGGAGTCGACCGATCTGAGCCGAGCGGCATCGGCGGCTGCGGTGCCGGCGGGGTAGATGACATTCAGGGCCGTCCTGAGACCGAAACCTCGCTCGAAGCCGTCGGCTGCAAGGAGGAAACGGCCGGTGACTCCGAACGCGAACGCGAACCGGAGCACCGAACCCTCGTAAGGGACCTCCACGATCAACAGGGCGCCCGGCGAGTTCGCCGGAGAAATATCGATGTCGTCGAAGCCGACACGGACGAACCGGGCCCACGGGGGCTCGTGTGGAACTGACCCTACGACGAGGACATGGGCGGTGAAGTTGCGGGCATGAATCGGGCCGTACTCGACGTATCTGAGGGCCCCGCCGTCGATCACTTCATGGAAATCTCCGACGGGACGATTAGCGATGCGAGATCTGAGCCGGTAGCAGGTGAGCGATGGCATCAGGAACCCTGTGAGGCTGGAGGGCGGGTCATGGTGTGGGCGGGTCGAGGGTGTCGACAATGGTGGGGATTGTGTGGGTGGCCTGGTAGGTGTTGGTGTTGGCGGGGACGCCGTCGGCGGCTTGGAGGATGGTGCTGGTTTCGGCGATGAGGTGACCTTGGTCGTCGAGGGTGATGGTGTCTCGGGTGGCGGGCGGCTGGTTGTAGGTGATGGTGAGGGTGACGGTCCCGTCGGGTGTCTGGTTGGCAAGGGTGACGGGCAGCTGGGCGAGGACTTCGATGAGAGCGGAGCGTAGGGCCGGGGTGGGGTTGGTGGCTCTCAGGAGGTCGGTCGCGAGGTGGAACACTTGGATGTCGAGGGGGAGGTCGCTGCCTGATTGGGACGTGTAGTCGTCGAGTGCCTCTTTGAGGTCGTCGGGGTTGGTTGGCCAGTTGGTCGTAGCGAGATCGTTGGTGATACCGGTGAGTTGCCGGGTGACGGTTTCACCCACACCGTCGCGGCGGTCCCATCCGTGGGCGTAGTAGGCGGCTTCGACCGCAGGGTCGAAGAAGATGGGTGCGTAGGTGGTGATGGTGAGTTGTTGAAAGTCGCCGTTGTCCCATTCTTGGCGGGTCATGGGCAGCAGGTAGGCGACAGGGCCTTCGATGCCGATGAGGTCGCCTTGTTCTGGGATGCCGAGCGATGTTTCTTCGGTGCGGGTGTAGAGGAACGAACCGGTAGGGATCTCTTGGGGTGTGGCGAGGCGTGCGGCTGTGGCGATCTCACCGAGGGCGGCCTCGACTGCTGTTGGCCGCGTGACAAGCATCACACCGACGGCGATCACCACCACTGCCACTGCGGCAGCGACCGGTGTGAGCCACCGGAAACGAACCGGCGCCCTGTCGGTCCCGATGGCGTGTTCGAGGCGCGTCAGGGCACGGAGACGGTCGGCATCGGTTGGTACCGGGTCACCGGCCAGTCGACGCAACACTTCGAATGGGTCCTCATGCATCAGGTGCCTCTCGCCCTCCCTCCCTATGTTCGTTCGAGAACTCTGTCAGGTTCCGTAGTTTCGTTCGGGCCCGGTTGAGTCGAGACCGCACCGTCCCTTGCGCGATCCCGAGAGCCTGGGCGATCTCCCGATACGACAGGTCGGCGAACACGAACAGTGACAGGATCTCGCGTTCGGCAGGTCGAAGCCTGCCCATGGCCGTCAGGATCGTCGATCTCGAAGCGTCCACACGCTCAGCGACCTCATCAGCGAAGTCACCTTCCATCGCCTCGTCGGCCGGAACCCTCCTCAAGCGTGCCTTTCGCCGGTAGTGGGTTCCGACCAGATGCGCAGCGATACCCAACAACCAGCCGCGGGCACTCGGATACGACGTGTCGTAGCGCCTGCGCGACCGGAACGCCTCCACAAACACTTCTGCTGCCACATCGGGCCCGTCCGGATGGCCGACGGTTCGCATCACATAGGCGAACACCGTCGGGTAGTACCGGTGGAACACCTCAGCGAACACCGACGGATCGTCCCAAGAAGCCTCCATCACCTCGGCGTCAGTACCGTCCATCGCCGCCCATCTTCGCGCGCCAACCCGTCCGACAGGGTGTCACCTGTTGACTATCAGGAACCGAAGTAGGCAACCGACTCTGCCCGGTTGTTCAGCGTCGACAGGTTGTGGGTCGAACCCGCCCCCGACGTGTCCTGCCACGCGCCGGTCGCATACCGCGAGTCGTAGTGACGCAACCGGTAGCAGCCGTTCCACGACGACGAGATTCGATTCGCCCACGTGGTACCGGTGTTCCAGTAGCCACCAGAACACGACGACCCCGTCACGCTGATCGAGCTGCCTGTCCCGTTGAACCCGTCGAAATGCACACCCAAGGTGAACGCAGACGCCATGGAAGCGACTCCACCCTCGTTCGTCAGCAGCGCTTCCCCCGTCAGATCCGCATCGAACGTCACAGCACCACCCGACGCGTACGACAGCGCCTCACCCAACGTTGCGAAACACACCTGTGGGGTCACTACGAGCTCGCCGTCGGGGCGCTCACCAACCACCCGCACCACACAATGAGACTCCGACGCGACGGCCGCCACTACCGGAACATCAGCGGCAACCACCACGATCACAGACAACGCTGCCACAAGCGACACACGAAACACACGAACAAACGCAAACACGTCTACCTCCACATGGCCGTACACCCACCTATTCGCCCAAACCCGCAAACAGGTTCCCGGAACCCGGCAAGCCCACTCGACGAATCATGGGACAGGCAGGCGGGATGGGAGACGCGTACACAGCCTCCACAGGCCAACGCACCCACACCGCCTGCCAAACACTCGGCCGGCACACAGTTCGAACTGTGGCGGGAACCCAACGAGCCCCCGCTGCGAATAGAAGGTGAAGGGACGGCCGGCCACACACCCCCCAGGGCCACAAACAACCAGAAGCCAGCGCTGCGGAGATGGCTACCAACCTAGCTGCGACGCTGAGCAGGGTTAGAAAGGAGCGATAGATCAGCAGTCCGACGCACACGCAAGGACAGCGGCGGGAACATCCCCGCGTTCCTGCGTGTAACGGTGTCAACCTGGTCGCCCGGGAACAGAGCGGACGCGATCGGTGGCATCGAGCTAGGACAACACACGTACCACGTGCCATGGACCGACGAGGAACCGGAATCCGAGTTGCTCGCAAGCGCAGAGGTTGGTACGCGCAACCAGGCAAAGACAACACCCGCACATGGATCCGAGAGATCATCGGGTCGAACCAGGGAGGAACAATGACGAATAGGTCGCATGATGTTGTACAGCGCGATCGTGGGAAGTCGAGCGCGCGCGTTGTCTGGTGGTGGATCCTCGGGGCTGTTCTGGGCCTGTGCGCGGCAGCTGTGCTCCGAGTTGCCGCCGCGAACGCGGGAACCTTCCCGGACCCCACGCTGTCGGACGCTGATGTACATCCACCTGTGTACATTGTTCACACTCCTCCGGAGATCTTGGGTGTGAACGAGTCGGCGGATCTGGAGTTCACAGTTGCCTGTGACCTTGGTGCCCTGCCCGGCGAAGACTGTCCTGTTGATCTGACTCTGTGGGCAGCGTGGGGGGCTGGTCCGTTCCGTCAGATTCCACTCGAGGTGGTGGACCACGACACACTCCAGGTGTGGGCTGCGAGCTTGCCGGCGAGTGATCTGTCGGGTGCGCCACTTCGCTATTACGTGGAGGCGGCACATCCCATGCTTGCCGAACCGGTACGACGTCCGGTCGTGGGATGGATCGAGCCAGCCGTCGTCGATTCGTTCACACCCGTCGATCTTGAGATGGCCCGATCGGTACAGCCTGACATTGTTGTGGATGCGCCGTGGGGTGCCGGCCCTCGCGCCTTCGGACTGAACGATGGATCCGAACAAGCGACGATCGGACCAGCAGCGTTGGATGTCGCCGATGACGGTGCGATTGCCGTACTGGATTCGGTGAACCATCGCTTGGTCGCCATTGGCGTTGATGGAAGCTCGAGATCATTCCCTGTAGAAACGGGGAACGTCGCCGACGTCGAAGTTGACGAATCGGGGTTCGCGGTACTTGATCTCGTCGGTGTTGGGGCCTCCGATTCGAGTGTACGCATCCCCCAACTGATGCAGTTCGACCCGGACGGCAAGCTTCGGTCTCAGGCGCAGGTCTTCGCGCTGCAACCACGTGCGCTGTTGTCGTCGGAGCGCGTCCTCGACGCTTCAGCCTCGTCCGCGATCAGGGTGATCGGCTCCCAAGATGAGCCGATGGATCGTCTTGCTCAGAGAGCAAGTTCGGAGCCATCGCCGTTGCGTGTGCAAGTGATATCCAACGACCGTGTCCGTCTCGTCGATTCGGGCAACGGGGTCGCCTTTGAGATGACCGCGAGCCGAGATCAACTTGGCGCCGTCCCAGAGTTCGCGAGGTGGGATGGTGGCTATGTGGTGATCTTCGAGCAGACTGGCACGTTTCGAAGCGTCTGGATCGGTGCAGATGGTGCGGTCATCTCGGATCTCATGATTCCCAACCGCTCGTACAGCGTGTTCCTTCCCCAGGCACGAACGTCAGTCACGTCCAACGGTGACGTCTACATCCTCGATTCGACCAGGGAAGGGGTCCAGGTAGAACGACTCGCCGCTCCAGAAAGGATCGGGAAATGAAGCGACAATCGATCGCTCTCGTGATTGGGCTGATGTGCGGGATTCTGGTGTCAGTGCTCCCCTCACAGCCAGCGCAAGCCGGCTACTCGATCTCCTGTTGGAGCCGTAGCAGCGCCTACAGCTACTCGTACACAGCCCGGTACGAAGGATATGAGTGGGGTGGTGGATGGTGGACCAACAACAACTACGATGACACACCGAGTTGTGTCACTGACGGTGGCTCGTCTTGTGAAGGCCCCGACTGCTCGGGTCTTGTTTTCAAGTCCTGGGCGATGGTCAACTCGAGTGGAAACACCGGCAAGTACTACTGGTACGCGGGAGACGACATCCACGGCCCCTACAACTCGACGATGTTCCGAGACGGCTGCAGTGGGGCTTGTAGCGACGTCTGCACTCGTCCCTGTGGGACCGGGTCGTACTCGTCTACCACCCCGATGGACGCATTCGCCAAGAGCGGACATGTCGGGCTCATCTGGTCCGAGGGATCGAACGGCTACGACGACATCTTGGAGGCCTACTCCAACAGCGACGGAGTCGTCCTCGCCCAGCGTTCCTATCGACTATCCAGTCTCTACGACGGCGTTCGTCGAACGAACTGGAGCACCAGCTGTCCATAGCGGCACCTCCAGAGCACCCGGCTTGGGCCGAAGACGTCCGAGCCGGTGACCGATCACTACAGAGAACAAGGAGGAAGGGATGAACGGTCCGAAGAGCAACAACAGGGATAACCGTGCTCGAAGAGGGCTGAGCGTGCGGTTCGCGGGGGCATCCATCGTCGCGTTGCTGCTCACCGTTGCCAACGCACCCGCTGCAGCGGCGACCTACGGGTACGCGCAGGGATCGGCTAGCTGCCCGTACGGCCAGCAAGTTCGCATTGTGTCACTGACGACGATGAACTACACGCACTACTGGGAATCTGGCTACGCAGATGACTGGTTCGCCGACGAGGGCGCTCACTGGGCATACACGAGAACGTGGATGCAGAGCACCGATTGGACCGTAGTAACTGGAGGAACCTTGTACTCGGCGTACACAGACTGCGTGTACATGCCCCTCGGACCCTCAGGAGGAGGCTCACAGCCACCCGTCGGCGACTAGCCCGCGTCGGACGCAGACACCATGCCATCAGGAGGTGAGACGGTGAACCAGCCGCCAGTAGTCCTAACCACACAGCCGGAGAGCCACCCTCTCGGGTCTCGGCGTCGGCTCGCACGCCTCCGTCTCGCCGGGGTGCTTGCGGTCTGCTTTGCCCTGGCTGCGATCGCGTCTGGATGTACCGGTACTGTCAGCTCGACAGTGACCACGACACTCCCCACTTCGACACTGGACTCATCAGCGACGACCCTGTCAGCAACCACGGCCCCAGATTCGGCACCGACCACAACGGCCGGACAGGAATCGACACCCACAGTTCTGTCGGTTCGGGTCGAAGGGCGACCAGCGGTCGAACCTTCGGAGTGGAGAGAGTTTGTCACTATCCCATATGGACAGGACGAGGTGCTTCTCGGGTTTGATCCGACGAAGAAGGTCGGCCCGGAATTCGCTGCCGTCGCCCCGGACGGTAGGTGGTGGGTACTTGACTCACAGAAGAAGAGAATCGCAGTGTTCGATCAGGACGGGCACTTCGACATCAGTATCGACATCGGCCGGATGCCGGCGCAGTTTCCGACCGTGCTGGACGATGGCACCTTCGTGGCCATTGCGTTTGACCAGGTGTTGCTTGTCGCGGGCGACGAGGTAGCGACTCCTGCGATATCGGAGGGCTTCTCCCCGTTGGCCAGCGACGGTTCAGTGGTCTTCGGGAGGTCCCGGACCGGTACCTACCCGCGGTTGTCGGTCACACCGCCCGACGCGTCGGTAGTGAGCGCGGTCGA
>Ga0307444_1001078_pt1 | contig 12062 bp, 12 predicted proteins | sample SalMarSW160340MG_FD_202145 | JGI IMG/M metagenome (GOLD analysis project Ga0307444, IMG submission 202145) | Salt marsh sediment microbial communities from the Plum Island Ecosystem LTER, Massachusetts, United States - SW1603-40 | ecosystem: Environmental > Aquatic > Marine > Intertidal zone >... | reverse complement strand
GATTGCCTCTTCGCCGGAGAACTCCTGGACCGCCTGGGCGAGACGCCCTTGCACCGAGAGGGCGCCCTCCTGCAGCTGCCAGCCGACGAAGGGCGTGCCGTCATATTCGAGGATGAGCTTATAGCGGGGCATGTCCCGTCCCGTCACCCAAGCTTCTTGCCAGGGGGGAGCGCAGCGCCGCGCAGGAAATCTTCCACCTTCATGGCGCGCTTGCCGGCGCGCTGGACCTCGATCAGGCGCAACGCATCGGTGCCGCAAGCAATGGTGAGGTCGCCGTCGAGCACCGTGCCGGGCGGGCCGGTGCCCTTCGCAACGGCGGCGCGCAGCACCTTGACGCGCTCCGCTTTGCCGTTCAGCACGGCCTCGAACCAGGCTCCGGGGTAGGGCGATAAGCCTCTAATCTGGTTGTGTAATTCCACCGCGGGCCGAGACCAGTCGAGCCGTGCGTCGGCGTTCTCGATCTTGGCGGCGTAGGCGGCGCCGTCACCCTGCTCGCGGCAGACGAGGCGACCATGCTCGAGATCGGCGACCGCCTCGACCATCAGCCGCGCGCCGACATCGGCGAGACGATCGTGAAGCTCGCCGGCGGTCTCTTCGGGCGAAATCGCGACGCGCTCGGCGAGGCAGACCGGCCCGGTGTCCAGCCCCTCGCCCATGTGCATGATGGAGACGCCGGTCTCGGCATCGCCCGCCATGATGGCGCGCTGGATCGGCGCGGCACCGCGCCAGCGGGGCAATAGCGAAGCGTGGACGTTGAAGCAGCCGTGGCGGGGCGCATCGAGAATTGGCCGCGGCAAGAGCAGGCCATAGGCGACGACTACGGCGGCATCGGCTTTCAGGTCGCGAAATGCCGCTTGCTCTGTCTCGCCCTTGAGCCGCTCCGGTGTCAGCACGGGGATGTGCTTCGCCTCGGCGAAGACCTGCACCGGCGATTTCCGGGCATTGAGCCCCCGGCCGGCGGCGCGCGGTGGCTGCGTATAGACCGCAGCGACCTTGTGTCCCGCGTCGAGCAGTGCTCGAAGCGTTGGCACGGCAAAGTCCGGCGTGCCCATGAAAACGACGCGCATCATCGGCCTAACCTAACTTGTCTCTCCATCGCCACGTCATTGCCGGGCTTGACCCGGCAATCCATTCTTTCGACGCCTCAATTTGACGAGATGCAACGGCATGGATGCCCGGATCAAGTCCGGGCATGACAGGGAGGCCGAGGCTACATGGCCTTCTCGGTGCGCTTCTGCTTAGTGAATTTCTTCACGATCATATCGCGCTTGAGCCGCGACAGATAATCGATGAACAGAACGCCGTTGAGATGGTCGATCTCGTGCTGGACAACCGTCGACCAGATGCCTTCGAGCGACGTCTCTTGCGGCTTGCCCTCGGTATCGATGTAAGCGACGCGCGTGACGGCGGGGCGCTCGACCTCGGCGGTGACGTCGGGAATCGAGAGGCAGCCTTCCTCGTGGACGCGCATCTCCTCGGAGCGCTCGAGAATAACCGGATTGACCATGACCAGGGGCGCTTTCGTGTCCTCGTCGCGGGAGGGATCCAGGACGATCAGCCGCCGCAAGATGCCGATCTGCGGCCCGGCGAGCCCGACGCCGGGCGCGTCATACATGGTCGCAAGCATGTCCTCGGCAAGCGTGAGCAACGCCTTGTCGACGCGCTCGACGGGAGCGGCCTCTTTGCGCAAAACGGGATCAGGGAGGGTGATGATCGGAAGAATTGCCATTTGCGGCTGACATAAGGTTACGGGCCGCCAGGGTCAACATGTTCCTGTTTTGATCTGGCGGAAGAGCGAATCGGGCTATAGCTAGGTGCCATGGCTTTAGACCCATTGCGGGTTGGGACCTACACGCTCGACCCCATCCTTGTCCTGTTCGGGCTGCTTGGCCTCGCGGTGCTCGCGCTGATGGTGCTGGTGATCTTCGTCGCCGTGCACATGGGCCGCCGGCGGCGGGACGCACGCGAGCAGGACGCCCAGCTCGCCGAGCTGAAAGGGCGCTTGCAGACCTTCGCCGAGCTCAGCGTCGCGCGCCATGGCGACCTCGCCCGCGCTGTCAATGAGCGCCTCGACCGCATGACGCATCGGGTCGGCACTGACCTCAACGAGACGGCGCGCAAGACCACGGACTCGATCGCCAAGCTCAACGAGCGCCTCGCCGTGATCGACTCGGCGCAGAAGAACCTGACCGAGCTTTCCACCAACATGGTGAGCCTCCAGGAGATCCTCGCCAATAAGCAGGCCCGGGGCGCCTTCGGCCAGATGCGCATGGAAGCCATCATCCAGGACGGCCTGCCGAAGGGCGCCTACAGCTTCCAGGCCACCCTCTCCAACGGCAAGCGGCCGGACTGCGTGCTCCATCTTCCCAATACGAGTGCCGGCGTGGTGATCGACGCCAAATTCCCGCTCGAGAGTTTCGAGGCGTTCCGCACCGCGCGCAACAACGAGGACAAAAAGAACGCGGCGCGGCGCGTGCGCATCGACGTGAGCCGCCACGTCGATGCCATGGCCGAGCGCTATTTCCTCCCCGGCGAAACCCAAGACACCGCAATCCTGTTCGTGCCCTCGGAGGCAATCTATGCGGATCTCGCCGAACATTTCTCCGACCTGGTGCAGAAGGCGCACCGGACGCGCATCTTCATCTGCGCGCCGAACATGCTGATGCTGGCGGTGCAAACCATGCAGGCGATCCTGAAAGACGTGCAGATGCGGGAGCAGGCCCACCTAATCCAGCGCGAGGTGACGCGGCTGATGGATGACATGGGCCGCTTGCGCGAGCGCGTGCTCGATCTGCAGCGGCATTTCGGTCAGGCCAACCAGGACATCGAGAAGATCCTGACCTCGTCGGAGCGCATCGCCTCCCGCGGCAACAAGATCGAGAGCCTCGATTTCGAGGGAGAGGCGGCAAGCGCGATCAAGGGTAACGGCGTGGCGCCGCTTGCCGCCAACTCGCAAGGGCCCGCCCGGGCGCAAGAGGCCGACGAGCCGCGGCGCGCCAGGATCGTTCGACAGCCGGATCTGCTTCCCGGTGAATAGCCCGGAAGAAAGCCTGCTCGATCAGATCATCGTCGGCGGGGCGCCGAGCCTCACCAATCTGATCATTCATGCCGTCTTGCTCGCGCTCGTGGTCAGGACCGTGCGCCACCTCTCGGAACCAGGCCACGCGCGGCCCGCCGCGCTCACCGACATTCTGATCATCGTCGCCACCGGCATCCTGCTCGTCGTCGGACATTTTGTCGAAGTGGTGATCTGGGCCGGGACGTACGCTCTCGTCGGCGCCGCACCGCCAGGCACGGACCTCGTCTATTTCGCTTTCAGCAACTACACCACGCTCGGCTATGGCGATGTGTTGCCGGTGCCGCGCTGGCGGCTGCTCGGGCCCATGACGGCGCTGAATGGCATTCTCTTGATCGGTTGGTCCACGGCGCTGATCTTCGCCATCATCAGGCGCGGGCTCCCCGCCGGCCCCGCAAAGTAAACTAGCCTCGCTTCTTTCGCGCGCTCTTGGCAGTCTTGGTTTTGGCAGTCCTGGTTTTGGCAGTCTTGGCTTTGGCCGCGGCGCGCTTCCGTGCCCGGGCGCGGGCGGCTTTCGCGTGCTCCTCGCCGTATTTCATGCCTTCGAGCTTCATCCCGTCGGGGTCGAGAAAGAACACCGCGTAATAGTCGTCGTAATATTCGTCGGCCGGATCGACGATGGTGGCGCCCAGCTCCTCGACGAAGGCTTGCAGCGCATCGACGTCGCCGCGGCTCCTGAGCTCGAAGGCGTAATGGTGCAGGCCGATATCGCCGATGCGGAATTTGTGCTGCTGCCCTTCGGCGTCGGCCTGGCCGATCCAATACCGGGTCTTGCCGTTGGTCCAGCCCTTGGAATCCGCATATTCGTCGAGCACCTTGAAGCCGAGGAACTTGAACAGCTTGTCGTAGAAGGCCTTGGACCCTTCGAAGTCTCCGACCCTGACCGAGATGTGATCGATGCCGACGACGCGCACCATGCCGCTCCTCCACTTCTCCCATTCATTCGGATCTTGAGAATAACCCCTGATTGCGACGCCCGTTCATGCGGCAATCCTGCCCCGACGCCACGGTTGCGGCGCTCGCGCCACCGAGAATGAGGCTTACTTTGAGGGGGCGGCGCGCCCTCCATCCTGATATCTAGGGAGCCATGACGGGGACCGGGGGAACGACAGAACAACCGAGCTTGGCCGACGTTCAGCGCAGTTGGACCGAGATCCTGTTCACCCGGAAGATGCTCACCTGCATTTTCCTGGGTTTCACCTCGGGAATGCCCCTCTATGTCCTGATTTCCCTGGTGCCAGCCTGGTTGCGCAGCAACGACGTGAACCTCGCCACCATCGGCCTGTTCGCTCTGGTCGGGCTACCATACACCTGGAAATTCGTGTGGTCCCCCCTGATGGACCGGTACAAGCTGCCGTTTCTCGGCCGGCGGCGGGGCTGGGCGATCCTGACGCAGCTGGTGCTGCTGCTCTCGATCGGCGTGTTGGGCCAGTTCGATCCGTCCACCTCGCTCCAGGCGATCGTCGCGGTCGTGTTCATTGTCGCCCTGTTCAGCGCCAGCCAGGACATCGTCATCGACGCTTACCGGCGTGAGCTGCTGGCGGACGACGAGCTGGGGACCGGCACCTCCATCTTTGTAAACGCCTACCGTCTTTCCGGACTGGTGCCGGGGTCTCTGGCCTTGATCCTGGCGGACCACCAACCTTGGACGGTAGTGTTTTGGGTCACCGGCGCCTTCATGCTGGTCGGCATCGTGACCACTTTGACGATCAGGGAAGTGAGTGATGATTCGTTGGCGCCGCACACCTTGCGGCAGGCGGTGATCGATCCCTTCGTGGAGTTTTTCAGTCGCGACGGGATCACGGCCGGGTTGGCCATCCTGGCGTTCTTGTTTCTCTACAAGCTAGGAGACAACATGGCCACGGCGCTGGCCACGCCGTTTTACATCGATATGGGTTACAGCCTGACCGAGATCGGTTCCGTGGCCAAGGTGGCCGGCCTGTGGGCCAGCATCGCCGGTGGCGTGCTTGGCGGCATCATCATGCTCAAGGTGAGCATCAACCGCGCCCTGTGGCTCTTTGGATTCGTGCAGCTGTTCACCATCGTGCCGTATATCTGGCTGAGCCAGGCTGGGCATTCGCTGCCCGGGCTGTTCGTCGTGGTCAGCGGGGAGTACCTGGGCGTCGGCCTTGGCACGATCGCGCTGACCGCGTTCATGGCCAGGGAAACCAGCAAGGCCTTTACGGCCACCCAATTCGCGCTGTTCTCGAGTTTCATCGCGGTTCCGCGCACGCTGGCCAATGCCTCCACCGGTTTCATCGTCGAAGCGGTGGGCTGGACCCAGTTCTTCGTCCTCTGCGCCATCATCGCGATTCCCGGCATGCTGTTGTTGTTGAAGGTGGCGCCCTGGACGGAGAGGCGCCCCTGAATTCCTACCGCGGCCGTTCCGCCTAATTCCCGGCGAGCCAGGCGGCGCAAGGCTCGCCAAGCTCGGCCCGGGCTCTCAGTTCGTAAGCGCCACTTTCTTCTGCGCTGAGCACGTCGCGCCAGCGGCCGTTGACGCCTCTGTGGATGAAGGTCTCGGCGCCCCCCTCCCAGAAGGCGCCGGCGAGCGGCGTCGCCTTCTTCGCGTTCTTCTTCATCCAGTCGAAGCTGCAATGCTCGACGATCGCCGGGAAGCGTTCCTCGTCGATGGGGATGTCGAGGAAAGCGGCGATGCGCCTGATCTCGCCCGGCAGATCCTGCTTCAGACGGGAAAAGTGCAACAGCATGACGTTGGGCAGGTCACGCACCTCCCACCAGCTTTTGACGTGGGCGAAGAACGGCCAGAACGGATAGCCGTCGCCCTTCAGCCATTCGCGATAATATTGGCGGATGTCCGCGGGCGGCTTCGGGATCGGCGGACCGACGCGGCCGGGGCTGTCGTTGATGGCCCGGTACCAATCCTCGGTGGCGTTGGCGTGGTGGTTATAGAGGCTGAAGATCACGTCGCGGCCGTCGCGGCCGATATAGATGTATTTCGCCTGCGACGACATCACCAGGGCATCGACGGGGAGATGGGTCTTGACGAAGCGGCGATGCGTCTGCGCCTCGACCGCCGCAAGCTTCACCTCCTTCGGCGGCACGCGGAGATCGAGCCAGGGCGACAGCTCGGCGACGGAAACATCCTCGGCGCCGTTGAACAGAAGCTGGCCCACGATCTGCTGCGTCCAGGTGGTGCCAGACTTGGCGTAGGTGCCGATGATGATGTCGTCGTCGCGGAACTTGAAGTCGTTCCAAACGGTCGAGTCGAAATGGTGATTGTGCAGCTCGCGCTGCTTCTGCGGCCATTGGATCGCACTGTCTTGCATGGGCGGAATTAGCGGCGCGGTTTGAGGCCTTTACATGGCCTTGCGGGCCTTGACCGCCGCGGCAAGCGTGCCTTCGTCGAGATAATCGAGTTCGCCGCCGATCGGCACGCCGTGGGCCAACCGCGACACCGAGACGTTACAGCCGGCGAGCTGATCAGTGAGGTAATGGGCCGTCGATTGACCTTCGACGGTGGCGTTGAGAGCGAGCAGCACCTCCTTCACCTCCGGGTCGCTCGCGCGCTCGATCAGCTTGGCGATGGAGAGCTCCTCGGGGCCGACACCGTCTAGCGGCGACAGCGTGCCGCCGAGGACGTGATAAAGCCCGTTCAGAACATGCGCGCGCTCGAGCGCCCACAGATCGCCGACTTCCTCAACGACGCAGATCAGAGTGCGGTCGCGGGATTCATCGCGGCAGAGCGTACACGGGCTAATCGTGTCGATGTTGCCGCAGGTCTCGCAGGTGACGATGCGGTCCCGCGCCTCGGTCAGCGCCGCGGCGAGCGGACTTAAGAGCTGCTCCTTCTTCTTGACGAGATGGAGCGCGGCGCGCCGCGCCGAGCGGGGGCCCAAGCCCGGCAACCGCGCCAGCAATTGGATCAGGCGCTCGATCTCGGCGCTCGCGGCAGCACGCGCCATCAGGACGAAACAAGCAAGAGGGATGGAGCAACCCCCTCGCCCCTTGTGGGAGAGGGCTTTCTGCCGCGAGCTTGCGCGAGCGGAGCTCTGCGCAAGTCGCATGGCGGAAAGGGTGAGGGGTGAGGGTCGCCAAACACCCCCTCACCCGGCGCGGCCGAGCACGCTCGCCCGCGCCACCCTCTCCCGCGAGGGGAGAGGGAAAATGTGCTGGGGCCTGGCATCATCAGAACAGCTTCATCCCGGGAGGGAGCGGCAGGCCGCCGGTCAGGCTCTGCATCTTCTCCTGCAACAGCTGCTCCACCTTGGCCTTGGCGTCGGTATGGGCGGCAACGATCAGGTCCTCCACGATCTCGGCCTCGTCCGGCTTGAGCAAAGACGGATCGATCTTGATGCCGGTCATCTCGCCCTTGCCGTTCATAGTCACGACCACGAGGCCGCCGCCGGAGCGGCCCTCGACCTGCGCGCGCTCCATTTCCGCCTGGAGGTCGGCCATGCGGCCCTGAAGCTCCTGGGCCTGCTTCATCATGTTGGAGAAACTTTTCATGGGTTGGTGCCGTCCTCCTCGAACTCATCGTCCGTCATATCGCCATTGTCGGACGGGGCGTCGTCCTGACCCGCGGGCCGCACCGCGGCAATGCGGGCACCCGGGAACTGATCCAAAACCTGTTTCACCTGGGGATGGTCGCGGATGGCCTCGATCTCCTTGGCCTCGCGCTCGCGGCGCTGAGCGCCAAGGGGCACGGCGCCCTCCTCGCCGCTCAGGGCCACGATCCAGACACGGCCGGTCCAGGCTTTCAGCTTCCGCATCAGGTCCTGGCCGAGCTCCTTCGGCGCCTGATCGAGCGGGTTGAGCTCAAGATGGCCGGGGCGAAAGCGCACCAGGCGCACCTGCTCAGTCAGAGCATTTTTGAGCTTCAGGTCGCGTTTCTCGCCGGCAAGGGCGACGACATCCTCAAAGCTTTGCGGATCGGCGAGAGCCACGCCAGCGTCAGCCGCCGGCGCCTCGGGGGATTTCGCTGCCGGTGGCGCTTCCGGCGCCGAGGCATGAGCCGGCTGGCGCGGCGCCTTCTTGGCGGGTGCCGTGCCGGGCTTGCGTTCCTCTCCGGCCGCGTCGCCGCCGTTGCGAAGGCGGGCGAGATCGCCAGGCGTCGGCAGGTCGACGGCATAGGCAAGGCGCACCAGAACCATGTCGGCCGCGGCGTGGGGCCGCGGCGAGCTCCGCACCTCGTCATGACCCTTGAGCAGCATCTGCCAGGCGCGGGCGAGCACCGGCATCGACAGACGGCTCGCGAGATCGGCGGCGTTCAAGCGCTCGGCCTCGCTCGCGGCCGGGTCGGAGGCATCGGCGGCCTTGGCCAGCGTCACCGAGTGCACGGCGTCGGCGAGATCGGTGATCACTTGCGCCGGCTCGGCGCCGTCGCCTGTAAGCGCGGCGAGCTTCCCGAGAGCAGCACCGGCATCGCCGGCAAGTACGGTCTCGAGCAGATCGAAGATGCGGCCGCGATCGGCGAGGCCGAGGAGACCGCGCACCTCGTCGCCCGCGACCTTGCCGGAGCCAAAGGCGATGGCGCGGTCGAGAATGGAGAGCGCGTCGCGGACCGAGCCTTCCGCCGCACGCGCGATCAGCATCAAGGCGGCGGGATCGGCTTCCGCGCCTTCTTGGCTCGCGACCGAGGCGAGATGCGCGGCAAGAGGCTCGACCTCGATGCGCTTGAGATCGAAGCGCTGGCAGCGCGACAGCACCGTGACCGGAACTTTGCGCACCTCGGTGGTGGCGAAGATGAACTTCACATGCTCAGGCGGCTCTTCCAGGGTCTTGAGCAGACCGTTGAAGGCCTGCTTCGACAGCATGTGCACCTCGTCGATGATGTAGACCTTGTAACGGGCGGTGTTTGGCTTGTAGTGGGCGCTGTCGATCAGGTCGCGGACGTCATCGATGCCGGTATGGGAGGCGGCATCCATCTCGACCACATCGAGATGGCGGCTCTCGAGGATGGCGCGGCAATGGATCCCCTCCTCGCCCATATCGAGCGTGGGCCCGCCGTCACCGCCACCTGGCGGCACATAGTTCAGGGCGCGGGCGATGAGGCGCGCCGTCGTGGTCTTGCCGACGCCGCGCACGCCGGTGAGCATGTAGGCCTGGGCGATGCGGCCCGAGGCAAACGCATTCCTGAGCGTTTGCACCATGGCGTCCTGGCCAATCAGCTCGGAGAACAGCTTCGGCCGGTATTTGCGGGCGAGCGCGGCGTGGCTTGGCGCCGGCGTGCTTCCGTCTCGATCTTCGCTGTTGGCCATTGACGTTCTGACTTTCACGCGGGGCTCCAAAGCCTCGGGCCAAAGAGCGGTGCGACGAGGCGCCTCGACAAAGGACCAAGAAGCGGCGCGCGAGGTGGGAGGCTGGACACGCAACCCGCGTCAAACTCGTTAGGGCTGCTTCCTTCCGGACCTGACCCGGTTGGCGAGGAACGCGCCTGCCGCCAACCTCCCTGAAGCAGTATATCGGGGATTGCGGCGCGTGTGGCAACCCGGTGCCGGCCGCGCCGAACGGGTTCGCATATTCTCCGCACTTGGATGATACGCTGCGTGGATCAACCGCGGAGCAAGGCCATGACTGCGGACCAGAAGACCGGCGCTGATAACGTGCAATTGCACGCCTTTACCGACCTCGACCGCGCACCCAGCATCGCACCCTATGTCGCGGCTCTCGAGGCCTTCGACGCGCTGCCTCAGCTCCAGGAACTCAAGGCGCTTGCCCGCGAACATGCTGGACTGAAGTCGGGCTCCTCCGTGCTCGATGTCGGCTGCGGCTTCGGCCTCGAGAGCTTTCGCCTCGCGCGGCTAGTGCTGCCCGGCGGGCGGGTCGTGGGCATCGACAAGAGCGCGGATTTCATCAAGGAAGCGGAAGCCCGGGCCGCGCAGGCGAAGCTCGCGATCACCTTCGAGGTCGGTGACGCCGAATCCCTGCCGTTCGCCGATGCCGCCTTCGATGTCACCAGGGCCGAGCGCCTGCTCGTCTATGTGCCGGACCCGAAACGCGCACTGGAAGAGATGCGGCGGGTGACACGCCCGGGCGGCGTCGTCACCGCCATCGAGCCGGACTTCGGCACCAACGCCATCAACCTCGCGGACCGCGCTCTCGTGCGCCGCGTGCTCGACCATGAATGCGATGCCAACGTTCCGCATGGCTGGCTGGTGCGCGACATGCGCGGGCTCATGGAGGACATAGGCCTGCGCGACGTCGCCATCGACACGCGTATCGTCATCTTCACGCCGGAGCTGGCGGCAGCCTATTTTACCGAAACGGGAAGGATAGCCCAACGCGCCGGCGTGATCGACGAGGTGGCGTTCGACCGCTGGGCGGCGGCAATCGAGGACTTGCGGCAGCGCGGCCGGCTGTTCTGCAGCATCGGCTACTACCTGTTCACCGCGCGGGTCTGACCGAAACGCCGGTCAGTTCCGGAAGCCACCCTGGCGGTAGTAGAGATAAAGCAGCACCAGCAGCCACACGCCGATCAAGCCGTCGGTGAAGGCGGTGAAGAAGTTGTAGGGCGCGTAGTTCCCCTCGATCACCATCTCGCGGACATGGCCGTAGCCCGCACCGAGCATGAACAGCGCGAAGCCGAGGCCGGTCGCGAGCCAGAACAGGCCGCCGATCCAGATGCAGAGGAAGCCGAGCACACCCCAGGCGCCGTCATGCACGCCAACCTCGAACTGGAACGGGCTTCCGGCCGGCCAGCCGATCGACCTTGCGGTCTCGTCGGCGAAGAAGACGTGGGGAATGAACCCGAGCGGCAAGCCGATGACGCCGACGCCGAACACGAGCGCATAGAGCAGGAGGATGTGGACAACGCGCCGCGGCGTCCGCGGCACCTTGCTGAGCGCCAGGTGCACGAGCGGCAGCACGACCATCAAAATCGCGACTATGACGGCGAGCATGGGCGCCTCCTACGTCAGGGACTGGAGGATAGACGATTCGCTGCAGCGGAAATCAACAGGCTAGAACAGCCAGGTGAGCCGGCCCCTGACGGCGTTGTCGGTGACACGATCGCCGAACTGGCCTGAATAGGACACACCGGCCGTCGTTCTCGGCCCGAGCGCCAGGTCGAGACCTATGTCGAGAAGTGCAGAGTCCTTGGCTAGCGGCACGCCATAGACGGTGAAGCCGGCACCCGTAGAGGCGAAGGCGAGCGCGGCGTCCGGCGTCACGTTGTCGAAGGCGTGCTGCCACGCCACGGAAAGATGCGGCGTTACCAGCATCGCGCCCCACGCCATGGTCTGCGCGGCGCGCATGCCTAAGGTCGAATAGCCGACGTCCTCCCCTGCGTCGCCACGCAAAGACGCAAGGCTGCCCCCGTGCTCATGAAAATTGTCACTGTCGACAGAGACGTAAGCGAGCCCAGCGAAGGGCTCCACGCCCAAGCCCCAGATCGCGGCGGGATAAGCAAGCTCGCCGAAGATCTGGGCCGTATTGGCGTTGTAGCTCGCCTTCTGCCGCTCGAAGAACCCGGGGAATCCCACCGCACGGGAGGTATCGATATCGCTCCAGGCCCACATGCCGCCACCACGCAGGGCAAAGGTGCCGGCCATGCCGCCGAGATAGCCGCCGAGATGGTAGCTCTTCACCTGTGCCGAAGAGTAGCGCGCATCCACATCAACGTTTGAGAACGAGGCTCCGGTGGCGAGACCGGCGCGCCAAGTGCCCCCGATGCCCGCGTCCATGCCCGAGACGAAGCCGCCAAGATTGCGGTTTGCGGTCGCGGCATTGCTGTTGCTGGCCAAACCGCCCCAAGCGCCGAAGGCTTGCTTCCAGAAAGCCACCGGCGGACGCCGAGGCGGCGCGCTCAAGGACTTATCACCGTAACCGAGCGCCATCGCCTGGCTGTCGAGCGAGGCGACTTGCGGACCGGCGGCAGCGAGCGATACGAGCTCGCCCGCGTTGTTCGTGTAGGTCGCTTGCACCAGGCGTCCCAAGATCGCGTCACGGACATATCGGCTGTCGTCGGCGAGCGTGCCGGCCACCGTCGCATGGATCTCGCCGGACAATGCGTCGAAGGCTTGGC
>Ga0307444_1001077_pt1 | contig 12066 bp, 7 predicted proteins | sample SalMarSW160340MG_FD_202145 | JGI IMG/M metagenome (GOLD analysis project Ga0307444, IMG submission 202145) | Salt marsh sediment microbial communities from the Plum Island Ecosystem LTER, Massachusetts, United States - SW1603-40 | ecosystem: Environmental > Aquatic > Marine > Intertidal zone >... | reverse complement strand
GTTTTGTCTTAAAACAATCTTCCTGTATTTCAAAACCTTCTCTGTATTTGCGTACCTTTTTTATGACACAAAGTCTTGCACCGTCCCTCTAGTATTAGTTTTACCAATAATATAGAATACTGCTTCGTGCTGTTTCATTTGTATTCTTCTAAGTCAAAGTATCTAGCCCCACTGTAATAATCAGGATTTTTCATTTCTATACAGATAAGCTCTTTAAAGTTTGAATTTAATAGATGCTCATTTGATTTCACCAAATTTTTCATTGCCTCGTTTGCATTATTCCCTTTGGCAAAACCAACAACCTGGCAATTTTCGATTTCTAGTTCAGATACATCACTGTCGGGTTGGTATGTAGAACCTTCTTGCGTAATGAAAATATAACTATTCATCTATTTAATTTCTCTACTATACATTTATCACAAATATCAATATCTGGAGTACCCTTTACTTTCTCCGTCAAAATAGCTTGATCAAGTTCACTACTATTTTTGTTGAAGTTCTTTTTTACCATAGTATATAGTATTATAATTTAGATAACTGAGAAGTCAACGATTGGTATTATAGATTTTATGACAAATTTGTCACAACACACTAAGTTTTCAAGGTCAAATCTGGACATTGGCACAACCCAATTTCCTTAGGAATCAGCAATGAAAGTGATTGCCACACGCACTCCGTGCGTTCGCAATGACAACACGGGTGATCAGCTCTGCTGTCGATTACGGTGATATAAAGATTGAGGAGATGGATGAATGGTGATAGATGGCTTTCGCGGTTTTACGTACTTTTTTGGGTTACTGACCTGGTCGTTTACTGTCAGGAATATAAAGAAAAGGCTGACGGTCCATATCTTCAGCGATGAGATTTACCAATATATTCGAAGAGCTTTTCGCGGCGTGAAGGTAATAGCCATATCTCAACTCAGTATATTTTTTCCACTTGGTCTCGTTGTTTGCTAAAATGCACTCATACGCGCAGCGGTAACGGTGTGCGATAAAAAGAACGAGATAGGGCATTAATGGAGTAGACAAATCTGCATTCAAATATTCTTCTGCATACATTCCCTCATCAAGCGGGTTTTCAGTCATTCGTTCCCATTCATAAAAAATTTTGGCATTTGCCACGTATTCAGCAGCAAGACTTTCAATATCCGCAACATCAATAAGCACAACGATTGCGCGTTCAATGAGTTGTCTTTTATTCACCAGTGCCTGCCCTGAATCCGAAAACCCTGCATCAGCATATACCACTGGTTGAAAATCCACACATTTTTCAGAGTATTCTACTATTTTTCGTTTGATATAAAAGGGTATATTACTGGTATCCAGGTGTAAATCCCCGGTTCCAAAAAATACGTTCTTATATAACTCACCATGAAAATCAATATTGAGTTGCTTATATTCGCGTAAATAATCTATAAGGTTACTCCCGGTGCGTTCATACGATCTTCTACTATCATCATCAAAAAGTTTTTCAGAATCAATTAGACTGAAAATACTATCGGCGATCTGCAGATATTTAATACTTGTATCCGTATCGCGACTCATTGTTACTTTGCAGAAATAATATCCGACATTGTATAATAATATTTCATCGAGTGCAGTTGTACCGGGGTATTTCCTTAATAAACCTTCAAACTTATTTTTTAGAACTATTCCACATGTCGTATCATCGGTACCTTCATTAGCCATTGCATATTCGTATTTTACTACTGTATATGTTGCATTAGCATTAAGCGGACTATTTGGGTACCTGCTTTTTAATTCTCTAAAATAATCTATTGCTTCCCCCTGGAAAAAACAGATGTCAGATTTCCATTCTGATGTACCAAGCTTCCAATAGACATAACCCAATTCCCATAATCTATCTGGCTCACTTAGGATTTTATCTTTTTTGATTTCAGTAATTCTGCTGATCGTAGATATTATTTTATCGTATCGGTTCTGATCAAAGAGCTTACTTTGTGGATACAGCAAACGCAAGCTGTCCATCCAGAATAGCATACTATCAAGCTGTGATTCTTGCATCTGAAGATAAATCATGCGTGAAAGACATTGTTCCTTTATTGCGACATATTTGTTCTGAGTAAGAGCGACAGTAATCAAATCCATTTCTCGTGTGCCCTGCCAATCAAAATAATATGAATGATCAAAGTGTTTGAAAAATTCAGCTACTGCATTGGCGCCGAAGTACTTTGGCCCATATACAAACAGATAATCGAATATCTGCAAACGCTCATGGGTATTTTCTGTTTGATACGCATGTGTTCTCAACTTTTCGAATGATTTGATGGTATCGATCAATGAATACTTTTCAGCATCGAACAGTTGCATCAATGCTGGAGTAGATTCAGGCGGAACAACCGTATAGATTTTTATGTCATCTTTAGAGCCACAGTTAATAGTAATAATTAACGTAATTAATATTACTAATGTTTTCACTCTTCCCCCACTAGGTAAATTCTCACTATTATAACTCACAGCTATGTAGTGTCAATGATTATTGGAGTCCCAATGAAATAATAGATTTCACGGGATGAATATCGGAGCAATTAAGATATAAACTAAACACCAGGGACGGTGCATCTCATTGGATTCGATATTTACAACTTGACAATCTGACAATTTCCTCGCGGATTCATGTGAGATGCTGAAATAAATTCAGCATGACATTATAGTATTGGGGTCAAATCTTGACTATTGACAAGCGATATTACCGTACTGTGCTCGCACGATCCAGACATAATCGGTCATCTGTTTACTATCACAATGAAAACCTTGATCATTAAAACATTTCGAAATTCGGCTGATATCCACATAGTATTCTGATTCGATATCTTCAATGATAGAAGTTTCCCCACGCTGTCTCAGCTGATTGATCTTTGTTTCTCTCTTTTCTCGATCTGCAAACATAAGATCAGCTATAACGACCAATCCTGGATCTTTGAGTACTCGCACCATTTCATTGATAGACTCCTTCTTTTCGTCATCGGTCAAATGGTGCCACGCATAACTGGAGACGATGACATCTGCATTGTCATCTTGCAAGGGGATATTGATAAAATCACCGCGTAGGATTTTTAGTGCAGGTAATTTTTCCTCAAATTTTTCGCGCATTTTTCCTGAAGGTTCAATACCGGCAATCTTAAATCCGGCATCGTATATCATGCTTGTCAGATTCCCGGTGCCTGCGCCGATATCCAACACCTTTACTTGACTTTTTCCAGATTTCCAGCTTTCAATAACAGCAACAATCTCCTTAAGAATTTTCGTATAATCCTTGTATATCCAATCGCCGCTCTGCTCAGCGCGAGATATGTCGGAATCGTAATGAGCAGCCCACCTGTCGAATATTCGGTTATTATCGATCATGAGGTATCAATGTTTTACCAGACACCGTACCCAACCTCCACTTAATACCACACGTATTTTCGAAGGACTGTGGGAGTGATATACTGACTGGTTATTGTTGTAGCTAATCCATAGTGCTTAAGCAACAGATTCTGTGCTTTGATAGTATTCTTCTTGGTGAGGTATAATCCTGCATACTGGTGGTAGTAGCCATCAATTTCATGCTGATAAAAACAATGGTTCACACTATATCCACCCTCAATCCGAAGCCAGAGCAGATCCTCATCCTTACGACTGTAGCCACTGGCAAGCGTATCCGGATAATTACGGGCATACCATTGGCTTTTTGTTGTTTTTATATGCAGCGAATACACCCAAATTCCTGATCGCTTATGCGGACTTATTATAATGTCGTGTATATTCCAGAGTTTCTTCATTGCCTCGTTGATCGACAATGAATCGATCATGCAGAGGTACACAGTATCATGTTGTATTCTCATTGTACAAGGAAGCTTCTTGCCATTTTGATAATCATATGACTCATGATAGCTATCGATCAAATGCCAACGCTTGAAAGCTGGTAATGCCCCTTTTCTACGAAGATCCCGGAATATACTGTCCAGCTGCATGATAACCTGAGCACGGGCGACAACATCATTCAGGTATTGTGCTTCTTGTTCTGTACCGTAATTACCAGTGAACTGCGCATCAAAGTAAGCCGCATGCCAGTAGCAGTCCATTGTAGCAGTAGCGTAGAGCACGGTGGTTACAGAAAAAATTGAAATCAGATAATGCTGTAGCCTCATATCATAATACCATCAATACCTTTGCATTCCTTCTACACAGATTAATTATACACACAATTATAAGATGTCAAGGCGCCGCAAAGCTGCGAATACAGAAAAAGTAATTAAGTTATTGTGTTATTGAGTCATTGGAAAGGATAGTAGGAACTAGGCGCGTGAAAAGACGAAGTCATTATGTCATTAAGTCATTAAAATCGTTTCACCTGCGGTGTCGATTACAGAGATGTATAAGCAGATTACAGTGATTTAAACTAAAGATCGTTTAAGCGTTTAGTTCGTTTGGATCGTAAAGAGCGCTTGATCTTATTTACTTCTCGACTTCGCTCGAAGAGTAATTGCTTGAGATTGCTTCGGCGCTACGCTTCTCGCAATGACCGGGAGGGTGTGGATACCAGGGACGGTGCTTGACAATATGACAATTTTCTCGCCGATACATGTGAGATGCTGAAATAAATTCAGCATGACATAACAGTATTCTCAGGCACCGGGCCTGATCTGACCGGTTACTTCATATAATACGTAACCAGGATATTGTCTTTGGTGAATTTCACATCGACGATCTGTGCCTTTGGTAAATTGCCTATGTCGATCACAAAACCGAGAAAAGAATCGCAAAGACTCTTCTTTGTTTCACCCCTGGTAAATGCTGAACCGATTTCTTTACGGACCTCGCGCACGATCTGTCTTTCCCATTCAGCGGCAAAGAAATCCATGAAAGCATCGGTTGCCGGATCATGGGCATCGATATCCGCGTTGAAATAAACCGAGGGTGTCAAATAATCGAGCCTTTGATTTTTATAATCAAAAGCAAGAATGACCGAAAGCTTGGCATTATCGATATCGATATCAGGTGCGCCGTGGTCCTTCCAGGAACTGCTGCCAAGTGCCTGAAAATATCCTTTAACTTCTAATTTCTGACTCTCGAATAAGATCTGCATGCGCAGTTCATTATCGAGTAGACGAACACCGTCAAGACTCAGCCGATGTAAGCTGATACCGCCGGGTTTCGCATTAAAATCGTTAATATAGTAACGGTAGCGTCCGGTATCTCGATTTAACTTTATCTCATCGACATCAAGTGTATCGGGCTTACCGATAATCGTCATTGTCGACTGATTATCATAGATCATCTTGCCGCCCCAGGTATGCATGCGCAGTTTGAATGCATTTTTCAGCTCGTTCCAAAGTGACACCACCTCAGACCATGGTCGTTCGCGACGCACGCATACATAAACAGTAAGGGTATTGGATTTCATCTGCTTGGTATTTTTATCGATTATGGCAAGGACATATCGGCCAGACTCGACCGTAACCGGGATGGTAAAGTTAATGACCCCGCCGCTCCAGTTTTTTATGTTCACAAGTTTGGGATTGGCATAATCTCCAATAGGGAACAAAGCAACAGTATGCTGGCCCTGCGTACTACCGAACCCCGTACCGTCGATCCGAACATTTTCATTAGCTGGCTTGGTCGAGGTTGCGATCTTGAGCCCGCTGACCGGGAATGTGGGTTTGATCGACACGATATGCGGTTTATAAGCACCGTTGATCGTAATAACATCGCTGTAATTGTCGTTTTCATCGCTTTCCTTGATATCGCGGTAGGCCGGCGGCATTTCATTATCGCCGCCTGAATCGATAAAACCCCTTATCTGCACGGTTTTTCCGGAGACATACTGAGTGTTCAGGGTAAAGGTTTTTTCCATTAAATGATTCTGTCCGGCATTCAGATGCATGAATTTCTCGTGATTATCGGTCATGGAGAACGCACTCATATTTTCGGTCTTGAACTGGACCGTGAAATAGAACGGTTTTGTAATATTCACTTTACCGGTATTTGATATTTTCAAACGGAATTTGTATTTTATTTGATCACCGGTTTGAACACCCTGATCCTGGAGAGTGAATTCTTTGATCACAAGATTGGGTAAAATTACCACAGGCTCCAGCTCTATATTAACCTGGCCAAAAACCAAACTGGAACCCATACACAACATAATAACAACTATGCAAGAGATACAGATCGATCTCATCCTACCTCCTATTTAGTGAATTATAGTCTAGGGTTTCTGCGTGTCAATGGAGCGCATAGCGAGTATCCGAGTTTCGGAGAAACGGAGTTATGGAGAAAGGGAATACACACTGCGTTGAAGATATGTCACTTCGTTCCTGGAGATACGTTTCACTGAAGATACGCTGCGCTGGAGAATCGGAAAAGAGTGAATAACTGAGTCATTGAGTTATTGAAAACATATTCGTATTCGTGATTCGTAAATCGTATTCGTTATAAATGACCTAAAAAGAATAGTAATTGGTTATTATGTCATTGAGTTATTCCAAAAACTTCATTGGATGCACATGCGGGGTCAGCCCTCGAAATTAGAATTTAGTCAGAGATGACAAATTATCCGTCTTGACTTAACAAAGAGTTGTATTATACTATGCTGAGATACAATGTATGGGCAATGGGTATCCAATAGATAGTTTCTAGTTTCGAGGGCTGACCCCATCTGTTCCCAGTAATGCATTATCTTATTTTAATTATTTTGTTTGTTATCTGCCCATCAATTTCTATAAAATAAATTCCGGGAGCGGGATCGAGGTTTTTAACCTGGCGGCCGGTAATGTCGAAGATCTTATAATTAACATCTTTAGGCATTTGCAATGGACCGGATACGATCGTTGCCATAGGTACAGGTTTTTTTACAGGTTTTTGGACGACTTCTTCGATGCCGGGCACGCCGTCGAATAATTCATTCCAGGAATACCATACCTTACCCTGGGTATGCGCGGCTCGATACGCGCGCGCATAACTGACGCCGACGCACGGCCAGTCTGGATGTTCGACCGCGATATTTGGGCGAATAACTATGGAATGATAAGTGCCTTGAGAAGTGCTGTAATTATAGCCCACAGCCACTGAATTAGCGATCCTCATCGCCCGCTGTGTATCCAGAATAAAACTGGCGTTGAGCGAATCAGCAAGACGCTGGTAGCGACTGCAATAAACGGGCGGGTAGAGCAAGCGGTCATGGTTGGTCACCACAAGGTTCCACTGCGAATATATTTCAGGAGCGATATAATTATGCGTGGAAAAACGCATCGTGTCGCCGATATTGTTCATTTCAATGATCGCGGCGGGGATCGGATGAGAACCGTCATAAGGTGAATACACATGATATTCATTTGACCGTAAATGCTCGGTATGATTCTTCATCGAATCAATATCATATATATCGTTGACACCGCTGTTATCCGGGTCGATCGCTTCTATGGCCAGCCGGTTTTGTAAAAGAGAACCCAGGAGCGAGTTCGGCGGTATCGCATTGGTATCCGGATGGTTGCCAGTATTGCTGCATAATCCAACTCCAGACTCATTAAGGCAGGAAAATGCGCCGAATACGCCGGCAAAACCAACATTGAAAAATCTCTGCTCATCAGAATCGCCCGGGGCATAGGCGATTATCGAAGAAACATTACCAAGCGTCGTGTAAAGTCCGCAAAGACCATCGACGTTGCGTGCTATTATATAACCGCCCTGCAGAGTGTCGTCGCTGCCCGTCGATGTGCCCCAGCCGGAAAGACTCGAACATGCAAAATCCTCATCGTCTCCGGCGCCGGTCAACACTATTATATCCTCAGCGACCAGATCCCTGCCCAGAGCCGGGTGATAAAGACTCACCCCTTTAGCCGCGATACCGTCGATCACACCGTCGGCTTCTTCCTGGAATTTTTGCGGGATATAGTATTTTGCGCGGTAAAAGGGAAGATAGGTATATTCATAATATTCCGGCGTTACCGAATGAAATTGCGTATATCCTATCCACCGGTTTATGTAGATACTCATGACCTCTGAGGCGAGCAGGTAACCATGGGCAAAACCCATTTCATAGTGGGTACCCCAGACCTGCAGATATTTTTGCGATGGCGGACCTTTGGTGCGCATTCGACCATTGCATACAAACGGCTGTGATACCATATCAGGAAGCGTGATATCATCGAGCACGATCCCTGACCATAAAGGTATGCGGCGTATTCTGAACGCGATATATATTGACGTTCCGCTGTAGCTGGCCAGGGAAACGGTCAGCTCGGTCCAGATTTGTTCAGTAAGCACAAAAGTCTGAATAGTATTGAACGTCGCCATATCGGGTATTGATGCGGTCGACACCATGACATCGAGCGAGCACGGCGTGCTGCTCGTTGCCAGATACCAGAACTGGACTAATGTATCACTGGATTGAGGCAGGACACGCGGCGTGATCAAATGATCGAGATTGGTATGGGAAAGTCCGGTATATGTTGTATCATATTCACATGTTGCCGCGTATACGCCAGAATGTCCCTGGCACATTGTGCGATACCACACGGCGTCGAGTGCATCTTCATTGACGACAAGCCAGTTATCTGGCGGAAAAAATTGCTGTGTTTCAAAGGTTTCGGTCCAGATAGTACCAAGGAATATGGAAAGTATTACTATCATACTCATGTAAATTATGGCTAACTCAGATGCATTGTCAAGTACTGCAGGAGTGACTGTATCATTGATAATGAGCAGTCATTAGGTCATTATGCAACTGGGCCATTATTTTTTATTCAGCAATTGCGAAGGTAGAGCGTGCATAGTATTTTTGATCGAGAACCTGAATATAGGTCCATTCTCCACCCTTATTTTCTCTAAAGCACCAGCCCATAAAAAATTACCAACTACTTAACTGCGCACGTTTCCACCCATTGCCCGTTTTCACATATACATAATCATCATCCCACGCAATGTTGCCTACATCACCATGGCTATCACCGGAATTGGCGGGTGTAAATGCTGTGGGTGATTTGTTTGTCCAGCTTAACTGACCGCTGCCATTAGTTACCATGACCTGGTCTGCAGAACCGTCGGTTGTCGGAAATTCATAACCAGCTGCTTCAGTGCCAAACCAGACATGCGGCATGTCGACCATGAATGTCGAATCCTGGGTAAGGTTGCTATTGATCCCAAAAAGATAGGAATAATCCGCGGCCGCCGTGATCGTATCCGCATACCCGCACAGGACCGCGGAGTGCTTGCCCGCATTATGATTCTTATCACCGCTGCCGATGAAATTAAAGGAATCGATCGTGGTGTTGTACTGACCACCAGCAACGACCGATAAATGACCGCTGGCAGTGTTTAGAGAGCCACCGCCGATAAACGCATAGTTTCCGCTGGTGGTATTGCTATTTCCCCCAGCCACGGTCGACACCACCCCGCTTGCATTATTAAAACCTCCGCCGCAAATCGTCGCGTAATCTATGCTGGCATTGTTATTATATCCACCACCGATAAACGAAGTATGACCACTTGCAGTATTATGGTCGCCGCCAACTATCGTCGCATTGACATAGCTGGCAGTGTTGCTGTTTCCACCCCCGACAAAGGAATAATCCGCAATCGCAGAATTGTTCCACCCACTGACAACAGTAGCGGCGGTATCCCCCACTTGATCACCCGCCAGGTTGCTGTAGCCGGCCAAAACTCCACCATAAACGCCCTTAACCGTATCGCTCACACCGCCACAGATAATACCGTTAACGTCTAGCTTCACCAATGGATTGGATATGCCGATGCCCACGTTGCCGGTAACACCTGAATACATATCTGTTCCTGTAATCACCCAGTCGTTGTCTGACGGTGATGCACCCCAGCTTAACTGACCGCTGCCATCTGTGACGAGCGCCTGGCCATTAGTGCCGTCGGTTGTCGGGAACTCATAACCAGCTGCTTCGGTTCCAAACCAGATATGCGGCATGTCGACCATGAATGTCGAATCCTGGGTAAGGTTGCTGTTGATGCCAAAGAGGTAGGAATAATCGCCGGTCGCCGCGATTGTATCCGCGTACCCGCCCAAGATCGCGGAATACCTACCCGCCACATGATTAAACCCACCGCCGCCTACGGTAGCATATTCACCTGCGTCATTATCCCCGCCACCGCCCACGGTCGCACAATAGCCGCTAGCAATATTGCCCCATCCACCGCCTACGATTGCAGCATAACCGCTGGCGGTGTTTTCGCGCCCGCCGGCCACGGTCGCATGCACGCTGCTAGCTATGTTCGCTTGTCCACCACCCACGGTCGTATATTGATCACTGGCCATGTTGGCTTCTCCTCCGCTCACAGTTGCTCTATCGCTACTGGCGGTGTTGTTCCATCCGCCGGACACCGTCGCGATCCAGCCGCTGGCGGTGTTTTGGCGGCCGCCACCCACGGTCGCATATTGGTTGCCGGCTCCGTTTTGTTCTCCGCCACCCACGGTCGCATACCAATTGCTGGCCGTGTTGAAGATTCCACCACTAACTGTCGCACACCAACCGCTAGCAGTGTTACTCTGTCCACCACCCACAGTTGCACGATTCCCGTTGGCCTTGTTATAATCTCCACCACTCACGGTTGCACTGAAACCACCGCCGGCTGAGTTATAGTATCCGCCGCCAACTGTGCAATATCCATAGTTTTGCCCATTTGTTCCAGTCGTGCAGGCCACGCCGAAGTTCACATGCGTGCTGTCAGCATTACCGTACATCGTGTTGCCGAAACGCGCCAGACCCCAGCGGCCGCCCATTTGCAGTGTCGTATCCGCACCATCGGACACAAGAAAATTCCAGTCATTGTCGTTCGTCGCCGCCCATGATACCTGACCGCTGCCATCTGTAACGAGCGCCTGGCCATTAGTACCGTCGGTTGTCGGGAATTCATAACCAGCTGCTTCAGTACCAAACCAGATATGCGGCATGTCGACCATGAATGTCGAATCCTGGGTAAGGTTGCTATTGATGCCAAAGAGGTAGGAATAGTCCCCGGCCGCCGTGATCGTATCTGCGTAACCACCAAGGATCGCGGAATAATCACCAGCATTACCGTTATAGTATCCACCGGTCACGATCGCAAAGTTAGCGCTCGCGGTATTATAAGTACCGCCACCAACGGTCGCATTACTAGCGCTGGCAGTGTTGTAGGTGCCGCCGCCCACGGTCGCAGCAAAGCTACTGGCTACATTGGCTCTGCCGCCGCCCACGGTCGCAAAATCATTAGTACTGGCTACGTTTTGGTACCCGCCACTTATTGTTGCACAATAACTACTGGCATTATTGTCGTAGCCGCCGCTTATTGTCGCCCCAAATTGACCGGCATAGTTACTGTAGCCGCCGCCTACTGTCGTATACTCATGATTGGATGAGTTGTAGTAACCGCCGCCGATTGTTGCTCCATTGCCATTGACAATCTCGCTATTGCCGTAGCCGCCGCTTATTGTCGCCCCTGGGCCTCTGGCTGTGTTGCCGTAGCCGCCGCCGATTGTGCAATATTTAAAATTTTGACTGGGGAACCCTGTAGTGCTGCCGATACCAAGGTTAGTATGCGTGCTGTCGGCGTTGCCAATCATCGTATTGCCGAAACGCGCCATGCCCCAGCGACCGTTCATTTGCAGGGTCGTATCCGCGCCATCGGTCACGCGAAAATTCCAGTCATTGTCCGGGACCGCATTAATCGCGTAAAGCGCCGTGTCTGAATAGGTTGCAGTGTAGGCGTAAGCTGACGATACGATACGCGTGCGGGGTGTGAGAGTCTGCGGACCTTCGAGCGTGAGTTCCAGCCACGTACTCGTGAAATCAGCAAACACGCTGTCCGGGATCGGTGTTATTCCACCGAGCATGACGCTGAACACGCCGCGTTCGATCGGCACATTTGTTTGCATCTCTGACCACAGCTCATTACCGCTCGATACGGCATCGAAAACCTTGAAGGTCATGTCGAGTGTATCATCGATCGGAATACCGAGCGTGTCGGTAAGATAACCCTGGTAGTTCAATAATTTAGGGATCAAACGACTTTCTTGTATTGAGACATCACCTGCCTGATTGAATGCAAATGACAG
>Ga0307444_1001076_pt1 | contig 12076 bp, 10 predicted proteins | sample SalMarSW160340MG_FD_202145 | JGI IMG/M metagenome (GOLD analysis project Ga0307444, IMG submission 202145) | Salt marsh sediment microbial communities from the Plum Island Ecosystem LTER, Massachusetts, United States - SW1603-40 | ecosystem: Environmental > Aquatic > Marine > Intertidal zone >... | reverse complement strand
GAAAAGTATCGCAGAGGGAAAAGCGACCGAGGAAGATGCGCCGCGGTGCCCCAAATGCGAGATTCCGATGGTACTACGCGAGGCGCAGCGAGGATCTCGGCGCGGCGAGCGATTCTATGGATGTGTCAATTACCCTCGCTGCAAGGAAACTGTTTCGCTTAAGTGAACAAAAACATAACAGATCTTATAGAACCGATTGGCTCGACGGGACCAATTAACTTCGTTACCGGAAACTCAATATTTTAAATGATTATTCACACCTGATAATAAGAGTATTCGGGAACTGATAAGGGCAGAACTCAGAATCACATTATTTACATACCAGTCTTGATAAACACTGATAATGCGATTTATCAGCATCAAGTATGAAATTCCAGGTTTCTGCTTGATTTCTTCTATATCTCGAATCCCCTGAATACTTCCTTTTCTATGGCATCACGAGAGAAATACCTTCTATGAGCTTTGTTCCATCGGGCGGCGATGTTTTTCCATCCTCTTCGTGAATCCCTGAATCACCGAAGGGTTAATGCCATCATTACTACCTAACCAATATAGTTGTGCAGTAGAAACAAAATACTTGACACCCAAAACGTTTCGATATACGATGACTGTAAGCCCCAAAACGTTTTGGACAAATCGATGTCCCGTATCACTTTGAAGACGATCGCCAGAGAGACCGGCTTATCCATCACGACGGTTTCACGTGCGCTCGCTGGCTACAACGACGTTTCCCCCGGAACCAAACAACTTATCCAGGAAACAGCCGATCGCCTTGGTTATTACCCCAATCTGACCGCTCGTCAGCTTCAGAGCTCGTCAACGCGCACCGTCGGGCTCATCCTACCGCCAGCAGATCCAAGCTTCGCCGATCCCTATTTCAACCTGATCCTATCCGGCATTGGCGATGGCCTCGCTCCCTTTGGCTACGACCTGCTCGTCTCCGCTCCGGGACCGATGGAGCAGGAGATCGAGAACTATCGGCGAATGGTGGAGGGAGGGCGGGTGGACGGCCTGGTCATCGTCCGAACCCAGCAGCAAGACCCGCGCATTGCCTACTTAATAAACACCCATTTCCCCTTCGTCGTATTCGGGCGGACGAACCTCGAGTGTGACTACGTTTTTATCGATGAGAATGGCGAGGAAGGCACCTACCAATTGGTAAAGCACTTGATCGATTTAGGCCACCGCCGCATCGCTTATATTGCCGCCCCCCTGGAATTTATGTTCGCAGAGCTGCGACTCACTGGGTATCGAAGAGCCTTGGAAGAGGCAGGGCTTCAAACGGGTGGGGTCGAGCAGGGAGATCTTACCCAGGAGGGTGGGGCCGAAGCTGCCAGGCACCTGCTCGGTCGGCAGGAACCGCCGACTGCCATCGTCGCCGCGAACGATTTGATGGCCATCGGTTTGATGGAGGTAGCACAGCAGGCTGGACTGGAGATTGGTTCGGGCCTGTCAGTCGCGGGTTTTGATGACATACCCAGTTCGAAGTTTCTTCGCCTTACAACCCTGCGCCAACCTATCTACGAGATCGGCCAGCAATTGAGCACGATGCTCGTGGCCGTGATGCAAGGTGACGATCTGGCGGAAAGGAAGGTGATTTTAGAACCCGAACTGATGCTCCGAGATTCGACGGGTTCACCTCGGGCTTGAATCGAACTGCTAACCGGCAAGACTGACTTGCATACGCGATGACTCGGATGGGGGGAAGGGAGCCGAAAAGCTATTGAGGCTATGACCAGATTGCACTCGGATCCGAATGAAATGTAACTGCCCAACTTGGAGATAATATCATGTCCCAAAAAAAGCTTGAATGGATAACGTTTACCGTGCTCGGGATTCTGCTGGTGGCCGCGCTGAGTGGATGCGCTCCCGAACCCGTAGTGGAGCAGGTCGAGGTGCCTGGTAAAACCATCATCGAGACCGTCGAAGTACCGGTTGAAGTGCAGGTCGCAGGCCCGACAATCACTTTCTGGAGTTTCGAGAACCAGCCAGCCCGGGCTGAGAAGACGCAGGAGATTATTGCCGACTTCAGGAATGAGACGGGCATCAATGTCGAGCTTGTGCTGATCGACCAGACGAGCATGAACAGCATTATAGCCTCCAATTACGCCGCTGGAACGCTTCCTGATGTGGTCTTCGTTCCAGTTACGCTGGTGGGAGGATGGTACGCCGATGGAATTCTGGATGCGGAAGCCGCCACGGCTGTCGTGGAAAATCTCAACGAGAGCACATTCTCGGCTGGAGCGCTCTCCATGGTCGGTGTTGATGAAGGATTTGCAGCCGTTCCTTCAGACGGGTGGGGACAGTTGCTAATCTATCGTACGGATTTGTTCGATGAACTGGGTCTCGCACCACCGACCGACTATGACAAGATACTCACGGCTGCAAAAGCGCTCGAAGAGAATGGCTACACTGGGATCATGGCAGGAACGGATCCCGGGCACAGTCATACCGAGAGTACATACGAGCAGTTCGCACTGGCAAATGGCGTCAAGCTGATGGATGATGCAGGCAACATCACGCTGGACACACTTGCGAATCTACATACCGTGGAGCTCTACACCGATTTGATGATGAACTACGGACCCAAAGATACATCCACATACTGGCTCCAAACCCGGGCGAGCTATTTCGCTGGTGAAGCTGGCATGGTTTCCTGGTCTCCCTTTATCCTGGATGAAATGGCTGGCTTGGTCAGTTCGACCCTGCCGAACTGCCCCCAGTGCGCTGAGGATCCCGCTTATCTTGCGAAGAACAGCGGTATTGTCACCGACTTTAGTGGTCCCGATGGCGGACCGGCGCAGTACGGCAAGGTAAACTACATGGGCATCACCACTGGAGCGGACACGGAAGCCGCCGAGCAGTTCGTGGAATACTGGCTGGATGAGGGTTACCTACGCTGGCTGGGAGTTGCTGCCGAGGGTAAATTCCCCATGCGTAGTGGCACGGTCGACAACCCCAATATCTTCGTTGAAGGCTGGGGCCAATTGGATGTGGGTGTGGATACGCGTGCACCTCTGGCGGATTTCTATACCCCCGAGGCCTTGGAGCTGATCGCGCAGGGTGCAAATAACCTCACACTGCTCGGGATCGAGGAAGGACAGGCGGAGCTCCTCAGCGCGATTTACACGGAAATGGTCTTCCCGCGAGCGCTGGGGGAGGTCATGCTGGGATATGCCACACCCCAAGAGGCCGTTGAAATGATGCAGAGTGACGTGGAGGAACTACAAGCCGCGCTATCTGAGTAGCCGTTTTGGTACTCTATACGGATGACCGGTAAGACGGATGAGATGCCGGGAGCCATGGGGAGGTTCCCGGCATCATTCCGGGGGGCGGCGCCATGCAGGGAATACGAAATATCATCGCAAGAACCTTTAATGGAAGGGTCGGGTTCAATCCAAGCCTGAGATCTCGGGAGGCGAGATTGGCGTATTTTATGATTGCCCCGGCGATGGTACTCATTCTGGTCATCATTCTCTTTCCAATGGTGTGGAATATTGTACTCAGCTTTCAACCGATCCGGTTGAAAGATCTGGCGACGATCAACCTGCTCGATTTCAACCAGCTCTCACTGGACAATTACACAGATGCTCTGGACAGACACTTCTGGGCTGGACTGAAGACGACGTTATCTTACGCGGTCGGAAGCACCATTCTGGCGATCGCAGTCGGACTCTGGGCGGCGCTCACCGCGAATGAGGAGTTTCGCGGAAGGCAGTTTTTTCGGGCATTCCTGCTCTTTCCTTATGTTGCTCCGCTCGTGTCCTGTGCCTTCATCTGGCGGTTGATGCTTGACAAGCATATCGGAATCGTCAACGTGTTTTGGGGTTTGCTCGGCAACGAACCCGTGGGTTGGCTGACAGCACGCCAAATGCCCGTCTCCATTCTGGGATTCGAGATCATGATCCCGGTAGCTCTTATTGTGTTGATTCTCTTCGAGGCGTGGCGCTATTTCCCCTTTGCTTTTCTTTTCTTGCTTTCTCGATTACAGGCTATCCCTGAAGATCTTTATGATGCGGCGAAGGTAGATGGGGCGAGCCCATCTCAAAGACTGTGGTATATCACCCTGCCGCAACTCAAGGTAGTCATCGGTACATTGTTTCTCATCCGTTTTATCTGGTCGTTCTTCAAGTTCGGTGATGTATTTCTGCTCAACGGCGGTTCGGCAGGGACGGAAGTGCTGAGCATCCAGATTTACAACTGGCTCTATGCTCGCCGCAATGTGGGCGTCGCCTCGGCGATCGGGGTCCTTCTCGCGGCCTTCTTGATCTTCCTGGCTAGCCTGTACCAGCGCTGGCTCGAGCGGCAGGAGAACTGACAGTGCAGGGCCGGGAAACACTCACGCGCGACGTTCTCGAGACCACCGCCGCAAAGGTGCTGAGAGTTCTTAGTATCGTATTCTTCGCGGTGATCACGGTCTTCCCCTTCTATTGGATGGTCAACCTCTCCTTCCGGCCGTACGGCGATGTGCTTCTCCATCCTGCCCGGATGATCCCCCGATGGCAAGATGTCCAGCAGGTTTTCGCTCCCCTCACATGTTTGAGCGATAGCGCCTCCGAACAGTGCAGGCTGGCGATCGCAAACTCTAGTTTCGCGGCCGTCCTCATTCGCTTCAATTTCCTTACCTTCATCCGCAACAGTCTGATTATCGCCGGGATGACGGTTGTAATCAGCCTTTTAATTTCTGTGCCGGCAGCCTATGCGAGCACCAGACTCCGATTCCGAGGCCGTGGTCTGCTTAGCTGGGGTATCTTGCTGGTCTACATGTTCCCCAGCATCGTCATTTCGATTCCGCTCTTTGTCTTCTTTGTCCGGATTCAAAACGCATTGGGGATCCAATTGCGGAGTCCGACAGGCATCACGATCATCTACTTGGCGAGCACACTGCCGCTGGCGATGCACATGCTGCGCGGGTATTTCACCACGATCCCCTCCGACCTGGAGGATGCCGCCATGATCGACGGCGCGACGCGCTGGGGCGTGATCTGGAGGGTAACAATACCGCTCGCCGCGCCGGCGATTGCATCGGTGGCGCTCTACGTCTTTATGATCGCATGGAATGAATTCCTCTATGCGCTCCTGTTTCTGGTAGACGCTCCATCGGCATGGACGCTTCCGCTGGGGCTGCAGCAGCTGGATAGCCAGGAAGTGCCTCGAACCTTTCTGATGGCCGGGAGCGTGATCATCAGTGTGCCCATCGTGATGCTCTTTTTCTTCTTTGAAAAGTACTTCGTGAGTGGCATCACCGCGGGCTCCGTAAAGGGATGAATCGTTATAAACTCCAAGGATGATTGCCAACGGCATCTAAGAAAAGGAAATCGTGAGCGAACCGTTGACATGGAATGCATGCCACTCGATCCACTGCCTGGAGGCGTGCCATTGAGCCTTGAATCCATTCGAACGATCCTGCACAGTTTGTATGGGCAATCGATCGGAGAAGAAACCCACGTCCGGCTCGTTGAAAAGCTGAACCGGTTTATGGTGCAATCGGCGAGTCAGGATGCCGAATCGCAGGGTGGGTTCAGCGAGCGCGATGTGGTTTTAATCGCCTACGGCGATCACCTGAGCGAGCCGGGTGTTTATCCGTTGCAGAGCCTGCTTGGGTTTTTAAACACCTATCTCAAGGGCGCGATCAACACCGTTCACATCCTGCCCTTCTTTCCATACTCATCGGATGATGGGTTTTCCGTTATTGATTATTACCAGGTACGCCCTGAGCTCGGGACCTGGGATACGCTATCGCAATACAAAGCCAATGGATTCAAATTGATGGCTGATGCTGTGCTCAACCACGTCTCCAGTGAGAGCCAATGGTTCAAGGAGTTCCTCGATGGGGATCCTCGCAGAGCAGATTATTTCAAGGTCGTCGAACCATCGACCGATCTCTCTTGTGTGGTGCGTCCACGTTCGAATCCGCTCGTGAGGTCAATCGAGACACGAGATGGTATAAAACGGATTTGGACTACCTTTGGGGGGGATCAGATCGACCTGGACTATCATAATCCGCAAGTCCTGCTCGACATGATCGACGTCATGCTGCACTATGTCGATAGGGGAGCAGATATCCTACGCCTGGACGCGATCGCCTATGTTTGGAAGGAAATCGGGACACCGTGCATCAATCTGTCGCAAACACATGCACTGGTAAAGCTCTTCCGGGCTGTATTGGACACGGTCTCGCCCTGGGTACTTATCATCACTGAGACAAACGTGCCCCATGAGCAGAATATTTCCTATTTCGGGGAAGGCGATGAGGCGAATCTAGTTTACCAGTTCCCGCTTCCGCCGTTGGTTGCCCATGCATTGCTCACGGGATCATCGAAGATATTGACTGAGTGGGTGAATAGGCTCACTGATCCCGGTCGGCGGGCTGGCTTTCTTAACTTCACCGCGTCACATGATGGTGTGGGGCTCATGGCTGCGAAAGGAATTTTGAGTGATCGGGGGATCGATGAATTGATCCAGGCTGCGAGGTCACGCGGTGGAGGAGTATCCACCGCGGGAGACACCGCCGCGACGGGTACGCCCTATGAATTGAACGCGACCTACTTTGACCTCCTGAACCCTGGAGGAGATTCACCAGAAACAGTACACGCGATTGAGAAATTCCTCGTATCCCAGGCCATCATGCTTGCGCTCGCGGGGATTCCGGCGATCTACTTCCCAAGCTTGTTCGGAGCGCACAATTATTCGGAAGGGGTGGAGAGGGAAGGGCGTCTTCGAGCAATCAATCGAGAGAAGTTCAGCCTGGCCGAGTTACGGGCAGCTCTCGAAGACCAGGCATCGCCGCAACATCAGGTTTTCTTCCGCTATCGCCACATGATCCAGAAGAGGATTGAGCAGCGGGCGTTTGACCCCGGGGCTTCCCAGCGAGTACTACAACTCGGTGAGCAGGTGTTCGCGCTTCTGCGGACCGCCCGTGATGGGGACGAGGCTATCCTGGCTTTGCACAACCTGACAGCCGAGTCGGTAAGGGTCAGGGTTGAACCCGAAATGCTCGCGTTTTGTAGTGAGACTATTCTCGTCGATGTGTTATCCGATTCGGTCCTCCCTTTTGACCGTCAACGTGGAGGAGAAATTTCCTTATCACCTTACCAGGTACGCTGGTTTAAATTGCAGTAGGGCGGCCTTTGGCGGTCAGCTTTCTTGGTGGCGTGAGGATGGGGTCAACTGGGGTCAATCCGAGCGGATGAGGACTCAACGGCTCGCCGGCTAGGCTTGGACAAGGGCCATGCAAATGTGAGAGGCGGTTTTCGGTGGACGAGATCTTCGAACATGACTTCCATGTTCATACGCACCATTCGGTATGTGCAACAGATAAACTCAACTCGCATCCGAGCCGCATGCTGGAACGGGCGCATGCATTAGGCATTAAGACCATCGGGTTCACAGATCACTTTGCGCAGCATGCCCCTTATGCCACCCCGAAGTGGGAAGGCTGCGGGATCGAGATGATCGCCGCGCTGCGGGATGAGCTTCGAGCCGTGGTCACGCCAGTGCGGGTGCTGATCGCGTGCGAGGCGGATGTCATCGATCAGAACACGCTCAGTATCGAACCGGAGTTCGCCACTTCGCTGGACTATGTCATCGTCGCCGCCAGCCATTTCCACCTGTCCGGGATCGCGCAGCCGGCCTCGGGTGATCCAGAGGCGGTCGCCGGTCACTATCTGGCGATGTTGAACACCGCGTTAGTGAGCGATATCGTCTCAATCATTGCCCACCCGTTTAAAACGCCCTTCGACGCCCTAGGGGCAATGGACAGCTATATGCCGCTCATCTCCGATGAAGCGTTGGAAGCGATCGCTGTGGCCGCGAGGAATCGGCGTATTGCGATGGAGATCAACGCTCACATCGGACGGGATACCGAGTACATGCTTTCCCTCAAGCGTTTTATCGAGATATGCAAACGCGTCGGGGTGCGCTTCACGTACGGCGGTGACGCCCATCACCAGAAAGACCTGGGCCGGTTTTCCGGGATCGAGCAGGCAATTACCTACCTGGAATTAGATTCGAAGCACTTCCTCACCCCCAACGAGCTAATGGACAGGAACTGGCGATCCTAGCACATAGTCGGGCGATCCTTGGGTCACTCGCGCAATATCTTCAAGCTGAGGACATCTTGGAGTGAACAATGATTGAGTTAGAAATTCCAGGTTGGGATGGGGTCATCACATTGAAGCATCTCGTTTCGGATGTGAACGGGACATTGGCTGTTGATGGTGAACTGAAGGAGGAGGCCGTCGAGCTGCTCGACCGGTTGCGGGATCGGATTGAACTCCACCTGGTGACAGGCAACATCCATGGCAGGCAGACTGAGATCGATCGGCGTCTCAATGTACAGGCCGACTGCCTCCCTGCCGGGAAGGAAAGAGAGGCGAAGGCGGCCTACGTGCGTTCGCTGGGCAGTGAGAGCGTCGTGGCGATTGGACAGGGGGCGAATGACGCCGGTATGCTGCAGGAGGCGCGGATCGGGATTTGCCTGCTTTCGCCGGAGGGAATGGCGACGGATGCCCTACTGGCCGCAGATGTGGTCGCGGTGGATGTGGTCTCAGGACTAGAGCTACTCCTCCATCCACTCCGGCTCGTGGGGACTCTGAGAAGGTAGTCGATTTGCTCATCAAGTACACCCGGGGGATTGGATACCAGATCTACTCAGGTCTAATATAGAGGTTGATTTCCCTATCCATTGCCCAGGGGGTGAGATGGACTCGATCAAGCTTGAATACTCAAAATCAGGTTGTTTCGGCCTCCTTTTACGCGTCTTAGGGATCAAGCCAAAGGACGAGATAGTTGAGCCTTCGCCCTACAGATTACGAGACGACTTTCTCAGCGATGCTGAGCACTCCTTCTACCAGGTGATCCGCCTAATGATGGGGGACTATTTTGTGATCTGCCCCAAGGTCAACCTGGCCGACCTGGTCTACGTAATCAACCTGCGAGAGAACTTCTCCTCCCGGAACCGGATCGACCGCAAGCATATCGACTTCCTGATCTGCGAGCGGAAGACGATAAAGCCGAAATTCGCCATCGAGCTGGATGATTCCAGCCACAAACGCAAGGACCGCAGCGAGCGGGATACCTTTGTAGACGAGGTATTTGCTCAGGCCGGGCTGCCGCTCGTAAGGATCAAAGCGAGCCTGGCGTACAACCAGCAGGAGCTCGGGGCGATCTTCAAATCAGCATTAACTCAAAATGCACCCAAAGCTATTCAAGATTCGGAGGACTTATACATGCCTGAAGCCAATGATCCTCCTCCGTATTGCCCAAGATGCGGTCAGCCAATGGTTCTACGGGAAGCGAAGAGAGGCCCGAAACGTGGGGAGAAATTTTATGGGTGCGTGAATTACCCACGTTGTAAGGAAGTACTTCCGCTTGGATGAACTCTATTTTAAATACTTAGGAAGAGCTTAGAGCTTGATTACCATCGTTATCAGAATCAAAGATTTTCCAATTTGTAGTTACAGCCCCCGACTACAATCCTCCTCGGAAGCTCAGGCATCCATTAATCGGCTTTAGCGGAAACTGGCAGTCGCAGATTGCCCCATGATCATCGTGATGATGATCATGGGGTCGGCAGTGATACAGAATCTTTTCGCTGTGAAGCTATTCTTCCATCGAACGATTCAGTATCTGTTTTCTCACCGCGAGCGTCTAAGGCGGTAATGGGTTGGACTCCATTGTTGTCTAAAATAAGGCAGTTGCCAAAAATGGCAACCTATGGTATAAAAGCAACCATGATCAGTCCAACCACCGAAGAAGCTGTCAAAGAAGCAGCCAAAATACTAAGGGATTTGGTTGAACCGAGCCTAAAACCTGAAGCAGCCGAAGCAATCTCAATGGGAGTTCCGGTGGAATCGGGCTTGGTTGCTGACGCCATAATAGAATTCGATGGCACGACTTTCATACTGGAATACAAGAAAGCCGGAAATATTAGCTCGGTTGAGCAGGGGATCAAACACCTTCTAAACGTTACAGGTCAAGAAGATGAAAGATTCAAGCTCCTAGTGGTTCCCTACATGAGCAAGCATGGGGACGAGCGATGTCGATCTGCGAACATCTCCTGGTTAGATCTGTCTGGTAACGCGGAGATCGCGGAGAGAGGAATTCGGGTCTCGATACACGGCCGAGAGAACCTGTTTAAGACTCCTGGAAGGCCAAGAAATCCGTTTGCTCCGAAGAGCTCACGCATCGCAAGAGCATTACTTTACGGCGGAAAGAGCGAATACTTGCAGACAGAACTTGTCGAAATAACCCACCTCGACAAAGGTCACGTAAGCCGAATCGTTCGCTCTCTCGAAGCAGATGGCCTGATCGATAGATCAGATGATGGGTCCATTCGAGCCAGAAATCGCGAAGTTCTTCTCGATTCTTGGCGAGAAGAATACGATTTCTCAAAGCACTCCATTGCTCGTGGATATATTGCGACCAGGACAGGGCTATCCTTGGCGAGGAGAATCTGTGAATGGTTCGATGCGGAAGGAATTAGATATGCGCTAACCGGGTTGCCCTCCGCTTGGCTGTATACTCGATTCTCTGATTTCCGAACCGTAACATTGTTCATCGAAGCACCACTGGGCAACATAGCTCAGAGGGATCTTGGTTTTGTGGAAAGAGATAGCGGAGCAAATACGTGGTTTGTAATTCCCAAAGAGAATTCAGTCTTCTGGGAGACGAGGCGGATAGACGACTTGATAACCGTGCATCCGATTCAGACCTACCTAGATTTAAAAAGTCAACCTGAACGTGCTGACGATGCGGCCACCGAGATGAGAAGACTCCTCGTCTCGAAATTTGAAATTGGATAATGAACGACATTACTGGAAGAGCAGAGGACTTCAGTCCTGAGTTTTCGGAACTTGTTCACTCAACAGCGCTTTATGTATGCACTATCCTGGGCGATTTCATGAGTGAACTGGTTGTTGCTGGAGGACTGGTCCCAAGCTTGATCGTTCCTCAAGAATCTCTACCCAAAGGTGCAGACCGGCATGTAGGAACTCGAGATCTGGATATTGGCTTCTCGGTCGCCATCCTCAACGAAGCACGGTATCACGAGATTGCTGAACGACTTCGAGCTTCAGGATTTGGACCCGATAGGAATCCCAAAGGGAATGAAACGTTCCAGCGCTGGAAGGAAAGAGAAGGATTGGGTGTCACGATCGATTTCCTTATCCCAATAACATCGGACGCCGATGTTGGTGGTACGGTAAAAAACCTTGAACCAGACTTTGCCGCTTTCATAGTACCTGGATTAGAGATCGCGTTTAGGGAGCGAGTTCTTATTCCATTGACTGGAAAGACTATTTACGGAGAGGATACAACCAGGGATATCTGGGTATGCGGTCCAGGTGTGTTTGTAATCTTGAAAGCGCTTGCCTTTCGGCTGAGGGGCTTTCCGAAGGACGCTTATGATTTGTTTTACATCGTTCGTAATTACGGATCTGGACCTAAAGATGTAGCCAAAGCCTTGGCACCACACTTGGAATTGCCAGTCGCGCGGCAGGCTCTTCAGTACCTCGGTGAGGATTTTGCTCAGCCTAACTCAATAGGCCCTGTACGGGTAGCGCTATTCATGGAAGGGAGGAGGAATGAGGTCATTGAAGTTGAGGTAGCAGGCTTTGTCGGCGAACTTTTGCGCCTCTGCCGAAAATGAAAAACATCCCGACCAAAAGCCCTTTGTTCCGTCCTCTCTAGGTGAAATTTATTTTACGATCTCCTCAGCAATTTCTCAGATAGATACAAGGGAAGGTAAATAGCCGCAAATTACTTTGATTGGATTCTGGAAGTTGTCTGATCTCTCCGTTTCCATTTCCCAAAGATACTCTGGGATGCGATTTCATAGCTTATCGGAATCAGAAGTCTTGATATCAAATTATGATTGAGCTTTAAGTCTTTGGGTTGTTAGACTTCATCCCCAGTCCAGATCTGATGGGTACGAGTAGGAAGCCAAATATGGCAAGAGAATATGTGGGAATGGAGGCTACAACCCATGTAAATTATAAATGGCCAAGTGTCCTTTCTTCATAACAATAGGGTCATGTGTTACCGGTTAGCACAGAAATCAGAATCGATCATAGGT
>Ga0307444_1001074_pt1 | contig 12099 bp, 12 predicted proteins | sample SalMarSW160340MG_FD_202145 | JGI IMG/M metagenome (GOLD analysis project Ga0307444, IMG submission 202145) | Salt marsh sediment microbial communities from the Plum Island Ecosystem LTER, Massachusetts, United States - SW1603-40 | ecosystem: Environmental > Aquatic > Marine > Intertidal zone >... | reverse complement strand
TACGACCTGGGCGGGGACCGCTACCTCAAGACCGGGGAGACCCTGCCCGATGCGACCCTGGAGGAGCTGCGCCGCATGGATGCCATCTATCTCGGCGCCATCGGCCACCCCGAGGTCAGGCCGGGGATACTGGAAAAAGGGATATTGCTTCGTATTAGATTCGAGCTCGACCTCTACATCAACCTGAGGCCGGTGAAGCTCTACCCGGGGGTCGAGACCCCCCTTAAGGACAAGGGATCGGAGGAGATCGATTTCGTCATCGTCAGGGAGAACACCGAGGGGCTCTATGCCGGTGCCGGAGGGTTTCTCAAGAGAGGGACACCCGATGAGGTGGCCGTCCAGGAATCGATCAACACCCGCACGGGGGTGGAGCGCTGCATCCGCTATGCCTTCGAACTGTGCCGCCGGCGTGCCAAGGGGAAAAAACTCACCCTTTGCGGCAAGACGAACGTCCTCACCTACGCCTTCGACCTGTGGGAGCGGGTCTTCCACGAGGTCGCCGGGGAATATCCCGATATCACCACCGATTACGCCCACGTGGACGCCATCTGCATGTGGATGGTGAAAAACCCCGAGTGGTTCGACTGCATCGTCACCGACAACCTCTTCGGCGACATCATCACCGACCTGGGGGCCATGATCCAGGGGGGCATGGGCATCGCCGCAGGAGGGAACATCAACCCCCAGGGGGTCTCCATGTTCGAGCCCATCGGGGGCTCCGCGCCCAAGTATACGGGCAAAAACAGCATCAACCCGCTGGCGGCCATCTGCGCGTGTCAGATGATGCTCGATCAGCTCGGGGAGGCAAAGGCCGCCCGACGGGTCGAGGAAGCGGTCATGCGGGTAGTGAAGGACAAAATCAAGGGGATGTCGGCCGGAGAGATGGGATACACCACGAGCGAGGTGGGGGACCTGGTGGCCGACCAGTGCGTCAAGGCTTCGGGAGGGTGATGCCTAATTCCTTGATCTTCTTGTGCAGGGTGTTTCGATTGATGCCCAAAAAGCGGGCGGCGGTCAGCTTGACGTAGTTCGACTTCTTCAGGGCGGTGAGGATGAGGGTCCGCTCCACCAGGGAGACGACATCCGCCATGAGGTTCCCATTGCTCTCGGTCTGTAAATCCATCCGCGTGACCGCCCTATCCAATTTACTCATCAAGATCTCATCCAAAGATGCGTCTTTGCCCCAGCGCATCACCACCAAGGAAGGGGAGATAAAAGCGGCGACGGCCTCCAACACGGTGAGCCCGTCCCTAGAAGAGGGATGGGGATTGTCGCTCAACAAAATCCCCAGCGGGATATCCCCCCAGCGCAGGGGGGCACAGATACAAGAGATCTCTGGGCGTTGATCCTCCCCGCCTATCCCCTGCAAGAGGGGTTCTTTGAGGACGTTCGCAATCGCCTTGGAGGACCCGCGGCGCATGACCTCTCCGCAATACCCTTCATCGGCCTGGCAGCTATTCCCCTTTAGCCGCTTGAGGGCCGGGCCGTAGACCTCTTGGACCACGAGCTGCCTCCGTGTCCCATCCAAGAGCCCCAAGAGGCCGTGTTTGACCTTGGCAATCTTCGCCAAAAAGGCCATGGAGTGAGAGAAAAGGGAGCGCACGTCCGTGGCCGAGGTCAAGGCCTGATTAAACTCGTACCACGGGGAGAGTTGAGACACAGAATGACCTTCAGCGCCGCCCTGGGGAGATGGCATTACACCCGTCCTTTAAGTTTGGAATGAATTGAGGGCCTTTTTATACCCCCCTTTTTCCTTTTTTTCAAGGGGAAAATTGGTCTGCCTTATTATTAAAAGACCTTACCGCCTTGCCAGAGCCCCCCCCTCATGCTAGGGTGAGATTCACGAGAGGGCATACCATGGAATTAATTATTCTGGGGTCGGGGACCGGCGTCCCCTCGCTGAGGCGGGGCTCGCCTGCCGCCCTCCTCAAGGAGGGCGATCAATCCATCCTCTTGGACGGCGGCTCAGGGACCCTCGTGCGGATGCTGGGCGCGGGGGTGACGTACAAAGACGTGGACGCCGTCCTCTACACGCACATCCACCCCGACCATTGTGCCGACCTGGTACCCCTGATCTTCGCCTGCAAATACCAGGAGGACCCGCGCGCACAAGACCTCCTCATAGTCGGCGGGAAGGGTTTTCGAGATTACTTCGAGGGGCTGCAATGGGTCCACGGCAGCTGGATGGAGCCTGAGACCTTTCGCATCCACATCCGCGAGGTTGCGGCCGACGAGGTGTCCATAGGCGACCTCCGAATCACCACACTCCCCCTCGAACATGCCCCCCAAAGCGTCGGGTACCGGATAATCTCCCCCGGCGGGCACGTCGTGGTCTATTCGGGCGACACGGACTATTGTCCAAACATCGTGGAGCTGGCCGGGGGGGCGGACCTCCTCCTCTTGGAATGCTCCTTCCCCGAGGGGCAGAAGGTGGCAGGGCATCTCACCCCCTCCTTGGCAGGGCGCATCGCCCAGGAGGCCGGGTGCCGGAGGCTGGTCCTCACCCACTTCTATCCCCCCTGCGACCAATCAGATATCCAAAAGGACTGCCGGAACGTATTTCAGGGGGAGGTCCTCCTGGCCGAGGATATGATGACTATTGCGATCTGAGCTATCGCCCGGCCGCTTTTCTCCCCAGCTCCCTTATAACACAAAGCCCTCCCCACAATGCCTGGTGCGGCGTTATTCCCCATTGTAGGAGGTACAGATATATGGTACTATCGATATAGGTAAGTGCACACCATCACATGAGGAAAAAACGATGTTTGGTATAGGGATGCCGGAGTTGCTGGTCATTCTGGGCCTCGCCCTCATATTGATCGGCCCCAAAAAACTCCCCCAGCTCGCCAAATCTCTGGGCAAGACCATGGGGGAGCTGCGCAAGGCCACCGACGATCTGAAGGAGACCATCTCCGAGGAGATCGACCCCATCAAAGACGAAATCCCGACCAAAAGGGAATTGGAAGAGGCCGTGAAGAAAAAGTTCCTCGAAGGGGAGGAGGAGCACTCAGAGGCCGATACGGATTCCTCAGACTGAGCAGCACGTGGAGGAAAAACAGACCTTCATAGAACACCTGGAAGAACTCCGTAAGAGACTGATTATATCCCTGATCGCCGTGGGGATAGGTTTCGGCATCTCCTATATCTTTGCCAAACAGATCTTCCAGATCTTGATGATCCCCCTGCAAAAGGCCCTCCCGCATGGGGCGACGATGATCTACACCAGCCTCCCCGAGGCCTTCTTTACGTACCTGAAGGTCGCCCTCCTGGCGGGGATCTTTGCGGCGTCTCCCGTTGTCCTCTATCAGATCTGGCTCTTCGTGGCGCCGGCCCTCTACAGCCGGGAGAAGCGATACGCCATACCCTTTGTGGTCTCATCAACCCTCCTCTTCATCGGAGGGGCCGCCTTCGGTTATTTCATCGTCTTCCCCTTCGGCTTCCAGTTCTTCATGAGTTTTGCCACGGATCTCATTCAACCGGCGCCCAAGCTCAAGGAATATCTCTCCTTCTGCTCCACGCTCCTGCTCGCCTTCGGCCTCATCTTTGAGCTCCCCCTCTTTATCTTCTTCCTCGCCAAGCTCGGCGTGGTCGACGCCCGGATGCTCTCCCGTAACAGGAGGTATGTAATCCTGGGGATTTTCACGGTGGCGGCCATCTTAACCCCCCCCGACGTCGTCACCCAGGTCATGATGGCCGGTCCCCTCCTCGTCCTCTACGAGGTCAGCATTGTGCTGGCACGAATCGTCGGGAAGAAGAAAAAAGAGGCGGAAGAACCCCCTGCCTAATCCCATTTTGAACACTTTTTAGTTCCTTATAGTATAATTTACTGTACAAAATCCCCTCCTTGATACCAATTTTTGTAAAAAAATTTAAGATTTTGCTTGACAAGGATACCCTGTTCTATATAATTGGAGTGGGATAAAGTGGGATAAAGTGGAGCAAAGAGGTACTGTACACGATGTTCAGGGGCCGGTTTGAACACAGCATAGATGGCAAGGGAAGGGTCAGTATCCCCGCCAAGTTCAGGGAGATCTTGAAGCGGGAGTACGGCAGCGATCAGCTGATCATGACCATCTTCGACAGTTGCCTCGTGGCCTATCCCCTCGCGGAATGGCAGGCCTTCGAGGAAAAGTTGAAAGAGTTCTCTCAACTCAAAAAAGAGGCGAAGTCCTTCCTGCGTTATTTTTATTCCGGGGCCATGGAGTGCGCCATCGACGACCATGGACGAATCCTGATCCCTTCCCAATTTCGTGAACATGCCGATTTAAACAAAGAGATCGTCTTCGTGGGCGTGATGAATCGCTTTGAGATATGGAACAAGACCGGATGGGAAGAAGAAATTAAAACATACAAAGAGAGCTTTGATGAGATAAGCGAGAGCATAGCCGAGCGGATGGGGCTGTGAAGAGATATCTCCATACCCCCGTCTTGACAGAGGAGGTGATAGCATACCTGAGGTGTTCGGAGGGAGGACTATTCGTCGATGCCACCGTCGGTGAGGGAGGACACACCGTGGAGATCTTACGGGCCTCCCCCCAGGCCACCGTTATCGGGATCGACCAGGATCACGAGATCCTCGGGCGTGCGCGGGAGAGGCTGGCGGGATATGCCGATCGGGTAACGCTGATACACGATGACTTCGTCCACCTCCCGCAGATCCTGCGCAAGCGGGGGATAGAAGGGATCGACGGCCTCCTCTTCGATTTAGGGATATCGCAATTTCACTTTATGGAACAGGGGCGGGGGTTCGGCTTTCATCACAACGGGCCCCTGGACATGAGGATGGATACGAGGGGGACATTGACGGCCGCTGATATCGTCAATCGCTTTGCCTTGGAGGAGCTGGAACAAGTTGTCAGAAGATACGGCGAAGAACGGTGGGCCAAACGGATCGTCAAGGTCATCGGAAGGGAGAGACGGCGGGGGGAGATCAAGACTACCGGTGAGTTGGCGGAGATCGTCTCGCGAGCCATCCCCAAACAACATCATCCCCGCAGAATACACCCGGCGACCAAGACCTTCATGGCCCTGAGGATCGCGGTGAATGAAGAGCTCACAAAGCTGGAAGAGGTCCTTCTCGAAGCCCCCTTGTTGCTCAAGCGAGGAGGGAGAATCGGCGTCATTGCCTTTCATTCGTTGGAGGACAGGATCGTCAAACAAGGCTTTAAAGGAATGGAGAGGACATGCATCTGCCCCCCCACACTCCCGCAGTGCGTCTGTGGGGGGAGGGAGCAGGTCTTGCAGGTCATCACCAAGCGTCCCCTCACCCCCCGCCCCGAGGAATTGAGGGATAACCCCCGGGCACGGAGCGCAAAACTGAGGGTGGCGGAGAGACTATAGGGAGAAGGAGGGTGTGCTATGAAAGCTACTGCAGTAATGACGAACGTTCCGGGAATTACCATGGATCATCTGCACAATTGGGAGCGCCAAGGCTATCTTGCCCCCACCAGAACGAGGGTGGGGAAAAAACAGGTCAGGGAGTATAGCGAACGAGAGGCCACGTTCATCAGGATAATGTGGTTCTATTATCGGCAAGGGTTATCTCCGAAAAATGCCCATAGAAGCGCCCGGGAGGAACTGGCAAAAAGCTCCCCTTCGGGCTTGCCGCCGGTAAACGACGACCACGAGACGCAGGAGCACACAAGCGACTCGCTCCAAGGCATTGCGATCTTTGAGCTGCCGATCCCCCTGAGGAGCTACTTCCACGTAAAAACGGCTGAAAAAGACCACAGGTGGATATCTGCACCTGTGGCGCGATGACCACATAGATGACGACAGAGAGGGGAACAGGACAAGGAGGTAGACGATGAAAGACGCCGCCGTCTCCGCACAAACCATTGGCGGAATCAAGATCTTGCAGAGACAGCGGGTATCCAAGAGGGCGAAGGTGAAAACGGCGCGACCCTCCCTCCTGGTGTCCGGTCTGTTTTTCCTCTTCATCATCAGCGTCTTCTTGTATGTATGGACGAGGGTCCAGGTGGTGCAGTATGGATACGAGATTTCCTCGGCCTTACGGGCAAAGGAAGCGGCTGTCATCGCATACAATGAACGGACGATAGAGCTCGCCACCTTGCGCTCGGCAGGGCAAGTGGAAAAGAGGGCCCGGGAAAAACTGGGGATGAGCCCCCCCCGCAAGGATCAACTGGTAATCATCAGATGAAGGACCGAACGCACCTCTACTTTAAGATCCGTGTCTGTATGGTCTGCGCCATTTTTGTCCTCTGCTTCGGCTTCATCGTGATGCGCGCCTACCGTATGCAGGTCCTCGAGCGGGGAAAATCTCTCACCCTGGCTCAGCAACAATACTACTCCAGGAGGATCAACGTGGCCCCCCATCGAGGGACCATCTATGATTCCAGGGGGAGGGAGCTGGCGGTGAGCATGAGGGTCAATTCCCTCTATGCCCAGCCCGCCAAGATAAAAGATAAAGCCCTTGTCGCTACCAGGATTGCACCCATCCTGGGCCGAGATCCCCGCGACATCGCTCGGCTGTTGTCAAGCCCCAAACCCTTTGTTTGGTTGCAGAGAAAAATAAACCCCTTCCAACAGGAACGGATCGAGGCCTTGCACCTGAGGGGCGTGGATTTCATACCTGAGAGCAGGAGGTTTTACCCCAACTTCGAGCTGGGGGCTCACGTCATCGGCTTCGCGGGGATGGATTCGCAGGGGCTTGAGGGGCTGGAGCGGGCATACGACAAATACCTGAAGACCGCGACCAAGTATGTGGTGTTGGATCGGGATGCCCTCGGCAGATTGATATATCTCCCCGAGCGGGAACGAGGAATGCAGGCCCCCTATGACCTCCATCTCACCCTCGACCTCAGGGTACAGTATATAGCGGAACGGGAGCTGAGCAAAGAAGTCATGGATCAAAGGGCCAAAGGGGGAATGGTGGTGGTTATGGAACCCTCCACCGGAAAAATCCTGGCCATGGCAATCCAACCCTCCTTTAACCCCAACCTCTTCGAGGAGTACAGCCCTGACAGGTGGCGTAACCGCGCCGTCACCGATCCCTTTGAGCCCGGTTCCCTCCTCAAGGCGTTTCTCCTGGCCGCCGCCTTACAGGAAGACACCGTAAAAGAAAATGATATCATATTCTGTGAAAACGGTGCCTATCCACTACCGGGACACACTATCCATGATATGAGCCCCCACGGGTGGTTGACCGTGCGCGACATCGTACGGCTCTCCAGCAACATCGGCTCCTATAAAATAGGGAAAGAATTGGGGGCGAAGAGATTCTATCGTCACCTGCATGCCTTTGGATTCAACGAAAAAACGGGGGTCGATCTCTTAGGGGAGGATGTGGGAACCATACGTCCCCCTGCTGATTGGTCCCCTGTCGATCTGGCCATCATCTCCTTCGGACAGGGGCTATCGGTCACCACCCTCCAACTAACCACCGCCCTGAGTTGTATCGCCAACGGCGGTAAGTTGATGAAGCCGTATATCGTAGAGCGCATTACCGATGAGGAAGGCACGGTGATAGCTGAATTCGCCCCGCAGGTGAGGAGAAAGGTTCTCCCCCCGGAGATATGCCAGCGGATCACCTCCGTCATGAAGGGGGTAGTGAGGAGCGGAACGGGTAAACGAGGACGGGTGCCCGGTTATGCGGTGGCCGGCAAGACCGCTACCTCACAAAAGGTCGATCCCGTTACCGGGAGGTATTCAAAGGTCAAAAGCATCGCCTCATTCATGGGATTTCTCCCCGCAGATGAGCCCCGGATGGCCATCCTGGTGGTTGTGGACGAACCCCGCGCTACCCCCTACGGGGGGGCAACGGCAACGCCACTCTTTCAGAGGATCGCCGAAGAACTCATGCGGTATAGCGGGGTTCCCCCTACGGAAGAAGACTTCGGCAAGAGAATCACCCTGACGCAGATCCCCCAGGCGAAACGCCGGCGGGGGGGGCAAACCACGATATCCTCCCACCAGGGGATGCCCGATCTGCGAGGCCTCACTATGAGGCGGGCCTTGGCACAATTATCAGGGGAAAAGGTGCGGATCAGGTTGGCGGGAAACGGCTTTGTGGTAAGTCAACGGCCCGATCCCGGCGATGCCCTCAAAGAAGGGTGTGAGGTCTCCCTGAGACTCTCCCCTCGCCGCTAAAACGGTAACTACCGTGCAGTTGGCCCAGCTGATCCGTTCACTGGATGTAATAGAATCGAGAGGTACCATGGATCTGGATATGAGGGATATCTCGTACCACAGCCACCGGGTGCAGGAGGGTGATCTCTTTGTGGCCATCCCGGGGACAAAGCGCGACGGCCATCACTTCATCGAAGAGAGTATGGCCAAGGGGGCCCGGGCCCTCATCGTGGAACAGGCGCCTCCCCATACCCTCGACATCCCCTACGTGGTCGTACCGGACGCCCGGAAGGCCTTGGCCCGGATCTCCGCTGAATTCTTCGCCCACCCCTCCCGCCAGACGACACTCATAGCGATCACGGGGACCAATGGTAAGACCACCACCTCCTATCTGATCGAGTCCATCCTCAAGGCGGCGGGGAAAGAGGTAGGGGTGATCGGGACCGTCAACTACCGGCTGGGGGGGAACGAACGCCCCGCCCCGACCACGACCCCCCAATCCTATGACCTGCAACAGTTGCTGCGCGAGATGATCACCGAGGGGGCCACGCATGTGGTGATGGAGGTCTCCTCCCATGCCTTGGATCAAGAGCGGGTACGGGGGTGTCATTTCGATACGGGTGTCTTCACCAACATCAGCCCCGAACACCTCGACTATCATGAGGACATGGATAGATACTTTGCCGCCAAAAAGCGCCTCTTTCACGAGATCCTGCCCGAGTCGGAAAAGGACCCCTGGGCCGTCATCAACCTCGACGACCCCCTGTTGCGGGATCTTCCCAGGGAGCTTCCCTCCCTGCGGATGATGACCTATGGCCTCGACGGGGGAGCGGTGCGTGCGCCGCAGAGAGAGATCTCATTGGGGGGGATACGGGCTACCCTCTCCACCCCCGCCGGAACCATCGAGATAGGGACATCCCTGATCGGGGAGTACAACCTCTACAACATCATGGCGGCCACGGCCGTGGGGATCTCCCTCGACATCCCCATCGCAGCTATAACACAGGGGATCGCGAATCTCTCCCTGGTCCCGGGGAGGATGGAGCGGGTCGGTACAGGCAACCCGTGGGTCCTCGTCGACTACGCCCATAAACCCGAGGCCCTGGAGAAGAGCCTCACGGAGGTCAAGAGGCTCGCCACGGGAAAGGTAGTGGTCGTCTTCGGCTGTGGCGGTGACCGGGACAAGAGCAAGAGGGCACCCATGGGGAGGATCGGAGTGGAGAGGTCGGACCTGGCCATCATCACCTCCGACAACCCCCGCACCGAGGACCCCCTCAAGATCATCGAGGAGATAGAAAAAGGGGCCAAAGAAGCCTCCTCCCCCCACCCCTACCTCGTCATCCCCGACAGGAGGGAGGCCATCAAGAAGGCCATTGCCCTCGCAGGTGAGGAGGATTGCGTGCTCATCACCGGCAAGGGACATGAAACATACCAAATCAGAGGCGAAGAACGGCTGCCCTTTGACGATCGCGAGGAGGCGCGCCAGGCCTTGGGGGCACGGGGCCGGGGGCAATGAGCGCGGAGGAAGAACAGTTGTCGGTTGCAACAGTATTAGAGGCCACCGGCGGGGTCCTGATCCAGGGTGATCCGCAGACCTCTTTTATCGGTGTCTCCACCGATTCGCGCTCCATCAGGCCGGGTGAGCTTTTCTTCGCCCTGAGGGGGGAGCATTTCGACGGACACCGGTTTTTCGCCGAGGCAATCCAGCGGGGGGGAGGGGGAGGCGTGCTGGAACAGGAGATCGGAGAGGTCGCGGATAAGACCGTCCCTATCATCAAGGTGATGGATACCATCCGATCCTTGGGCGATCTGGCCAACCGATGGCGAAAGAGACACCCCATCCCCCTCGTGGCCGTGGTGGGGAGCAACGGGAAGACCACCACGAAGGAGATGGCGGCAGGGATCCTCGGCAGACGGTACACGGTCATGAAAAACACGGGAAATCTCAATAACCTCATCGGGCTCCCCCTCTCCCTCTTACAGATGGGCCCCAAAGACCGGGTGGCGATCCTGGAGATGGGGATGAATCGCAAGGGGGAGATACTGAGGCTGACCCAGATAGCGGAACCAAATCTGGGGATCTTGACCAACATCGGACCCGCCCATTTGGAGTGGTTGGGGTCCGTGGAAGGGGTCATGGAGGCCAAGGGAGAACTCTTAGAGGGCATGGGCGCACGAGGGGTGCTCATCTTCAACGCCGATGACCCTCGGGTGGTGGCATTGAGCACGCGGTTTAAGGGAGACAAGCTGTCCTTCGGGGTCCAAAACCCTGCCCACTGGCAAGCAACCGATATCCGTCCCCTGGATACAGGCGCGATCTCCTTTCAATTGAAAGGGCCGACCGGCACTACGTCCGTCTCATTGAACCTCATGGGGCGGCATCAGGTCTACAACGCCCTGGGGGCGGCGGCCGCTGCCTCCTCCCTGGGCATCGGGATTGGGGATATCAAGAAGGGACTTGAGGCCGTCCAACCCCCGCCCATGAGGATGGAATTGATGACACTGGGAGAGGGGATCAAGGTCATCAACGACGCCTACAACGCCAATCTCCATTCGATGGAATCGGCGCTGCGGGCACTCCAGGAGGGCGGGGGGAAGCGGAAGATCGCCGTGCTCGGAGATATGTGGGAGCTGGGAAATTATGCCCAGCAGGCCCACCAAGAACTGGGCCGAACGGTGAGGGAGCGAGGGGTGGACCTCCTCTTTCTCCTCGGCCGATTCGCCCCCCACGTGGCCCAGGGGGCGCAGGAGACGGGGATGGACCCGCGGGCTATCGCTATCGGAAAAGATCACCACGATATAAGCCTTCAGCTCGCCCGGACCGTGAAGAACGGTGATTGGGTGCTGGTCAAAGGTTCTCGCATCATGCGCATGGAAGAAATCATCCAAGAACTCAGGGAGATACTATGATCTATCACCTCCTGTATCCGCTCTATACCACCCATATCGTCTTCAACGTCCTGAAATACATCTCGTTCAGGACCATCTCCGCCACCCTCACCGCGCTGCTCATCACCTTCATACTGGGTCCCTGGCTCATCAAAAAGCTCAAGCAACTCCAGCTCGGACAGCGGGTGAGGGAAGACGTCCCCTCCAGGCACCGGGCCAAGGAGGGAACCCCGACCATGGGCGGGAGCCTGGTCATCATCGCCGTCGTCGGGTCCACCGTGCTGTGGAGCAACCTGACAAACCTCTATGTATGGCTGGTCCTGTTCATCACCGTCTCGTACGGCCTGCTCGGATTTTGGGACGACTATAGAAAGATAAAAAAAGGCAAGGGGGTAACCGGTAAAACGAAGCTGATCGTCCAGGGGGCCATCGCCGTGGCGGCAGCGGGCGCGCTGTTCACCGTTGTCGACTTTACCCCCCAACTCACCCTCCCCTTTTTCAAAGATATCCGCCCCGACCTGGGGATCTTCTATATCATCCTCATCACCTTCATCCTGATGGGGACCTCGAACGCCGTCAACCTCACCGATGGGCTCGATGGATTGGCGATCGGCCCGGTGATGATCACGGCGGGGACCTTTGCCCTCGTCACCTATCTGTCGGGAAACACCCAGTTCGCCCACTACCTCCAGATCCCCTATACGAGCGGGTGTGGGGAATTGAGCATCTTCTGTGGGACCATCGTGGGCGCAGGGTTGGGGTTTCTCTGGTTTAATACCTATCCGGCCCAGATCTTCATGGGGGACATCGGGTCCCTCTCCCTGGGAGGGTCCTTGGCGATGGTGGCCATCATTGCCAAACAGGAGATCCTCCTGGCCATCGTGGGGGGGATCTTCGTCATCGAGGCCCTTTCGGTCATTATCCAGGTGGCGGTTTATCAAACCAAAAGAAAACGGGTCTTTAAAATGGCCCCCATCCACCATCACTTCGAGTTGAAGGGGTGGGCGGAACCGAAGATCATCGTGCGGTTCTGGATCGTCACCATCATCCTCGCATTGATCGCCATCAGCACGTTAAAGTTGAGATGAAGGCCACAGTCATGACACGGATAGATGGTTTTAA
>Ga0307444_1001070_pt1 | contig 12128 bp, 7 predicted proteins | sample SalMarSW160340MG_FD_202145 | JGI IMG/M metagenome (GOLD analysis project Ga0307444, IMG submission 202145) | Salt marsh sediment microbial communities from the Plum Island Ecosystem LTER, Massachusetts, United States - SW1603-40 | ecosystem: Environmental > Aquatic > Marine > Intertidal zone >... | reverse complement strand
AGTCGCCCATGGTGATCAGGATAAAGAGGTGCTCCATGCTGCCGCGCGTCTTGAGCGCAAAGCGGGTCATGTCATGGCCCGCCATGCCATAGAGGAACTCTTTCATCGACTGCCCCAGCCGCTTCAACAGGTTCTGTTTTTCCTCTTCGGTCATGTTACCCTCCTCGAATTAGTCTACGCCTTCGATGAAATCGGCAAGATCGGTCCAATCCCGTTCGCGGAGCAGGCCGCGCTTCCAGCGATGCACCACAGGGACGATGTAGGGGAGCAGGCGCATGGTATAGTAGGGTGGCAGGAGGGGTAGCCCGATCAAGTCGCCAAAGGTGACCAGGATGAACAGGCGCTCCACCTCGCCGCGCTCCCGCTGCAGGCCGCGCACCCAATCATAGATGGTCATCCCATGGAGGATCTCTCTGACTGCGTGCGCGGCGCGCAGCAGCCTCTCCCAAATGCTCCGCCACGCGGGCACGCTCGCCCGTGTCTGTGATCTCGACCGTTCCTGCCCCTCTGCAGCGCGCATGGCTACTCTCCCATCCACCAGAGACGCACATAGATCGATCGCAGGCTACACAATGCGGGCGTGGACGAGGGCGAGAGGGGGCGGGGGCTGTCCCTCTCGTCTCATCCAGCGACCGTTACGCAACCTCGGCTGCAGCCTCGGCCCGCGGCCTGCGCAGCGCGTTCCAGCCGTCCCAGATCAGGACCGCCGCCGCTATAACCAGGACCAAGGCAATGAGGCCCACCATGATCGAGGCCGCAGCAGCCTGGCCGGTCGCGGCCTTGGGTAGGCTGACGAAAAAGTTGGTGTAGGCGATGTAGAGCAAGGCAGCGAGGTCGGTGACGATCATAAAGATCGCGGGATAGAGCGCCCAGGCATTCTTGCGTCCTTCCGACCGCAGCCACAGCGCGACCAGCAGCAACGCCAGGCCGGCCATGAGCTGGTTCGCGCCGCCAAAGGCGCCCCAGATGCTCAGCCAGGGGATGATCAAGACGAACAACACGGTCAAGATCAGGGCCACGATGGCACCCACGTGGGTGTTCCTCATCACCGGCACTGCGTTGCCGACCAGCTCGGCGCTGGCCACGCGCATAAAGCGCACCACCAACTGCATGATGGTGATAGCCATGATCACGAGAAAGACCGAGCCGTAGGCCTGTCCAAAGCCGGTGGGGACGCCGATCCGCTGCAAAAAGTTGGCCAGTCCGCCGGCAAACACAGCCAGCGCCGCGCCCGCGCCACCTGCGTCCTGATATCCCTGCCAGCCGCCAAAGGCGGTGGTGGCGGTGAGGAAAGCGATCACGGCGAACGCGGCTTCCATGAACATCGCGCCGCCGCCCACCGGCAAGGCATCGGTTTCTTTCTCGAGCTGGCGCGCCGTACCCGAGGTCGAGACCAGGCTATGCCAGCCCGAGATCGCGCCGCAGGCGATGGTCACCATCAACATCGGCCACAGGGGCCCACTCGCGGTCGTAAAGTCAGTAACGACCGGAAAGTCGCCCATGCCGGGCCGCCAGATCAGCATCCCGATCACGCCGCCCACCATGCCGAGGGTGACGATCCAGAACGAGACATAGTTGACCGGCTGGGCAAAAGACCAGATGGGCAGCACAGCGCCCAGGTAGCAGAAGGCCACCATCAGCAGCGTGCCGATCACCTGCGCTTGCGTGTTCCCCAAAAAGATCTTGGGTGAGTCGGGGAGGCCATAGATGGCCGAGAAGATGTTCTGCATGAAAGGCAGGGTGCTGATCCAGATCCCGACAAAGGTGAGCACGACGGTCACCACGGTGGTGAGGATGATGTCCTGCTTCCACTTGTAGGTCATCTGGCCGGCGAGGACGCCCGCCAGGACCACGGCGATCATGCCAAAGGGAACCTTGGGATTGACCAGCAGCGTCTTGCCGACCGCGTTCCCAAAAGCGCCCATGATCAGCAGCAGGTAAAAGTAGATAAAGATCATGAGGATGTTGCGCGCGCGGGGAGAGACGAGCTTGTAGCTGAGCGCGCCCATCGTATCGCCATCGCGGCGCACACCCATGATCATGGCGCCATAGTCCTGCACCCAGCCGATGAAAAAGACGCCAAAGATGATCCACAGCAGTGCCGGCAGCCAACCCCACTGTACGGCGATGATCGGGCCGGTCAGTGGGGCCAACGCGGCAACAGACTTGAACTGGTAACCAAATAGCACGTTGCGGCTGGCCGGCGTAAAGTCCACGCCGTCCATGTACATTCTTGCTGGCGTCGCCTTGTTCGCATCTGGCTGGACGACGTTGCGATCGATACGCCGGGCGTACCAGCCATAACCGACGGCGATGCCCACAGCCGCCAAGATCAGCACGAGTAACGAATTCATCGTTCCACCCTCCTCCAGGGAGCGTAAGTACGCGCAATCCGCCTGAATCCGTCATCTGCTTGCTCTACCGGTTCTTCCCTCTGCACCTCCTTTGTGCCCCCGCACGGCTCATACGCGAGATTATGCGAGCATGGCGATCTATGCCCGCTATCGGGACCTTGTGTCCCACATGCTACAACACTGTATATCTCCGTAGGATACTGATCCTGCGTCTTCTCTTACGGACGGTGCCGCGCTCTGTGCTGCTGGCGGCGCAGAGGCAAAGTGCTCTTCACCGGGAGCGGGCACACTGGCTAGCCGAAGCATGTTTTCTGGATGCAGGTAGATGAAGGAGGCCACGCACACGGCTCGTGCACGGCGCAGGGCGGAACAAGAAGTTGGTTCGTCGACGGAACAGTCGTAAGGATGGAAGTAGGGAAAGGCGCGCTGCCCTACATAGGCAGCGGTCAGAGGGCGTACATACCGAACAGAAAGCGGCTGCTTTGCCATCTCGCACTCCCACGGTGTGAGAGCGGATACGCTATAGCACCTGTATTATAGCACCCTTGACGATACGCACAACTTGAGCACCAAGGCTCGATGTCTTGACGGCGTGCCCATCACACCAGGAGTGGGGTATCCCCCGATGCGGTCCTCGGCCATGCGGAAACCGTGCCAGGGGATGCTCGTGTTATGGCACTCAGATGCGTTCCAACGTATAATAGCCTTTGGTGCCAGTTTGGAAGAATCACGATTTGTGTGGTACGCACGCGATCGGCGCTCCCCTTGTCAAGTGAAAAGGAGACCCTGCCATGTTTGACGATCTATATCGAGTCTCGAGCGGCACACGTACTTACCGTCGTTCGTCGTGGGACAGGTCGGGAGCGAACCACGACTTTTTGGATCTGGTACCCGGAGAGACGGTGACCCTCCTGGAGGTGGACGGCCCGGGCAAAGTGACGCACGTTTACTGGACGACGATCAGCGCCAGCCGCTTTCACTTTCGGCAGTTGGTCCTTCGTGCGTCGTGGGATGGCGAGGCCACGCCGAGCGTCGAGGCACCGCTGGGCGACCTCTTTTGCATTCCCCACTGCACGCCCGTTCCCGTCCGCTCCCTATGCGCGGTCGTCAATCCGGGTTCCTCCGGTCTGCTAAGCTGGGGAAGTAACCTTTACTTGCCGATGCCCTTTGCCTCCTCGGCACGCATCGAACTGACGTACGAGGCCATCCCCGGCATGCCGGCAGACGGGATGGCCTTCTGGTACCACATTGAGCTGGAGGAGTACGATCGGCCCCTGGCCACGGAAGTAGGCCGTTTCCACGCCCAGTGGCGGCGTGAAAACCTGACCCGACACATGGGTCAGGGCGCGCCGGATGTCTCCGGGTGGGACGGTCTCAACCTGGATGGCGCAGAGAACTATGTGGCGCTAGAGGCCGAGGGGTGCGGGCAGATGGTCGGCCTGCACTTGCAGGTAGACAACGTCGGCGGTGGCTGGTATGGCGAGGGCGACGACATGGTGTTCGTGGATGGCACACCCGGTGAGCAGTGGCCGCCGGTGTACCACGGCACAGGTTCGGAGGAGGTGTTCGGCGGGGGGGCATGCCCGAACCAGGCGTACAGCGGCCCCTACACCGGCTTTCACATGGTCGAACACCCCGACTTTGCCGGCAAGAGCGCCATGTACCGCTGGTACCTGGTCGATCCCATCCGCTTTGAGCGTTCGCTGGTGTGGACGATCGAGCACGGCCACGCCAACAACTATGAGAACGACTATACCAGCGTCGCCTACTGGTACCAGACCGAGCCCCACGCTCCGTTTCCAGTGCTGCCGGAAGCGCGCGCCCGGCTGCCGCGTTTCCCGGAATCCGTGTTCAAAGCCGATGCCGCCCGCATACGCTGCCGGCAGACGCTCGACCAATGGCGCAAGGCGGGCGCCGACGAACGGGCGATGGAACGCGCGCAGACGCGTTGGCAGGCAGGGAACCGGGCGCTATTGGAAGGCCGCACGGAAGACGCCATAGCCGCATTCGAGTCGGCAGAACGGAAACCCAGGCTACTGCACGTGACGAAAATCTGGGATCAGGCACAGCACAACGCGTTCACCGATCTCGTTCGCTTCCGCGGTCATTGGTACTGTACGTTTCGCGAGGGCGAGCGACACGTCTATGGAAAGGACGGTCAGATCCGGATCGTCGCCAGCGAGGATGGCCGTCAGTGGCATTCGGTGGCGCTCCTGGCAGAGGACGGGGTCGATCTGCGCGATCCCAAGCTGTCGATCACACCCCAGGGTGGGTTGATGGTCCTTGCAGGGGGATCGGTGTACGAAGGAGAGGTGCTCAGAACGCGTCAACCAAGGGTCGCTACCTCCACAGATGGACAGGAATGGGGTCCACTGCGACGGATCCTGTCAGAGGGAGAATGGCTCTGGCGTGTGACCTGGCACCGCGGCCGGGCCTATGGCGTTTCCCGTGGCCTGGACAGGATTCTACGGCTCTTTGCCAGCGACGATGGCCTGGACTATGAGCCGCTGTGCCACCTGGACGTTCCCGGAGAACCCAACGAGACCACGCTTCGTTTTACGGCCGATGGAGAATCGATCGCGCTGGTACGGCGGGAGGGAGGCAGCAAGAACGCCTGGATCGGCAAAAGCACGAGCCCCTACGTGGATTGGCACTGGCACGAGGCCGGATATCGGGTGGGAGGGCCCAATTTCATCGTCCTCCCCAACGGCGATATGTGGGCCGCTGGTCGCAGCTATGTGGGCGAACCGACGACCGTGCTGAGCCGTTTCGGCCCAGAGACATACGACCCTGTGCTTGTTTTGCCCAGCGGCGGCGATAACAGCTATCCAGGCATGGCATGGCACGATGGGACGCTGTGGCTATCCTACTACTCCTCTCACGAGGGCAAGGCATCCATCTACCTGGCCGAGATTGCATTACCTTGAAATGCATCGCCCATTGCAGCGCACTGGGCCACATGAGTTAGTGACCCGGTGTGCTGCCAGCCTGGCGCACACAGTGGGCTGGGCAAAAGCGAGACGCGGACCTCGGCGACGGGCCATCAGGCCGAGGACAGGAAGGGCATGACCTGCACGGGCGTATCGAGCAGGACGTGCCCGGCCTCGGGCAGCAGGACCGCTTGGAAGCGAGGCAGCAGCTTGCTCATACGCGCCGCCGTCTTGACGGAATTGTAGGCCACGTCCTTTTCCCCCGCGACCAGCAGCGTCGGCATGTGCACCTGCGCCAGCTCCTGATCCGAAAAGACGGGTGGAGCCTCGATGCGGGGGCTATAGTGAGCCTGGACCAGATCCATGAAGGCCTCTACCTCCTCCGAGATCGGCACGCCGCGGAACATGGCACGCTTGATCGCCGCCATGCCCCGCTCGCCAAAGAGCGACAGCACGATCAGGCGCAGCATCCACGAGGGACGCGGCGCGGTGACGCCGCCAGGACAGAGCAGGGCCAGCTTACTCACGCGCTCCGGGCGGGCAATAGCGTACTGGAGCGCGATCCATCCGCCCAGCGATATGCCCACCATGGCCGTCTGTTCCACGCGCAGCGCGGCAAGGAGGTCGTCGAGCCAGCCGACGTAACCCTCCTCCTTCAAGGAGGGGCGTGCCGGGGCGCTCTTGCCCGGCTCCCCCGGAATGTCGACTGCATAGGTCTGGTAACGCGGGCTGTAGGAGAGCACGTCGCCCATCCACGCCGCCGAGTTGCTGCTCGAACCATGCAGCAGCAGCAGCGGCGGGGCCGTGCCGTCCCCGCTGGCGACGACAAAGGTGTCGCCGAGGCCCGTGGGGATGTACAACCGCTCGTGGGGGACGGGCCATTGGGCGAGCACCTCTTCGTAGAAGGCCTGTATCGCCTGCTCGCCCGCTGCTGATCTGTAGATCGATCCGTTCGTCTTCATGCTACGCCTCCCTCTCGCCGTTCTCGAATGCGACCAATCCATCGCGCAGCGTGCGCACCCACGCCAGCTCGTGCTGGTAGAACCCGATCCAGTTCTCGGCCATCATGCGCCACAGGTAGGCCTCGCGCGGCGTCCGCGCCGGGTCGATCTCTCCCCTGCGCTCCTGCTCCTGGCAGATCAGCAACTGCGCGCGGGCCCTGTCCTCGTACGTTTTTAGCAGGGCATCGAGCTCCTCCGGGGGAAGCAGATCGGCCCACGCCAACTGCACGAGGAAAGCGTGCCGCAGCTCGGGCAGCTCGGGCGTCGAGCCGATCCACGCCCGCAGCGCTGCCCGCCCCTCCCCCGTGATGGTGTATACCTTGCGGTCTGGGTAATTGTTCTGGCGTTCTATCTCGCGGCTAACCAGCTCTTCCCCGTGCAGCTTGACCAGGGCACGATAAATCTGGTTGCTATTGCCCGACCAGTAGAAAAACTCGGAATCGGCAAACAGCTTTTTCAGGTCATAGCCGGTCAATGGACGCCAGCTCAGGAAACCCAGTATGGCATACTCGATCGACATCCGCCCTCCTCGCATTGTGAAATCTATGTTCACTGGAATCTATGTTACATATAACATAGATCCGGGAATCTGTCAAATCGTATCTTCCAGGTCCCCGGCACTGCCGAACTACGGTCGGGAAAAAGTGCCGGGAGACCTGGTCGCACCTGGAGGCCAGCATGGAACCTTTTCGCCACTGCCAGCGTCTACCAGATAGGTGGGCCAAGCCCACAGGGTGACCCATGCCTGGTTGACATATGACGGTCCAGGGGTACAATAGAGCCCTGCGCCACATCGGAGGCGGAAGATGAAGCCAGACGTTCCAGCAAACCGACGTGCAGGGATCCTGGTTCTGTTCCTGACTGCCCTGCTGGTATTTGCATGTCGCGGCACACCCGAGCCGACGTTGACCCCTACCCCAGTAACGCCCTCACAGACCGTGCCGCCGCTGGTCACGCGCACGCCGACGGTGACGGCGACCCCGCTGGCACCCAGCGAGACGCTCGTACCGCCGACGCACACGGCGACCGCGACCTCGCTGCCTGCAACGCCGACCATGACGCCCTCCCCCACCCCGTCGCCAACCAGCACCCCAACCCGTGTGCCGGCTGACGCCGGCCTACCGCCCCTACCGGACCAGGGTCCGCTGCCGGCGGTGTGGACGACGGTCGAGCTGGGCGATGGGAAAGCGCTGGCAGTACGCTACCCCACCGATATTGCCGTCGATGCGGGGAAAGGTGTGGCCTACCTGCTGGCAGCATGTGAGACAACACCGCTACACGAAGAGAAAGAGGCCAATCCCTGCGTCGCTACCTACGACTTGGAAGCCGAGCATATCGACCGCACGGCACAGGTTCCAGGGAGCAACTACAGCGGGAGGATCTTGATCGGCGCCGATGCGCTGTACCTGCACTATCCCTGGACCAACGAGCTGTACGTCCTCGATCGCACGACGCTCGAGCTGCGCCAGCAGCAATCGGACGTGTTCGGCATCGCCCTCAGCCCCAGCGGGCGCGTCTATCTCGTCGACGCGTCGGGGCTGCGCCCCATGGACGGCGGCGCCTCGCCCCAGCCTGTGGTGCGTGACTATGACAATGCGCCTGTCGAGATGGCTGCCTCGGACGAGCGCATCTATGTGGTGGGTAACAGTGCGCTGCAGGCCTTTACGGCTGACCTGCGCCCCCTCGCCACGCTGGATCTGCCCGAAGGACAGATGCGCTCGATCGCGCTCGATCCGGCACATGGGGGGCTGTACATCAGCGGCTACGAGGAGCTGGATCGGTTCGATCCGACGCAGAAGGAGCTGACCCGGGTATCCGCCGCCGTCGCCAACGCCGCTTCACTCCGCCTCTCGCCCGACGGCAAGCACCTCTATGCGCTGGTACACAGCAGCGGCTGGTTCGGCGGCATGCAGGTCATCGCCCTCGACACCACGACCGGGGCAACAGAGACGCTGTACACGACGCTCAGCAACAACCTATCCGCACAGGACCTTGCCGACCGGCGCCTGCTCGTGGCGGACAGGCTCGATCACGCCCTGATCCCGATCGATGTAGAAAGCGGCAAGCTGAACCCGCGGCTGCCGCTGGGGGTCGAAACGGTCGACGTCGTCATCGACGCCGCGCACGACAGGCTCTTTGCCAGCGACAGTGCCGGTTGGGTCCACGTCCTCGACCGGCAGACGTATGCCGAGATCGATCGCCTCTATGGTGGGCGCGAGATCAGCCTCGACGCCGTGCACGGCAGGCTCTACGCCGGGGACGACGTCCTTCCCGAGGTGACAGTTTACGATCCCGCCACGCTTGAGGTAGAGCGCACGATCGCCCAATCGGGCATGCCGCGTGCAAACGCCGCCACCGGAGAGGTGGTGATCGTCAATCGCCGCTTCTACGTCTATGACGGCGCGAGCGGCAAGCGGGTCGGCCTGCTGGATCCCAGCGTCGGTGAGCCAGCCGAGAGCTGCCCTGACTGCTACTATACCGTCGGCACCGACGTGGTCATCGACGCGGTGCGCGGCTTGACGGCGACGATCACCTACACGCCGTGGCCAGGCAAGCCCAGCGACCAGGTCTCGATCGACTATGATCCGAAAAGCGGACGCGCCTACAGCTCCCTGGTTACAGGCGGTTACGTCCATTTCAGCTCGATCTCGACCTATGCGAACCTGGGTGCGCTCCAGTCGCGCGCCGAACCGTCATTGCACCTGGAAGGCCTGGGCGGCCAGATCCGGCTCGACCCCAGCGCCGGACGGCTGTACGTGAAATGGGGACACACCCTGCACGTCCTCGACAGCGAGACGCTCCAGCGCCTGGGCCGGGTCGACGTCCCCTACTGGGATCCGGTGATTGCCGCCGTCGACGGCGAGCTGGGCCGGCTGTACACGCCGGTCGGCGGGAAGCTGGTGGTGTGGTCACGCAGGAGAGGTGCCCCCCCTGCCCCGCTCGATCCTGAGCCAGTGACCTTGAGCGGCGCCGTGATGGCGATCAAACCCTCTCCCAATTATGCACAGGACCGCACCGTACTGGCGACGATCGACGGCCACCTCTGCCGCTCGACCGACGGCGGCAAGACCTGGGTGCGCCTGCGGGGTGGGCTGCCCGAGATACAGGACTATCCGCTCGACGTCTATGCGGCCTTTTCGCCCGACTATGCCAAGGACAGGACGATCTTTGCCGGCGGTTCTCTCAACGAAACGCTGGGCGAAGGGGTCTGGCGCTCGACTGACGGTGGCCAGACCTGGCAGCCGTCGAGCGAGGGGTTGTACGATTTGCGGGTCTACGAAATCGTCCTCTCACCCAACTACAAGCAGGATGGGACGCTGCTGGCCTACGTGCACACCCGCCCCGGGGACGCACTCTACCAATCGCAAGATCGCGGGCAGTCGTGGACGCTCGTCACCCGCCAGACCGAGTACGGCACGCCTGTACTGCCGCTTCCGGCATCGTTCTTCCCGCAGCTCGCCGAACAGCCCCAGTTTCGCTGCGATTATCAGGGCACGTGCGAGCGCTCGACCGACGGTGGCGCGACGTGGACGGCATTCAGCACCGCGCAGTTTCACATGGCACGGCTGGTTGACTATGCCCTGTCGCCGTTCTACGCGCGCGATCATCTCGTCTACCTGCTCACCGAGACGGCGATCTTTCGTTATCACGACGACACCGGATCGGGCGAGATCGCGACGGACCGGCCGCTCTATGGCCCGCGCGATTACACGAACGCCTACACCAGCGTCGCCGCCGTAGCAACCGGCGAAACCACGTCCGCGCTCCTGATCGGGTCCACCGGGGCCGAGTTCCTGCATGTGGCAACGGACGAGGTGACCTGGGAAAAGGTGTGGCCGCTTCCGCCCGCAGAGACCGCGACGCCGATCCCAACCCCAACGCCGTGCGGATACCTGGTCGACCCACGCTTGAGCGTCGACGCGGCGTCCCTGGAACGCCTGGACTGCACGACCGGGCCCGCCATCGAGGCCGCAGGCGCATTCCAGCCTTTCCAGCGGGGGCGCATGTTCTGGCGCGGCGACGAGACACAGATCTATGTGGTGCGGCGGGATGGGACGTGGGATGCCTTCCCAGATACGTGGAGCGAGGGCCAGCCGTCCGCCGACCCGGCCCTCGTGCCACCGGAGGGGCTCTCGCAGCCGATCCGCGGCTTTGGCAAGGTGTGGCGCGAGCAACTCGGCGGCCCGGACGCGCAGATCGGATGGGCCACGGGGCACGAAAGCGGTGGCACGCTGTTGATCCAGGCTTTTCGCCATGGGATGCTGCTGCGCGATTTCGAGGGCAATGTCCTGATTCTGTGGGACGATGGCACCTGGACGCCGCTATAGGCTTTCACTGTCAGGAGGCCAGAGGAGTAGCCAGCGCCCCCACCCAGCCTCCCACCCTGGCGACCGAAGGCTGCGACCCGGCGGGGGAGGAGCTTTGTCCTCCTCCCTTTAGGGGAGTTAGAGGGGGGCGCGAATAGCATTCGAGAGGGGGGCAATCTCTTGCTCGAAGGACGCGACTATCCACCCCAGGTCCAGCGCTGGTACGATCGCCTAGCGCCGGTCATAGAGCGGGCGCGCGACGCGCTGCACGCTGCCGACCCGGGCGACGTGGCTCGTCGCGCTGGCTGTCTATACGAAACAGACGGCACGCTGCGCCTGACGCTCCTTCGGGAGGGTTATGCGATCCGGCCAGCGGATTGGACGATCTACCGCCGCGATACGGAAGAGAAACCGACCGAGTTCACCCAGGCCCTAATCCTGACCTACCTGATCAGCGCCGACGGGACGCCCCCCTCCGGACGGTGGATCGGCTACCGCGACCTACCCGACGGTATGTTCTATGCGCAGGCCTTTCGCGGCTATGCCGAGCTGCGCCTGGAGCGCGAACTGGGCGAGGGTAGCTTGGCCCGCTTTCGCGCCGCCGCAGCCGCGCTGGGCGGCACAGAGATCGAGATTGGCGACGCGGGTTATGCCTTCCCAGTACTGCCGCGCGTACACCTGGGCGCCGTCTACTGGATGGGCGACGAGGATTTGCCCTCCCGGACATCGATCTTGTTCGAGGACACCGCCCCCCACTATATGAGCACAGATGGGCTGGCCGTGCTCGGCAGCCACTTGGTGAATGCACTCCTCGACGCTGCGCCCTAGGCGGGCGCCTGTGATCACCGGCAAGATAAGCAGACCGTAGCTAGAAAGGACGAAAATGGCAGTCTGTACGCTCCACTTTCACGGCGAGGCGATCCAAAAGGCCTCCTCCATGAACGTCATTTTTCCCCATCGCTCCGACGTACAGGGTCCCTTTCCCGTGCTCTACCTGCTGCACGGCCTGTCCGACGACCACACCATCTGGTGCCGGCGGACCAGCCTCGAACGCTACGTGCGAGAACTGCCGCTGGTGATCGTCATGCCCGACGGGGGGCGCAGCTTTTACACGGACGCGGCCGAGGGCCTAGCCTACGAGCAGCATATCATGAGGGACGTGATCGGCTTTGTCGAGCGCACCTTTAACGTGCGAGCGGACCGCGAGGGGCGCGCGATCGGCGGGCTCTCGATGGGCGGCTATGGCTCGATGAAGCTGGCGCTCAAGTACCCACAGATCTTTGGCAGTGTCGTCGCTCACTCGGGCGTATACGACATGCGCCACATGATCGGCCCGGACAGCGCTCCCCGCCCCGAGCGACGCCGCATTTTTGGTGACGATGCCGTCGGCGACTCCAACGACGTCTTTGTGCTCGCCGAACGGCTCGACCCTGCCCAGACGCCGCGGATCCGCTTTGACTGCGGCGTCGACGACGGCTTGATCGAGCAGAACCGCGCCCTGCACGCACACCTGCAGTCGCTGGGCATCGCGCACGC
>Ga0307444_1001067_pt1 | contig 12153 bp, 10 predicted proteins | sample SalMarSW160340MG_FD_202145 | JGI IMG/M metagenome (GOLD analysis project Ga0307444, IMG submission 202145) | Salt marsh sediment microbial communities from the Plum Island Ecosystem LTER, Massachusetts, United States - SW1603-40 | ecosystem: Environmental > Aquatic > Marine > Intertidal zone >... | reverse complement strand
TTGCTGTCTCCCCTAAGATCAATACCTTCTTTCTTTTGGAAATTACCAGCTACCCAATCAATTATAACGTTGTCCATGTCAGTTCCTCCTAATTGAGTATCTCCCGCAGTAGATAAAACCTCTACGACGCCTTCTCCATACTCCATTATAGTGATGTCGAATGTTCCTCCTCCTAAATCCAAAACGCATATTTTTAAAAGTTTCCCTTTTGTATCTTTATCGAGACCGTAAGCTAAACACGCCGCCGTAGGTTCATTTATCATCCGTACTACTTCAAGGCCAGCGATTTCACCTGCGTTTTTTGTTGCTGTCCTCTGAGCGTCATTGAAGTATGCAGGAACTGTAATAACTGCTTTTTTAACTTCTTCACCAAGATAAGCACTTGCGTCGTTCTTTATTTTTTTTAGAATCATAGCAGAAATCTCTTCTGGTGCGAATTCTTTCCATTCCGCACCTACTTTTATTTTCGCTTTGTACGATAGACCCATCTTCCTTTTAATCGCTGTAACCGTTCCATCTGGATTAGAGACTGCTTGTCTTCTAGCTGGTTCGCCTACAATTTTTCTACCACTTTCATCAAATGCTACATACGATGGAAATGCCTTACCCCCTAAGGTCCGTCCTTCCGCAGCCGGGATGATTTCTGGTTGGCCTGTTCCACTTAATATCGCACATGCGCTATTAGATGTTCCTAAGTCTATTCCAATAATCTTCTCTTTTTTCTTCGGTTTGCTTTCTTCACTCATTATATAATTCACTTCTTCTAAGATTATTAGTAGAATTTATTATAAATATAATTTTTTTATTTTCTATTAGTTTCAATGAAAAATATAATTTTTAATATTTTTTTAATTTTATGACTAGGAGTTCATTAAAAAAAAAACATTTAACGATAGAATAAGTGAGATATACTATGAAATAACATGGTTGATAAATTAAAAACAAAAAATTTTTTTTCCTTTCGAAATTAAATTATATTAAATGATTAGAGTTTTCATATTTTAACAGTATAATTAATAATTATCTTATTAAAACGCCTGTAAATTATGACTCGAAAAAAAAAGGAAATAGAAAAGATGAGTAAAGATTCAATAAAAAATGGAGATATACTACCCTCTAAAGTAGAAAATACTGAATCTAAGGATACAGTTGTAAACGCCGATAAAGAAAAGGTAGAAAAGCAGGATGTTAAACTATTAGAGGGCGAAGAACAGAAAGTATTAGAATACCATGATCTTGATGATTTAATTACTAAATTCAATGAACTTAAAGAAACCAACAAAAAAGACAAAGAAGCACTATTAAAATACCAAAAAGAAAGTGAAACTTGGAAAAATAAACATATGAGACTTCAAGCTGAGTTCGAAAATGCTCAAAAGCGTTGGAATAAAAATCGTCAAGATTTAAGAACCGAATATACAGGTCTTGCTTTAAAATCTTTTTTACCACTATACGATTCCTTTAAAAAAGCTCTGGATGGAGATGACGAAGATAGAGCTATTCTAAAGCAATTTTATGATCAATTTATGAGCATTTTGAAGTTTCACAAAGCAGAACCCATTGAGGTCAAAATTAACGATCCTTTTGATTATTCTTACCATGAAGCATTAAGTTCACTCGAAAAAGACGATCTTCCTAACAGTTCGATAATAGAAATTATACAAGATGGCTGGAAGATGGATAAAGATGTTCTGAGATATACTAAAGTTATTATATCTCGCGAACCTCCGCCCCCAAAACCCGAAGCGGAACCCGAAGAGGAAACTGAAGTAAAAGACGCTCTGGAAGTTATAGATCAAGATACAGAAATTGTTAACAGTGAAGAAGAATTAAAAGAAGAAGTTGAAGAACATAAAGAAGAAGAAGACAAAATAGAAAACAATAATAAATAATCCTTTTCCTCCTAAAAAATTATCTACTTTCACTTCTTTCTTATTTTAAAGGCTACTATTTATAATTCCAAGGATAATAATCATATTATTTTATGATTTATAATAAAAACTTTTTATAACTTGAGTTTAGTTATGTAAACTTAGCATTTAAACTAAAATGTTATCATAAAGAGAAAGGAAATGTCAAAAATTCGAGAAGTGGGAGTAGCTCTAAAAAGTAGATCAACAATGGAAGGTGCGGGGGTCAGATTGAAACGAGCGTTTGGATATACTGATCCTTCATTAGATCCATTTTTGCTTTTAGATGATTTCCACTCAAATAATCCAAATGATTACATGGCAGGATTTCCATGGCACCCTCATCGGGGGATTGAAACGATTACTTATATGCTTCATGGTCGACTAGAACATGGGGATAGCATGAAAAACAGTGGTATTATCGGAGCTGGTGATGTGCAATGGATGACTGCCGGAAGTGGTATAATACATCAAGAAATGCCAAAGAAAGATGAAAGTGATTCCCTTTTAGCGGGCTTTCAATTGTGGGCTAATCTACCTGCATCTCATAAAATGATGAATCCAAGATATCGTGATATAACCAAAGAACAAATTCCAGAAGTCGTCGTAAATGATAATGTGAAAGTAAAAATAATTTGTGGGGAAGTAAATGGTGTAAAAGGTCCTGTTCAAGATGTAATAACCGATCCAGAATATTTAGATGTCTCTATAGAGCCAAATTCTGAATTTAAACACTCATTAGTTAATACTCATAATGTTTTTGCGTATGTCATAGAAGGAGAAGCGAAATTTAATCCAATCAAGAATGAAATTGTTGGTGCAGAGCACCTTGTAATTTTTAAAGAGGGGGATGAAGTTTTAATACAAACTAAAGATAAATCCGTTAGATTCCTTTTGATCTCTGGTAAACCAATAGGAGAACCTGTCGCGTGGAGAGGTCCGATTGTTATGAATACTGAAGAAGAATTAAGAATAGCTTTTAATGAATACAATAAAGGTACTTTTATTAAGCATAAATAATCGTCTTAACTTTTAATTGTAAACCTAAAAAGTTATTAGTTGTAGACCTTTCAATAATACAAATATTAATTATACTCAAAGATGTAAAAATGGCTGAAGAACCTGAGTTCCCCCCTTTGCCAGATTTAGGAGATATCCTTGATCGAAAAGATCGTTTTATACCAAAGAAGACGACCGTTTTAAAATGTAAAGAATGTAATACCAAATATTCTCGAGAATTTAAGCAAGGAGATTATATATTTAAGAAGATAATCAACGAAGAATGCCGAGAATGTCATCGCAATAAAGTTCTTGCGGTTGAAGAGATTTATTCTGAATGGGTTGATCCTAAGAAAAAATAAGTTTTCAAACTTCTCGAAACCTTTTAAAAAAAAAGAAGATGTTATTAATTTTCAACTTTTAGTTCTTTTTCTATTAATAGCAATATATAGGCATCCCAAAACTAAGCCTACTATAATTAAAATTGAGACGAATACAAAATACCATAAAATGCCGAGTACAATGATATCTAGAAAAAAATATATGTAATACCCAGTAAATGTGCCATGTATAAAAGCAAACACTAAATAGCATAATGGATATATGATCCAATAGAGTAAGTAGCTCCATTTATATCTCAATTTAGTTTCGGTTAGTATCCAGTCGACTATAAATGCGATTGGGGTAAGATAATGAAATACAACGTTGCTAAATGCTGCAAATCCAGTGGGTTGGTAAATGGGGGCCAGTAAAACTGCAAAGAAAATAAATGTAATTGTGATATAGAGCGTAAAAGCACCTTTGAGAGGTCCTGTAATCTTTTCAAGAGTTTCTGGCTTGTTATGCCATAGAATTGCTAATGTAAGCCATATAGTAATTATTAAGTTTGTTTGATAAGTGAAAGTTTTAAAGCGATTAAACCACTCGAGAATTGGGTCGATTTCTAGGGCATAATTAACTGCGCTAGCTATAAAAGTAAACTAACTTAATCCAGCAATAAGTATACGGTATTTTAAAATATTATTACTTGAAAGAGTTATGGTTTTCATTTTTAACACTATCTATTTAATATTAAATAAATCTAAGAAACGATTAAAATTAAAACTATTTCTTTTCTAACCTTTTCAAGAATTCTCTTTTATTCTAATCCTAATAGTTTAACGATTAGATTTGCCATGGAATAGGGATCGAGGCTTTTATCCATAACTAACCTTATATATTCATCAATCGTGGGATTGGAACTAATCAAGCCCTCTACTTTTTTCGTGATTTTATGCTTTAAAATCTGGAGGGTTTCGCTTTTAATCCTATTTTTCTGATAGTTTTCTATAACACCTGACTTCGATAGAAATTCTCTATGTTTATCAATCAGTTTAATGAGTTCTTCAAAGTTTTCACCCGTTATTGAATTAGCTTTAACAATTTCGGGTGTCCAATTGGATTTTAGTGAGTTGTTTTCTCCTACTTTTTCAAATGCGTACTTATAATTCATTCTTAATTCTAACATTTGCATGATATCGGCAATTTTTTTATCCGCACCAGATAAGTCCATTTTATTTACAACAAAAATATCGGTAATTTCCATGATTCCGGCCTTGATAGCCTGAATATCGTCTCCTGACCCAGGTACTAAAAGAACAACCACAGTATGAGCCGATTTAAAGATATCTACTTCCGATTGTCCAACACCTACGGTTTCTACGATTATTATATCGCATCCATAGGCATCTAATATTTTTACAGCATCTTCCGTTGCCCTCGCTAATCCTCCGAGCTGTCCTCTATTGGCCATACTTCGAATAAAAACATTTTTAAGTGAAAAGTTGTCTTTCATCCGTATTCTATCCCCTAATAGTGCACCTCCAGTCAAAGGGCTTGTAGGATCTACGCAGATAATTCCGATTTTCTTACCTTGTGTGGCATAAATTTTAGTTAAAGTGGATATAAAAGTAGACTTACCGCTTCCTGGTGATCCCGTTATCCCTAAAATATATGCATTTCCTGTGTGGCTATAAATAGCGTTAATAATATTTTCAGCGGCTTCAATATCATTTTCTACTAAAGTTATAAGCCTGGCAACTGCTCGAGCATTGCCATTTAGTAGTTTTTGGATTAAATCGGAATAGTCCATAGTATACTATCTTTTTAAATTGTTTTTAACAAATTCCACTATTGTTTTAAGCTCGGTTCCGGGACCATAAAATCCTTTTAATCCATGCTTTTCTAAAAAGGGTTTGTCTTCGTCAGGTATAATTCCGCCCACGCTTACAAGAACATCATCAATGTCATTTTCATTCAGTTTTTCCATGATTACAGGACACAATGCTTTATGAGCACCAGATAACATACTTAGCATTACAGCGTCTGGGTCCTCTTGTAGAATTGTCTGAACAATCATATCTGGAGTTTGATGAAGTCCGGTATAAATGACTTCCATCCCCGCATCTCTAAGGGCTCGAGCTATGACTTTCGCGCCTCTGTCGTGTCCATCAAGCCCAGGCTTGCAAACTAATACTTTTATCTTTCTTTTTTCTCCCATTTTAACATCCTCATTTAAAAAATTGAATCTTCTACATACACACCAAAAACATCTTTAAGAGTGGCCATAACCTCTCCTATTGAGGCATATTCTCTTATTGCATCTATTATATAAGGCATTAAGTTTTCAGTACCCTTTGCGGCTTCTTTTAAAGCGTCCAATTTCGCTTGAACCTTCTCGTTACTCCTTTGATCTCTTAAACGCTGTAAATTTTCAATCTGCTCTCTTGCAACATCTTCGTCTATTTTTAATAAGGGCGTTGCACAAGGTTCTCTTAATTGATCATCGTTTACTCCAACAATAGTTCGAACTCTCGCTTCAACTTCTCTCTGGTATTTGTAAGATGCAGTGGCAATCTCTTTTTGAAAGAAATTTGCTTTAATCGCCGGAATCACACCACCTAAAGCTTCGATCTTTTCAAAATATACTTCTGACTCCTCTTCCATTTTATTTGTTAGCCACTCAACATAATAAGATCCCGCGAGTGGATCTACTGTATCGGCAACACCTGATTCGTGAGCAATGATCTGTTGCGTTCGTAAAGCGATTTTAACTGCTTTTTCAGTTGGTAAGCATAATGCCTCATCAAATGAATTAGTATGAAGAGATTGAGTACCTCCTAAAACAGCTGCTAAACCTTGTATCGTAACTCTAGCAATATTGTTTTCTGGCTCTTGAGCGCTTAACGATACTCCCGCAGTTTGGGTGTGAAAGCGCAACCTCATTGATTCTATTTTTTTTGCACCATATTTATTTTTCAGTCTCTTAGCCCAGATTCTCCTAGCAGCTCGATATTTACATACTTCTTCAAAGAAGTTATTATGAGAATTGAAGAAAAAAGAAAGTCTAGGAGCAAAATCATCTACATCTAAACCTCTTTTCATCGCTGCCTCCACATAGGCAAACCCATCGGCTAAAGTAAAAGCGAGCTCTTGGACAGCGGTTGAACCTGCTTCTCTTATGTGGTATCCTGAAATTGATATTGTATACCATTGAGGAACGCTCTTTGCACAATATTCAATGGTATCTATAATTAATCGCATGGATGGTTCCGGTGGAAATACCCATGATTTTTGGGCAATATATTCCTTCAGAATATCATTTTGAATTGTTCCTCTTAATTTATCCGCAGTATGACCTTGTTTTTCTGCTGTTACAATATACATTGCAAGTAATATTGAAGCAGGAGCGTTAATCGTCATGGAGGTAGAAATCTTAGACAAATCAATTCCACTGAATAATCTCTCCATGTCTTTTAAAGTGTCAATCGACACACCTTCCTTTCCTACTTCACCTAAGGCTTCATCATCGTCAGCTTCATAACCATAAATTGTATGCAAGCTAAAAGCAACGCTCAAACCCGTTGTACCGTGTTCTAATAAGAATTTGTATCGTGTATTCGTTTGTGCAGCCGTCCCAAATCCCGCAAATTGACGCATAGTCCATAATCGACCTCGATACATACTAGGGTAAGCTCCGCGAGTAAAAGGGTATTTACCGGGTGTTCCTAAGTCTAAATCGTAATTAAAATCTTCTATATCTTCTGGAGTGTAAAGAGGTTTAATTTCTATGTTGGATAGATTTGTAAATTTTTTGCGTCTTTCAGTTTTGGTCGGTTTTAAGGTTTTACTTTCATCAATTTCAGTCATAATAATATCTCTTTCCTAACAAATTAAAACAGGGTTATATTATTTTTAACTTAATTATCCTAGTTTTTGATAAGAATTCAAATGTATTAATTCTTATTATAATAACTCTTTGCTAAATATAGCGTGCTAATGCTTCAAATATAAATATTTGTCAAAAAGAAATATTCAATGTAGGGAGTTTAGGGTATTAATTAATTTAAGAAATTATATACTTTTGTAAGCATCACTAATAGAAGAACATCCGCCGCATCGAACGCACCCAGCCTTACTTTTCAAAGGATTCACTCCGTATTCTTTCATCAATTTAGCTGTTTTTGTGTATATTTCTACCATTTTATCCGACGTAATCGTAGAAATCTTCTCCCGCCCAGGAATTGACCTGACTGGAGTGATATATGGAATTACGCCTAAACAGATTACTTTTTCTACATCTGAAATGAAATCTTCTAAAGTTTCACCAAAACCAGTTAAAAGATAGGATGAAACTTGATTTTTTCCAAAAACATCAAGTGCATGCGTCCAATTTTTTTCGTACGCTTCATAGGTTATGCGAGATTTTCCAGGAGTAACATTATTTCTTATATTTTGATCGAGAACTTCAAGATGGATTCCAATTGTATTAGCGCCCGCATCTCTTAATTCATCAAGATATGAGACATCTTCTAAAGGCTCAATTTGAACATGGAGGGGGAGTTTAGGAAAGTTTTCTTTGATACCTTCTAAAAGTTCAATATATCTTTTAGCGCCTTTATCAATCGTTTCGTCTGTACCACTCGTTAAAGTCATATGATTACATCTTCCTTCTTTTTTCGCAGCTTCAATAACTTCAGACATTTGTTTTGAATTTTTTTCTTCAATTGTTGCTCCACTCTCCAAGCTTAACTCGATGGCGCAGAATGTACAACCCTCTCCGCATGCGTGATACACACACTTTTGGTAAATCGTACTTGATAAACAGTCTATTCCGTGAACCAAAGCAATTTTTTTCATCGGAATTCCGTCAGAGGTAAGGTATTCAGAATTGTAAAAAGTTGGATTTTGAATTAATTTTAATCTACTATGCTCGGATTTATTTTTAATGTCATAAATTAAGAAATATCCGTCCTTATTTTCCCGAACAACAAGATTTGATGTTGAAGGATCATTCCACAGAGCAGCATTTACAATTGCTTGATTCTCAAAAAGAAAATATCTCCCACCTAACGGTCCCGCGCCTCCCTTACGACCGTATGAGATCTCAATTCCTTGATTTTTATAATGATCGATTAATTTTTCATCCAAAAATAGCCCATTACATAAGATCTCCGTTTTCTTAACAAAAGAAGTGTAATTATCGATCATGGTACCATGTTTTAACATTAAAAACGATATTTTAATAAAATTTTTTAATTATTCTTCATAGAATGAATTTAATAACATTTTATAATTTTAATTCTTATTAGATGTAAATATTATTTTATAAATTGATTCAATTATGGCACATAAAAGACCTTGGCATTGCTACTCATCGTGGAGTAGAAGACCATATCAGCATAAGCGTAGTGCTAATCATAGGAGAGAATACGCGAGAGGAGGAGCTCAGAGTAAAATAGTTCGTTTCTGGGGAGGGAATAAAGATATTCCATGGGAGGATTGGGGGTTAGTAATTTCTTTAAAGGTAGATAGGCAAATCCAAATCTCTTCAAATTCTCTGGAAGCAATCCGTATAACTGTAAACAGTGCTTTGCAGAATAAATTAGGAAGATCAAATTATCGGTTTAGAGTAAGACCCAAACCCTTTCAAAAATATCGAGAGAATAGAATGTTGGCCTTTGCTGGAGCTGACCGGGTTCAGAGCGGTATGAGGCACTCATTTGGGAGATCTACAGGAGTATGTGCTCGAGTAAGAGCAGGAGCTGTCGTCTGCGATGTTGGCACGAACTTAAAGAATTTAGCTATCGTTAGAGATCGATTAAGAGTAGCTTCAATGAAAATCTCGTGTCCATGTAGTATTGTTGTTACTAAATACAAAACTCCTGAGATATTCAAACAATCTGGTTTACCTCTTTACGATGATAAAAAGAGACAAGAAGTTCCAATGTTCGAGTTTGTAGTCGCTTAAATCACCATACTACTAATTTTTGCAATTCTCTTTCTTAATTCTATCTAGTGGTTCCGTAAAAAATTATTTAATTAGCAAATCAATTAAATAATAATAACTTAAACTGCAACTAGGTGGTAGTGTATTACGAAATTAAGAGTTGGATTAATTGGTGCTGGTGGTTTTGGGATAATTCATTTAAGGGGGTATACTAAAAATCAGAATTGTGATCTAGTAGCAATTGCATCCAGAACAGAAAACCACGCTAAAATAGCTTCTGAGAGATTTAATATCCCCAATGTGTATGTTGGTGAAGATAGTTGGAAAAATTTGATTGATAAAGAAGAATTAGATATTGTAAGTATTTGTACTCCAAACTATTTACATGCTCCCATTGTGTTAAAGGCCATTGAGAAAGATTGTAATATTTTATGCGAAAAACCAATTGCTATCTCTCGTGAAGAATTATCCCAAATCGAAGAGAAATTAAATAATAAAAATATTATCTTCTTTACATCATTCCAGAAGCGATATAATCCGATTTTTAGGTTAATAAAGAGTGTTATAGATGAAGATATTCTTGGGACAATTACTTCAGTTAGATATTTTTTCAGCCATTATGGCCCTTATAAATCTTGGAAGGCTCTTTCTGAAGAAAAGTGGTTTTTTGATTCTAAAAAGGCAGGTGGGGGCGTATTATTAGATCTAGGGGTTCATTGCATTGATATTTTACGATATTTATTAGAAGAATACGATAAAGTTAACGGAATAAATTTTAACACCTCTTGTATAAATATGGAAGATGAAGATAACTGTAATGTTCTTTTTCGATTTAAAAACGATATATTAGGACTTATTAGCGTTTCTTGGTGCAATGAACCTTCAGAAACATTAGATATCTTTGGAACAAAGGGTTTTATAAAAATAGATATAAATGGAAGGAATCCTCTTTCATTTGGTCCAAGAAATTTGAAAAGTAACAAAGTTATTAAAGATCTATTAAAATTTAAGCCGACTAACGAATCTGCTCAAAACAAGTTGATTGATCACTTTATCAATTGTATTCAAACTAAAAAACAAGAAAGTCCTAACTTTATTGATGGAAAAAAGGCGGTAGAATTTGTATTAGAAGCATATTCTTTCAAGAAATAGAGCTAAAATTTAAAAAATAAACATCAAATTTTTAACTATCTAATCTCTCCTATTTATAATTAGAAATATTCTATCAAGTTGGATAAACCTTGAAAGATTTACAACCGTTCTTCAATCCAAAAAGTGTGTTAATAATTGGAGTTTCAAGGCAAGCACTCTCGTTCAGTTTTACAGTGCTAAAAAATCTCTTAGAAATCTTCTACAAAGGAAAACTTTATATCCTAAACCCTAATGCTAATGATATTTTAGGAGTTAAATCGTATCATTCTTTTGAGGAATTACCAGAAATTCCAGAGCTGGCTGTAATAGTCCTAGGAAAGGATATTCTTAAAGTGGTTGAAAACCTAGGAAAAATCGGCGTTAAATATGTTGCAATTCAAACTGAATTAAAACCAGGTGCGAAAATAAACGATTTAACTTTCAAACTACATCAAATGTGTATAAAATATAATATCACATATTTAGGACCGTCTATGTTAGGAATAATCAATTTTAGCAATAACTTTACATCGTCAATTATCCCCGTACGACAACATATTATGCGAGGAAACAAAAACATAAAGGAGGGAATGAGTTTTATTGCTCAATCTGGAGGTTTAGCAGGCGCAATGGGATGGTGGACACCTTCACAAAGATTACCGATTTCAAAGGTTATACATTTGGGAAAAGGATTTCATATTAATGAAGCTGATGTACTTGAATATTTTTTACACGATAGTACTACTAAAGTAATATCTCTTTTTCTAAGAGAAATTTCTGACGAATTAATTGAGGCGGTCAAGAAGGTCAGCCCAACTAAACCTATCCTCTTTTATTATGTGGGGAAAGAAGAAAACCAAGAAGAAAAATTAAAGGACGCTGGTGGAATACTAGTTTTAAACTACATCGAACTTTTTGAAATTGCAAAAATATTTTTGTGGTGTCCCGAGCCTAAAGGCGTTAATCTCGGAATAATTGGGCCGAGTTCAGGAGCAATTCATTTAATTATAAAAGAAATGAGAAATCAAGATTTAGCTCTAGCAAAACCTAGTGAAAATTCTCGGAATATTATTTTTGATAAAGTTGGAGGGTCGACATGTAATTTCGGTAACCCTGTAGATTATTGGCCCCCTGAAAAATTTGTTGGAATTAAAATTTGTGGGATTTATAACACCGCTTCAGAAGCGCTCTTGAGTGATAAAGCTGTAGATGGTTTAATTTTAGCCTTAGAGTTTTTTACTGAAATCGAGTTTGATTTTAACATTTACGCTTCACTTCTCAAAACTTACCCTAATAAACCAGTAATAACCATCCTGATTCAAGCAGAAAGAGAAGGTGCAAAAAGAGTTATTAATTCTGCAACTGAACTCAAAATTCCAGTATTTGAAAACGAAATTGAGAGAGCCGTTCGAGGTTACAAACTCCTCTATGATTACTACTCAAAAATTAAAAAAAGAAATATAAGTTAACTTAAAAAAATCTCCTGCAATTCTTCAGGAACTTCATCTTCTTCATCCATCAAAGAGAGTGCGTAGATTTTATCTCCACATTGACATTGAACTCCCTCAAATAAGTAGAAGTTGAACTTATCCTTCCAACGGCAAACATTTACGGTACTAATTTCAGCAACTTCACCGCATAAACAATAAATTACAGCGTCGGTTAAATAATTTGGAATAATCTCGCTAAATCCTAAGTCGGTATCCGAAAATTCCGAATCGCTTAACATTTGATTAATTTTATCAGCGAGGTTATCTTTCAAACCAGGAATGAAGTTCGAAATTACACCATTTTTGCCCTTCATTTCAGTTAAGACGATAAAATTTTTCTCTGCCTTGTCGCGTT
>Ga0307444_1001066_pt1 | contig 12154 bp, 7 predicted proteins | sample SalMarSW160340MG_FD_202145 | JGI IMG/M metagenome (GOLD analysis project Ga0307444, IMG submission 202145) | Salt marsh sediment microbial communities from the Plum Island Ecosystem LTER, Massachusetts, United States - SW1603-40 | ecosystem: Environmental > Aquatic > Marine > Intertidal zone >... | reverse complement strand
CGGTTGCGGGCGCGCTCGCCCTGGATCTCGACCTGGTCGGCTACCAGCTTTTCCGATCGCTTGGCGATCTCTTTTTCGCGCGTCTGCAGGGCAGCCGTCTCGGAGCTAATGCGCAGCAGGAGCGCCATGCGCTCCGGTGTGCCTCTCTCGGGTACAGACAGCTCCCTTGCCTCGCAGTAGTGAACGAGCTGCGGTCCCAGTGCGTCTTCCAGCTCTTCAATGTGGTTGAGCAGCGCCTCTCGCTTCTTGTCACTGGCGACGACCTCGACCAGCCACTTGGTCGTCTCGCTGATTTCCTTGCGCAGGTGGGCCTGCGTCGTCGCTTGCTCGGCAACCGCACCCATGAGCTTGGCCGCGGCCCTGGGATTGAGCAGCCATGCCTTTAGCGGGATGCTTCCTCCCGTAGCTTCCCCGACGCCCGTACCCAACTGGTTGGCAAGCTCTCTATCGATGCGAACGGACAGATCTTCGTCGAGCGTTTCCTTTGCTGCAGATTCCTGGGGCTCAGAGTGCTCGGCGGACTCGGGAATCTGTTCGCGCGTGGCCTCGACCGGCTGTAGTGTCCGTTCTTCCTGCTCGGCGGTCTCCAGATCGCCGACCACCACTACAGTCTCCAGGGGATTCCGCCGTGCGCGTCCCGCTGTTCTCGATACCACCTGCTCCAGCGCCTGCAGGAACTCGGAAGGAAGGTCCAGATCCAGGCTCTCTTCCTCGGCAACGCGGACAAGCTGGTCATTTCCCGCCTCTGTCAGTCGTTCTTCGAAGAAATCCCTGACCTCATCGACCGGGATCTCGCTACGGGGTCCCCACGCACGGAGTACCTGGAGCCCTCCTGGGTCCTGTGGCGTTACCGGATGAATGCATCCATTGCGCTCCAGTCCTTGGAGCAGTCGTCTTACTCGCTCGGGCAGAATTCTCGCTCCATCAACCTCTGATTCGTGAGGGGGCGGCTCCACATACGTTTTTCTCAGCCTCAATCCACTTTCCACCATAGCACACCTCTCTATACGACATGTTGGGCCAAGTCGGCAGCGCCCGATACATTGCCGGTCAACGCTGCCGCGAATCCTAACTCCGGAGGTGAACAATTGTTCACCTATCATTATACGCCAGAATGGCCCTGTTGTCAAGCAAGATTAGCACATTTGTTCTAATTCGGCAAGTCTGCCACAATCTCGTGCGAAAGGGCTTCACAGAGCAGGCCGATTGTGGTACAATGTGTAACAAGAGATTGCTTCGAGGAGGATTTGACGTGGAACAGGAACTCAGCAATCGACAGCAATCGATCTTGGATTATATCTTGGAGACGCAGGAGCAAGGCTGGACGCCTTCCGTGCGCGAGATCGCCAGAGCCGTGGGACTGGGCCCTACTGCGGTCCACAACTACCTGGCTGCCCTGCAGGATCTGGGCTATATCCAGCGTCTACCCGGCAAGATGCGCGCGATCGAGGTGCTACGTCCAGATGCTGGAAGCAGGCTCCGATTTGCGGTACCGATCGTGGGCGAGATCGCGGCAGGCGAGCCGGTCCTCGCCGAAGAGCATATCGATGGCCACCTCAGCCTGGTCGATGAAGATGCAACGCGCGGGAAGGAGGATTGCTTTGCCTTGAGAGTCAAGGGCGAGAGCATGATCGAGGCGGGCATCTTGCCCGGAGACTATGTCATTGTGCGGCAGCAGGACACGGCGGACAACGGAGACATTGTCGTGGCGCTGCTGGACCGAGAAGCCACCGTCAAGTACTTTCGCCGGGAACAGGACCACGTCCGCCTGGAACCGGCCAACGCCGCCATGGCACCGGTGATTGCCAAGGAGGTCCGCATCCTGGGCAAGGTGATGTCCGTGCTTAGGAAGCTGACCTGAGCCCGGCTTGCTGGGGCTTCTCCTCCCGCATCAAGACAACAGGTGTGTAGCCAGCCTCTTGGATAGGGCGACGATCGTCAAGATCGGTGGCATACCCAGGGGGCTGGGGAAGATGCTGGCATCGCTTACGTACAGGCCCTTGATCTCTGTCTCCTGGTGCTCATCCACGATCTCACCCATGGCAGCAGTACAGCACGGGTGGCCTGCCTCGATGACCCCGCGAAAGATGGTCTCTGGATCGGCACCAGCCGCGATCAGGATCTGTCGGTTGATCTCATATGCCCGGTCGAGCTTCTCCTGATCGTGCGCAGTCATCCCCTTCTCGATCGTGCCATCATTGTGCACCGTACCCGTCCGTTGGTCGCGGATCTTGGTCATCATGCCAATCATGTGGCTGGTATCGACTCGCCGCGACTGGATCAGCCTCCTGAGCTCTCCGAAAAAGCTCAAGCGGGCAGGTGCACCCCCCTCGACGTCCCGCAGAACAATGTAAGGAACGTACATATAGGGCGCCGGAAAGAGCTCTTCGTCCTCGATGAAGGCATCGAGGTAGGTCGCCAGGATCGGCTCGCCCCGCATGCCGACATCCGCTGTAGTTCCATAGGTCGTCTGGAAGGCATCGAGCGCCAGCCCGCGGCCCGCGTCATCCAGGCCAGTGTTCTGCAGGATCCTGGGCGTGCTCAGGGCACCGGCACACAGGATCACAGTCTGACCGTAGAGCTCTAGCCGGCCTGCACCGCGCTCGGCAAGGACACCGGCTGCCCGCCCGTCGCGCCGCAACACGGCGCGGACCTGGGTGTTGAGTAGCAGGTCAGCACCGTCGTTGACCGCCTGGTCGATGAAATCGACCGCAGTCCACTTGGCTCCGGCCGGGCATCCAAACATGCACAGCCCACACCCCGTGCATTTGTCCAGGTCAACGCACTTGGACGTCGGCTTCATCTCCCAGCCGAGACTCCTGGCTCCTTCGTTGATCCGCCTGGTCCCTGGGCCAACGAGACGGTCTGGCATCGGCCGGACCCCGAGATCCGCTCGCGCAGAGGCCAGTTCGGCGTCCAGGTCGACCCCCCACTCCCGGAGGATCCTGGCCGGGGGTGTAACGGCATTCCCCATAGCGAGATAGGACGCCCCTCCGAGGACCCGCGGTCGCCCGATCCAGATGCCCTCCGTCGAGACGATGTGGCTGCCATTCTCGTCTTTGTAGGCATTGCGCGTCGCCAGCATACCGGTGCGTTCGAGGCGAGGGCCATACTCGACGATCAGCACACGCCTCCCCCGGCTTGCCAGCTCCTTGGCCAGTGTGGCACCGCCGGGCCCTGAGCCGACAACGATATAGTCGTACCGCTGCTCTAGGTCCATACCGACATTGTCCCCTTCTGGCTGTCATCTCAGCACGGAAGCTCGACGCTGACCACAGTACCGTATTCCAATGCGGTCTCTATGTCCAGCCGCGCGCCGATCATGGACGCGCGTTCGCGCATCCCTGCCATCCCAAAGTGCCCCTGCGCCACGAAACGCGCAGAGTCGGCCCCACCCTGGATCCCGCACCCATCGTCGGTCACCGTCAGGCGGAGATGATCCGGATACTGTGTCAAGCGGACGGCGATCTCAGAGGCGCCAGCATGTTGGATCGCGTTGTGCAGTGCCTCCTGCACGATGCGAAACAGCGCCAGCGCTGCCTCAGGTGAGAGGCGCAGGTCGTTGGCAGCGATCTCGACCGAGATCGGCGCACTGGACCGGCCATCCAGCGTCTCCCCCAGGGCCTTCAGGGCCGAGCCGAGATCGCTCTGTAGGAGTGGCGGCCGCAGATCGTTGCAGATGGCACGTAGCGACTGGACGACCTCGCCGGCGCGGTCGATCGCTCCGGACAGGGGCCACGGGTCGTCGCCGCGCTGCGCCTCAGACGCTCGGAGGTCTCGCGTCACCGCACATAGATCCTGCAGGACCCCATCGTGCAGTTCTCGCGCCAGCCTCCCGCGTTCCTCCTCGCGCGCGATGACCACCTGCTGGTAGAGAGCACGCATCTCGGAAGCCGTCTGCCGCTCCTGTTCGGCATAGCGCGCTGACTCGAGTACGATCGCCGCCTGGCGGCCGAGGGTGGTTAGGCAGCGCAGATCCGGCGCCGCATACAGCTTGCCACCGGAACGTTCGCCCAGCAGCCACATACCGTGCAGGTCCGCACCCCGCATCAGCGGCACCCAGACCCGCGCCCACACCAGATCCGTCCGGCCCTGCGCGACCAGCTGAGCGAGACGCCCGTGGTCGGCTCGCTGTGCCTCGCCCGCAGAGGCGACCCAACGCACCGCACTGTGGCTGACAGGCAGGGTCGCGCCTGCGGCGGCCACATCGACCAGCTGGTGCTGCTCGACCAACAGGAGTGCCGCCCGCCTTGCCTGCAGTTCGCCGGGCAGCTCCCCGGTCAGTAGTCGCGCCAACGTGTCTCGGTCAAGTGCTCCCGTCATGCGCCGTCCATACTCGACCAAGAGGACGCTGTGGTCGACCGGCACGCCGTAGCGCCAGTACACCCACCAGCGGCGTGCCTGGTACAGGATGAGAAGCACGAGCACGGCCGCTGCCACGCCTCCCAAGATTCCGATCGCCAGGAACCGAACGTTCGTATCCATCTTACCCGCTTTGGGATACATACAGCCAACCTACCACGTGGCAAGGGCTGGCGTCACCTCAAAGTAACCGTCGTTCCTCAGCGACCTGCAGCGCCTCGTGACGACCGTGGACGCCCAGCTTGCGGTACGCAGAGGAGAGGTGGTTGCGCACGGTGCCGGGCGAGATGTGCAGTGCCTCGCCAATCTGTGGGTTAGCCAGGCCGCGCCTGGCAAGTCGCAGGACATCGATTTCGCGTTCCGACAACGGCTGTTCGCCCTCGGCCTGGCGCGTTGCCTGGGCCAAGGCTTGAAGAGCTTGTGGGCTCAGGTAGAGGCGCCCATCAGCTAGATCGCGGACGATGGCGTCGATACGCGAGACATAGTCGTCGTCCTTCAGGATATAGCCACAGGCCCCCGCCTGCAGCATGTCGCGCACGAGAGAGGGTTCCAGGTAGGCACTGAGGAGACAAATCTTGAGTTCTGGCACATCAGCGTGGAGCTGCCGTACCACAGACAGCGCATCGAACTCGGGCTCGATGAGGACGTCAAGCAAGAGGACGTGCGGCCTTGCTCGGCGCACGAGCGCGGCAACATCGACGCCACGTCGCGATTCGGCCACAAGACGAATGTCCGGCGTACCTTCCAGCAAGGCGCGCATCGCGATTGCCACGTGAGGATGATCGTCTACCACGGCGACGCGGATCACGCTTCCTCCCCTCCCCCTGGCAGGACTGGACCGTACACCCATTGTACTAGACGGACCTTTGAAAGTCAACGACAAGAACGGAGCGAAACAGAGCACCGCTGCGGGCACGTCACAGGTGGTCGTCAGACAAAAGGTGGAGCTGTAGTTCACAACTTGACGATGACGCTGTCACCCTCAGAGGTGACGGTTGTCAGGCAGTACAGGTGACAACCGCCTATGGCCTTTCCGGCCTCGATACGTTACCATGAGAGTCGACCCGGTATGGCGGTCGACCCAGCCCGCTGCCCGCAGCGCTACACGGGAGAAGAGCGGATACCACGCCCCTTGCCCAAATGAGTGCGATCGCCTGCGCAGAGCTCGACCGGGGCCTTCGAGCCCGAACCGTGCCTGCGCACACGATAGTATGAGGGAGCTGACCACGATGCTACAAGCAGAAGACCTGACGCTCACTTACAGAGATGGTGCATCAACGCTGGATGCCGTTCACGATGTCTCGCTTACCATTGGGGACTATCAGTTCGTGGGTATCCTGGGGCCCTCAGGATCGGGCAAGAGCTCGCTGCTCTACCTGCTCAGTGGCCTGCGCAAACCAACCAGCGGCGAAGTCTATCTGGACGACCGCCCCTACAGCAGGATGTCAGACCGCGAGCGCGTGGCCCTGCGCCGCACCGAGTTCGGCTTTGTCTTCCAGCAGCACTTTCTGATCAACTATCTCACCGCGCTGGAGAACGTCATGGTCGCCGCTCCGGTCCAGGACCGTGCACACGCGGCACAAGCCAGGGCACTGCTGGCCGACCTGGGGCTCAAGGACAAGCTGCACCGCTTTCCTTACGAGCTCTCCGGAGGCGAGCGGCAGCGCGTGGCCATTGCACGGGCCATGATCCACCGCCCGCGCGTGATCTTTGCCGACGAGCCCACCGGCTTGCTCGACCGGCGGACCGGACTGCAGGTCATGTCCTTGTTGCGCAGCTACCGCGAACAGGGCAGCCTGATCGCGGTCACGCACAACCCTGAGATCCTGACCGAGGCCAACAGCGTGATCCGACTGCGCGATGGGCGCCTGGTTATGGCTGGCGAACGCTCTGCCCGCATCATCCGGGAGCCTGCGCTGAAGCCTGGGCCGGCTGTCGCGCACGGGGAGTAGCCCTATGAATCCGCTAGCACCGACCACCTATTACCGCCGTCACAAGGCAGGGGCGCTCGTCCTGCTCGCGATCGTTGGCCTGGCGACAGTGGCCGTGTTTGTCCTGGTGAGCGTGCTGGATGCGGTCCCCTTGCGCGCCAACGTCAGCTACCTGAACAAGCTGAGTCGGGTGATCCCTGTCGGAGATGCGCTCGACCCAGGCATCGTCTCACAGATCCAGACCTACCCCGGCGTAGAACGGACGATTCCCGATGACGGGCTGTGGATATCCTTGCCTACCCTGCTCGGAACAGACTCTCAACGCTTGTTGGGCGTGTCGGGTCAGGATGCCGATTACCTGATGCAGCACTGCGGCGTGCGCCTCAAGGAAGGGCGCATGTTCGAGCCGCGCAGAAACGAGTTCGTGCTCTCGGAAGAGGTGGCCCGTGCGCTGAACCTGAAAATAGGTGACGTGATCGCGCGCGAGGTAGACAGGATGTACTACGGGGCCGTACCCGACCCGCTGGTGTTGGTGGGCATCCTGGAGGGCGATCCGGAGGTCAGCACGGGTCCAAGCGTGCGGTTGGCTTTCGTCTCTGGGGAATACATGACTAGTCACGAGCTCTATGCGCCGCGTCCCACCAGCCTGATCGTGCTCGCCGAGCCGGAGCGGAGGGCTGCCGTAGACGAGTTCCTGGAAACCACGATCGACACCCAGTACACGGACGTCGAAACCTTTGCCGAGATCGCCAGGTTTGCCCGCATGGGGCGAGCCATGGTCTATGCAGTCTTTGGCACCGTCAACTGCGTCGTGGCCGTGGTCGTGGCCCTGGTCGTCGGCGCAATCAACCAAATCGCCATCGCCAAGAGGTTGGGCGAACTGGGTTTGCTGCACGCGCTGGGACACCACAAGGTGCGTCTCGTCCGGCGTATGACTCTAGAGACGGCCGTCGTCGCCTCCATTGGCACGCTGGTCGGCTTGGGCACGGCTCTCCTGGTTGTGTCAGCGATCAAGGCCAGTCTGTTCTACAACCTGGGCATGGAGATGAACGTGTTCAACCTCGCGCCATTCCTATTTGTACTGCCCATGCCAGCGGTCGTCGTCGCCTTGTCCTATCGCAGCATCGGACGCACCTTTGCCCGATTGGACGCCGTATCGATCGTCGAGCGCGGTCAGTTGAGCGCCGAAGGATCACGCGATCACCAGGCGACGGTGCGCTCGTCGGTCAGGCCGCTCTCCTCCCTCACCTTCTATCTGCGTCATCGGCGGCGTGGGATCCTTCTGGTCCTGAGCACGGCACTGATGGTGGTCGGTACCACCTTGCCGGTATACTTGCTGTCGGCTATGACGAGCGCGATGAAGCCGTACTTTGAGCATTTGCAGTACCTGAGCGAGGTTTCACCGATCCAGTCAGAGCTCGATCCCGGCGTCACGAGCCAGATCAGAAACCAACCGGCGGTGGCCTACACCATCCCGGCGATCCGATTGGGCATGTGGATGATCGTCCCGCCAGGCGGTGGGACGGATGTCAGGGTCTATGGTGTGACCGAGGGCGATCTACCGATTCTCTTGCAGTCGTTGGGTATGCGGGTGCAGGAAGGCCGACCGCCCCGTCCGCACAGCAACGAGATCGTGCTGTCATCGGCCATCGCCGCCAACCGCGGCCTGCATGTAGGAGACGTGGTCGGCGGAGAGACCGGCAGTGATGACAACCTCATCGTCGACGACCTGCCTGTGGAAATGGTCGTCACAGGGATCCTCTCCCCCGACCGCCCGTGGGTCGGGTTCGCCTCCTACGAGTACCTGCGCAGCCACGAGGCCGCCTCAGCGCGGACGCCACTGCTGCTACTCGTCCCGCGCGAGGGACACAAGCAAGAGCTGGACCACTGGTTGGAGGGAAGCCTTGCCTCCAACCACATAGGCATTGCCACCTATGCCACCAAAGAGCGGGAATACCGGGAGATGACTACCTCGGTCTCGCTCACCTTTGGCTTGCTCGAATGCATGATTGCCGCAGTGGCTGCGGTCGCCCTCGCCACGTTGAACTATATCTTTGTCCTGCAGCGCAAGGAGGAGTTCGGCGTGCTGCACGCCATAGGCCGCAGTCGTCGATGGTTGGTATCGCGCCTGATCGGGGAAATGGGCAGTGTGGCGGGTATGGGCTGGATGGCGGGCGTGGTCGTATGTGGCGCCGGCCTGATCGGCGTGCAGATGCTCTTCTATGCGCCACGCGGGCTGAACCTGAGCATCCTCAACCTCATCCCGTGGCTGTTTACCACGCCCTTGCCCGTCAGCATGGTTCTGTCCAGCGCGGTCACGGTTACCCGCATACTCTCCAGGCTCGATCCCGTGTCCGTTGTCGAGAGAAGGGCGTGACGGCATGAACCCTCTATCGCCGTTTACCTACTGTCGCCGCCATAAGTGGAGCACGCTGGCACTGCTGGCACTGATCGTCCTGATGACGCTGGGCCTCAGCGTGATGGTGCGCCTGCCCGATTCCTTTGTCGAACACATGTACTTCTCCGAGAGCTACATGACGCGAGTCAGCCTGGTGACTGCCCTCGGCCCTGCTCTCGATCCTGGCCTCGTCTCGCAGATCCGGTCACACGCAGATGTGCTTCAGGTAGTGCAGGAATGGGGCCTGTTTTTGACCTGGCCTCCCATCAGCGGCAGCAGCCACCTGTTTGCTGTGCCAGAGTCGGGCATGTCTACTCTGCTGGATACCTGTGGCCTGCGCCTAAAGGAAGGCCGCTTGCCACGTCCGCGCACGAACGAGCTGGTCCTTTCTGAGACGATGGCCAAAGGCGCCAAGGTGTGGATCGGAGACGAGATCAGTCGCTTGTCCAATGAGGACTGGTTCGCAGCCATCCCGTCGCCCCTCGTCATCGTAGGCATCTTGGTGGGCAACGGTCCTGACCCGCAGAAGAGCCCTCCCTTGGGGATCGCTTCCTACGAGTATGTCAGCAACCACGAGTTGTTCATCTCATCCTGGACCCCTGGGCTGGTCATTGTGGCTCGTGAGGGCCGCGCAGATGCAGTGAGTGCCTTTCTGGAAAGCGCCATCTCGCCCTACGCCAAGGTATGGACCAGTCGACAACTGGACGCCCGGGTCAAGCGCGTCTCGCGCAACTTCCACCTGATGTTCGGTGCGGTCGATGGGCTGGTCGCAGTGGCCATTGCGCTGGTGGTGGGCATCGTCCACCAGATGGCACTATCCGGACGCCTAGCCGAGCTTGGGCTACTGCACGCCGCCGGACATGCCAAAGACCGTCTCGTCCGCCGGCTGGCACTGGAGACCACGGTTCTCGCAGTCTTGGGCTGGTTGCTCGGCCTGGCATCGGCGTGGGTGCTCTTTGCTCTGATCAAAGCCATGCTCTATGAGCCCAACGGGGTGAATCTGAACTTGGCGAGCCTGACGCCGGTCTGGTTCTCGATCCCTGTTCCGGCGGCTGCGGTCGCCTCTGTGGTCTGGAATGCCAAGCGCACGCTGGATCGGCTCGATGCTGTGGCCATCATCGAGCGGGACCAGCTCAGCGTGGAGAGTGGACAGCAGGGCACGGCCAAGGACACACGAGCGCTGCGCTCGGTTGACAAACCACTTTCGTCCTGGACGTTCTACCTGCGCCACCGCCGCCGGGGCCTTGCCCTGACGCTGGCGATAGGGGTGATGATCATGGGAGTAGCGTTCCCAGCGTTCATCTTTGGGCCGATGATGGACGCGTGGGTGACGCTTTTCGCGCACTTGCGGCAGGTCAGCGTCATCTCACCGCTGACCGAGTTGACCGTAGACCCTGGGGTGATCTCACAGATCAAGGGGAACGCGGACGTGGACAGCGTGATGAGCGCGATGCGGCTAAGCGTGAGGGTCGATGTGCCGCCGATGGCACACCCTTCTGTCCCCCTCTACGGCGTTTCCGAGGACGACTTGAGGACGCTCACCCACGCCTATGGAGTCCATCTCGTAGAAGGTCGTCTGCCCCGACCGCGTACAAATGAGATCGTGCTCTCTGAGGCGCTGGCTCAGAATCGTGACTGGCAGGTGGGCGACAAGATCGGACGGGGACATGATCCTAGAGAGAGTGACGATCTCCCTACAGAGATGGTCCTGGTCGGCATTCTCTCACCTCGGCCCGATCAGGAGGACCTGTGGACTGGCTTCGTGTCCCTGGAGTACGTGAGTGGCCACCAGGCCTACGCCTCCCACGTCATGCACCTGCTCGTTTTGCCGAGAGAGGGGCTCAAGAGCGACGTGGATACATGGTTGGAGAACAGCATAGCTTCTGAGCGCACGGCCGTTCAGACTCTTGATGGCATGCGGACAGAGTTTCGCCTCGCAATATGGATCGTGCTCGTGGTGCTGGGCATTGTCGAGAGCGTCATCGCCGTTGTCGCGGCGGTTGCGCTCGCGATTCTGAGCTATACGTTTTTCAATCAACGTCGCGATGAGTTCGGCATCTTGCACGCAGTGGGGCGCAGCCAACGGTGGCTCATACTGCGCACGGTTCGAGAGAGCTCCAGCGTCGTCGGCGTGGCCTGGCTGCTGGGCGCGGTGTTGTGTGGAATCGGGCTGGTCTGTATGCAGGCAGCGGTTTTTGCTCCCAAAGGCATGGCATTCAATATTCTCAACCCGGCTCCCTGGGCATTCACGCTGCCCATCCCGTTGGCTGTCGTCGCGGTGAGCACCGGCCTGGTCGTCCGCATGCTACACCGGCTCGATCCCGTCTCGATCATCGAGAGAAGGCAAAGCGCATGAAACCACTGTCTCCACTCACTTATCATACCCGGCACAAGGGGAGCACGCTGCTGTTGGTGGACCTAATCGTGGTCCTGTTGCTCTTGGGCTGCCAGCCAGACCCCGCCCCCACACCAACGCCCGGAGCCACCGAGATCGCTGCTTCCACCTCCGGCGCACAGCCCCAGGGCACGATCCGGGCACTCGGGACCATCCGTCCAGCGCAGACGCTGTCCCTAAGTTTCGGCGTCAGCGCGCCAGTTCACACCATCTCAGCACGAGTGGGCACGGTTATCCGTGCCGGAGACGTGCTCGCCGAGCTCGACACTACTCCGCTGGCCCTGGAACTTGAGGGCGCAGAGCAGTCGGTTGTCTACTGGCAGGCCAAGTTGGACAGCCTGCGCGCTGGTGCCAGCCCTGCGGAGGTCGAACGGGCGGAAGCGGCGCACGCACAGCAGGTCGTCGAGGCTGAGCTGGCGCTGGAGATAGCTCAGCAAAAGGTGGCACAGGCAGAACGACAGACGTCTGATGCCGACGTGATCGCGGCTCACGCGGCACTGCAGCAGCTCGAGTCGCAATTGGCGCAGTCTCGGGCATCGTCTCCAGATGCCCAGGTCGCTATCTCCCAGGTCGAACTGGAGAGCGCGCGCGACGTGCTCGCTGCGGCACAGGATGAATATGGGAAGGCACTTGATCGTCCGTGGGAGCCGCAGGAGATCCGAGACGCTCTGGCGAAAGAGGTCCAGCGCGCTGAATGGAACGTAGAGATTGCAGAGTCGCGGCTGGCGGATGCAGAGCGTGCCCAGCAGGCACATGTGCTCGGCACCGAGGCGCTCGCTGCGCAGCGCCCGGCCCTGCAGGCTCGGCTGGGTCAGGCGCTTGCAGCACGGGCCAGCTACTCGGACACGCTGGACATCCTCTCGACCGAGGTCACCCTCGCCGAGGCACGTCTCTCGGCACTCTGGTCGTGGCAGAACCCGCTGCTCGATGCTCCGTCGCGGACAGAGATCGCTCAGGTCGAAGCTCAGTTGCGGCAGGCCCAACTGTCCGTCGAGCAGTTGCGGTGGCAGGTCGAACGCTCGGTCCTGCACGCACCGTTTGACGGGGTCGTCGCTGCCGTACACGTGC
>Ga0307444_1001064_pt1 | contig 12174 bp, 9 predicted proteins | sample SalMarSW160340MG_FD_202145 | JGI IMG/M metagenome (GOLD analysis project Ga0307444, IMG submission 202145) | Salt marsh sediment microbial communities from the Plum Island Ecosystem LTER, Massachusetts, United States - SW1603-40 | ecosystem: Environmental > Aquatic > Marine > Intertidal zone >... | reverse complement strand
ACAGATACTGCTGTCTGGTCCGATAAATCGGACGACTACAATAAAAAGGCACGCTGACGCTGGGAATAAGGTATATACCAGGAACTGAGAAACGGAAAAAGGAAGTATCGGAGAAATGGAGAAACCTTTAGAGTAAGCACTAAGGACTAGGCAGTACGCAGGAGAAGAAACCGAGAAAGGAACCAAAGGGACCTGACATGCTGATCTGCTTCCAACTGATATTTTGATTTCCTGGTGTGCTTTCCTTGTCAGACGATATTAACGATCTAAACGCTTTAAACGATCAAAACGATATTACGTCTTTTCCAATGATTTAATTACTAAATCACGTAATGACGTTGTCTTCTCTACGATTTTAGCAATCTAACGAGGTAGTATACTAGACTGGCAAGGATGAAGATGAGGATGATATACAGATAAAAGGCCTTGCTCCTTTTGCTCCTTTTCTTCTTTTTCTTTCCTGGCTTTCTGACGATCGTTGTCACTTGCTTTATATGATTTACTTCCTTTGGAAGGTCTTTCAGGTATTTATCTCTTTTTACGATCTTCTTCCAGCCGATAAACCTCTCAAGATCCTGACACATCTGATCGATATTTTGATATCGTCTATTCAGGCTTTTTTTCATCGCCTTTTTGATAATTCTCGAAAGACGCAGGCTATGGTGAGGATCCTTTAGAAACGGCACAGGATATTTTGACCTTATTACCTTTGCCGCAACAGCTTGTGAATTCCCTCCGGAAAAAGGCTTTTTGCCGGTAACCATCTCGTAAAGCACGATGCCCAGCGAATAGATATCCGACTGGAGTGTTAGATCTTTTCCCTCAGCTTGTTCAGGCGACATGTAATATGGTGTACCGACTACCGTACCGGTTGAAGTCAGATGGGGTGAATCTTCACTGCGTGCTACTCCGAAGTCTGATATCTTCACCTCTCCTTTTTGAGATATTAAAATATTTGTCGGTTTGATATCCCGGTGCAAAATGCCATTACTATGAGCGTATCGAATCGCCAGGCAGATCTCACGTGCGATCAACGCTGCCGTCTGCGGATGAAGCGGTGCCGTGTGTTCGATGATCTCGGCCAGGTTCAAACCTTCGACGTATTCAAGGACCAGATAGCATGATGTCCCGATGCTGAAGTAATCATGTGTGGTGACGATATTGGGATGCTCTAAAGAAGCCGACATCAGTGCTTCTTGTTTGAATCTACGTCGCGATTCGCTGCGCCCCATCTCCTTTATTACCACGACACGCTCCAGAGGTATGTGGATAGCCGTAAAGATGTTTGCCATACCGCCTTTACCTATAATATCGAGTATTTTATAATTACCGATGTATTTAATCTCTTTTTTCATCGAACTTCCACACCCGGTTCCTTCCTGCATCTTTTGCCTGATACAAAGCCAGGTCTGCACTCTTGATGATTTGCTTTAGACTTAAACCATCATCAGGAAAGGTTGACACGCCGATACTGACCGTCAGTTTAAATCCCAGGAAATGTTTTGATTGCCGGGCGATGATAGCATTAATATCATGGGCAACCTGAATGGCATCACGGGAAATCGTTTTGGGTAATATGACAACGATCTCCTCACCTCCATAACGAGCGACATAGTCGCTCTTACGGCATGAGGCGCGGATCAACTGAGCAACGATACGCAATGCCTCATCACCTTTGTCATGACCATATGTATCATTCACGTCCTTGAAGTGATCTATATCAATAAAAAGGATCGACAATTTTCTATTCTCTCTTTTTGCCTGGTTGAACTCAGTCTCAGATAATTTATCAAAATGCTGGCGGTTATACAGCCCGGTAAGTTTATCTTCGTTTGCCATTGTCGATAGTTTTTTACGGCTCTTCTTTACAACATCCTCGATCGTTCTAAACTCCTCTTTGAGATCCGCGTCTTTCAACTTATCCCTCAATGTAGAAAACTGCTTTTCAATTATTACTGTCTCCTGTCCTTTCCTGCCGATCTCAGTCAGTTCAGGACAGGAAAAGTTTCCAGTACCGTCATCAACGACGATCTTAAAATCCCCGATCGTTATTTCATCGCCGGTCTGTAAATTTTCCATGAGTACTCTTCTCCCGTTGACAAAAGTACCGTTCGTACTATCGAGATCCTCAATCGTAAAATTGTCGCCGTCATGCACGACTTTTGCATGGCGCCGGGAAACATCCTTACTGCTGATAACAAGATCGACATCATCAGACCTGCCGATGATATAACTTCCCTTCTCGACCGGCAATTTTTTAACGACTGAACCGCTGTCCGTCAGGATCAAACAGTAATTCTTTTTCATACTGTCAGAACCTCACCATGAGCTGAACATAGGTGTGATTATGCAACCATTTAGGGGTTGGGAAATCACCTTCCATGGCTTCTACAAAATAGAACCAGATATTCTTATAGCGGTATTCAAAACCAAGTATCAAACGTCTTTCGGCAAATTCCCGGTCCTGGTTATTGTGATAGAATTGACGCTGCATACCAGCATGCCAGATAAAATTTCCGCCCGGATGGAATTCAAGGTCGATCAAGTAAGCATAGACATTTCGATCGTAATCCAAGATGCTGTCTTCTGAACTTATAAACGTATACAGCGAATCATACTGCGTTTTGTAATTGTAGGACAGATAGAGAGTGGGTTTCCATTTTTTTGAAATGCTATACGACAACATGGGTTCAGCAGTAATTTCAAATTGATCGCCATTAAACACACCCGTTGTATCCTCCTGCAGGAACGTAGCTTGCTTTAGATCAAAGATCGTGCCAAATCGCACCCTTCCAATATCCTGCCAAAGACGCGTATGAAAATACCGGTGCTGACCTCGCTCAAGATAATTCAGTAGTTGTCCAGGTTCTATCTCGCTCGATTGTAAACGGTAATTATTCGATAGCTCGAATTTTACCGCCACATGGCCGGTTTGCCAATACTTGCTAAAATTAGTACGGAGCATTATGGGATGGTGCTTGTAAACGACTTTTTCAGCTCCGTGAACATCTTTCAAAGAGAAATTACGGTCGAAATCATCAGCGATAACAAACAGTTCGAGATAATCGAGATAATCTTTGCCGATGAAGTAACCTAACCCGATCTCATTGTCACCCTTATAATAATGTGTAGTAACCGTAAAAAGAAGCCTCAATTTCTCGTATAGTTGAAAAAAAGGCTCAAATCTGTGATTATTAATATGGTTACCATAATCACCGACGAATTCATTGCGATATCTGACGCCCATCCAATCAGATAACGACGCTTCTAATTTTGTATTCAGATCAATATACCAATTCAGCAGGTCAAGACATCCCTGCGATGTACGGAATGCATTCTGTGCAGAATCAAAATGCACTTCCCAGTCAGGAAAATAATGCGCAAGCTGGTAATCAAGCAAGTCCTGGCAATTTGAATCTTCCGGGACTATGAACATCAGCGGTAAAAGAAAAATCATGCGCTTTGTCCCCGTGTCACGTAGATATCACCAAAAACCTCTTTTTGTTCGACCCGGGCATATCCGAGCTTGACGATCTCAAGCATCCCGAAGAAATAAGCGACCGCAACGGTAATATCATTTTTTTCCCGTAAAAAATCGAGGAAATTTATTTTTCCGACCTTACCAAGAAGCATCCTTATCTCCTCAATGATAATTTCGATAGGTATTTCCTGACGCTCGACGATTATTTTTTTCTCTTCCTGCGGTTTGAGGCGGCGGAAGGCCAGAATAAGATTTTCTACGTCAGCTTCCTCAAGCGGTGGTTCTTCCCGGCTTATCCGTGGATATTGTTTGCTTGTTTCTGCCTCCATTAAACCGAATGCCCTGGCTATCTCTCTATATTTCTTATATTCCTCAACGATTTGCATGAGTGTGATGGGTTTTGTTTCTTCTTCATCGGCCGGGGTACGGGGCAATAATGATCGGACTTTCAATCTAATCAAAATTGATGCCATTAAAAGAAAATCTGCGGCATCTTCAAGGTCATCGCGTTCGATCTTTCTTATATAATCAAGGTATTCTTCGGCTATTTGAGCTATCGGTATATCAAAAATATCGACTTCTTTCTTGCGTACCAAATAGACAAGCAGATCAATAGGCCCGTAGTAAATACCAATATCGATCTTCATAACTCCTCCGGAGTTATGTGATTACAGTGATAAAAAAACAGATTACAGCGATTTAGAAGAATTTGACTGCCGTCCATCTTCATAATTCCTGTTCTTGGTTACTCCGATGCTCCGATCCTTGCTTCAACCGTATAGACCGTGATCTCTTCTTCTTTACCTTTGACTTTCACCTTACCCAGCTCCTTGAATTCCATGTACTCGGTAGGATCGGTTATGGCCAGGGCATAGGTATCAGGACCCATTACAATACTGCAGTCATATTGCTTGGTAACGCCCTCGAGCCTTGAAGCCAGATTGACCGGGTCGCCAATGACCGTATATTCCATGCGTATCGGGGAACCAAAATTGCCACATATCACATCACCGGTATTTATCCCGATACCTATCCTGAAGCCGATTTTTTTAGCTTTTTGAACCATTTCAACCGCGGCGAGGCATGCATTATAAGCATGATTGCGCAGTTTTACAGGTGATCCAAAAACAGCCATGACACAATCACCGATGAACTTATCGACACTCCCCTGGTATGCAAAGATCGATTGAACCATTTCGTCCAGAAAAGCATTCAATTTCTTACCAACATCCTCGGGATTGGTCTTTTCAGCATAAGGCGTAAAATTCCTGATATCGGCAAAAAGGATCGTGCAATTTGCTTTTTCTCCACCGAGTTTCGGCGGCTTTTCCATTAGCTTTTCAACAAGATCATGCGAGTAATAACGGGAGAAGATGGTCTTTATTCGTCTTTTTTCACGTTCTTCAAACTGGTACCTGTACATGAGCGTGAAAACGATAGTCAATACAAACGCATATGAAGGTCGAACGATACCGAATTCATAAAAATATCCAAAGAGCACGAATGAACCGAGGATGAGTAGAGCGTAAAGAACAATACTCAATAATATATAGATACGAGCTAATCTACTGAGGAAAAGCAAGCTCGTTAACAAGCATAAAATAACACTCACAATAAGTACATAAATATACGAAATTTCATTAACTTTCAGGTTATTGATAAAGTTATTTACTATGTTTGCCTGAATCAATATCCCAGGGAAATGCCTTTCAAATGGAATAGCATGATAATCGAAAAGACCTGCCGCAGTACCGCCGATAAGGATAATCTTATCTTTGAAATATTCTTTGGGGACTCTTTTTTGATAGGCGTCTGAGAATGATATCCGTCTGAATGATTTATCACTTAGGAATCGTACGAGAAAGCGATCTTCTTTGTTTGTTGAACCCGTCATATCTGCGATCTGTCCAGCGAAAGTCTTTTCACCGAACAAAGTGTAGAAACCTCTTCTGACTATACCATCCTTATCAGCAAATATATAACCATAGCCAATACGATTATGCTCGGTAAATATCGGCTTGGTCTCCAGGTCTGAGACCAGAACTACCCGGCCGTTGTTTTTCAATGCGTTATCCATAAGGCTATCAAAACTTGGTTTGTCAAAATACTGACGAACCTGGAGAGGTAATGTGTCTGGTTCAGCAAAGAAGATGTCGAGACCGACTACCCTGGCATTATCAAGGTAATTAATAACCTCAGCAAAATACACTCTCGGCCAGTTTTGATATCTGCCTAACCTCTCAAGACTCTTTTCATCTATATCGACGATTATGATATCTTCAATCCTCTGCTCCAGGACATGCCATTGATATTTCATATCGTATATTTTTCTTTCAAAAGGCTGCCATAATGGGCTGAATAAGCAGAGCAGATTAACTATAATAATCGCAGCAACGGAAATCAGTATGGAGGGTACTAGTTTACCTTTCAATTTTATGTATGGACGGTGCTATCGATCTTGATCTCTTTTATAAAAACCGCGACTAGATTAGCATCAAATTGCGTTCCGCTATTCGATCTCAGTTCTCTCATAGCGACTCTAGTGCTCTTACGCCGGCGATAAGGTCGATCTGTCGTCATCGCATCATATGAATCGGCAACACATATGATACGTGCATAAAGGGGTATCTTCTCTCCCTTGAGCCCTTTTGGATATCCATTGCCATCATATCGTTCATGATGGTGTAGAATATTCGGTATTAGGGCTTTCAATTCGGCGATCGGTTCGATTATCGAACTACCTAATTCAGGATGACGTTTCATGTAATTGTATTCTTCAAAGGTCAATTTCCCCGGTTTTCCTAAAATGCGGTCTGGAATACCGATCTTCCCGACATCATGCAGGATCGCAGAAACTTCAAGTCTTTTTAACTCTTCTTTTCCGAGCTTCAATGCCTCGCCGATTATCAGTGAATACTCAACAACACGGGAAGAATGCCCTCGTGTATAGGGGTCTTTGGCATCGACCGCTTCAACAATAGCTCTTATCGAGGAAAGGAAAAGCTCATCGAGTTCTTTGTAAAGAGCAGCATTTTCAATGGCTATCGCTATCTGGTGACCCAGAGATTCAAAAAGCTCGAGGTCCGTCTTATTGAATTTTCTGTTCCCCCGTTTATTTAGGACCTCGGCAACACCGATTATCTTACCTTTTGACACCAATGGAACAGCCATGATAGAACGTGTTACAAACTTAGTTTTTTTATCGACACCCTTGAACCATCTTTTATCTTTGCGCACATCAGCGACAAGAAGCGGTTTGCCCTTCTGGGCAGTCCAGCCGACAATACCCTTACCCATCGGTACACGGATCTCTTTCGCCTCTTCCCCTTTTTCCCCGCGTGCGGTGACGAAATATAATTCGTTGGTTTCCTCATCTATCCTGAAGACAGATGATGCTTCAGCATCCATGACTTCTTCAGCTTTGCGCAAAACAATATTGAGAAGGTCATCGATATCAAGGATCGATGAGAATAACATCGATGTATGAATCAATGTCTCAAGTCGCTGGACCTTCCTGCGCAAATTAGATGCGCTTGATTTCATATCTGCTTTCTCCTGCTTTGTATTTTTCTGCGAATCTTATTTGCACCTGAGAATCGATCTCAGGATGTAGATCATCTATCGGCTCTTTTATCAGATCGTAACATGCCTTGTCCAGGCTAACCGGATCGAATGAAGCAAGAATACCGATATCCGGAGAGATCATCGGTTCGCTCGTATGGAAACAATCACAATTCGGAGCGATATTAATAAGAAAATTAATATAGAAGACACGTTTATTCAATATCGCTTTTGAGGCATATTTCGCAATGCCTTGTTGTGTATCTGCAGATGCAGCATTCCACTGAAATCTGATCGCTTTGTCAGCACATACTGACATGCAACCACAACAACCTATGCACTTAGCTTGATCAATGGTCATATCACCATTCTTCTCGGTGATAGCATCATAAAGACAATATTCAAGACACTTCCGGCAGTGCGTGCATTCTTTAGTATCGATATAAGGTTTGGATTTCGAATGCATCTGCAATTTACCACCCTTGGATGCACAGCCCATACCCAAATTCTTAAGGGCTCCGCCAAATCCGCAATTGAGATGTCCCTTGAAGTGCGAGATACAAACCATACTGCCGACGTGAGTGAAAAGACTTGCGATCTTGGCCCCATCAATATCGACATACTCATCGCCCAATAATCCATCAGCAACGATGAACGGGGCAAAATCAAAACCATGCTCTTTGGCTAAACCGATATGAAGATCAGCACGATGCCGCCTGCCTGAATATAATGTTGTCGTATCCGTCAAAAAACAAGAGCCCCCTGCCCTGTCTATCATATCAGTCACTACTTTGACATACCCGGGGCTGACAAAATTTACATTACCTCGTTCGCCAACATGCAATTTTACCGCGCATACTGTGGACTTGTCGATGATCTTTAAACCCCCGGAGACATCGATCAGCTTCTCGAGCATCTCAATAATATTTTTTCTGTAACTCTTTGTCAGATCCAAAAAATAAACATCTGCCATTTTATCTAGTCGATGCCGCCTTTACCTTATATTCACGACCTTACATGATTCATTAGTGACCGGCGAACTCAGCTGCAGGAAAATAACACCCGAAGGAAGATCATTATTATCGATTTGAATTTTCATTGGCTGTCTTACCATACCAGAGAAGATATGTTTTACCATTCGTCCGGATACGTCGTAGGCATTTATTTCAACCGGATAATCATGGGCCTGCACACGTAAAACCACAGTGCTGTGCCACATAGACGGTGCTTCAAGGATGCGGTTTGCGACCGGATCATTACCCTCGTGTTCTATTATCGCCAGATCGGAAAGAAGAGCCTTAGAAAAATAAAGATCATTGTAATCACCGTTACGACCATCAGCCCATTGTGCGTACAGGTATTCACTGTCCGCTTGTGTGATATGATATTCACCGATAAAATCATCCATACTGACGACCGAAGTATCTGAAACGCGTATCCCGGGATTAAAAGTCACACCAGCATCAGGCGAATACTGATAGCGGAACGAAAATATACTCGATGGATTAGACGGCCAATCTGGCGTGTGATAGTAAGTAACGTGCAAACCACCGAAAACATCGAAGAGAGCCCATACCTTACACTGGCTGCCCGAGACGATATCATTTACCACGAATTCTGAACTCCATGTCGATCCACCGTCAGTGGAACGAACCGCCGAGATATCCCACGTACCAGCCCCCTGATCGACCCAGGCGACGAAAACAACATTATTTCTTGCGGTGATCGTATTGATCGGAGCCCGGTCGCCGTAATGTGGATCATATTCAAAATCACCGAGCGGTGTTTCCGCTGACCAGTTTTCACCATAATCCGTAGACTGCTTGTAATAGACATCACCACCGCCCCAGTATACAAGGGCAAGGTGCAGGACATCATATTCATCGATACAAAGAGCGGTTATACCTGTTCTCGACCATATATTTGTAAGATTCCAGGTTGCGCCATAATCAGTGGATTTTGCGAACCGAATGCCGGTCGTTCCTGAAGTTTGCTGCCAGGTAATATAAATCTCATTATCCTTAACGACCATCCATGGTTTGTCTATACCGTAAGTATTACTGACCGTCGAGGTATCTTCCCAGGTCTGCCCACCGTCCCTCGACAGGTAATGCTTGAGCATGTTTACAGAGAATTGCATTATCATATGGACATGGCCGGAATCATCAAAAGCAATGACCGGATCAGTATGCCAGCCTATCCCTGTCGTGTTATCGGTGAATGGTATTTGAACAAATGTCTGCCCTGCATCGAATGAAAACGCATAGGGTGCAACCGGCACCTGACCACGCTCGGCAGTATTACATATCGATACTATGGTATCGCCATATACACCAAAACAAGATTCGCCCTGATTCAGCGTATCCCATGGTTCATCGACACTTACTCTCACATTTGGGATCCACGGTGCATCAGCATAAACAGCCACCGCCAATATGAAAATAATCACAAACGTTTTTTTCATAACGACTCCTTTATTTTGTTCCCTCCTGACATGCGTAATTTTAATCATCTGTTTGATAAAGTCAAGACGGACGGATAACAGACCTTTGGCTGGAGTCACGTTTCACGGAAGATACGGTTTCTAGTAAATTCCGGAGACATGTCGCTGCGCGCCAAGTCGTTGACAATTCTAGAATTATGGGTAGAATTTAACATGGCAAATGTAATCGTACCAATAGCACTGCTCATTGTCGCTATTGGTGTTCTTTTATTCATCGCCAAAGAACTCGATCCGACAAAAAAACGGAAGCTCTCTGGAATCCTTTTTTTTCTACTGAGCATACTTTTTATTATCTCACAGATCTCATATATTATAAATCCTGTTGAACGTTATAAAAATTTCGGCGGTGTTTTTGGATTTTATTCATCATCTGTGATATTCTGGCTCGTCGGTTTTTATTTTTTAATCATACCCTGTCTATTGGCCTATCTCGGCTTTGCATTTTTGTTTAAACCGGAAAAGAAGATATCTACGATATTGTTGTATTTCGTTCCGATAGGTATCATTACCGATACAATATTCGCATTATTTGTTAAGCTCCAGGTCAATAATATCGGTGCTGGCGGAACGTTCGGCAAGATCATCAGTAAGTTCCTCATCGCTTATTTTGGTCAACTCGGCACGTATCTCATACTCGCCTTTGGCATAATAATCGTAACATTCATGATCATCAAAAAAAGAATCCTGCCCAGACCCACAATCGAAAAAATAATCAAAGAAAAAACCAAGAAAATTAAAAAACCCAAACAGGATAAAAAAACCCCGGAAAAACCACTGACAGATATCAAACAAACAGCAGAAAAGCTCACACCTAAAATAGACTTTAAAGAGGCCTATCTGAAGATCCTCCAAGACCCATCCGAAGATTATGGAATGGATAAAAAAGCCTTGGAAAATGAAGCGGAAATCCTTGCCAGCCGTCTTGCTGAATTCGATGTTCAAGGCAAAGTGGTCAATGTCGAATCAGGACCGGTTATATCACGCTTTGAATATGAACCTGCACCAGGCGTAAAGGTCAACCGGATCGCAAACCTTGATAATGACCTGGCACTTGCCTTAAAAGCAACACGTATCCGAGTTGTCGCGCCGATACCCGGTAAGTCAGCGGTTGGTATTGAAGTCCCCAATCGCGAGCGCAGTCTTGTGTGTTTGAAAAAGGGTATCCTCGATAGTGAATTCCAGGATAATCTATCACCTTTGAGTATCGTGCTTGGCGAGGATATTACTGGTCAGCCAGTGAGCGATGATATATCGCAGATGCCGCATATGCTCATTGCCGGTACCACTGGCTCTGGAAAGAGTGTCTGTATCAATACGATTATTTTAAGCTTGCTGTATCATTCTTCACCAAAGGATCTCAGGTTTCTCATGATCGATCCAAAACGTCTTGAATTACCGATGTATAATCCGATCCCCCATCTTCTCCGGCGTGCGGTCACTCAACCAAAGCATGCTGTAACACAACTGGAAAAGCTCGTCAAGATAATGGAAATAAGATACCGTGATTTTGCCCGTGAAGGGGTTCGGGATATTGATGGTTACAACAAAAAGATGAAGAAAAAGGGTGAGGAAAAAAAACCCTATCTTCTCGTTATCGTCGACGAACTCGCTGATTTAATGCTTACCGCACCGAGTGAAATCGAAGAAAATATTACAAGGTTAGCACAGATGTCACGCGCCGTTGGTATCCACCTTATATTAGCGACCCAGCGTCCTTCAGTAGATGTTATAACCGGATTGATCAAAGCGAATTTCCCTTGCCGTATCGCATTTCAGGTCGCCTCAAAGACCGACTCGCGGACTATACTAGACATGAATGGCGCAGAATCTTTGCTTGGACGCGGTGACATGCTCTTTTTGCCTCCTGGCAAAGGCACGCCGGTTCGTTTGCACGGTGCTTATATATCGACCGAGGAAATTAGCGGTATCAGCACGCTTATCGCCCGTATTTATCTAATGGAATTATTAAAAGACCTTGACGGAGATATAAATAAAATCACTAATTCGATAATTGAAGAGGAACTGTGGACCGTCTTTGTAAATACCAAAGATCCTGCATTCGATGAAAAACGTCGGACCTTATCTAATATGATGCCGGTTGAAAAAATTGACGAGATCATCCAGGATGGTTATTATCCCAAGCTCGGTGAAGAGCATGTCAAGATCACTCAGGCCGAACAAGAAGAGCCCACTGAAGTAGATCCGCTTTTCATTGAAGCTGCAAAACTTGTTTTCAGACATCAGGTCGCATCTGTGTCTTTGCTGCAGCGCCGTCTCGGTATCGGTTATGCACGCGCCGGAAGGATCGTTGATCAGCTCGAAGCAGCAAGTTTGATCGAACCTTTCCAAGGGAGTAAATCACGCAAAGTCCTCGTTGAACGCGAGGAAGAATTCAACGAAATAATGAAAAAATACAAATGAAAGAACACGTCTGCCAGACTACATGGCAGACTGGAGACACGACTACGGTTGTAGTGGTTTGATTTATCAAACATGGTGAGTTTGGTCCGATAAATCGGACGACTACGGATACTGGTGTCTGGTCCGATAAATCGGACGACTACGGATACTGGTGTCTGGTCCGATAAATCGGACGACTACAATGAAAAGACACGCTGACGCTGGGAAT
>Ga0307444_1001058_pt1 | contig 12208 bp, 14 predicted proteins | sample SalMarSW160340MG_FD_202145 | JGI IMG/M metagenome (GOLD analysis project Ga0307444, IMG submission 202145) | Salt marsh sediment microbial communities from the Plum Island Ecosystem LTER, Massachusetts, United States - SW1603-40 | ecosystem: Environmental > Aquatic > Marine > Intertidal zone >... | reverse complement strand
CCGCTGGCCTATCGATCCGATGACTCAGAGGCGATCGGCTACATCATCTTCTGGCCGCGGCAATGTAACGACGGAGGATGCCGCTATGACCTGGCGCGGTATGAGGACAAGTCCATCGAGGCGACGTTCCACGGGGTCAACATCCGCCCGACCAAGGTGTTCATCAACGACCGCTTGGTGTTCCTCGACGCCAGCGGCGACTTCATCGTCTTCAACGGGTCGAAGTATGAGCACGTCAAGCGTTAGGATCGCGGTGCTGCTCGTCTTGAGCCTGGCAACCATGGGGCAGGCGACGGAGAAGCCCGTCGTGTGCACGTGCACGGCCGAGCCCTGTCTGCACTTCATGGGCGGCGACATCGAACTGGAAGGCACGCTGACGACGCGCGAGGGCGGGGCCTTCATGCTCAACCTCGATGCGCCCAAGTGCGCAATCGGCACGCACAAGCCTGAGGACGACAACGACGCCGACGACGTCGGTCCGCAAACGATGCTGCATGTCGCCTTTCTCGAGGACGATCTGTTGGCACGCGGCAGCAAGGCGGTCGGTCACCGGGTCAAGCTCTTCGGCTACGTGTTTCCCTGGCACACGGCGTGGCACCTGACGCCGATCATGTTCGGCGCGAAATCGATGCAAGTTTTGAAATAGGGCGGCGGGGCGCCCTCGCCTGGGTGGGACAGGGATGCATCCGAGGAAGGACCCTCATGCGTGACGACGACGTGCGGGCCGCTTTGCAGCGGCACTGGGCGGCTTCCGACGCCAACGACTTCGAGGCCGAGCACCAAATCTACGAAGATCACGCGGTCCTCGAGTATCCTCAATCGGGCGAACGCATCCGCGGTCGGCGGAGGATTCAGGCATCGCGTATGGCGCAGCCGAGCAAGAAGCGCTTCACCGTGCGACGTATGCTGGGTGGCGGCAATCTTTGGATCAGCGAAATTGTCCTAACCTATGACGAGCAACCGGTTTACGTCGTGAGTATCATGGAATTCGAGGGCGGCAAGGTGGTCCGAGAGACGCAATACTTCGGCGAACCGTTCGAGCCGGGTCGATCTCGCGCCCAGTGGACCGAACGAATGGATTGAAGAATGCGGCGGGCGACAGATGGCTACAAGGTGCTCGCCCGGACCGAACTTCCGCTCGACACGGTTCTGCTCGCCCGACACCTGATCGGCAAGATCTTGGTGCGGGAGACCTCTAAAGGCTCTCTCAGCGGGCGTATCGTTGAGACCGAAGCCTACCCGGTCGGCGACGCCGCGGGTCACGCCTATCGGGGCGAGACGTTGCGCAATCACGCGCTCTTCCTCCGCCGTGGCCACGCCTACGTCTATCTTGCCTATGGCACGTCTTACTTGCTCAACGTCTCGAGCGAGACCGCAGGCATCGGAGCCGGCGTCCTCATCAGAGCGCTTGAACCGCTGGACGGCGTACCCTTGATGCAGCGAAATCGTCGCGTTCAGAATTTGCGCGACCTGACGCGAGGACCAGGGCGTCTCACGGCGGCGCTCGATATCAATCGTCGTTTGGACGGCATCGACCTCTGCCGGAAGGGGCCCTTATGGCTCGCGCGTGACGACCACGACGCCCCGGAAATCGGGAGGAGCGCGCGGATCGGCCTCTCGCGTGAAACCGACCGCCCCTTGCGTTTCTACGTCCGGGAGAATCGCTTCGTAAGCGGTCCCAAGACACTGAACCGTTGAGCCACAGCAGAGATCAAGTAGCTAAAAACAACGGGAAAATTTTGCAGGTGGTGCCCAGGAGAGGACTCGAACCTCCACGCCCTTGCGAGCGCTAGCACCTGAAGCTAGTGCGTCTACCAATTCCGCCACCTGGGCACGAAGGCGATGAGTTAGAGAGCGCCGGCGCCCTTGTCAATTACACCTGCGCAATTGTGCCGGCGCGCTTCACAGGGGGCTAAGGCCTCGTGTATTCCTTGGTCGGATCGGGGCTTTGAGCGGCGGCAAAGAGGGCTCACCATGGCGGATCGTATGGACGACCAGGGACTGGCAACCGTGTTCGGCGGGTCGGGGTTCGTCGGCCGCTATGCGGTGGCGGCCTTGGCCAAGGACGGCTGGCGCGTGCGCGCCGCCTGCCGCCGGCCGGATCTGGCGGGCTTTCTGCAGCCCTCTGGAAAAGTAGGGCAGATCTTTCCCGTGCAGGCCAACCTGCGCTACCCCCAATCCGTGCACCATGCGACAGCGGGCGCCAAGGCGATTGTCAATGCCGTCGGCGTGCTGGCTTCCACCGGGCGGCAGACCTTCCGCGCCGTCCACGTCGACGGCGCGCGCGCGATCGCAAAGGCGGCTCGCGAGGGAGGCGCCAAGCGTCTGGTGCATATCTCGGCGATCGGCGCCGACCCCAAGGCCGGCTCGCGCTACGCCCGCTCCAAGGGCGAGGGCGAGGCCGCCGTGCTGGAGGAGTTTCCCGACGCCATCATCCTGCGCCCCTCGATCGTCTTCGGGCCGGAGGATGAATTCTTTAATCGTTTCGCGGCGATGGCGCGCATCTCCCCCTTCCTGCCGCTGATCGGCGGCGGCAAGACGCGCTTCCAGCCGGTGTTCGTGGGCGACGTTGCCGCTGCGGTGGCAGCCTGCCTTTTGGGCGCCGGCAAGCCCGGCACCGTCTACGAGCTCGGCGGGCCGGAAGTGCGCACCTTCCGCGAGCTTCTCGATCTCACGCAAGAGTGGACCGACCGCTCCCGCGCCTATCTGCCCTTGCCGTTCTGGCTCGCCAAGCTGCAGGCCATCCTCACCTGGCCGCTTCCCAATTCCTTGCGGCCCATCACCTACGACCAGGTGCGCTTGCTGCAGCACGACACCGTGGTGAGCGAGACCGCAAAGAGCGAGAAGCGCACCCTCTCAGGCCTCGGCATCACGGCGCCGCACGGCATCGCGGCGATCGTGCCCACCTACCTGGAGCGCTTCCGCCCGCGCGGCCAGTTCGCCAACTACCGCACCTGACGGCCGGAAAGCCGACAAAGGAAAGAGGCCCCGGCGCGTGCGCCGGAGCCTCTCAAAGCAGTAGAGGTCTCGTTTTGCGCCTCAGTGGACGCTGGCGATCTCCAGATCGTCGTCGATCGCGTGTCCGATGGCCGCCTGGCGCGTGTCGGTGAGCGCCAAGGGGGTGCCGTCGGCGGCGTGCAGCGAGAACAGGTTGATGCCCTTGGGCAGCCCTTCGATCGCCGGGAACATGCGGCTCGCCTCGTCCGAGGTCAGCGTCTTGATGTAGGCCACGACGCCCCCACCCAAGGTGGCGAGCTCGCTCTCGGTCATGACATGAGTCCGGTCGGTGGTCTTTTCATGTTCGGTCATGACGCAACTCCTTTGTGCAAGTCGGGCGCGGTGCGTCACCGCATTTCACGGGGTGCGCGGCGGTCCGCGCTCGATCCCGCTTCGACGCCGATCCGCCAACGCGCGGGCCGGCAGCTGCATTAACCTAACGATCACGCCGGCGACTTTCTGTCGCTGATCGCAATCGTGCGCACCAAACGCTCCGGCTCCGGACGCTCCAGGTCGATCGCGAGCAGACCGTTTGCCAGGTTGGCCGACTTTACCTCGATTCCCTCCGCCAGCACGAACGTGCGGCTGAACTGCCGTGCGGCGATGCCACGGTAGAGGAATTCGCGTGATTTGTCCTCTTGCTGCTTGCCGCGCACCGTGAGCTGGCTGTCCTCCAGCATGATCTCGAGCTGATCGCGCGTGAAACCGGCCACCGCGAGCGTAATGCGCAGGACCTCGCCTTCGCCATCAACGGCGCCGATGCGCTCGACGTTGTAGGGCGGATAGCCGTCGCCTGCGCCTTTGTTGGCGCGGTCGATCAGGCGCTCGATCTCGTCGAAACCCAAAAGCAACGGGTTCGAAAGTAAAGACAGGCGTGACATTCCTCGAAAGCCCTTTCCATAAGCGACCTTCACTGCACGTTTTTGCGGCAGGTCCTTCAACGGCCCCTACCCGTCCGGCCCCGCCTCCAGGCGCCGGGATTTCAAGTGAACATATGGCGATGGTTGCACGCAGTTCAAGCAGCCCCCGGGCGCCTCGCCACGGGCGCCTCGTCGTCCTTGGGCGTCCTTGGTGCGGTTGGGCCACAGATGAACTCGTTGTCATTTGACAAGCCCTGCCCGAGTGCGGAGATGGTGACACTATTCGGTGTTCGCAGGGCCTCGGTCCGCCTCCATGCAATAACTATCCTAAGGTTTTTGGGGCAGTTGTTGGCATGGGGAATGCAAGACTGTGGCGGGTACATCTTGGGCCAACTTGGCGCCAACCTGATCGGGGTTTAATCGATGCACACGCCGGGCCTCCGCCGCCTCACGAGCACCTCTATGGCAACCCTTGCAATGGCAGTCGCAATGCTCGCTTACGCACAACAGATCGTACCCGCCCAAGCACAACCCCGCGCCAGCGAGTTCAAGCTGTCGAACGGCATGGATGTGGTCGTCATCCCCGATCACCGGGCGCCCGTCGTAACGCACATGGTCTGGTACAAGGTAGGCGCCGCCGACGAGCCCAAGGGCCACTCGGGCATTGCCCACTTCCTCGAGCACCTGATGTTCAAGTCCACCGATAAGATCGCGATGGGCGAGTTCTCCAAGATCATCTCCAGGCTGGGCGGCCAGGACAACGCCTTCACCGGCCAGGACGTGACCTCCTATCACCAGCGAATCGCCAAGGGGCAGCTGCGCAAGGTGATGGACATGGAGGCCGACCGCATGGCGCATTTGCGGCTCACCAAGGACGAGGTGGCGACCGAGCGCCAGGTCATCTTGGAGGAGCGCCGCTCGCGCATCGACAACAACCCAACTGCGCTGCTCGACGAGCAGATGAACGCCGCCCTCTACCTCTCCCACCCGTACGGCATCCCCGTCATCGGCTGGGAGCACGAGATGGCCAAGCTCTCGCGCGAGGACGCGATGCGCTTCTACAAGCGCTACTACGCGCCCAACAACGCCATCCTCGTCGTCGCCGGCGACGTCACGCCCGAGGAGGTCAAGAAGCTCGCCGAGGAGACCTACGGCACGGTGCCCGCCAACCCCGAGGTGGACGGCCGAGACAGGCCGCAGGAGCCGCCCCCCATCGCGGCGCGGCGCGTGGTGCTCAAGGATGCGCGCGCCGGCAACGCCTCGTTGCACCGCTACTACGTCGCGCCGAGCTACACGACGGGCAAGCCCGGCGAGGCCGAGGCGCTCGACCTCCTATTGAAGATCGTGGCGGACGGCGCGACGAGCCGGCTCTACCGGAAGCTCGTCGTTGAGGACAAGATCGCCGCCACCACCGGCGGCGGCTACACGGGCTGGGCGCTCGACAGCGGCGCGGCCTCCCTCTACGCGGTGGCCGGCAACGGCGTCGGCCTCGACAAGATCGAGGCGGCAGTCGACGGCGTGCTGGCGGACGTCCGCGCCAACGGCGTCACGGCCGCCGAGCTGGAGCGCGCCAAGAAGACGTTTCTCGCCGACTACATCTACGAGAGTGACAACCAGGCGAGCTTGGCCCGCCGCTACGGCTGGGGGCTCGCCGTCGGGCGGTCGATCGACGACGTCGACAACTGGCCGCACGCGATCGCCAAGGTCACGCTCGATGATGTGAAGAAGGTCGCCGCCACCTATCTCGACCCGCGTCGCTCGGTGACGGGCTGGCTCCTTCCCGAGGCGCCCGAGGCCCCCGACGGGAGCGGCGAGCGCGTCGAGCAGCCGGTCGTCCACTCGCGCTCTTAAGAATCGTCGCTACCTTGAAGGTCATGCCATGGTCGCCGCCCCTCTCTTGCGCGTAAGCTTTGCCCGGGTGCCCCGCGCGCTTGCGGCCGCACCGCTTGCCGCCCTCGTCTTAGCCCTCCTCACCACTCTCAGCTGGCCCGCATACGCCATGAAGATTCAAACCATCAAAAGCCCCGGCGGGATCGAGGCTTGGCTCGTCGAGGAGCACGCGGTGCCCATGATGGCCATGCGCTTCGCCTTCGAGGGCGGCAGCTCGCAGGACCCCGTCGGCAAGGAAGGGCTCGCCAACTTCCTCACCGCCATGCTGGACGAAGGCGCCGGCGACATGACCTCGCGTGCCTTCCAGGAAGGCATGGAGGACATCTCCATGCGCATGAGCTACGAGGAGGCGAAGGACGCCTTCTACGGCAACTTCGAGACGCTCACCGCCAACCGGGCGGAGGCGGTGAAGCTGTTGAAGCTCGCGCTCAACAAACCGCGCTTCGACAAGGACGCCGTGGAGCGCATCCGCCAGCAGCTGCTGGCCGGCCTCGTCTACGCCGCGCGCGACCCCAACAAGGTCGCGCAGGAGAAGTGGTACGCGACGGCCTTCAAGGGCCATCCCTATGCGCGCCCCGCCAACGGCACCGAGGAGACCGTCGGCAAGATCACGGCTGCCGATCTCGAAGGCTACCGCAAGCGCAACTTCGCCAAGGACACGCTGAAGGTGGTCGCCGTCGGCGACATCGACCCCAAGCAGCTGGGCAAGCTCCTCGACGACGTGTTCGGGGACCTGCCGGAGAAGGCCGATCTGACGCCCGTCGCCAAGACGAACCCAGTGCTGGGCGGCCGCCAGGAGGTCATCGAGATGAACGTGCCCCAGTCGGTGGCAGTGTTCGGACTGGGCGCCATGCCGCGCAAGGACCCCGACTTCATCCCGGCCTTCGTCTTGAACCAGATCCTCGGCGGCGGCGGCTTCGCCTCCAAGCTGATGGAGGAGGTGCGCGAGAAGCGGGGCCTCGCCTACTCGGTCTACACCTACGTTTATCCCTATCAGCACACCTCGATCTTCTCCGGCGGCGTGGCGACGCGCAACGAGATGATGGGCAAGTCGCTCGACGTGATCCGCGGCGAATTGCAGAAGATGGCTGACAAGGGGCCGAGCCAGGCCGACCTCGACAACGCCAAGGACTACCTGATCGGCTCCTATCCGTTGCGCTTCGACACCAACGCCAAGATCGCCTCGCAGCTTCTGGGCCTGAGGATGGACGGCTTTGGCCCTGAGTACGTCGACAACCGCAACGCCATGATGGCCGCCGTCACGCTCGATGACGAGAAGCGGGTGGCCAAGCGCCTGCTCGACACCAAGGACCTCATCGTGACCATCGTCGGCAAGCCGAGCATGGAGCCCGCCAAAGAAGAGGCCAAGAAGGGCTGAGAGGCGGCACCTTAATCGGACAATACCATCGACGCTGAAGGCACTGCCCGAAGCATGCGGGGTGCAATGAGATCGCATGAAAAGACGGCTCGATCCATGGGCGGACTAAGCCAGGCGACAGGCGCCGAGACCGTATCGAAGGTCGCTCAAGTCACCATTTTTTTCTGGGTCGCCAAGGTGCTCGCCACAACCCTTGGAGAAACGGCGGGCGACTTTATCTCGATGACTCTTGGGATGGGATACTACGCCGGCCTCGCGATAACGTTTTGCATCTTGGCGATTATCCTGCTTTTCCAGATCGGCTGGAAAGGATATCACATCGCCCTATTCTGGGCGGCAATCATAGCGACCACCACGGCCGGAACGGAAATTTCCGATTTCATGGATCGGTCCCTCGGACTTGGATACCTGCTGGGATCACTCATGCTCGTTCTTGGTCTCGGGACTATTCTTGCTGTCTGGTACTATCGAGATCGTGATTTAAGCGTCTATCCAATCGTAAAGCGAGATGCAGAGATCATGTTTTGGCTGGCGGTCTTGTTTTCCAACAGCCTAGGGACCGCCTTCGGTGATTTTCTCGTCGACAACATCGGGCTTTCCTTCATTGAGGGCGCGCTGGTGACGGCTAGCGTCATTTTCGTCATCGGTGCCTTGCATTATCTTGCCCATTTGAACCATGTGTTTCTGTTCTGGATTGCCTTCATATTTACACGGCCGTTCGGGGCCACGTTTGGCGATTTCCTGACCAAGCCGATCGCCCAAGGGGGATTGAACTTGCCACGGGCGGACGCTTCGCTGATTACTTTGGCTCTTCTGGTGGGTGTGCTCTATGTTTCTACGCAGGCATCGAGCAGGATTATGCGGCAGCAGGCGTCGTGAAGTCCGATCGGCGGCTCACGCCGCCGAACCCACGCCCGCTTTGGCGACGGGATCCCTCGCCAATTCCACCCGGTTGCGTCCATTGAGCTTGGCCCGGTAGAGCGCCTTGTCGGCACGCGCAACGAAGCCGGCTGCTGTCTGATTCATGACAGTCCTGAATTGTGAAACTTGACGGAGATCGCTCTTGGTCTCTGAGCGAGCGAACGCGCCGCAGGCCGTGAACACGATGCCGCCACTATGATGGCAACAAAAACGCTGTCAGCGCGGCATCTATGAGCTAAGGTCGTCGCTGCGGCATCAGTTCTTGCGTAAAGGCCGGCGTTCATGCCCGATCTGCGCTTCTTTCATCGCGCCGGTCCGTTTCCGCTGAGTGAGATTGCCTCGCTTCTGGGCGCGGAGCCGCTCGGATCGGGAGACGACGCGGTTTCCATTCACGACATCGCGGCCCTCGACACCGCCGGTCCCGCCGACATCAGCGTCTTCTCAGATGCACGCTATCTCGATGCACTGCGGCCCACGCGCGCCGGCGCCATCATCATCAGCAGAAAGCTTGCGCGTCACGCGGATGCGGCAAACCGCCTCGTGTTCGTAAAGGACCCGCGTCTGGCGTATGCGCAGGTCGGCCAGCTCTTCTATCCGCCCCCCGCCCTCGTGGCCGGCATCGATCCCGCCGCGCACGTGCATCCGAGCGCAAGGATCGGCGCGGGCTCGCAGATCGACGCCGGCGCCGTCATCGGACGCGACGTCGAGATCGGCAACTCGTGCCATGTCGCCTACAACACGGTCTTGGGCGAGGGGGTTCGCTTGGGTGACGAGTCGATAATTGGCGCCAACACCACCGTCAGCCACGCTTTGATCGGGCGGCGCGTCGGCATCGAGACCGGCGTATCCATCGGGGCGCAGGGCTTTGGCTTCGTGCCCGGCCCCGGCGGTCTCATGCGCATGCTGCAGCTCGGCCGCGTCCTCATCGAGGACGGCGTGCAGATCGGGGCCAATTGCACCATCGATCGCGGCGCCACCGGCGACACCGTGATCGGCGCCGGATCCGTTCTCGATAACATGGTGCACATCGCGCACAATGTCCGGCTCGGGCGCCACTGCGTGATCTGCGCCCAGGTCGGCATCGCCGGCAGCACCGTGGTCGGCGACGGCGTCATGATGGGGGGCCAGGTCGGGGTCGCCGATCATCTCAAGGTGGGCGCCGGCGCCCAGATCGCCGCCTGCGGCGGCGTCATGCGCGATGTCGAGCCCGGCGCGGTCGTGGGCGGGTTTCCTGCCGTCCCCATCAAGCAGTGGCACCGCCAGACTGTGGGGCTCGCGCGCCTCTCCAAAAAAGGTCCAGGCGAGTCCGAGGAGGGCTGACCGGCCGCGCTGCCGTGCCGCGTCCTCAATCGGCGTTTGCGATCCACCGGGCGATCTTCGGCCAATCGTCGTGAAGCGTGCGCGTCCCCATGAACAGCCCGACATGGCCGCCAGGGACCAGACTTTGCGTGATCTTCTGCGTGGGCGTGCCGAGGTACTTCACGGCGTTGAACACCTGCTCCTTGGTGGTGATGTCGTCGTTCGCTCCGGCAAGCAGGTAGACGGGACAGCGGATGTCTCCCAGCGAGAGGACACGCCCCAATCCCTTGAAGCGACCCTTCGCCAGCCGGTTCTCCTTGAACAGCTCCTTGATGGCCTGCAGGTACCAGCGGCCGGGAAGATCGATCGGGTTCTCGTACCAAGCCTCGAACGCTTCCTCCTTGGCAACATAGGCGGGATCGTCGATGTGCTCGTAGAGATCGACGTATTTGCGCAGGTAGTGCTCGCCGGGGTGCATGTTCTTCCAGGCTTCCAGCATGAACTGGCCGCGCATGAGGCCGCCGCCGAGGACGATCAGCTCCTCGTAGTCGGATAGCGGCAGATCGTGCGCCATCTGTTTGATGGGGCCGTTGCCGGCGTCGGTGTCTATGGGCGCGCCGGCGAGCACCAGGCTGCGCACCTTCTCCGGATAGCGCGCCGCAAACATCGCCGACATCCAGCCGCCCTGACACAGGCCGACCAGATTGACCAGCCCGCCCAGATCGTCGATGCACACGTTGAGCTCGGACAGATAGTTGTCGATGTCGTAGTCCTTCATCGCTTCCGTGGCGCTCTTCCAATCCGTCAGCAAGACGCGGGTAAGGCCGTTGGCGAGCAGCGTTTGCACGAGGCTTTGGTCGACGTGGAAGTCGGCGATGACGGCGGTGTGGCCCGCATAGGGCGCGTCAATCACGGTCGGAATTTCGCAAGAGTTGGCGTCGCGTGAAAAATCGCGCAGCCGCAGCGTGTGCAGCTCGAGCGTGATCTTGTTGGGCGTGGCGAATCTTGGCTCCAGCCCATGCTCGAGTTTCTCGGCCTCGGCCAGCGTCTCGAGGCCTCGCCCGAAGAGCTTGATCTCTCCTTCGGCGGCCGCCGCGGCGAACTCCAAGGGCCAGAACAGAGGAACCGTGTTTTCCGTCTTGGCGGGACAGGGCGTGCTTGTCACTGCCTCACGGCGCCGAGCTCGCATTGGGACCTCCTGCGATTAGCCGTCTTGAGGTGCTTCCCTTTCACATAGGAAGCCTGGTCAAGCTGACCCTGTGACCGATAGCCGCCTAACCGTTAACGGGGCTTGGGGTTTCTCCCTATATCCATGGCGGCAGCGTCTTGCCGCTATTAAGTTGCGCTTAACTGAAAGCGTCCGAGCACCGAGCCTGCGCATGTCATCGCTGAGCGGAAAGAAAGGCCTCGTTGTCGGCATCGCCAACGAGCACAGCCTCGCCTACGGCTGCGCCCGCCAGTTCCACGCCGCCGGCGCCGATCTCGCCATCACCTATCTCAACGCCAAGGCGGAGCCGCACGTGCGCCCGCTGGCGGCCGATCTCGGCAGCAAGATCGTGCTTCCTTGCGATGTGACCGTTCCCGGCCAGCTCGAGGCCGTTTACGAGCAGATCGCCCGGGATTGGGGCCGCTTGGACTTTCTGCTTCACGCCATCGCCTACGCCAAGAAGGAGGATCTGCACGGGCGCATCGTCGACTGCTCGGCGGAGGGCTTCGCCTTTGCCATGCAGGTATCGGTGCATTCGTTCCTGCGCATGGCGAAGCTCGCCGAGCCGTTGATGAGCGGCGGCGGCGCGCTGCTCACCATGAGCTACTACGGCGCCGACAAGGCGGTTCCCCATTACAACATCATGGGGCCGGTGAAGGCGGCGCTGGAAGCCGCCGTCCGCTACATGGCGGTGGAGCTCGGGGAAAAGCAGATCCGCGTCAACGCGCTGTCGCCCGGCCCTGTCGCCACGCGTGCCGCATCGGGCATTGCCGACTTCGACGAGCTGCTCGAGCGGGCTGCCAAGACGGCGCCGGAGCACCGCCTCGTCACGCTGGAGGACGTCGGGGCGCTAGCAGCCTTTCTGGTCAGTGACGCGGCCAAGGCCATCACCGGCAATATCGCCTACGTCGACGCCGGTTATCACGTCACCGGGTGAGTGGGGCGCCTTTAGAAGCGGTAGCCGTAGCGCACGCCGATCCGGTCCATCCCCTCGTTGGGGCTCGCCGTGTACGCATTCGACATGTGCTCGAAGTAGGCCGACAGGCTGTTGTGGTGATCGAAGCGGTAGCCGAGCTCGATGGGGATGTGGAACAGCACCCGCGAGCCGAGCGCCTTCTCGTCCCACTTGTCGATCTTCAGTTGCCCGTCGTGCACCGTGCCGCCGACCCCGAGCCCGAGAAAAACGCCGCAGCTCGTCTCCAGCTGCCAGCGCGCGTCGAGATAGACGTTGCTGGTGGCGCCCTGCGTGCTGATGGAGGCCCCGATTGCGGGCTGGATCGTACCGCCGAGAAAAGCGATCGAGGGGGAGAGGATGGCCTCCACGTTGATATCGGCGCCGTCGGGCTCGACTTGAAAGCCGCTCCATAGGTCGGGAACGTCGTGGGCGAGAACGCCGATCTTCAGCTCTTCGACGAGACCGCCGGCAAACGCCGGCGTGCAGGGGTCCAGCAGCACGAGCGCTGCCATCAACACGACGAGTGAGAGCCGGATGCGCATGGGGTACGGGAGTGAACGCCTCGTTGCCGGCATCACGCGTAGCGCGAATTTGCGGCCCCGGTAAGGGATTGCGACGACCGGCCAAACCCCTGCTCAGCGAATGGCACTCCCGTGTGGCGCGCCGGCTACAGCTTCGCCAGATATGCGGCGAGCTGATCG
>Ga0307444_1001057_pt1 | contig 12218 bp, 9 predicted proteins | sample SalMarSW160340MG_FD_202145 | JGI IMG/M metagenome (GOLD analysis project Ga0307444, IMG submission 202145) | Salt marsh sediment microbial communities from the Plum Island Ecosystem LTER, Massachusetts, United States - SW1603-40 | ecosystem: Environmental > Aquatic > Marine > Intertidal zone >... | reverse complement strand
CCACGCCATCGCCATCGACGCGTGCGGGCGGGTGCTGGTGGCCGACCGGCACAACAACCGCATCCAGATATTCGACCAGGAGGGCAAATACCTCACCGAGTGGGACGACGTCATCCTGCCCACCGATATCTACATTGACCAAGACCAGGTGGTCTATATCGCCGAGCTGCACCCCCGCCTGAGCATCTTCGACCTCGACGGCAACTTACTGGCGCGCTGGGGCAACGAGGGGCGCACCAAGGAAGACCCCCTCTTCGTGACGCTGCACAGCGTCGTGGCCGACTCCCGCGGCGACGTCTACGTAGCCGAGGTCATGGGCATCTACCAGGGCGACCCCTTCCTGGACACCCGCAAGACCCGGATGATACAGAAATTCACCCGTAAGAAGTAAGCGAAACCAGTAAGCCTGGCGGATACCGGGATTAACTGTGTTAATATATATATCAAAGATTCTGTCTTGTATCCTCGCCCCGGCCGTGTTAATAATGAAACTGGAGGATACCGGCCTTTAAATCAATAGCGGAGGAGACGGAACGATGAAGATAAGCGTCATCGGGGCGGCGGGGTACGTCGGCTCCAACGTGGCCGTGACCCTGGCCCTGGCGGGACTGGGCGACGAGCTCGTCCTGGTAGACCCCTACAAGCAGAACATCGTCATCCAGCTGGCCATGGATACCGGCACCGCCGCCGCCGACCGGGGCGTCGCGGTGCGCGCCGGGGACTTCGCCGATATTAAAGGTTCCGACATCGTCATCGTCGCCGCCGGGGCCGCCCAGGGGGTCATCGCCTCGCGCATGGAGATGCTCCCCAACAACCTGCCCATCATCAAGGACATCGCCGAAAACATCAAGAAACTAAGCCCCAACGCCATCGTCATCACCGCCACCAACCCCGTCGACCCCCTCAACTACGCCATGTACCGCTTCACCGGCTTCGACCGGCGCAAGGTCATCGGCTACTCCCTCAACGACGCCACCCGCTTCCGCATGATGGTGGCCCAGGCGCTCGGCCAGCCGACCGCCGACGTCGAGGGCACCGTCGTCGGCGAGCACGGCGAGAGCCAGGTGCTCGTCTTCAGCTCGGTCAAGGTCAGGGGCAAGCCGGTCAAGATTGACGAGGCCACCAAGGAACAGGTGCGCGCCGAGGTGCCCCAGATTTTACGCCGCTACGAGGAGCTCAAGACCGGCCGCACCGCCGGGGTGACCTCCGGCGCCGGGGTGAAACTGGTCGTCGAGGCCATCATGAATGATAGCTACCGTACCCTCCGCAGCTCGGTCGTCCTGGACGGCGAGTACGGGCAGAAGAACATCAGCATCGGCGTGCCGGCGGTGCTGGGCGCCGGGGGCGTTAAAAGCATCGTGGAGCTTGAGCTGGCCCCGGATGAGCAAGCCGGGTTCGCCGCCACGCTGGACGTCCTCAAGACGGCCATGCGCCAGGTGGACGACTTCGTAGGTTAAGCGTTGCAAGCGGATAAATAATCCTTTTATAATAAGTAATCACGGCCAAGAGGAGGAGTGATTGTGAGCGGAAACACGCGATTTCGCCGGCTGCTGGAGCCGGGACAGATTGGTAAAATAAAGACAAAGAACCGCTTTATCAAGACGGCCAACGGGACATCTTTCATCGAGCGGGACGGCTTCGTCGGCGATAGGGCCATCGCCTACTACGAGGCCCTGGCCGCCGGCGGTATAGGGCTGCTCATCGTCGAGTCCTGCGGCGTGGAGTTCCCGCTGGGCTGCCAGCACGTGGAGGCCCAGTTCCGCCTCAGCGACGATAAGTACATCCCCAGCTACGCCAAGCTGGCCGAGGCCGTCCACGCCAAGGGCTGCCCCATCATGGTGCAGTTCCAGCACGCCGGGCCGTGGAACCCTACCGGGCTGCTGCCCAAGCGCGATACCCGGGCCGCCTCGGCGCTGACCAAAGAAGAACTACCCGGCCCCGATTTCGCTATCCCCCGCGCCATGACCCACGACGAGATTAAGGGCTACGTCAACATCTGGGCCGCCGCCGCCGAGCGCGCTTATAAGGCCGGCTTTGACGGCTGCGAGATTAACGGCGGCACCTGCCACCAGATTAACACCTTCCTCTCCCGCATCTGGAACAAGCGCCAGGACGAGTACGGGCCGCAGAACCTGGAAAACCGCGCCCGCTTCATGGTGGAAATTATCCAGGAAGCCAAACGGCGCTGCGGGCCGGATTTCACCGTTACCTGCCTGATTAACATCCGCGAATACAACCACCCCCTGGCCACCACCATGGAGGAAGGCGTGGGCCTGGCCAAGATACTGGAAGAGGCCGGCGCCGCCGCCATCCAGTGCCGGGCGCATATCTACGGCCACCGCGAGGGGCTGCTCCAGCCCGACCGGCTGCTCTACCCCGAGGCCCCCAAGTGGCTCAAGACCACCTGCGGCGACCTGGACTGGAGCCGCAAGGGGCACGGGGCCGTCTGGCCGCTGACGGCGGCGGTGAAGAAGGTCGTCAACATACCCACCTTCGTCTCCGGGCGGCTCGACGCCGAGATGGGCGAGGAGTTCCTGCGCAAGGGGCGCATGGACTTTATCCCCCTGGTGCGGCGCCTGCTGGCCGACCACGAGCTGCCCAACAAGGTCATCGCCGGCGAGCTGGACGAAATCCGCCCCTGCTCCGGCTGCCTGCACTGCATGGACGTGCGCAACACCAACCGCCCCATCGAGTGCCGCGTCAACCCCGCCCTGGGCAAGGAGCGCGAGTACGTTATCAGGCCCGCCAAGAAAAAGAAGCGGGTCATGGTCATCGGCGGCGGTCTTTCCGGCATGGAAGCGGCTATGGTGGCCGCCCAGCGCGGCCACGAGGTAGACCTCTACGAGAAAAGCTGGAAGCTGGGCGGGCTGGTGCCCATCGCCGCCCTGGTCAAGGACCTGGAGACCGACGTCCTCCTGGATTTGCTGGCCTACCTCAAGCGGCAGATGAAGAAGTACGGCGTCAACATCCACATGGGCAAAGAGGTCACGACGGACTTCGTCAAGCAGTTCAAGCCGGACGCCGTCGTCCTGGCGCTGGGGGGCACCGTTATCTTCCCGGACTGCCCCGGCATGGACGGCAAGAACGTCATGGACCTGACCAAGCTGGACAAGCTGCTGCTCGTCCTGGGGCCCAAGCTCTCCGGCCTGGGCAGCAAGATATGGATGCCGGTGGGCAAGCGCGTCGTCGTCATGGGCGGCGAGCACCACGGCTGCGAAATCGCCGAGTGGCTCACCAAGCGCGGGCGCAAGGTTACCATCTGCCATACCGGCGAGGAATTCGCCGAGGGCATGACCGTGGACGACAAGCTGCGCCTCTTCCCCTGGTACGAGGAAAAGGGCGTCAAGCTCTACGGCGGCGTCAAGTACGAGCGGGTCATCCCGGATGGGCTGGTCATCACCACCAAGGAGGGCAACCAGGTCACCATCGAGGCCGACGTCGTCATGCCGTCGCTCTTCCTCAAACAGAACCTGGACATGGAAGCCAAGCTCAAGAAATTCGTGCCGGAGGTGCATACCGTCGGCTCCTGCGTCAAGCCCGAGCCCGACCTGATGGTGGACGCCATTGCCGCCGGGGCGCGCGTCGGCTTCGAGCTATAGGAATAACATCATGCCAGAGGTTGCCGAGTAGCCATGAAGAAGATGTACTTTCCCCTGGTGATGGGGATGGAGCTGGTCATCCTGGCCGCTTTCATCGCCTTTCTGGTCTACCTGGCCCCCACGCTGGCGCCGGGCGGCTACCTCTATTTCGGCGACGCGCCGCACGTGCCCTTCCTGCAGCAGTACTCCGCCCACACCGCCGTGGTGGTCTTCCGCTGGCTCTTCTACGTCGCCACCGCCGGCCTCATCCTCTTCATGCTGTTCACCATCATCGGCGAGCTTATCCGCTGGCGCATCAACCAGAGCCGCCAATCCCACACCCTGCCCGGCCCCGGCGGGGAGCAAATCCAGCGCTTCGACCCCCACTTCAAAATCCAGCACTACCTGGTGATGTTCAGCTTCACCCTGGCCGGCATCATCGGGCTGCTCCAGGCCTTCCCCGACTGGGGGGCGGGGGCCAACTTCCTGCAGAACATCTGGGGCAACCTGGAAATTAAGCGCCAGTTCCACCACTACTTCGCCTACGTCCTCGACGCTACCGTGGTCTATTTCTTCGGCTACATCCTCTACAAGCTGATTATCAAGAAGCAAAAGATGCGGGCGATGCTGCCCAATTTCAAGGACATCGTGGACATGATTCACATGAACCTCTACATCATCGGGCTGGAGAAGGACGAGCCGGACTACGACCGCTACACCTTCGGCCAGAAGATAGACTTCTTCATCATCGTCATCGGCATCCCCGTCCTCTCGCTGACCGGCCTGGCCATGCACTACGTCTCCGTCTCCGAGCCGATAATTACCGGCCTGGGCATCGCCATCGCCGCCACGATTCACCGCAGCATGGCCCTCTTCCTCACCTGGTTCATCATCAGCGTCCACTACTACTACGCCCACCTGGCGCCGGGACTCTTCCCGCTCAACACCGTCATCCTCACCGGCCACATGGCCAAATCGCGCTATAAGGCCCTCTTCCCGCTGGACAACGAGCGGCTGGAAGGCCCCGGGAAGGACTAGCCCGCGGCGCGCCCGCTCCAGCGCCCGAAGGGTAAGTGAATGAATCTGGTTAAGGTCATCCGCGCCGATTTCGGCTCCGACCTGCCCGCCCGCGCCACTTACGGCTTCCGCGAGAGGGCCTGGGGCTACCTCACCCTGGCGCGCCCCCTGTTTTTAGTGCTGACGCCGTTCAACGCCGCCAGCGCCGCCGTGCTGGCCATCCGCGGCCTGCCCCCCTGGGAGCTGATTCTGGCGGGCCTGTTCACCGGGGCGCTGGCCGCCGCCGGGGTCAATATCTTTAACCGCTACGCCGACCGCCGCCGCGATATAACCCTCTGGCCGCAGCGCGCCATCCCCAGCGGGCGGGTGCCGGCGGGGGCGGCCCTGGCCATCGCCCTGACCGCTTACGCCGCATCGCTGGCATTGTGCTGGGTCTTCTTCAACCCGGCCAGCTTCTATATTTTACTGGCCGCCATCGTGCTCGGCTCGCTCTACTCCACCCACCTGCGCGATAAGGTCGGCTACCTGTCGCTGCCGCCCGTCGAGGGGCTCATTTTCCTCTGCGGCTGGGCCTGCCTGGCGCCCGCCACCGTCCTCACCGCCCTGCCCTGGTATCTCTACCTGCTGGGGGTCGTCTGGCAGGCGGCCCACATCATGGCCCACTACGCCCTCAACATCCGCTACGACGATAAAGACAACCCCACCATCGCCACCCCGGCGCTATGGGGCAAGCCCTCGCCGCGGGCGGCCGCCCGTCTCACCCTGGGGCTGACGGCATTATTGTTCGTGATGAGCCTGCTGCTGCCCCTGCTGACGTCGTTGAGCTGGCTCTACATCGCGCCGGTGGCGGGCTTCGGGCTTTACGCGCTCTACCGCGCCGCCGCCTACGCTCGGCAGCCGCGGGACAAGGCGCCGACGCATCGCGCCTGGAGCGCCCTGGCGCTCTACCGGCTGGCCATTTCGGCGGCGATTATTTTAAGCATCCTGGTCTATCCGTAAAATAAGATGAATATATCGTCCAGAGTCCCTTTAGAAAAAGAGCCCCTGGAAGGCGCCGAGACCGTCGCCCAGTACGACCGGGGCGCCCGGCTCTACATGCTGCCGGAGTATAAATACTTCGTCGGCAAGATTCGCCGCCGGGGCTTCAAGCGCGGGCGGGTGCTGGATATCGGCACCGGCTCCGGCAGGCTGGCCATCGAGCTGGCCAAAGCCAACTGGGGCGATTTTAAGATTACCGGGCTGGACGTCTCGACGGACATGCTGAAAACCGCCGCCGCCAACGCGCGCCGGGCGGGCGTGGCCGAGAAGATTACTTTCGTCAACGCCAGCGCCGCCGCCCTGCCCTTCCCCGATGCGAGTTTCGACCTGGTGATGAGCTACGCCTCGCTGCACCACTGGGTTGAGCCGGAGCGGGTCTTCGCCGAGGCGCAGCGCGTGGTCGGGGACGGCGGCACGGTGATGATACGCGATAACCAGCGCATCTACGGCAACCCCTTCTGGACGGGCTTCGTCTGGGTGCTCTCGCGCCTGATGAATAAGCGCCACCGCCATAACTGGCCCCGGGCCATCATGGCCAGCTACACGCTGGACGAGGTGAAGGCAATCGTAAGCAAGTCGGGGCTTAAGGATTATCGCATCGGGACGGATTTTATCCGGTTTGATATTTGCGTGGAGGCGCCGCGCCGATGAGAACGTCCCCGACCCGAACCGCCTCGGTCAGCCGCATCAAGGCCGAGCTCCAGGAGAAGGGCTTAAGAATCCCGCCGGAGCTTGCCGGCGAGCTTGAAGCCGATTACAACGCCCCGGCGGTAAGCACCGGCCGGATGGTCGTCTGCCTGGCCTCGCCCGCCGGCGAGCTTGTCCCCGCCTTCATCGTCAACGGCAGCCGCGGGGCGGCCTCGCCCTATCATTTGGTCAAAACGGAGGCAGGATTCGAGGTCTGGCGGGGGGACAGCAAATATGCCGACGTTACTTTTCTCGCCCGACCCAGGTTTTACGATTTAGAGACCGGCGGCGGCACCCCCATGAGCAAGGTGGCCGTCATCGTCGGGCCGGGGCACCTGCGCTCGGTGGTGAGCCAGCTTTGCCACTACCAGCAAATCGGCCAGCCCTGCAAGTTCTGCGCCGTCCAATACTGGTGGAACGCCATGTCCGAAAAGCAGCCGGAGCAAATCGCCGAGACGGTGGCCGCCGCCGTTGCCGAGGGCGCCGCCCGGCACATCTCGCTGACCACCGCCACCCTCAATACCCCGGACAAGGGGCTAAGCGACCTGGTCAAGACGGCCCGGCTCATCCGGGAAAAGGCGGCTATCCCCGTTATGCTGGAGTTCGAGGCGGTCACCGACCACGACCTGCTCAAGTCGCTGCTCACCGAGGCCAGGGACAAGGGCGGCGTTACCACCGCCTCGGTCAACATCGAGTGCTGGGACGAGACACTGCGCCAGGAAATCATGCCCGCCAAGGGTAAAATACCTATAAGTGAATATCTGGCCAACTGGCACATCTGTAGCGACATCTTCGGCCGGAACGAGGTGGCCACCACCGTGGTCGTCGGCATCGGCGAGAGCGACGATTCCATATTACGGGGCATAGAGAAAGCGGCAGCGGTGGGGGTAATGACCTTTTTGGTGCCGCACAGCCCGGCGGCGGGGGCCGCCTACGCCGACATGACGCCGCCCTCCGCCAACAGAATGCTGACCCTTTACGAAAAAGCCACCGCCATCCACCGTAAGCACGGCCTGGACCTGGGCGCCGTCACGGCCGGGTGCGTGCGGGGCGGCGGTTTCAGCGCTATCAAGGACGTGGCCCGCTTCGGGGCCTGATAAACGATAAAATAAATAACGCAAGGAGGAAAACATGGCAAGCGTGAGGACTTATACCGGCGAAGTTGGGGTGCTGGGGAGGGTCAAGACGGAGTTGCAGACCGCCGGCGTGCGCGTCTCCGAGGAGCTGGCCGCCGAGATGGCGCGCGACTGGAACGCCCCGGCCATCGAGCGGGGGAGGTTCGTAGTGCTGCTGGAAAACCAGGAGTTCGGCCTGTTCACCACGGTGCTCATCATCAACGGCCGATTCGCCGCGAAATCCCCCTTCCACATCGCCAGGAACGAGAGCGGCGGCTACGAAATCCGGGACGGCGACCGCAAGTACGTGGACGTCAGCCTGATGCCGCGCCCCAGATACTACGACCTGACCACCTCCGACGGCATCCCCATGAGCGACGTGGCCGTCATCGGCGAGCCCGACCACCTGCGCTCGGTCCTGAACCAGCGCTGCGGCTACCAGCGCATCGGCCAGGCCTGCAAGTTCTGCGCCATCGAGAGCTGGTGGGCCGGCTACATGGACAAGACCCCGGCCCAGGTCGCCGAGGTGGCCGAGGCCGCCTACCGCGAGGGCATGATTAAGCACGTTACCCTGAGCACCGGCACCAAACTCACCCCCGGCAAAGGGCTGGAGGACATCATCACCGCCGCCCAGCTCATCGACCAGCGCGCCCGCCTCACCAAGACGCTCAACTTCGAGCCGCTGACCGACTACGCCCTGCTGGATAAGCTCTTGCGGGCGGGCAAGGACGCCGGCGCCACCACGGCGCTCTGCAACGTCGAGTGCTTCGACGAGTCGCGGAGACTGGACATCATGCCGATGAAGGGGCGCAACACCCTGGACGACTACCGGCGCGTCTGGGAGCGGTGCCTGAACGTCTTCGGCCACAACGAGGTCTATACGATGGTCATCGCGGGCCTGGGCGAGGACGACGAGACGATGCTCAGGGGCGTGGAGATGTGCGCTTCGATGGGCGTGGTCGCCTCCATCGTGCCGTTCACGCCGATGATGAACTCCGCCTACGAGGATAGAGAGCCACCGGCGGTGGAGAGGCTGCTGAACCTCTACGAGGCGGCCCTGCCCATCTACGAGCGGTACGGCCTCAAGCTCTACGGCGGCACCGGCGGGATTTACACCTCGCTCAAGGGCATGTAAACACCGCGACCGCTAACCGAATAAGCTAGACCTTACCCTGCCAGGGCGTGCATGGAGAACCGGCCAGGTCAATCCAGACGTTCTTAATCATCGTGTACTCTTCCAGGGCCAGCGTCGAGTTCTCCTTGCCGAAGCCCGACTCCTTGCAGCCGCCCCACGGTGCCTCGAAGACGATGGAGAGGTGCTGGTTGAGCCAGACGGTGCCCACCTTTATCTGGCCGGCCATGACCAGCCCGTTGCGTAAGTCCCGCGTCCAGACCGAGGCGCAGAGACCGTAGCGGGTATCGTTGGCCAGGGCGACGGCCTCGTCGGCGGTCTTGAAGCGTATCAGACCGACCACCGGGCCGAAGATTTCCTCCCGCATGAACTCCATCCGGTTGTCGCAGTCCCCGAAGATGGTCGGCGTAACGTAAAAACCCTTGTCCAGCGGGGGCGCGGTGGGGCGCTCGCCGCCCAATAAGAGCTTGGCGCCCGACTTTTTGGCCATAGCGATGTAGCGCTCCACGTTGTCGCGGTGGCCGCGGTAGGCCAGCGGGCCCATCATCGTGGCCATGTCCAGCGGGTCGCCGACGGTTATCTTTTTAGCGGCGGCCACGAATTTGGCGGCGAACTCCTCGTAGACCGACTCCTGCACCAAAAACCGCCCCACCGAGGCGCAGTTCTGGCCGGAGTTGAAGAACGAGCTCCAGACGGCCCCCTCCACGGTGGCGTCCAGGTCGGCGTCATCCATGACGATAAGGGCATTCTTGCCGCCCAGCTCCATGGCCACCGGCTTGACGGTGCCGCCGGCCAGGGTCATGATGCGCTTGCCGGTGGCCGAGTCGCCGGTGAAGGCAATCTTGTCCACGCCGGGGTGCTTGACCAGCGCCTCGCCGGCGGACGCGCCGGGGCCGGTGACGATGTTGACCACGCCCGGCGGCAGCCCCACCTCGATGGTCAGCTCGCCCAGCTTCAGGGCGGTCAGCGGGGCGCAGGAAGGCGGCTTGACGACGCAGGCGTTGCCCGTAATCAGGGCCGGGGCCAGCTTGGCCAGCACCGTCACCAGCGGGAAGTTCCAGGGGGTAATCAGCCCCACCACGCCCAGCGGCTCGCGCACCGTCATCGAGGCGGCCGTCGGGCCTACCGGCAGGGTCATGCCGGTCATGCCGCGGGCCACGCCGGCGTAGTACTCCAGTAGCTCGCTGGCGAAGGGCAGGTCGAAGCTGGTCGTCTTCCAGAGCGGGCCGCCGTACTGCCGCGTTTCCAGTCTGGCCCATTCCTCGCGGTGGGCGGCGATGGCCGCGGCCAGCTTGACGAGCAGCTTACCCCGCGCCGGGATGGACAGAGCCGCCCAGGCGGGCGCCGCCCGCCGCGCCGCCGCCACGGCCTTATCTATTTCGGCGGGGCCGCACCTGGGCGCCCGGCCGACCACCTCGCCGTTGGCCGGGTTGACGACCTCCATCTGCTCGCCCGAGGCGGCGGCGACCAGCTTGCCATCGATTAAGGCCCGGTATTCATTTCCCATAATCGTTATCTCCCTCTAGCAGCGCCGCTAGTCGGCAATCTTCAGGCAGACCAGCTTGAGCTGGGTGTAATCCTTGATGCCGACCTCGCCGCATTCCTTACCGATGCCGCTCTCCTTGAAGCCGCCCCAGGGCAGGTCGTTGGTGAGCACCTGGGTATTGACGTTGACGGTGCCGGCGTGCAGGCGGTTGGCGAACCTCACCCCCCTGGCGGCGTCCTGCGTCCAGACGGTGGCGCAGAGGCCGTAGCTGTTGTCGTTGGCCAGGGCGATGACGTCCTCCTCCGACCTAAACGGCTTCATGACGACGCTCACCGGGCCGAAGATTTCCTCGCGGGCGACGACCATGTCCTGGGTGACGCCGGCCAGTACCGTCGGCATGACGTACCAGCCCTGGCTCATGGGGGGTTCGGTGGGTCGCTCGCCGCCCAGGAGCAGGGTGGCGCCCTCGGCGACGCCGGTCTTGATATAGCCCTCCACCCGGTCGCGGTGCTCGCGGCTGGCCAGCGGGCCCATGAAGGTATCGGGGTCGGCGGGGTCGCCGACGACGACCTCTCTGGAGGCGGCGATGTATTTCTCCATAAACTCGTCGTAGACCTTTTCGTGGATGTAAAAACGGCCCGCGCCGGAGCAGTGCTGGCCGGCGTTATCGCACTGGCGGGGGGCTTGGTGCGCCACGGCGGCGTCGATATCGGCGTCGGGCAGGACGATGACCGGGTTCTTGCCGCCCAGCTCCATGATGACGCGCTTGACGTTGCCGCTCCCGGCGGCCATGATGGCCTTGCCGGTCTCGCTGCTTCCGGTAAAGCCGACGATGTCGATGCCGGGATGGGCGGCCAGGGCGTTGCCGACGCTGGTGCCCGGCCCGGTGATGACGTTGACGACGCCCGGCGGCAGGTCGGCCTGCTCCAGCACCTCGGCCATCTTGAGCCCCAGCAGCGAGTTGACGCTGGGCGGCTTGACGATGCAGGTATTGCCCACCGTCAGCGCCTGGGCCAGCTTGACGGCCATCATGATGATGGCGTGGTTCCAGGGCGTGATGATGGCGCAGACCCCCACCGGCTCGCGCTTGAGGTAGGTGACCACTTCCTTCAACGTCGGGATGTAATCGCCCAGCATCGAGTCGGCCCGGGCGGCCGCCCACTCGAAGACCTCGGCGGCGACCATCGGCACGTGCTCCGCCAGGCTCAAAATCGAGCCGTGCTCCAGGGTCTCCAGCCGGCTTATCTCGGCGGCGTTGGCCCGGAAGGCGTCGGAGATGCGCCGCGTTATCTGGGAGCGCTCCGTCTGGAGCAGCTCCGACCAGCCGGGGTAGGCCTTGCGGGCGGCGGCCACGGCCATGTCTATCTCCGGCGGGCCCGCCAGGGGTATTTGCGCGATTTCCTGGCCGGTGGTGGGGTTAAAGGTGGCAAAAGTCTCGCCGGACGACGGCGCCACCCACCGGCCGCCAATCCAGAGTTTGTCTTTCATTTTCACTCCCCTGCCTGAGATTTGGCTTAAATACCGGCGTTGGCGACGCCGGCCCCTTGCACGTCGACGACGGCGGCGCCGCCGTCGATGACCAGCGCCGCGCCGGTCATGAAGGACGCGTCGTCGCTGGCCAGATAGCTGCACAGGCCGGCGATTTCGGCGGGGTCGGCCACCCGCTTCAGCGGCACGTCCTTGGCGAAATACTTGTAGCCCCCGTCCAGGTCGGTGCCCAGAACCTCCGCCAGGGGCCCGACCATCTTGGCCGAGAGGTCGGTCTTGACGCCGCCGGGGCAGACGACGTTGCAGCGCACTTTATCGGGGCCGTAGTCCAGGGCCGCCTGCTGCGTCAGCATGATGAGGGCGGCCTTGGTGACGCAGTAGGCCGGGGTGTGCGGGATGCAGCGCAGCCCGCCCAGCGAAGCGATGTTGATGACCGAGCCGCCGCCGGCCTCTATCATGCCGGGGATGGCCTCCTTCATGAACAGGAAAGGCGCCGTCAGGTTGACCTCCAGCACCTGGCGCCACTCGCCGGGGTCAAGCTCGGTGATGCCCCCCATGGAGTCGGTGACGGCGTTGTTCACCAAAATGTCCAGCTTGCCCCCGCCGAACCTGGTGGCTTCGGCCACCAGGCGCTTGATGTCGTCGTAGCGGGAGACGTCGCCGGGGGAGGCGAGCAC
>Ga0307444_1001055_pt1 | contig 12232 bp, 8 predicted proteins | sample SalMarSW160340MG_FD_202145 | JGI IMG/M metagenome (GOLD analysis project Ga0307444, IMG submission 202145) | Salt marsh sediment microbial communities from the Plum Island Ecosystem LTER, Massachusetts, United States - SW1603-40 | ecosystem: Environmental > Aquatic > Marine > Intertidal zone >... | reverse complement strand
ACACAGATCTTTATATCCTCACCAGTTCCCGGACATTCTCAGCAGCGGAAGAATTCACGTATAACATGAAAAATCTCAAAAGAGCCACGATTGTGGGGGAGACCACAGGAGGAGGAGCCCACCCTGGCGGAGACCGTATCGTGAATGATCTTTTTCTCGTGTGGGTGCCGAGTGGGAGAGCCATCAATCCCATAACCAAGACAAACTGGGAGGGGGAAGGTATTGCCCCTCATGTTGCGGTGCCCAGGGATCAAGCCTTGGATAAAGCCCATTCGATAGCTCTGGAAAAACAGTTGGAAAAAACCGTGGATGAGGGAAAAAAGCAGCAGATAAACTGGGCGTTGGACGGCATAAAAGCAAGATTAGAGCCTGCTGAGGTTCAACCGGAAATCCTGAGAAAGTATGTGGGCAAATACACAAGGGGAGAAGTGACACTCACGGAAGGCCAATTGTTTATGCATGCAGGATCGCAGCAGTTTAAAATGATTCCCTTGAGCGAGACATATTTTGTCCTGGATGGGGAGCCGAGTATCCGTGTGGAATTCACATTTAACGATCAAAGCAAAGATTCTGAGATCATCGGCCATTTCCCAGACGGTCGCAAAGAAATCGTCAAAAGAGTGAAAGATCAAAGTTAGAATAAAATAGACCTAATTTCCCTTTTTCCTCGAAAATCATTCTTTTGTTATGATATGTATAATAATGCATATCGAGAATTTTCATGAGGAATCATTAGGAGGGAAAAATGAAAAAAATCCTTTTCTTTTTTTTGACAGCTACACTTTTGCTTTGGTTTTCCTGTTCGAAAAAAACAGAAGAAGGATCAACTGTGGAAGTTATCGATGGGATCGAGTACATCCACAACACAGAAACTCCCTTATATCCGGAGAGAAAGGTCGTTTTCGAAGAGGAATCAACCATCAGGAGTGAGGACGATGAAGGGAAAATAATATTGTTCAGACCCGGCTGGCATCTCATCGATGATGAGGGTTATGTTTATATATGCGATCTTCAAGATCTACAGATAAAGGTTTTTGATCCAGATGGGCTTTTAGTCCGGACCATAGGCCAGAAGGGGGAAGGCCCAGGTGAGTTTCAAAATATCGGAGAAATCGCTCTTTTGCCGGATGGCAGGCTGTTGGTGCTGGATTGGGAGGGTAATCGCATATCCTTGTTCGGCAAGGAAGGTGAATTCATCGACAGCCACAAATTCCGGAATTGGAGCTATGATTTTTATGTCGCGACAAATACTTTTTATGCACGCGATGAAAATATTTTCGGCCCGGAAACACAACTTTACGTTAAGGCTTATGATTTATCGGGCAACGAACTTTTTTCTTATGGAAAATTTGTCTCTCACCACAGCCTCCAGATAGATGAAGGAGGCCGACGTTTTTCTATTTCCCCCTTGCCTTTCGATGTTTATTCTATTTTGGCTGGAGATCAGAAAAATGCTCGTCTCTACCATTGCTTGAATGATAAATATTTGATCGAAGTGTATGACAACAATGGAAAACTCTTCCGCAAGATCGACCGCCCGTACAAGCGAATCCCTGTCTCGGGGAAGGACAGAGAGGATTATCTGGATGGCATCAGAGGGATTTCTGAGAGCGACAGAGCTCTGGTGGACAAAAATCTCGAGATGCCCAGTGTGAAAAATATCACAGACAGCATGATTGTCGATGACTTGGGCAACCTCTGGGTTGAAACGAATGAACAAAAAGAAGAACAGGGAAAAATGTTAACTGCATTCGATATTTTTAACGAAGATGGAATCTATGGGGCAAAAGTCTGGCTGGACATATCTCAGGTATCTCTCGGACTTTTTAAGAACGGAAAAATGTACACCAGAGAAACCGATGAAGAGACAGGATATAGAGTGTACAAACGCTATCGAGTCATTTGGAGTGAATAGAGTGAAAAAAGCATCTCTGGGCTCGGTAAAAGCTGCTTTAGGTTGTGGTATTATCATGATCTTTGGAACGGGAATCTTCGGTTTTATCATTTCGTTTTTTGCTGATGATCCAGACCTGGCAGCAACCGTGCGGAGTCGATGTTTGATCGGGATGGCCATCGGCATCGTTTTGGTCATCGCCTGGAAAATTTACCAATCCAGGGAATAGGAAAATGAAAATACTATTCACCATCACAGGTCCATGGGGAACCGGGGCTGCGACAGTCGTGGATGGAGTCGCCCAGGAATTGCAGAACCTTGGGCATAGGGTCAAAGTCGTTTTCCCCGATCTTGGTTTGCCTTCCCCGGATGCAGAAAAATATTACGGGAATCCAGAGCTCTATCACATCATCCGCTTTCCAACCGAATTTCAGGGGATTGATTTTCCGACATTCCCGCTCATCGTTCGCGATCCCAATCCTCGAAACCTAAAGGCGGCTTGGACCTTCAAAGACATGTCTGAGAGGGAATTCCGAAGCTACATCGATTTCCTGAAATTTCGCCTCCAAAAGGTTATTCAGGATTTTCAACCGGATGTCATCGAAACAGAACATGTTTGGTTGATGGGGTATGTCTTGAATGAACTGGGATACACCTATATCGTGGGGGCCCATAATTCCGATCAGATGGGATTTCGTTATGATCCCCGGATGCGCCCGTATGCGACTACGTGTGCGCGGAATGCCGCTTTTATCTTTTCCATCTCTGATGCCGTTAAGGCAGACTGCATCAAGCTATATGGAGTTCCTGAAAAACAGGTTATCGTCATCCCGAACGGTTATGACAATAATATTTTTCGACCGGAGCCTCTTTCCAAAGCGGAAATCTTTAAGAATATTGGTATCGATACAGATCTCTCTCTGCCGGTAGTCACATTCGGCGGCAAGATGTCAAAAACAAAGGGGGTGGATGTTTTGTTGGAGGCCAACGCTATCCTGCAAAAAAGGCATCCATACACTCTGCTGCTTTTTGGCTCGGGAGATTTGGAAGACGCACTGGGAAGAGATCCCACAAGAGAAGAAAAACAAAACGCCCATCTCCTCGGTCACGTCACACAGGATGTGCTTGCTCAGTTTCACAATATCGCAGAATTCAGTGTTTTGCCTTCCAGGGAGGAGGGATTTGCCGTGGCTGCATTGGAGGCGATGGGATGTGGATTGCCTGTGGTCGCAACGGATATTCCGTCGCTAAAGGATTTGATCGTGGGCAACACCGTGCCCGTCGAGGATCCCGCAGCACTGGCAGGAGCCATGGAATCCCTGCTAGATCTCCCTGAAGAAAGAAAAAAGTTCCTTGGAGAAAAGTCCTTGAATAAAGCCCGCTTATTTAGCTGGATAAAAAATACAGAGATGCGCTTGAGATATTACAAAGCCGCTATTTAGCGCGGACCTTTTCGATTAAATCCACAGGATTGACGATCGGACCGGCTTCTGTATTTACAACGGTTGTGATGAGGCATTGAATGATTTCCTTGGGTTGGATATCCGGATCGACTTGATAAGCGAGTGCCGCCAATCCGGCGATATAGGGTGCCCCCCAGCTCATCCCGCCCGTCCTGTCGAACGTGTAAACATCATTGCCCCTGTGGCTGGCCACTGTCTTGTTTGCGCCGGGAACCCTGATCACATCCCCTTCCGATACATAAATTCCGGGTTTATAACTTTCAAATTTATCGGGATCTTCCCCAGGATCGAGGGACAGGATGCCATAATCGAGCATGGCCGGATCACAGGTCACGACGAGTATCCCATGGCTTTCCATCTGGGATAACATTGCTTTCCATTCTTCATAATGCGGATAATTGGGGAACATCCCGTTTGAAATACTGACAACCCGAATTTTTTCTTGCTCAGGAAGGGTTCTGTTCCATTCAAGGATTTTTTTTAGTGATGTGATGTAGGGCGTGTTGTCCTTCTCCCACATCGGGACGGCGAAATAGGTGAGGGATGCATTCGGAGCGACTCCTAGGTTTTTGCCGACAGCAATTGAAGTGACCGGAGACCCATGCATTTGAGGGGAGAGGTCTTTGAGCCCTGTTTCATCATAACGGGTGAGACAAGACGTGTATTCTGTATGGCCCAAGAGCAAAGGTTGGTCGATGATGGCGATCCCCACGCCGGTTCCATCTATTCCTTCCTCATGGAGGGCATTAACACCCAGACCAGGATTTTTTGCATTAGCGACAATCTTAGCAGGATGAAATCCCTCCGGCATTCTGTCTTCAGGCGGCCATTCGGTGAGGGTGTCGAAGGTCATGGAGTTCAGGAATTTTATCAGTTCTCTCAGGTCCAATCTCATAAGAGAAATGTTGGCTAAGCCCCAGAATCGATCGATCTTATTCAGGTCGTCGTTCGTTCTGAGGATAAGTTTTTCATCTTCTCCGATGTCAAGCTGTTTTTCCTTATAGTAAATCCGCCTTAGAGTAAATGGAGCCGGATCGTTGCGCATTTTCCAAAAGGCTATTTGAATATCCGGATACTCAAATCCCAGCATTTGCATACCGCCGTCTCTGTCTTCTTGCTGTTTCGTTGGTTTTCCCAGGAAAGATATTATTTCTTCGGGTGTGGATAACTTATAGGCGATCTGGCCCGATTTTAGGCCATTTCTTATCTTGGCTATCGCGTCTTCATCATTATTGCTTTTTATTGAACTGATTAAAAAAATAGCGCACACAATGGTTGTGAAAATTTCGACAATTTTGTGTTTCATCTATAGTCTCCAATAAATCCAATTATACCTGCCGTTACACTTTATGTGTCACAATATAATACTGGAAGGACAATGGAAGAGTTTCACCAAAACTTGGTTTTTATTTCCATATCATCCGGTAGACTTGGAATTCCCGAAATCCATCGGGTTTTTCCTGGAAGCAATACAAGCTGTCTCCTTTCGCTTGAGCACAGATCTCGCGATCGCCCATAGAAAGGATATTCAGACTTTCCCTTCTAATAAATACACCTTCAGGATTAAAAATATCATATATGTATTCTCCAGGATTTTTGCCTCTTTTAAAGGTCATCATGTAGATGCGGCCTGCATCATCCAGGAAAAAGTCACAAATCGGAAGCCAGTATTTTGGAAAGAAAAACTTGTCTCCAAACTGTTCGAATAACCTTTTTCTTTCTTCGATCACATCTGCGGGAATGGATACTGGCTCGTATTCCTTCCGGATTATCTGGACGAGTTTACCCTCTAAATCAAATTTTAATATCTCATATCCTCTTTCCTCGCAGGCCGCATAAATATAGCCCTGATGAATCTTCCATTTTATGAAAGGCACGGAATTTATGGCTCTATAGCCATTGGCATCTATTTTGTAGGGATCTTGATCCTGACTGATAAGCTCCCGTATTGAATTAAAATCCGGATCACTCACACTCAATACCCAATCCAGCTGTTGTCTGTCTTCAGAGAATCTATCTCCCAGACAAACAAAGTTCCTGTTTTCCAAGGGATACACGGAACGTCCGTCGGTTGGGGAGCGGCACTCTCTGATTAACGATCCCTCTTGATCGAAAAGCAAGATTTTTTTGTTCGTATGATCGTAAACTGTTAAGTTGTTCCGGTTATCCATCCCCGCGTAAAGGATGAATTGGATTTCACCAGGTCCCTGTCCTTTGTGTCCGAAGGAATGAAGGAATTTGCCTTTTGCATCAAATTTGAAAATCAGATTCCCATCTTTATTGCTGTTGAAAAAATAGATATTCCCCACTCTGTCGACCTCAAAATCTGACGCATCAGCTATTCCTAACTCTCCGATTTCCTCACTGGCAAAATCAATTGACAATACCTTTTCGAGTGTGAGAATGGCCGGCCCGCCGATAATCTTGTAAGGTTCCAGGTGATTGATGATGACTTCAACGCCGTCCTCGGTGAATTTTTCAATTCTGTCTGATCTCTGCGCGCAGTGAATGCACAAAATGATGATAAAAAGGAAATAGACCGGTTTTTTCATACTCCCTCCCATAATCCATCCAAAATATGTGCCCTCGTTTATTATACAAGTATATTTTTAAATTATTCCCTTAAGGTTGGATCTAATAGAGGTTTTATTTCTGGAACGATAGGATCTCGATACCCAGGTTGTCGACCAGCTTCCAGCGGATTTTTTGGGTGCCCATCACGGTCGGGCTGTCGATAAATTTGATGTGGGAGGGATTCTCGACGAGAATCCCTGCTGCCGCATCGACGGCGACCCATTCGCCCAACCACACTTCACACCACATGTGCCCGACCCAGTTTTTTCCGTTTAGGGCTTCACCGAAAGCGACACGTGTCGGGATCCCTGCCGCCCTGGCAAGAGAGGCAAAAAGTGTCGAGAATTCCACACATTTTCCTCTTTTCCTTTTGAGAACTTCCGGACCCGATAGTGTTTCAGCGATATATTCTGTTCCGATATTTTCGTACACCCAGAGAAGAATTTTTTTCACAAGGGATAACGCATCGTTTTCATCGCCTTTGATTTCAAAAAGTTGCTTTTGGATGGCCGGATCATTCGGCTTGATGAACTCTGAATCCATTAAAAAAGGAGCAAAGTATTCATCTTGGACTGGGAATTGAGCAACAATTGATGGAGGAAGTGGCTTTTTTATCTCCAGCACAGCCTCGTATTCATCCCCATTTCGTACTTTTTCGACAACTTTTTGCCGGTTGTCTACGAATCGAAATTGCTCGAAGGGAATCCCCTTCCATTTGATGGATATCTGTGCCCTGTCGATACTCCATACATTAGGGAATTGGGGCTTGCACAGAACCGTCAGGGTCAATCCATCGGCAGTGTTGAGATAGTTGATATTCCGCGCATTTCTGGCCGTCGTGACATAGGATCGGCTGTTGAGTTCGACAAACTTGATCTGTTTGACCCGGCCTTTTTTGTCGATGTTGAAGATCATGGTGATTCTTTCTCTCGCCTTGGCGATGATACTGCCTTTGTCATCCGGGATGACTTCGACATCATACTCATTGATTTTCCCTTCCACAGGATTAAAAACATGCAATTCGAAATGACCCAGATCTTTTTTTTGGAAAATGACGCTACCCACGACGACTTCGAAATAGACATCGTCGATAGGAATTTCTTGATACTGGATCTCTTCGTTATCGACCTGCCGAGTTAGAAAAAGAGTTTTATCTCTGAACTCTCCAGCGATGTGTGTTTGTTTGATTTTGAATTGAATTTGAAGGTCGAATGCCACCGGGTTCATATCTTTATCGACGATATAAAAGCCCTTTTGTGTGATAGCTTGCGGGTTGTAGCCAGCTATGTCCGTTTTTATGGTTTGATAGATCTGGTATCGGATGTTCCCGTTTTCGAGGTCTTCTACGATGATGTGGTCGAACCCGTAGCCATGCCCGTTTCGCTCCAGCTTTTGCCACGACTCCCTGGTTTGAGCGGATAATGGGGATGCAAAAAGGAAAAGGATTATTATAAGAACACAATAAAAGACATTCCTTTTACCCATATGCTCTTTACTTATTTTAAAGCATATGGCATCGGATATAAAGGACTATTCAATGTTTTATAATCTTCTTACTTTTTCTTTTATCCTCTGGATGTGGCCGCGGCCAAGCCCTTTGACTTCACAACCCAACTCGAAATAACGGTGTATCTTTTCGTCTGAAAGAATCCCGAAGCAATCGATTATGGCTGCTCTGTGACCGATGGCTTTTATCACATCATCGGGTTGAAGGTCGAGATAGGGTTCATGTCGCACGGCAAAAATCACGGCCTCGACATCTTTTAAAGCCGCATTCAGATCGTTCTGGACAGATATCTCTGCCAGTTTCTCCTGATTGCGGAAAAAGCGGGATTTGCTCTCGCCAACTCCTGGATAGGAATCCTGTTTTTCGAATTCCCACCAGTGGTCGATATAGGGATCATGAACTCGAATTTCAGCTCCCATCTCTGCCAGCTTGCGTATGATGATCTCGGAGCCACTGTAACGCGTGTCGCCCACATCTTCACGATACGCGGCCCCCAATACCAGTATTTCCGCGGCCGCTATGGGCTGTCCCATATTGCGCAAAGCGTCCCGGGTGAGTTGGGCCGCATGTACTCCTCTTGTGTCATTTATATCGATAGCCAAGGGTGTGATCTTGAATATATCATCTTCGAATCCCAGGATATGTTTATAGGACCACACACCCAAACCCCCATCCTTGGGAAGGCAATATCCTCCGATGCCAGGACCGGGAAAGATGATATTGCTGTGAGTCGGTCGCACCTTGATGGCTTTGATAACTTTGATTATGTCTACTCCGTTCCGCTCGGCGAACAGGCTCCATTCATCCAAAAAGGCCAAGATAGTCGCACGGTAGGAGTTCTCGACTATTTTTGCCGTTTCAGATTCGATCGGCTTATCCATCACCGTGAGAGGATATTTCTCTGTGTTCAGTACCTCATTCAAGAATTTGACAACCCGGGTTTTTGCTTCTTCATTGATGCCGGAACAAACCCGCCAAAAATCACGGATGCTGGCAACGTAGTTACGGCCAGGCATGACGCGTTCATAACTATGGGCAAGCAATGGTTCACTTTCGATGCCCCTGTTTTTGAATATCTTCTTCATGATGGGGTAGGCCACTTGCTCAGTGGTTCCTGGAGCCACAGTGGTCTCGATCAAGACTAGGGCTTCGGGACGAATATGTTCGGCGATGATCCCAAAAGAGCTTTCCAGTGCGGCCATTTCCGTTCTGCCGGTTCTCACATTTCCCAGATCTTCTTTGAGGTAATCGCACTGCACATCGATAACGACAATGTCGGCAAGAGATAGCACATCGTATGTGTAAGTTGCGATGAGAGTCTGTTTGTCCTTTACACAGCGACTGATCATCGGATCGACCTCGGGATCTTCTGCCTTGACAGGGGAAATGCCTTTGTTCAGCAAAGGTATCTTCCAAAAACTGCGCACACTCGGCCGCTGCATACCGATAACGAATTTGCTGGGATTGCCCTTCTCATCTGTCGAATCGGCTATGATGGCAGCCATTACCGCTCCGACAAAACCGACCCCCATCACCACCACAATTTCTCGCCCTTTTTCTCTTTCCTGGTTGACCCGCTTTTCGAGTGTTTCAAATTCTTGCTTATAATCTTCGGGATCGGGCAGAGGAAATTTTTCACCAGTCGGACTGATGGAGTATTTTTCTTTTTCGTTCATGTGACCTCCCGCTCCTATATTTAATGGAAAAAAGATCCTCTTATACTACATTATTTTAATGAAGAATGGAATGAAATCCATCGAACCTAAAAGCTTGGAAAGGCATTTCGTCCGGCCTTCCTGGAGAAATGAGCAGTTCAGGGCTTTCCGAAAGCACCATGATGGTGGCTCCGAACGTGCTGCGGTTATTGATGATGGTATCCCGGTCGCTGAATATATCCTTCAGTTTTCCGATACTTATCTCGACATCATTATTCTGCAATATCATCTGCAAAGCCTCGAACCGCGGGCACTTGAATTCGTATTCCTGAGGGTCAATGTTTCTGGATTTAAAGGCCTCAAGAAGCTCGGGAGTAAGATGCCTGTTTTTGAGGGGGTGATTGGTGTGATATGTGAAAAGGGAGCCGGGAAAAGGGGAGTACTCTTCCACGTGAGTGGCAGAACATTCGAAGCTTTCCACAGTCTCCAGGCCTCCTATCATATAATTTTGGGGAGCTGCGAATTTGATCGTGTGTATGAATTTAACCGCTTCTTTGTATGTTTTTTTCTGCAATATCCCCCGGATGACAAAGGCTACAGGGAGTCCGTCCCGGGAGTGTTCCAACTGCTGGACGGCATTGACCACAACGGCCACAGAGGAACTGTTCAGCCCGTTTGCGGCGATAAAACCTGGAAAGGTGAACAGCATTGTCTGTAAATTCGATTCTGGTTCTTTGATATGGAGCAACGTCTGAAATCCGTGGTAAAAAGTGGGGATATCCAGGGTTTGAGAGACTATGCTGAGCCCGGTTGGGGATTTTTGAACCCCGATTGTGGTGCAGTGGTCGATAGTTGTGTTGTGGCCGTTGCCCAGCATTTCCGTACCCATTACCCACATCTCATCCACCAACTGGAAGGCAAAGACGGTGTCGTAATCCAGACCAGCTCCATCTGCTATACCACGAACTTCTTCTAGAAGCTCCGGCGTCCATCGTTCGATTGCGGCGGGGAAGTCCGTGTAGTCCAGGAATCTTTTTATGAAAACATCGGGCTCGATTTTGTAGGTCTGTTCGATGTCGGCCTTCCAGAATCCGACCAGAGCATGGATATCCTCTTTCAGCGATTTCCCGTGCTTAAGCCCCCTTTCATAGGGCGTTCCTTCTAGAACAAGGACCCTCAAATTCCCCTTGGCCAAGGACGGTTCGACTTGGCCTATGGATCGATGAGAGAGCAGGGCAAATGCAAGGATTAAAGATAGCAAAAGGCTTAGCGGTTTTTTCATGTTGGCTGGTAAACCAATTCTATATAACTCTTCTGAAAAAAATCAATGGCAGTACCTATATTGACAATAATAACGTTTCAGGATCAAGGGATGTGGGATTTGAAAACCGAGACTCTAGTTTTTCTATAAGGCCAGATAGCCATGTTGGTATACAGTGGATCACTCGTAGCGGAGAGAGTCGACGGGATTGGCGTGGGCGGCTTTGATGGCCTGAAAGCTCACTGTTAGCCAGGAGATGAGCAGGGCGAGAACAGCAGCGGCAAGGAAATACCCGAGCTGGCTGTTGATATCGATGCGGTAGGCGAAACTTTTCAGCCAAGTTCGGGACACCAAATAAGCGATCGGCCATGCGATGATGTTAGCCACCATCACCAATATTGTGAATTCTTTGGAGAGAAGGCTGACAATCCCGGAAACGGAGGATCCCAGCACTTTCCGGATCCCGATCTCTTTAGTTCGCTGTTCGGCCGCAAAAGAGGCCAAGCCGAAGAGTCCCAAGCAGGCGATAAATATAGCCAGCCCGCTGAAATACCCGAAAAGTCGCTGGAGTCTTTGCTCGGACCGGTACTGTCTGTCGAAAACGCTGTCGAGAAAGTAGTAATCCATCGGCAGATTGGGATAAATTTTGTCCCAAGTTTCTTCTATGAAAGAGATAGTTCCAGGAATGTCCTGTGTCTGCATATTGACAGAGATATACCGGTTCGAATCCAGGCTCAAGAATAAATTCATCGGCCGGATAGCATTTTTCAGGGAGGAAAAATGAAAATCTTCGATCACACCGACGACGGTGTAATAGTTCCGGTCTGCACCGTAGGTCTGGATGACTTTTTTCCCGATGGGGTCTTCCCAGCCGAAACGCCGAACAGCCTCCTGGTTGAGAATAACCGCACCCGCGTTTTGGGAATCTCCGCTCGATCTCCTTGTATTCCGTTGATCAGTCGGAAATTCGGGTGAAAAATTTCTCCCGGCTACGAGCTCGATCTCATAGGTGCCGATAAAATCATAATCCACGCTGTTATGAATGAGTTCGATCTTTTCTCCTTCGGGCGCCCCCTCCCATGTGACGTCGTTATACATACCGATCCGGCTGGGTAATTGAAGAGATCCGCACACGCCCAAAACCCTTGGATTCTGCATCAACGCTGTTTTAAAAGGTTGGATATTTTGGCTTCCAGCGGCGCTTTCATTGCTGATGACCAGGATTTGGTCTTTTTTGAATCCCATAGCCTTGTTGCGCATGAACTGCAGTTGCCTGCCCAGAACGAATGTGCAGATGATCAGGGCGATCGTGATGCTGAATTGAAAAATAACCAACACTTTTCTGAACATCCTGCCTTTCTGACCTGTTTTTAAAATCCCTTTGAGAACACTCGTTGGCTGAAAAGCTGACAAGAAAAGGGCCGGATAACTTCCGGAGAAAAGCCCCACAAGAACGACGATACCGAAAAGACCGAAGATTATTCCGCTACGCGCGATGTCCCCAAACCGGATGAATTGCCCGGTCAGGTTATTCAGAGAGGGGAGAAAGACATAGACAAGGGCAAGGGACAGGACCATAGAAAAAGCGGAAAACAGGATTGTCTCTCCGAAGAACTGCTGGATCAACTGTTTGCGCTTGGCTCCCACGACTTTGCGCATCCCCACCTCTTTGGCCCGGTTGGCAGAGCGGGCTGTGGAAAGGTTCATGAAGTTGATGCAGGCGATCAAAAGAATCAGAAGTCCTGTCGCTAAAAAGATGTAGATGGTCCGGATGTCCCCAGTATTTGTGAAGGCGGAGTAGAGATGCATCCGCTTGAGTTGTTCCAATTTGAGCACCCGCTTATCGTCATCCCGCAGATGTTTGGCGAAGACTTCGTT
>Ga0307444_1001054_pt1 | contig 12246 bp, 11 predicted proteins | sample SalMarSW160340MG_FD_202145 | JGI IMG/M metagenome (GOLD analysis project Ga0307444, IMG submission 202145) | Salt marsh sediment microbial communities from the Plum Island Ecosystem LTER, Massachusetts, United States - SW1603-40 | ecosystem: Environmental > Aquatic > Marine > Intertidal zone >... | reverse complement strand
GAATAAACCGGTTCTATTCTATGGTATCGAGGCTCTCAAGGAGGCCGGCATTTCGGAGATCGGGATCGTAGTCGGGGATACAAAACAGGAGATCAAACAGGCTACCGGAGACGGCTCTCGTTGGGGATTGAATGTTACCTATATCGAACAGGCCGCTCCGCTTGGTTTGGCCCATGCGGTTAAAATCTCTGAGGAGTTTTTGGGGGGAGAACCTTTCGTGATGTATCTTGGAGACAATATCCTCAAAAGCGGTATCACATCTCTTGTGGAAGAATTTCAACGGAAAAAACCGAATTCTCTCATCCTGCTCACCGAGGTGCCGAACCCCCAGATGTTCGGTGTGGCGGAACTGGAAGAGGGACGGGTAGTAAGGCTGGTGGAGAAACCGAAAGAACCGGCAAGCAATCTGGCCCTTGTCGGCGTTTACATGTTCGATGCCCACATATTCGAAGCCGTGAAGGCCATCAAGCCCTCTCGGCGGAATGAGCTGGAAATCACGGATGCGATCCAATATCTTGTCGAACATGGCTACGAAGTCCACCCTCATCTCGTCACAGGCTGGTGGAAAGACACCGGAAAGATAGAGGACATTCTCGATGCAAACCGCCTTATTTTGGAGATGGTTTCTGGAAAGAATCTAGGGAAAGTGGATGAGAATTCCAGGATCAACGGCCAAGTGGTGATTGAACAGGGCGTTGTGGTGACAAACAGCATTATCAGAGGTCCGGCGATAATCGGGGAAAATTCAGAGATTGCCGATTCCTACATAGGCCCTTTCACTTCCATCCAGAATGACTGCAAGATCATTCACACAGAGATCGAACACAGCATCGTTCTTGAAAAAAGCGAGATCATCGAAGTAGGCAGTCGGATAGACGAGAGTCTTATTGGTAGGGAAGTGAAAATCTTCAAGTGTCCTCCTAAACCTTGTGTATACCGTTTCATGGTCGGAGACAAAAGCGAAATCGGGATAAAATAGCCCGGATTCTCCCAGGGAGGAGATTAAATGATTGACGGTGTAAAAACAAAAAAACTGCGGGTCATCCCTGACGAAAGAGGGAGATTGATGGAGATTCTCCGGAACGACGATGAACTCTTCCTCCAGTTCGGCCAGGTTTACATGACCACAACCTATCCCGGTGTTGTCAAAGCTTGGCATTTACACAAGGAGCAATCCGATAATGTTGTCTGTGTCCAGGGAATGATAAAGCTTGTCCTGTACGATCCGAGGGAACAATCACCGACTTTCAACCAGATCGATCAGTTTTATCTTGGCCTGCACAATCCGTTGCTCGTTCAGATACCGAAGGGCATTTATCATGGATGGATGTGTGTCAGCCCGGAAGAAGCCATTGTCGTGAACATCCCCACCGAGCGCTACAATTATGAGACACCCGATGAATTTCGTCTTGATCCCCACGCTGACGATATCCCATATGACTGGAAAAGAAAGGATGGCTGAGGAACAACGTAACTTCGATAACATGGTCCTGTTGGTTACAGGAGGAGCTGGCTTTATCGGAAGCAATTTTATCCACTATATGCTGAAAAAATACCCCTCCTGCCAGATCATCAATCTCGATAAGCTCACCTATGCGGGCAATCGGGATAATCTCAAGGATGTTGAAAAGGATCCCAGGTATGAATTCATCCACGGTGATATCCGGGATAAAGATCTCGTCAAGAAGGTTTTCAACAAAATCCAGGGTGTCGTGCACTTTGCTGCCGAGACTCATGTGGATCGATCCATCGTGGATGCCGGGGAATTCGTGTTGACCGATGTTTTTGGAAGTTTTGTCCTGTTCGAAGCAATGCGGAATACGGATATCGAATTTTTTGTTCATGTATCCACGGATGAAGTCTACGGAAGTTGCGATCAGGGGTTTTTTGGCGAAGAAGATGCGCTGAATCCTTCCTCTCCTTATGCCGCGAGCAAGGCTGGGGCCGATCGTTTGGCTTATGCTTACACGGTCACTTACGATCTCCCGATTTTCATCCTCAGGCCCAGCAATAATTATGGCCCTTATCAATATCCTGAGAAGTTCATCCCACTTTTTGTTACAAATGCCCTGGAAGGCAAATCCTTGCCTTTGTACGGAAAAGGGACGAACGTCAGGGATTGGCTGTATGTAGAGGACAACTGTCGAGCCATCGATATGGTGATACAGAGAGGGAAATTGGGAGAGGTATATAATGTGGGCGCAAACAATGAAGTGAAAAATATAGATATCGCCAACAAGATCGTGAGCTTATTGGATAAACCCGAAAGCTTGATCAAATTCGTGGATGACCGTTTGGGTCATGATAAAAGGTATGCCTTGGCGTGTGAAAAAATTCGAGCGCTTGGCTGGCGACCGGAGAAAAATTTTGAGGAAGCCTTGGCTTCTACTGTCCACTGGTATCGAGAAAATCCTGAATGGTGGCGCAAAATAAAAGAAAAAAGCAGGGATTTCCGGGATTTCTATGCGAAATATTATGAGAAACGGAAATGAGTCACACATTTATTGAGGAGGAAAAATGAATGTTCTGATCACGGGAATCACAGGCTTTGCTGGAAGTCATTTGGCTGATTATATCCTGGAAAATCATCCCGATGCTCGAGTGTATGGCATGATCCGTTGGCGGAGCCGGATGGAAAACATCCTTCATATCGAGGACCGGATACACCGCATAGAAGCCGATCTCAAAGACATGGCGTCGCTTAAAAAGGCCTTAAAGGAAGTTGAGCCGGACCGCATTTTTCATCTTGCTGCCCAGAGCTTTGTTCCCACCTCGTGGAAATGCCCGGCGGAGACGTTCGCGATCAATGCCGTCGGCCAGATCAATCTTTTTGAAACCGTTCTCAGCCTGGGGATCTCGCCGAAAATCCAGATAGCCGGGTCCAGTGAAGAATATGGCTTTGTCAATTCCGATGAAGTTCCGATGAAAGAAACCAATCCCCTTCGTCCTCTTAGTCCTTATGCGGTGAGCAAGGTGGCCCAAGATCTGTTGGGCTGGCAATACTACAAGAGTTATGGCATGAAGATCGTCCGCACACGAGGATTCAACCATACGGGTCCCCGTCGCGGAGATGTTTTCATATGCTCGAATTTTGCCAAACAGATCGTGGAGATCGAAAAGAAAAAAAGAGAACCTATCATATACGTGGGTAACTTGGAGGCCAAAAGGGATTTTACGGATGTGCGAGACATGGTCCACGCCTACTGGTTATGCTTGGAGAAAGGAGAGCCTGGAGAGGTTTACAACCTGGGAACAGGGAAGACCTATTCTATTAAAGAGATCCTGGACATGTTGCTCGCCATAAGCGGAGTCGACGTGAAGATCGAAGTCGATCCGGATCGCCTCAGGCCCTCGGATGTTCCCGTTCTTTTGTCCGACAGTTCCAAATTCAGAAGATTGACAGGATGGGAACCCAAAATTCCATTTAACCAGTCTCTTCAGGATCTCTTGGAATATTGGAGAGAAAGGGTCTAACTTGAACGTTTTTGTTACCGGTGCGACCGGCTTTGTCGGGCGTTATCTCCGGGATTTCTTGAAATCCCATGGACATTGTATTTGGGGATCAGCATATCCTGATGTGCCTGAACTCTCTTCGGATGACCGGATTTTTTATCTGGACATAAGATCTGAAAAGGATGTCTTCCAGCACATCAGGGAAATGAAGCCAGATTGGATTTTCCATCTGGCTGCTGTTTCCAATGTCCGGCATTCTTGGGACAGGCGGAAAGAAACCCTCGAGACCAATATAATAGGAACGCTCAACCTATTCGAAGGTGTCCGGAATTTTTCCCCCCATGCCAGGATCGTTTTTGTCAGCTCTTCCGATATATATGGAACAAAATTTCCCTCTGGGGACCCCCTGGGTGAAAAAAATCCGGTGATGTCCGTAAATCCTTATGCCTATACCAAATGGAGTGGCGAAGTTCTGAGTGAATTCTATACACGGATTGAAAATTTGAATATCGTGATCGCCCGGCCATTTCCCCACACAGGTCCCGGGCAGAGCGCAGATTTTGTTTGTTCCGACTGGGCATGCCAGATTGCCCGGATCGAAAAGGGATTGAGTGTACCGGAAATAAAGGTCGGGAACACATCTGTCGAAAGAGATTTTACAGATGTGCGCGATGTGGTCCGCGCCTATGAGGGGCTTGCCGAAAAGGGGAAAACCGGTGAAGTATACAATGTGTGTTCAGGTCGTTCTTACTCCTTGGAAAGCATCCTCGAATGCCTCCTTTCCTATACTCAGAATGAAATTTCTGTCCGAGTCGACTCACAAAAACTGAGAAAAGTAGACATCCCTCGGCTAGTGGGCGACAACAAGAAGATCCGGGAAGAAATTTCCTGGGAACCCAGAATCCCGATCGAACAGTCGCTCGAGGAATTGCTGGACTACTGGCGAAGCCGGGTCTAATTAGATTTCCAATTCCAGTTGGTTTTTTTGGTCCGTTTCCCGGTCTCGTTCGATGGTTTTCAGAACTTCGGCGGTCACATCTCCTGTGGGATACTGGCCGTCAAAGCACGCTCCGCAGAAATGGGTAATCTCTTTATTCCCGGTTTGGACAGCCTTTTTTAACGATTCCAGCGATTGGTAGATCACCTTGTCTGCCCCGAGTTTTTTCGTTATCTTATCGATTGTGGCATTGCGGGCGATAAATTCAGCTTTTGTCTGCATGTCTATCCCGTAAACACACGGGTATCTCAGCGGTGGAGAATAGGAAGCGAAGTAGACTTTTTTCGCCCCACATTCCCTGACCATTTTTATGATAGCTCTAGAAGTGTTGCCCCGTACGATGCTGTCATCCACAAGGAGAACATTTTTGCCTTTGAGCTCGGAGGGAATAGGATTGAGCTTATGCCGGACAGATGACTTCCTTTCATGATCGGTGGGCATGATGAATGTGCGGCCGATGTATCTGTTTTTGACCAATGCTTCTCTGTATTTTAGATTCAATTGTCTTGCGATCTCGATGGCTGCATCCCGGGCGGAATCAGGGACTGGAACGACCACATCTATGTCCAGATTGAGTTTTTTTATCTCTTCTGCCAAAAATCGACCCAGATTGACCCGGCAATCATAGACATTGACATTGTCGATGTAGGAGTCTGGACGGGCAAAATAGACCCATTCGAAAAGACATGGAGAGTGGGGGCAATGTGTCAGTTGGCTCGTGTGAAGTTGACGTTTTTCATCGATAAAAATAACCTGACCCGCTCCGACATTTTTTATGTTGGAGAAATTTGTGATATTCAAACTCACGCTTTCTGAGGCGATGGCATAAGAGGGGAGGATCCCATCTTTTTTTGTCCCATAGACAAGCGGTTTTATTCCATAGGGATCTCTGAAGGCGACCATACCCCCTCCGGCGATATAAGCCACTACAGAATAGCTGCCTTTCACCTGTTCGAAAACTTTTTCGACCGCGCGGAATATATTATCAGGTTCGATTTTGTCGATATTTTGGATCGAGAGTTCTTGGGCAAAAATGTTGAGTATGATTTCCACGTCGTTATCCGATGTGAGATGTCGATGGTGTTGATTAATCAATAATTTGTTCAGTTCCGTATAATTGATGACATTGCCGTTGTGTGCCATGATTATGCCAAAGGGAGAATTGACGAAAAATGGCTGGGCGACCGATCCGCTTCTTCCGCCGATGGTAGGATAGCGCGTATGGCCGATCCCGATGTTGCCCTTGAGGCGCTTGAAGTTATCCGCAGTAAATATATCTCTAACGAGTCCGTTTCCCTTTTTTGTGTGGAAATGCCCGTCATACGTGATGACTCCTGCTGAATCCTGGCCTCGATGCTGGATAGAAAGGAGTCCCTGATAAAGGTCTTTGAAGACATCGTCATTTCCCAGAATTCCGATTATTCCGCACATGTATTTAACATACCATTATAGACAACAGGCGTGCAACTTATTCCTCGGCTCTCTCTCTTTTCCGAGGAACCATGCCCGCTCCCCTGCGGATGCCTTCCTAACCCGCTTGCTTGACCTAGAAGAGATAATCACAGAAATATGGATATTTCTGCTTCAATGTGAAAAAGAAGGGGGAGAAAAGGTCAGGACGGAAGGGCAGCGATCAGTTCAGCTGATGTGAGTGTGGCTGTGCCCAACTTCCCGACAACGATCCCGGCCGCAATATTAGCCAGCATGGCGGCCTCCTGGATCGACGCTCCGGCGAGGAGGGCTAAGCTGGAGACAGCGATGACCGTATCCCCTGCTCCTGTGACATCGTAGACCTCTTGGGCGAGGGTGGGAACATGCATAGCTTTTTTCCCTCTTTCAAAAACACTGAGCCCCTGTTCTCCCCTCTTGAGAATGAGATACTTGGTTAAAATTTTGGAGAGAATCGTCTCTCCTACTTTTTCTACCTCTATATCACTGCGGCAAGCGTGGTGCACAACACTTTCCGCTTCCAAATGATTCGGTGTGATCAGAGTCACTGGAGAGAAAAAAAGAAAATGTTCGACTTTGGGATCCACGTACACCGGCAATTTTTTTCGTTGTGTAAAAGACAGGACTTTTTGAAGCAATGGCTCTGTGATGATTCCCTTGTTGTAATCGGATATGATCAAAGCATCGAATTTTTCCTTTTGGATGAAACTGTAGATTTTGGCTGCCAAATGAGAAGAGATCGGTCCTTTCTCTTCCATATCGACTCGAACGACATGCTGGTGATGAGCGATAACGCGAGTTTTGACCGTCGTGGGTCTTTTGGCGTTGACAATGATCCCCTTGTTGTCAGCGACGTTATCTCTGATCCACTCTCCTTCTTTGTCCTCACCCACGATGCCGGTAAGGATCGGAGATGCCCCCAATTTTTGAAGGTTATAGCCGACATTGCCAGCTCCTCCCAAACAGGAGGTGTCGTTTGTGGCCACGACCACAGGGATCGGAGCTTCGGGAGAAATGCGGGAAACATTACCCCAAATGTATTTGTCCATCATCAGATCGCCGAGCACGAGAATCCGCTTATCTTTGAATCCCGAGATGATTTTTATCATTTTTTGTGGATCTAGGTCTATCATTGGTTTTTCTCCCTCAAATAAATGGGATTGGACAAAATCCAGGGGATATCCTTGTGCAAGGGGGTTTTTTCTTTGAGATAGACTTCAACCCTGTAAAAGCCTGGTCGAGTGGGTCGATAATCCATGTTTTTATCCGTCGAGGTCATGATTTTTTTTCCGTTATGGATCAGATGCATTTCACGGGCAAAAGTAAATTCTGTTTGAATCCGGAGGATAGTGCGGGAATCAAGCGAAGTGTTTTCTCCCATGAGGATTTCTTTTTGACCTTTTTGAGCCCAGAATCGGAATCCATTCGCTTGGGCGGCAGAATCGACAGCATTGTAAAAATGACCTTGATGCAAGGCCGATAAAACTTGTCGCGATGCTAGTTCGAACTCATCTGATAGGGGCTTTTTGAGAAGAACATGGAGTTGCATGAGGGGAAGGAGAGACTTGTAAAGGAGATGGGCATCCACACTGTAGAAACCGAAAGTAGGATGCGTTTGATTGAGTTCGTCCCATTTCTTGAGATTTTTGTCCGGACGTTGGAGCATTTTGAGCAAGGCATATTCAGGCCTGACCAGGAGAGAGGGCGATAAGAAAATTATACGGGAAACGTCGTACTTCAGCATGGTGTTGGCATTGATGATTTCCAGACCGTTATATCCGATGGATTTTCCCCAAGACCAAGATACTTTGGAATACGGATGAGCGATGATGGAGATACCACCGCGAGCTTTAATCTGGTAGAAAGCCGTATCGGCATTCTGTGAAAAAGGCGCGTGTTCAGGTGTGAAACCAATGGCAACGAGATGACCACGGTTCACAGAAAGTTCGGATCCGGCCAGGACAAGAACGTTGTGTTTCCAGCCCGTCGTTGCCAGGGATTCAAGGTTCGGGTTTCCATGGTCTGTTAGAATGATGAAGTCGAGTGAAGAACGGGAGGCCAGCTCCGCGATTTTGTCCGCCGGTTTTCTTCCGTCTGAATGGATGGTGTGGATGTGGTATGCTCCTTGAATCTCAAGAGGAGATTTATCGAGTTCCGGTTCTGTGTAAATGTGGAATCCGATGAGGTGAATACCCAGCCACAGGGCATACATCAGAAAGAGGCCGGCAAGAATGGTGAGGATTTTTTTCTTTTTCAATTTTCCTGGGACCCTGTTCTTTTCATTTTGATCAAGGCAAACGGGATGGTAATAAGGGTGAGAATCAAAACCGTGATCTCAGAATCTCCGAAGTTGTATTCAAAAAACCCCGCCACGAACAAACCTACGAGGCCAGCTAGAGACCCGACTGTAACCGGACGCAAAAGGGGATCTTTTATACGTGTGAGTTTGATCAGAGAAAGAGCCGCCCAACCGATGAACGTAAGCCAAGCCAATAACGCGGGGATTCCTCTTTCTGCCCCGATCTGGATGATGTTGCTGTGGAGGTGGACGTTTCTCTTGGCCCCTTCCGATAGGCCGTATTTCGGATTTTGAAAAACCATATTGACCGTACAGGGGCCTGTCCCGAATAGAGGATTTTCTTTAATGATCTGGATACCGGCATGGAAGTACTCTATTCTTTGGGTATTCGAATAGTGTCTCTTGCTGAAGATACTGAGGGCTCTCTTTTTGACATGTTGGGGACTCAGCATGAAAAAAATAGAGATCGCGATAGGGACAAGGATCAGAGTCTTCGGCTTATAAAAGGCAAGGACTACGGCTGCGGCAAAAGCGAGCCCGATCCAGGCGCTCCTTGTGAGGGTGAGTACAAGGGCCATGGAGCCCAGGATGAATCCAATTGCCCAAAGAATTCTGGACCTGTCCTTGGAAAGTAAAAAAAGACTCAAGGCATAAGAACAAAACAGGAGCAATAAGCCAGCTTGGGTCATCCAATGTCCCATAAAGCCCAGGATTCTTTCTCCTGTTTCTGCCCGGAAGAGGAAAGTGAACAAAGAATAGGATATGCTGGCAAAAGCAGAGATGAGAAACGCGTAATTGATTTTTTTAAGGCTTTTTTCTGAAGAAAGGGCTGAATATGTTATAGGGACGACAAGGAACAACAAAAGTTCCCTGTTGTCCACAAGGCTGATCTTAGGATTAACGGATTTAAGGGATGAGAGGAGAGAAAATAGGCAATAAACGAGGAGAGGCCAAAAAAAAGAGGGAAATCGGGGCCACTTTTTTTGTTGGATTTGCGAGAACAACCAGCAGAAAAAAGCCAGAGAAAGAAAGATCTGGATCAGGGAGATCGAGACCATGGAGAAAAGGAGATAAAGGGTTAGGAAAAACAATAAAAAGGATGTTAAGTCTTTGGGAAGATCGAGTAAATTCTTTTTCATCGGTTACAAAGATATATCTTCCAAGAAGATGAGTCCATTGTCAAATTTTTGCCTGGGCTATTCATGCCGATTCAAGTAAGGGAGGCAGGCGGCATAGACCTCCTCAGGCGTGATCGTTCGCATGCACCGATAATTGCCCGGGATACAAAACCTTTGATCGCAAGGCCGGCAGTCCAATTCCTTTTCTATGATCGTGGCTTTTGCTTGCCAAGGTGTGTTGTAGGCAGAGAGGTTGGGGCCAAATAACGCCACAATAGGAGTCGAGGTGGATGCAGCGATGTGCATAGGTCCGGAATCCGGGCCAATGAACAAGGAGGCGTTCAGGATGAGTTCTTTCAGTTCTTTCAGGTTAAGCTTTCCTGCCAGAGAAAAAACGGAGGCAGGATGCCTGCTCAGGATTTGGCCAGCTTTTTCTTCATCTTCCAGGGCTCCGATCAATACGATTTTCGCCTTTTGTCGTTCGACAAGAGCTGCCGCCAATTTTGCCCAGTTATCGATTCCCCACTCCCGATATTCGTTTCCAGCACCGACATGGATAACGATGATTTTGGACCTTCCGAAAAAGTTTTTAGAGAAAAACAGATGGATTTTTTTCTTATCCGATTCCGAGGATTTGGGTAGGAACAATGGCGGAGAAAATGGGACCTCTATACCCAACGCTTTGACCAGCCGGATATGGTTTTCCACGCTGTGGACGTGACCTGTTTCAAGACCTCTCGGAATCGCGATGTCGTAAACGAAACTCTTGTGTTTGATTCGGTAGCCGATTTTTTGTTTAGCTCCGGAAAAAAATGTGAGGAGAGAAGCCGTTGGCCCGCCATGAAAGTCGATAGCGATATCGAATCGTTCCTTCCGGAATGCACGAATGGTATTCAAGAATTTTTTTTTCCCCAGCGGCCTCGGGAGGACGATAGTCCTATCGATATGCGGATTCCCCTCGATGAGTTCCCGGTATGGCGTTTCGACGACATAGGTGATATGAGCGGACGGGAGCCCTTTTCGCAAGGCCGTGATAGCGGGGGTGGTCATGACGATATCCCCTATGCGTCTTAAGCGTACCAGCAGGATTTTGTTTATCGCAGACAGGTCATTTTTTTGTTTCTCTGTCGGGTTCAATGGAGGCCTCATCGATGAGCATGATGGGGATTTCTTGTTTGATCGGATAAACCCTGTGGCATTTGACACATTTCAAGCCCTTCTCATCAGAGGTCAGCTCGACATCGGATTTGCACTTGGGACAAGCGAGAATGTTTAGAATTTTTGGATTAATGCTCATCGGTTCATTCCAGTCTTGATATGATATATTATAGTGTTCAGAATAGTCAATCATAAGAGTCCGATTGACAGATATGGATGAGGGGTGATATTTTACCCGATGTGAAATTTCCCAATAATTTTGGAGAACCTCTTGATTTTCCACCTTTCAACGGACGTATCAATCCGGAATTCCAGCTGCCTGTTTTTGTGGAAAAGATAAGCCGATTCCACCTTCTATTTCAGGAGGATTCTCATCAAATTCTTTTCGATGGCCGGAACAAGATCAGCGTGATCCCTTTTCTGGTATCCGACGGAAAAGCCGTGAACATCGTTGCTAAAGAGTTTTTTACACAGGGTTTGAGCAAGATGAAAACCCTCTTTTTGCCATCAAAAGCCCGGAAAGCTTGGTTGGGAGGCATTTCCCTGATGGAACGAAACATACCCACTCCAGTTCCTGTCGCCTATATGGAAAAATATAGATCTCCCTTTATCGATGAGAGTTGTTATTTTTCTGTTTTTGAAGAGGGAGTGGAAGAAATTCGACATCTTTTTCGCCGACTTCCACCTAGAGAACTGACTTCGCTTGTGCGGTCATTGGCCTGTCATTTAAGCCTTTGCCATTCAAAAGGGATCCTCCACCGTGATCTTTCAGACGGCAATGTATTGGTGAGGGTAGAGGGACAGGAAAAACAGACTTTTTTTCTTATCGATACCAATCGGATCCGTGTGAAAAAAAGATTAGGCCCTTTAAAGAAGATAAAAAACCTAACCCGTCTCGGTGTTCCCGATGACTTTCAGAAATATTTCCTCGAGGAATACACAGGGACAAAAAAGCTGAAAAAAAGAATCTGGCTTTGGTATAAACTCACGAAAAAATCTTATACTTTGAGCATCAACCTAAAAAAAAGACTTCGTCTGAGCAAGGAGACCAAGACCAAGAATAAAGTCTGATGGACCAAAATTTCAACTGGAATCCATTCGCTGATCAGCCCCACAATGTGGCTCCCAAAAAAAAGCGATTCTGGTATCATTTTCGGTTTGCTCCAGGTTATTTTTCTCTCCTTATTTTCAATGTTCGAAAAGCCCTTTCTGTTTTGATTCGCTTCAGGAAATACAAAAAAAACATGTACAAGATGACTTCCCCGTTTCATCATCCTTTTGGTGTCGCTGTTTCTCCCCACGCCGGGAAAAATGAAGAGGTGTTGAGGTGCATGGATCAGTTGGGGGTCAAAAATATACTGGTTCGGATTCCCTCGTGGGAAAGGAATAAATTGAATGATTACAAAAAATTTGTCGAACGAATCAAAAACAGGGATATGGATATCGTGATCTCTTTGCTCCAGAGAAGAGAGGATGTGTTAGATCCGAAAAAATGGGCGCAATTTATCGATGAAGTCTTTTCTGTATTTAAGCCACTTTGTTCCCTATTCGAGATAGGGCATGCTTGGAATAGGACAAAATGGGGGGTCTGGGATTATCGGGAATATCTAAAGCTTGTCGAACCCTGTATCCCGTTGGCACAAAAATATGGAGTTGGACTTATCGGGCCCGCGATCATCGATTTCGAATTTCACCTCTATCCGGCTGTCCTGAAGTCCATAGCTTTTGATAAGGTTACCTCCTTGCTTTATGTCGATCGTGTGGGAGCTCCA
>Ga0307444_1001052_pt1 | contig 12260 bp, 11 predicted proteins | sample SalMarSW160340MG_FD_202145 | JGI IMG/M metagenome (GOLD analysis project Ga0307444, IMG submission 202145) | Salt marsh sediment microbial communities from the Plum Island Ecosystem LTER, Massachusetts, United States - SW1603-40 | ecosystem: Environmental > Aquatic > Marine > Intertidal zone >... | reverse complement strand
ATCTGATAAATAAACATGGTTATATGATAACCCCTTCCCGTTTTAAAAAAGACACCTTTCTTAAACTAAAAGTTGATACTGAAAACACAAGAAAATGTTTAGAAGATTTTAAAAAATTTGGTGAAAAACCTCACGAGCATGAGCCTCTTATATATACAGATTACAGAGGAGTTAGAGTTCTGGGGCTTCACGACCATATACTAGAAATACAATGGGGTCTTCTTGCAAAGATCGATGAACTTGAGGCATTTGCGCCCTTAAAAAAAATAAAGGCCATTTTTCTTATTATTATAGTTTTTGTTCCATTAGTAGCATGGTTGACGGGTATTTTTATTGCAAGACTTATAACAGGGCCGATTCGTATGCTGCATGAAGGAACTGAGATAATAGGCCAGGGTAATCTGGATTATAAAGTAAGTACGTATGCAAAGGACGAGATTGGCCAACTCTCAAGAGCGTTTGACAAAATGACAGGGGATTTGAAGAAGACTACAATATCGGTAAATGAACTTAATAAAGAGATTGCCGAGCGCAAGCTGGCTGAAGAGGAAATGCGGGAGAACGAGGCCCAGAAAAGGGCAATCCTTGATGCATCAGTTGATAGGATCAGGCTTGTTGATAAGGATCTGAGAATAATCTGGGCAAATAAAACAACGTCCAGAGAACTTAATATGGCTCCTGAAGATTTGGTAGGCCGATTTTGTTATGAAGTTTTGGTTGGCAGAGATACGCCGTGTGTTGGATGCTCGGCAATAAAGGCATTTAAGTCTGGTCAAACTGAACATGCTGTTATACATCAAACTAAGTCAAAGACCACAAAAGGTGAGGCCTATTGGAACGATTATGCTGTACCCATCAAAAACAAATCGGGTGATGTTGTAAATATTATTGAGATTACCAGGAACATCACAGAGCTCAAAAAGGCAGAGGAGGCTTCGAGAAAAGCAGCTGCTCTTGAGACATTAATCCAGGGCTATGATAATTTCATAGGCGACTCATTGAGCAATTTACTCACCCCTATCTATGGTCATATCGAGTTGTGTGAAATGAGAGATAGCATTGAGCAAATAAAGGGTGAGCTCGGGAATATGAAGGGAGATATCACTACTGTCCAATTAAGAATGTAAACTGATATAGTAACTCCTTAAAATAACTTCAAAAAAAGGAACTACATTTTGTTATCGACTTGAAAATCAATTTTAGGCCATAATTTCCGGAAATTATCGGGAGGTAATGGCCTATGTATTCAGGACAATTAGTGTTTTCCCAATTAATGGAGTTTCTGCCTATGCATCAGTTTCGCCGTTGCGTCAACAAGTACCAAGGCAATTATCGTATGAGATCTTTCTCTTGTTTAGACCAATTTCTCTGTATGGCCTTTGCTCAACTTTCGTACCGAGAAAGCCTCAGAGACATTGAATCATGTTTACGGGCGATGCAGAACAAACTGTACCATATGGGAATACGAGCTCGCGTTTCAAAGAGCACACTGGCCTATGCGAATGAGAATCGCGATTGGCGCATCTATGCAGACTTTGCCCAGGTGCTTATCCATATCGCACGAGATCTATACGCTGATGAGGATTTCGGCGTAGAACTGGATGAAACAGTGTACGCACTCGATGCATCAACCATTGATCTCTGCCTTTCTCTGTTTCCCTGGGCACGGTTTCGAAAGACAAAGGGAGCCGTCAAACTCCATACATTACTTGACCTACGCGGCAACATCCCCTCTTTTATCTCCATAACCGAGGGGAAAGTCCATGACGTGAACATCCTCGATGAGCTTATCCCAGAGCCAGGCTCTGTCTATATCATGGACCGCGGCTACCTCGATTTCGAGCGTCTCTATCTGCTGCATCAATGCATGGCATTCTTTATCATCCGATCAAAAAGAAATACACAGTTCAGACGGCTCTATTCTCACCCGATAGACAAAACCACGGGACTGCGATGCGATCAAACCGTGGTGCTCACTGGTACAAGAACGAAAAACCACTACCCTGATAAAATCCGAAGGGTAAAATTTTTCGACGAACAAAAGGGGAGACATTTCTCCTTCCTTTCCAATAATTTTATCGTTCCGGCTCTGGTCATAACGGAGCTCTATCGATGTCGGTGGCAGGTGGAGCTTTTCTTTAAATGGATCAAGCAACACCTCCGGATTAAGGCATTCTATGGTACCAGTGAGAACGCAGTAAAGAGCCAAATCTGGATTGCAGTCTCAGTGTACGTACTTGTCGCAATAGTAAAAAAGAAGCTAAGATTGCATGATGTTAGTCTCTACACAATTTTACAGATTTTGAGCGTAACGCTATTTGAAAAAGTACCGTTATATCAAATCGTTACTGCCCATCAATACATGAACATTAACCAAGAAATTGATAACCAATTGAAATTATTCGATTATTAATTGGACACTAGTGATCTTTGGTCTAAAATCATCCAACCAGACGGATTAATAATAAGCATAGATTTACCAAGATCATATAGAAAATCTCTCAATCGTTTCTTTTGCTCATCTTTCTTTGAAATACAACGAATTCATTTCTTGCGGAAAGATTCTCATTCGACAGAGTGCCAAATGAATGTCCAGAAAATACTAAATGGCAGCAAAATTGATTTTTTATTTATTGATGCTGACCATTCGTATGAAGGGGTGAAAAAAGATTTCACATTATACTCTAATTTTGTAAAAAAACCTGGTCTCATTGCATTTCATGATATACTTGATGAATGTGGTGTTGATACATTTTGGTCTGAAATAAGACCATATTATAGACATATGGAAATAGTTGAAGATTATAAGCAGCAGTGTGCTGGGATAGGAGTGTTGTTTTTCGATGCATGATAGTTATTTAATTCAAAAGGACATTCGAGACTGAATCATTTTTACCTTTTAAAGACAATCACCTTGATGAGGATTACGTCAGGATTATTTTGAATTTACTATAACTTTGGATTGGTCGATTACCATTTTTTGGCTCAATAGTTAGTAAAAATGTAAAACAGTTCGCAACGCTCCTTTTGTTTTTTTGTTGACCCACATACCTCTCTACCTTATAATCGCGCCAAATTTACACTCGATAAAATTAAATCTGGCTAATCCAATGATACTTTTCATCTGCTCGTAAAGAATTAATCTTTTAACAATCGGTACTAGTGTATTTATAATCTGCAATGTTTAACTAGTGCAATAATAAAGTAGCCATGACTCTTTCTGTGTGTGTCATATGCCGAAATGAAGAACCAAATATCAGGCGATGCCTTGAGAGCGCAACATGGACAGACGAGATAATAGTTGTTGATGCAATGAGCCAGGATAAAACAGTTGAAATTGCCAGAAAATATACAGATAAAGTATATCAGAAAGCATGGCCCGGATATGTTGATCAAAAAAACTTTGCTATTTCAAAGGCTCATGGGAGTTGGATATTGAGTATGGATGCAGATGAAGAGATCACAGCAACCCTGCGCGACGAGATTTTGGGCGAAATTAAAAAAGATAATGCCAAAGATGGGTACCGTATTCCTCGTCGCTCTTTTTATCAGGGAAGATGGATAAACCATAGTGGCTATTATCCTGACAAACAACTTCGTCTTTTTAGACGTGAACGAGGTCACTGGACAGGAGGACGGGTACATGAGAGGGTTGATATACAGGGAAGCATAGGAGATCTAAAAGAAGACCTTTTACACTATCCGTATAAAGGTATTATCTCTGGACAACTTCAAACAGTGAACAATTTTTCCAGCCTCATTGCAGAAGACATGTATGAGAGAGGAAAACATTATCATATTGTATTACTCTTACTTCGGCCGACCTTTAAGTTTTTGGAAGTTTATTTACTTAAACGAGGCTTTTTAGATGGCTTAGCTGGATTCATCATTGCCGTTACATCTGCCTATGCTATGTTTGTCAGATATGTTAAGCTTCGGGAACTAGAGGCTTCTTTTGAAAAGAAAAAATCTTTGTGACCTTTTAATTATTACCTACTACCTAACAGCTTCATAACATTCATTCTCAGCAAGAAATCACATCGAGGTAATTTACGTAAGATAGGATTATAGAAGTGAAAAAAATAGCATTGGCAATAGAAAATTTTAGTAAGCACAAAGGCGGAGCAGAGTCGTATGCTGTCTCGCTTGCTTCAACACTTACTGAAAATGGCTGGGAGACACATCTTTTCGGAAAAAATTGGGATGGTGAGCCACGTGCCGCCATTTTCCACAGGATAAAGATTCCAAAATTATTACCATCTTGGACCAAGATGATTTTGTTCGCCTTGAAGCATAAAAAGATGGCAAAGAGTCAAGCCTTTAATGTAATTCTTGGTTTCGGAAATACTATATATATGAATGTATATCAAAGCCACGGTGGCGTCCATCGGTTCTCAACAGCCAGAAAGCTTTATACGGAAAAGAATATATTTTTCCGCTCGATAAAGCGTCTACTTATCGGGTTTTCATTAAAAGATAAGGTTAGAAATTGGATAGAGTCCGCACCATTCAGGCTTGATCCAAAACCAAAAATTATAGCAATCTCGCTGATGATAAAAAAAGATTTTACATCATTTTACCACATAAATGAGAGGGAAATAAAGGTTATATACAACGGCATAGACACCACAAAGTATAATAGAGGCCTAAAAGAACGCCTGAGAGGTTCGATACGACAACACCTAAGGATAACCGATAATGATATAGCCTTTCTTTTCATATCGTATGATCTTAAAAAAAAGGGGATGGTGCCCTTAATTGAGGCTGCGGCAAAATTAAAGAAATTGAATTTTACTAACTTCAAGGTCGTGGTAGTAGGAGAGCCACCCTACCCTTTGCTTTTAAAACGAGTGAAAAGGTTAAGCCTTGAAGATACAGTAATATTCACAGGTCCTACCAAGACCCCGGAAGACTACTATGCAAACTGCGATGTGTTGGTACTCCCTACATTCTATGATGCATGTTCCCTGGTCGTGATAGAGGCAATGGCATGCGGTTTACCGGCGGTCACTACAATCTATAATGGAGCAGCAGGAATTATAACAAACGAAAAAGACGGATATATCATATCACATCCACCTCATTCAGCGGAGCTTGTAGAAGCGATGAAAGCCCTCATGGTACCAGAAAGATTAAAAAATATGTCAATAGAGGCTTCCATGACAGGCAAAAAATACTCTGTAAAAAAGAATCATCACGAGATGATACGAGTATTTAATGAACTGGGAGAGTAAAAAGTACGAAATTTATCAGAAATGATGTAATTATTGGCATGAAAAACATGGACAGGAAATGTTTAGTATAATACTTTCGCGATTTACCAAACTTGGCTCTCCAATTCTTTTCTTTTTCCTTGTCCCATTTCCGCCCATCAAAATGAAGACCCTGCCGTGTCATACACCAGTTATGGTGTATAATGCTCTTACCGCAAAAACCATATTTCCACTTACTTTCTTCTGGATAGATCTCTTCTGTTAACCACGGTGGGTTAATTATCCGTTCTATCCTTAGAAAATACTCCAGGTCTTCTGAAATTCCAATTGGAGAATAATCCTCATCAAAAAATCCAATCTGCTCGATCATAGCGGGTCTTATCATAAAACACACCGCAGATTGTCCCCCCTTGATAAAAAGGGGTAAACTATGGCTTTTGACAAGTCGGCAGAAGGATTCATGCCCACCCCATTGGTCGTATACTTTTTTCACGCTTTCGATAATAGTTTCTGAAGAGTAAGGTTTGCTGGGATTTATATAGTACCTCTTAGTCCTTGAATGTGCATCAAGTAATTCTTGCATGACTGGAGAGCCGTTTTCCAAAGCAGAGACCCAACCAACGCTATCATCGCTCTCCATAACTTCGACCAAGGGCTGCAGCCAGTCAGGTCCGAAAAGGATATCATTATTTGAGATAACATAGTAGTTGTAGGGAAAAGGTTCTTCATGAATGGTATCTGGAAAAAACCGCAGTATTTGATTCCATGCTATGGCAACCCCCAAATTTTGAGGGTTTCTAAAATAATAGGTTGGAAATTGAGTACTCCCAAGCTCTCTTTTTATAAGACCAGCAATGTCGTCACTCGATCCATTGTCAATGATCACCACAGAGATATCGAGATCTAATCTGTTGGTATCTGTATTTTGGTAAAGACTTTGTAAACATACCCGTGTCATCTCAATATTGTCCAACACAGGTATGCCAATCAAGACCTTCAACATATTTTTCCCTCTTACGTAAGACTCATAGACTGATAAGGTTTAAGATTATGTTTATGGAATATAGAGAAAGTGTTTTTGTATGTCAACACTGATGATTTGAGTCGATATCAATTCTGATTGATCTTCTTCTATACCTTTATTATAGTAATTTTTTAATAGTTAAAACACCATTCCTTATTAAAACAGTACAAAAATGGAAAAAGCCCCGGAATTTTGCATCATCTGTGGTGCCAGAGATAGGGAAGCCCTGATAAAAATGGACTCATGGCATGTCTACAAGTGTTCTTCTTGCGGGCTGGGATTTTTAGATCCGAGGCCTTCAAAAGAAGAAATAGCAAAACTGTATAGCAAGGAATATTGCGAGGAACACTTTATAGGGGGAGGAAAACTTGACTCACCTGAATTCAAGAAAAGGCTTGGTCTTGAAACACATCGAATACGGTTTTTCAAGGGAATAAAAGGAAAAGGGAAAGTCTTAGATGTCGGTTGTGGCTATGGGTATTTTCTAGCGGCATGCCGTAACTATGGATATGATGTACAGGGGCTTGATATCTCAGGCTGGGCATCGCAACATGCCAATGAAAAACTTGGCCTTTCTATAACTTTTGGGCTGATAGATGAGATAGAACTGCCGCACAAGAGTTTTGATATCATCACCATGTGGCATTTTCTTGAACACACTTCCAACCCCCGAAAGGCAATCTTAAAGGCCAGGGATTGGTTAAGAAATGATGGTGTCCTTGTAGTAGACGTCCCTAACTATGAAGGAACAGATGCCCGCAAGAACTGGAAAGAATGGATTGGATGGGACTTACCATACCACTTGTATCACTTTACTCCCCAAACAGTGAAGCAGCTACTCCGGATATGTGACTTTCATGTGGTGAAGACCAAAAACTACCATTCTGAAACGGTAAAAGAAGCATTGAAGCGTATTCCAGTGATCAATGTATTTGCCAGGATCATCTCAAAAATTTTCTCCGGGCATAGCATCGCTGTTTTAGCAAAACGGGGAAACTAGAATAACTCGGTTTGATTCTGAAACCGTTCAGATCATACCTCTAATTTGCTTCTCAACTGGCGCGATGACTTCTTGAGCGTCCAATTCTTGGAGGCATTGGCTCACACCACTATTATCACATCCCTTTCGCCTGCATGGCACGCACGGCAAATTCATAGAGACTACGTGGTGCTGTTTTCCCCGTGGTGCCCAGTTTGTTGGTGAAGATGGGCCAAAAATAATCGTGGTGGGTGTGCCAACTGAAGCGGCAATATGTGCGGCCGCACTATCTATTCCTATCAGTAGACTGCACTTCTTAAGAACGCCAGGCAATTCACTGATGGTGGTCTTCCCTGCCAAGTTGTATACATTTACGGTGCTACCACTCATTATCTCCGCTGCTCTGTACCTTTCTTCCGGGGCCCCGGTTACCACGAAGGAGACTGGATATCGAGAGGTTATATGGTCAATGAGTCGGATGTAGTTTTGAATTGGCCATTCCTTGTAGTCCCACCTGGAGAAAGGGTGCAAGGCAATTATCGGTTTGTCAGGGGGAACTTTTGCTTTTTCTAGTATCTCTAGTGCCCTATCCTCTTTCTCCGGTGGAACCTCGAGCGCCGGAGATGTGTCCTTGATGTTTAGATCGAGAGGTGCTAAAATATTTAGACTGTGCAATGAAGAGTATTGATCTAATTCATTTTTGGGCCGGACTAGATGCGTAAACAGCCTATTCCTCCATAATGTTCCGTTTTCAGAGTATCTTCCCATCCTTATGGTCGCGCCACTCAAAAAAGAGAGGATAGCGCCTCGCGTTCCACCTCTTAGATCAATGGTCAGTTCAAATCTTCCCCCACGGAGTGATGTCAGGAAGTTTCTGTGATAGTCAATTTTTTCTTTCAATCTTCTCTTGTCCTTTTCCACCGACATGGTTCCATCCACCCATGGACAGTTCTCCACTATTCCCCTGGCATGTTCGTGTACCAGCACAAAGATTGTATTGGATACAAAATTCTGTCTCAGTGCCCTCATGGTGGGGGTTGTGAGAACCACGTCTCCAATATCTCCTAATTGTATCAGTAGTATCCGGGTAATACTATCGACGGAGAGTTTTTCACCTTTATATATCATCTTTGTCTGCTTCTGCCTGTTTTCAGGGGCATCCATGCAGATGCCAGATAAGTAACTGAGCGTACACAATACATTTTTTCCTTATCGAATTTTTAAAGCCACCAGTAAGCAGTAAGCCCGTGAGAGAGAGAATGATGTTGGCTATCAACCTTAAAAATATAACTGAATGGAATAATATATAGGAGTGCGGATGCCACTTTTTAAAAAAGAGGTACCTTGATCTATAAAACATAATTCTTGCATCTACATTGCTTCCTACCGTCTTTCCCTGGGCGTGGAATATTTTTGCCGTGGGTACAAGATAAATAGTCCATCCGCCACGCTTCATCCTGTAAGCCCAATCAGTCTCTTCAAAAAAAAAGAAATACCTCTCATCAAAGAGCCCTATATCGTCTATAGCCTTTTTTCGGGCCGTTAAACAAGCGCCAATGCATGAGTCTATTTTTAAAGGAGATACGTATTTTCTTCTTTTGCTTGGAAATTTTTTAGGCAATAGGATTCTTAGAAGAGTCTCATTCAAAAGAAGAGTTAACGCCGTAGGAAAATTAGCAATAGAATTTTGACTTGAGCCATCAAGATTTAACAGCTGCCCGCATGCCATGCCTGCCTCAGGATTAGCTTCCATAAAATCAAAAAGCTCTTTTACGGCTTCATTGGTCAATACAGTATCAGTGTTGAGCAATAGGGCATAATCGCCACTCATCTGCCTGAATGCCTGATTATTTGCAGCAGCAAAACCTAAATTTTCCGTATTTTTAATTATTTTAATAGTTGGATATTTTTCCCTCGTCGCTTCTACTGTTCCATCAGTAGAATTATTATCCACAACCCAAACCTCAAAAGATATCCCCTTGACTGTTTCAAATACGGAAGCCAAACAGTCAAGCAAGAGGTCTTTTGTATTAAAACTAACAACAATGATAGAGATATCCAATTAATCCTCTTTTATTTTCTTTGCCTCATCTATAAGCATAATTGGTATATCATCCTTGATTTCATATAAGAGCTTACACGTATCACATATAAGCCCATCTTCAGCTGCATTCAAGTAAATCTCTCCTTTGCACTGTGGGCACACTAAAATATCCAGTAGTTCTTTGTTTATAGCCATATCTATACCCTCCTTATTTAAGTGAGCTAAAGTGCCTAAAGTTTAAAGTGAGCTAGAGTTCTTTGTTCTTTTTTCAAGTTCTTTAGAGAATTCTTTATTATTCATCATATCTTTTTAACTTTAGGCACTTTAGCTCACTTTAGGCACTTATAACTTCTTTGATGGCCTCAAAGACCATATCCACTGTAATCTCCTTCATGCATGACATATCATCACATTTCTTATTAAAACATGGACTACACTCAAGACCAGCCCTAATAACTTTGTGTTTTGATCCATATGGCCCAGTTTTAAAAGGAGAGGTGGGGCCAAAAATGGCTATCACTAAGGGAGATTTCATAGCTGCTGCTACATGCATTGGGCCAGTATCAGTAGATATTACGACGGCGCATTTTTTATAAAGGTATGCCAATTCTTTTAAGCTACTCTTCCCAGTTAAGTCGAGAGCATTTGTTTTCATCCTTGATAGAATAGTTTTTATTGTTTTTTTGTCACTTTTACTTCCGGTGAAAATAACCACTGCTCCCAATTCTTCTTTTATTCTATCTGCCAGGCAAGCGAATCGATCCACGCCCCAGAGTTTGGTTTCCCATTTGGCCATTGGATTAATTGCTACCAAGATTCTGTCATTACCAATCTCTTCTAATAAATAATTAACATATGTTTTATCTGCAGTATCAGTGGGAATTTGGCCATTCCACTCAAGCTTAGTTACACCCAAGTATCTGGCAATATATAAATATCTCTCAAGAGCATGTATATTTGGATCAGGAATAGCCACTCGTTCATTAACAAAAATAGAACTAGCCTCTCTCCCTCCATTAAGGGCAATTTTTCTTCTCCCTCTAGCAATGAAGGTTAATATGCCACTTTTAAATAGTCCTTGCAGATCAACAACGATATCATATTTTTTTTTCTTAAGCTCTTTTGTAAAGTTGGCCATCTCTTTTCCAACGCTGCGATATTCGCCTTTCTTAAAAATTCTTGTTACCCAGTTTTTTCGAGGAAAAAGTATCAACTGATCTATATCAGGATGGTCCTTTACTATGTCAGATGCATCTTCCTCAACCAACCAGTCAATCTTAGATAAAGGGAATTCATTTTTTAGAACTTCCAGGAAAGGTAAACTATGAACAACATCACCAATTGCGCTCAATTTAATTATTAAGATATTTGGATTGTTATTCATTACGTTATTTATCCTGTTTCAAAATCCATTGTACTGCACGTAATAAATCTTCTGCCACATAAACAGGTGTTATACTTTTATGAGACATACTATATTGCACTTCTCCCTTGCCATAACCGCTTAATACCAAGATACCGGGTAGGTTTGCATTATGTGCGAATTCTATATCAAGTAAGCGATCCCCGATTACGTATGATGTTTCCATATCAATATCTAATTCAACTTCAGCTTGTTTTATAAGACCTACATTCGGCTTTCTACAACTGCACTCCCTGCTATATTCAGGCACAATCCCATCTGGATGGTGCGGGCAGAAGTAAACCCTGTCCACATATGCGTTATATTTTGTCAATTCCAACACCATTACATCGTGGATATCTTTTACCAATTGCATAGGAAAGTACCCTCTTGCTACACCTGATTGGTTAGACGTTACCACTACGATGTGATCATTCGTGTTTAAAAGAGATATGGCCTTTCCCACACCGGGTAAAAGTTCAAATCTGCTAACATGATTTATATAACCACGCTGTTCGTTAATAGTGCCATCTCTATCAATAAATACTGCCGGTCTCATCATTCAACTTTCAATTTTTAAATTTTTAGTTCTTTTTTTAGTTCTACCATTTTTTCCCAAACCTCCTCCGGCTCAATAGACAGCATGCACCTATGATCAGAAGGGCACACCTCTTTTAAACAGGGGCTACAATCTATGCTATGCCTTATTATTCGTGCATTATTGCTCATCGGACTGGTTACAACATGATCAGTAGGCCCAAAGATAGCTATCAGGGGAATATTAAAAGCAGCGGCAACATGCATGAGCCCGGAATCATTTGTCAAAAAAAATTTACATCTCTTGATTAATGCCATTGCTTGACCTAATGTTGTGTGTCCACAGAGATTAACAGGATTGGCGGTACGCATTAAATTAGCTACCTTAGTAGCTATTTCTGTCTCTGAAGAAGAACCGAATATCACTACCTTGGCATTCCATCTTTTGGCAGCCCACTCACCAATGACAGCAAATCTTTCTTCTGACCATCTCTTAGCTGACCCATACTCAGCCCCTGGATTAATTCCAATAATAAAAGAAGTATCTTCTATGCCCATAGAAGATACCATTAACGAGCCTGACCGGCTATCCTCGTCGTTAACATATAAAACAGGCTCTCTTTTTTCAACATGCCAATCCATAGCCTCTATGAGATTGAGAAAATATTCAACTTGATGAACGCAAAAAATATGTTGATCCCTTTTCACTTTATGGGTCAATAAAAATCCTCTTCCATCTGTAGTGTAACCAATCCTATATTTAACCTTTCCTGCATAGGCAAAAAATGCGGCCTCAAAGGCATTTTGAAAGAGAACTGCCATATCGAATCTCTCAGCTCTCAGCCATGATATAATCCTCACTAATTCTCTTAATGAGGTAAAAACACTGTCACCTTTAGCGAAAAGCATTGTTTTGTCCACTGAAGGATGATCTTTTAAAAGTGGAATGACCCAGGGTTTAGCCAAGACTGTTATCTGAGCATGAGGGAAATTCTTTTTAAGTGCCATTAGTGAGGGGATCATCATTACTGTATCCCCTATCCAATTAGCGGATCTCACCA
>Ga0307444_1001051_pt1 | contig 12260 bp, 15 predicted proteins | sample SalMarSW160340MG_FD_202145 | JGI IMG/M metagenome (GOLD analysis project Ga0307444, IMG submission 202145) | Salt marsh sediment microbial communities from the Plum Island Ecosystem LTER, Massachusetts, United States - SW1603-40 | ecosystem: Environmental > Aquatic > Marine > Intertidal zone >... | reverse complement strand
TTCTTCGCCACGGCCGGAGTTGCGTTGGCGACGAGCGCGAGCGCAAGCAAGATGCGCGGAATGGCTTTTCGGGCGTCCATTGCCGAAATCCTCGTCCTGTTCTGGCCGCGAGACCCTAACAGCCAATGTTAGCAGAGTCCCTATCGCCTCATGATCCCGCAAACGGCCGGAAATGCCATGTTATCGGCACGCGCGCCGTCGAGCCGGAGCCCCGGGGCGCGTGTTTTGATTGCTCCCCCAATGTGCTAGAATTCTAGGCATCACCCACGGGGATGATCCGAAAACGATGGGTCAGCGTGCTTACCCAAGATTGCTCGTCGTTGCGCCGCTCGCTGGGGCTGCGCTCATCGCGTTCGCGCCCTTCGCGCGGGCGGGCCACGTGGACTATTGCGTCACCTGCAAAAACCCGGACGAGACCTATCGCTGTCGGGTCACCGGCGGGGGCAAGCCGAGCGACGCGCTGAAGCTCTATTGCGTGATCCGCATGGCCAAGGAAGGCCACCACTCCTCCTGCGCGGCCGAGGCGGCGACGCCGTCCTGCGTCGGTTTGGTGAAGGTCTACAATTACGACGGCCCCACCGTGCCCCAGGAGCTCACCTCGGACCCGCGCGTGCGGGAGCTGAAGCAGAAGGTCGATAAGAACCAGCGCGAGTTCGAGCAGCCGCAAGGCAACGCACCGAAATCGCTGTTCGAGCTCGGCGGCCGCGCGGTGAATGCCTCGAAGAAGGGCCTGCGCAACGCGGGCTCGGCGATCGGCCTCACCTCGTCCGAACGCGACGCGGCGCCACCAGCGGCGCAACCCTTACCGCCTACGCCGCCGACCGGCGCGCCACCCGCTGAACCGGCACCGCAGGCGGCGGCCACGCCTCAGACGACCGGCAGCGTGGGAACCGCCACGCGCGTGAAAGAGGCAGCCCAGAGCGCGAGCTCCGCCGTCGGCGGCTGGGCGCGCAAGAGCTACCATTGCATGCTCTCGCTCTTCCGCCACTGCAGCGAACAGGAAAGCGGGGCGCCGGAATAAATCCGGCACCCCTCCTCCCAAGAGCGACCTGAAATCCGAAAGCTAGTGAGTCTGGAGCCACTCGCGCGCGAGCTTCTGGGCCTCGGCGATCTGATCCGCCGTCATCTCCCGGGCAAGCTCGACACGATAGGTCAGCGCCGAGGCGTTCCCGCGCGCGGCGGCGAGATTGAACCACTTATGCGCCGTCACGAGATCCGCATCGATGTCGCGGCCGGTCGCATAAAGCATCCCCAGCTCGAACAAGGCATCCGGCGCCCCCGTCTGCGCCGCGAGTTCCATATGGCCTGGCAGCCCCGTCGAAATGTCCATTCGCGCCATTTTTACGTCCCCCTATTCACGCGCCTGAAGAACTACCGTTTCCCTCGTAAGTTCATCGCGTGTTGTTCAACTTCAGATGCGGGAGATCATCGGCGAGCACTTTCAACAACGTCTGAATCGGCGTGCTTAATGGTGAATGACCAAATCTAAACCGCGCGGTAACTTCGGTTTACGCCGAACGCGTCTACGCGGGCGCATTGGTTAAGATCGGCGTTTGGCAAGATTTCTTTGACCAATTCGGGTGACGCGCCGCTAACCACGGCAAAACTTCTGTGGTTGAAAAGTTCGCGGGACCTACGGGATGAGCAGCGTCGATCCCGTGGTCCGCCGGTCTTCGAGCTCCCGATGGGCGCGCTCGGCTTCGCTGAGCGCATAGGTCTGGTTCACCTCGACCCGGACCTTGCCCTTGGCGATGACGCCAAAGAGATCGTTGGCCGTGGCGACGAGCTCCTTGCGGGTCGCGATATAGTCGCCCAGCGCCGGCCGCGTCGCGAACAGCGAGCCCTTCTGCGCCAGGAGATTGATCCGGAACTCCGGCACCGGCCCCGACGCCTGACCGAAGCTCACCCACATGCCGCGCCGCTTCAGGCAATCGAGCGAAGCTGGAAACGTGTCCTTGCCGACGGAGTCGTAGACGACGTCGACGCCCGCCCCCTTGGTCAACTCCTTCACCTTGGCGACGACGTCCTCTTCGCGATAGTTGATGACGTGCGTGCAGCCGTGGGAGCGCGCGATGAGCGCCTTCCCCGCCGAGCCGACCGTGCCGATCACCGTGGCGCCGAGCGAGGCCGCCCATTGGCAGGCGATGATCCCCACGCCGCCGGCCGCCGCATGGAACAGCAGCGTCGTGTCCGGCCCGACCTTGTAGGTCCGGCGCAGCAGATATTGCGCGGTCATGCCCTTGAGCATGATCGCCGCCGCCGTCTCGTCGCTGACGCCTTCGGGGATCCGCACCACGCGGTCGGCCGCGACCAGGCGCTCTTCCGCGTAAGCCCCGATGGGGCCCGCATAGGCGACGCGGCGCCCGATCTTGAGGTCGCGCACGCCCTCGCCCACGGCCGTGACCACGCCCGCGCCCTCCATGCCGGGGACGAACGGCAGCGCCGCTTGCGGATAGAGCCCGGTCCGCCCGTAGACGTCGATGAAGTTGAGGCCGATGGCCGTCTGCTTGAGGCGCACCTCGCCCGGGCCGGGATCGCCGACCTCGACCTCTCCCCATGTGAGGACTTCGGGTCCGCCGTATTCGTGAACGCGGATCGCTTTGGTCATTTGGGTACGCTCGAACCGCTCTACTCGATGCCGAGCTTCGACTTGAGAAGCTCGTTCACGGCCTGCGGACTCGCCTTGCCGCCCGTCGCCTTCATCACCTGGCCGACGAACCAGCCGATCAGCGCGGGCTTCAGCTTGGCCTGCTCCACCTTGTCGGGATTCGCGGCGATGATCTTGTCGACCTCGGCCTCGATGGCGCGCGTATCGGTGACCTGTTTCAGGCCGCGCGTCTCGACGATCGCCGCCGGGTCGCCGCCTTCGGTCCACACGATGTCGAACACGTCCTTGGCGATCTTGCCGGAGATGGTGCCGGCCTTGATCAAGTCGAGGATGGCGCCGAGTTGGTCCGCGGTGATGGGACTGTCGACAATGCTCCCACCTTCCTTGTTGAGGCGGCCGAACAGCTCGTTGATCACCCAGTTCGCCGCCTGCTTGGCGTCGCGGCCCTTCGCCACCGCCTCGAAATAATCGACGCTCTCGCGCTCGGCCACGAGCACGTCTGCGTCGTAAGGGGTGAGCCCATAGTCCTTGATGAAGCGCGCGCGCTTCTCGTCCGGCAGCTCCGGCAGGTCCTTGGCGAGCCTGTCCACATAGTCTTGGGTCAGCTCGAGCGGCAGGAGATCGGGATCGGGGAAATAGCGGTAGTCGTGCGCCTCTTCCTTGGAGCGCATGGACCGCGTCTCGCCGGTCTTGGCGTCGAACAGCCGCGTCTCTTGGACGATCTCGCCGCCATCCTCCAGGATCTCGATCTGGCGGCGCGCCTCGTATTCGATGGCCTGGCCGATAAAGCGGATCGAGTTGACGTTCTTGATCTCGCAGCGCGTGCCGAATTTTTCGCCCGGCCGCCGCACCGAGACATTCACGTCGGCGCGCAAACTGCCCTGCTCCATGTTGCCGTCGCAGGTGCCGAGATAGCGCAGGATCGTGCGGAGCTTCGACACATAGGCTTTCGCCTGCTCCGACGAGCGCAGATCGGGCTTCGACACGATCTCCATGAGCGCGACGCCCGAGCGGTTGAGATCGACATAGGAGTATTGCGGGTGCTGGTCGTGCAGGCTTTTCCCCGCGTCCTGCTCGAGATGCAGCCGCTCGATGCCGACGATGACGCGCTCGCCACTCAAGAGATCGACGATGACCTCGCCCTCGCCCACGATCGGGTTCTTATACTGGCTGATCTGATACCCTTGCGGCAGATCGGGATAGAAATAGTTCTTCCGGTCGAACACGGACGTGAGGTTGATCTTGGCCTTCAGGCCGAGCCCGGTGCGGATGGCTTGCGCCACGCAAGCCTCGTTGATCACCGGCAGCATGCCGGGCATGGCCGCATCGACCAGGCTGACATGGGAGTTGGGCTCGCCGCCGAACTCGGTCGAGGCGCCTGAGAACAGCTTGGCGTTGGACGTGACCTGGGCATGGACCTCCATGCCGATGATCACCTCCCAGTCGCCGGTGGCGCCTGCGATCAAGTTCGATTTTTCCGTCTTGGCGTCCATGGGCCGCCGCTACTCCTTGCGCTCCGTCTGCTGCCGGAGCTTCTCCTCTTCATACTGGATGAACCAGCCGATCATTTGACGCCACAGCGCCTCGACGAGTTCAGGCGGCAGGCTGTTCTGCGCCGCCCGCGCCTTGACCTTGTCGATCACCTGCTGGATGCGCCACGGCACGCGGGCGTCCGCCGGCGAGTTCTTGAGCTGCCAGGCGCGATCCACGTAGGCGAAGCGCTCGCAAATGAGGTCAACGAGGGCTTGATCGATACGGTCGATCTCGATCCGCACCTCATCCATGCTCTGGCATTTCTGCGCTTCGCGTGTCGCCATGGTGTGATGGTCCTTCAGCCCACGCCGCCAGGCAAGACGGCGTCCACCTCGATTTCGACAAGCCAGTCGGGGCTGACAAAGCTCGAGACCTGGAGTGTCGTATTGGCGGGTCGGATCTCGGCGAAGATCTCGCCGTGGACGCGGCTCACCTGCTCGAAATGCGCGATGTCGACAAGATAGACCCTTGTGCGGACCACGTCCTTCAGGCTCGCACCGGCCTTCTCGAGGGCGGCGGAGATGGTCTCGAAAATGGCCCGGGTCTGCACTTCCGCGTCTCCGATCGCCACCGGCTTGCCGCCTGAACCTGCCGTCGTGCCGCTGACCGAAATGAAGTTGCCCACGCGCACGGCGCGAGAGTACCCGACAAGGGGCTCGTAAGGGCTGCCGGAAGACACCAGCACGCGGTCTGCTCCGGTCGCGCTCACGCCGCCTTGCTCCACCAGTCCGCCGGCTTAGCCAACGATCCCGCCGCCTCCTCGATGACCTGCGCCGTACGGAACAGCGTCTCCTCGTCGAAGGCGCGGCCGATGAGCTGAAGCCCGAGCGGCGTGCCTTCCGAAGACAGTCCCGCCGGCACGGAGATGCCGGGCAGGCCCGCCATGTTCACCGTCACCGTGAAGATGTCGTTCAGATACATCTCGAGCGGATCGCCGGACTTCTCGCCGATCGCAAAAGCCGGCCCCGGCGTGGTCGGCGTCAGGATCGCATCGACGCCCTCGAACGCCTGGTCGAAATCGCGCTTGATCAAGGTCCGCACCTTCTGCGCCTTGAGGTAATAGGCGTCGTAATAGCCGGCCGACAGCACATAGGTGCCGATCAGGATACGCCGCTTGACCTCGGCGCCGAAGCCCGCCTCCCGCGTGTTCTCGTACATGGAGATCACGTCGGAGCCAGACTCGCGCAAGCCGTAGCGCACGCCGTCATAACGGGCGAGGTTCGAGGAGGCCTCCGCCGGCGCGACAATGTAATAAGACGGGAGCGCATATTTGGTGTGAGGCAGGCTGACCTCTTTGATAGTGGCGCCCGCCGCCTTCAGCCATTCGATACCCTGCTGCCACAGCGCCTCGATCTCGGGCGCCATACCCTCGACGCGATATTCTTTCGGGATGCCGATGGTAAGCCCCTTCACGCCTTGGCCCACCGCAGCCTCGAAATCGGGCACCGGCAGGTCGGCGCTGGTCGTGTCCTTGGGATCGTGGCTCGCCATCGCTTTGAGCATGATGGCGGCGTCGCGCACGCTGCGCGCGATGGGTCCCGCCTGATCGAGCGAGGAGGCGAAGGCCACGATGCCCCAGCGCGAGCAGCGGCCGTAAGTCGGCTTGATGCCGACCGTGCCGGTGATCGCTGCGGGCTGGCGGATCGAGCCACCCGTGTCGGTCGCCGTGGCGCCCATGCACAAGCGCGCCGCGACCGCCGCCGCCGATCCGCCCGACGAGCCGCCGGGCACGAGCTTCGCGTCCGATCCCTCCCGCTGCCAGGGATTGACCGCGGGCCCGTAATGGCTCGTCTCGTTGGACGATCCCATGGCGAACTCATCGTTGTTGAGCTTGCCGAGCATCACCGCGCCTTCTGCCCACAGATTGGCGGTCACCGTCGACTCGTAGGTCGGCGTGAAGCCGTCGAGAATGTGCGAGCACGCGGTGGTGCGGACGTCCTTCGTGCAGAACAAATCCTTGATGCCGAGCGGGATGCCCTCGAGCGCACCCCCCTCGCCCTTGGCAAGGCGCGCGTCGCTCGCCGCGGCCATTTCAAGGGCCCGCTCCGGCGTCGGCAGCACATAGGCATTGAGCGCCGCGTTCGCCGCCTCGATGGCTTCGACATGGGCTTGCGCCAGCTCCCGCGCGGAGAACGACTTGTCGCGCAATCCGTCGCGCGCGCCGGCGATGGTGAGGTCTGTCAGCTTGGTCACGGCGCTCACGGCTTCACGTCAGGGCAGAGGACATAGTGGTTGAACCCGTCGGGCTTGGTCGCCGACTCCTGGTCGCCACCGTTCGACTCGCTCTCCTCCGCGGCATCATCGTGGTCGAGCTCGCTCGGGTCCATATCCTCGGAGAGGGGCAACTCACTCTCGTTGCCTTGCTGCTGGGTGATGTCGGTGAGGCGGCTGACGACAAGGCCCCCGGTGTCCGTAACCGCAATGGCGAACAGATCGGGATAGACATAGCCTTCCTCGTCGCAGAACGCGTTCGCCAGCCAGCTTTTGTCATCGCGGGGCGTGACCGAGACGAAGTCGCAATGCTGGGCACTGGTGGTCACGCCCTTCTTGTTCAGGACATAGAAATCGAGGTCCTCGCCGAGCTCCTCCACGGTCTTGGTCTTGAGTTCCTCGCAACCGGCATCCGACGTGGCATAGGTTCCGTCGGGCAAATCCCCGGCGAAAGCCGTCGAAGCCCCGGCAAGCACGGCCAGCAAGACGAAGGCTGCTCTCCGCATCCCCCTACTCCACGATTTTCGGCACGACGAAATAATGATCGTCGACCTTCGGCGCATTCTTGACGATGTCGTCGGCGCAGAACCCATCGGTCACGACGTCTTCGCGCTTCTTCATGGTCATGGCTTCGACGCGGGTCATGGGCTCCACATTGGACGTGTCGAGCTCGTCGAGCTGAGCCACCCAATCGAGAATCCCCGATAGCTCCGTCTCGAGCCGCGTCGCTTCCTCATCGGTGATGGCGATGCGGGCAAGGCGGGCGATGCGGCGGACGGTGGCGCGGTCGACGGACATGGTTTAGGGCGGTTTTCGGGGTTCAGGGTTCCGGGTTCCTGTAGCACCGGGCCGGAAAGGCGGCAACTTGGCTTCTCGCCACGCCTCGCAGGGCGTTCAAGCTTCGAACGGCACGCCGAATTCGGGCACGACAACGCGATTTCCGGCCATTTCGGCGATGAATTTCTCCGCCGTCTGGTCGAGCACCGGAAAGGTCCCGTAGTGGCACGGCACCACCGTCTCGAAGTCGAAGAAGCGCTTGCAGGCGAGCGCCGCCGTCTTGGCGCCCATGGTGTAGCGGTCGCCGATCGGCACGAAGCCTATGGTCGGCGCGTAGAGCTCGTTGATCAGGGCCATGTCGGAGAAGATGGCCGTATCGCCCATGTGATAGAGGGTCTTGCCCTCCTTCGCCGCGATCACGACACCGCAAGGGTTGCCCAGATAGAGCGGGCGCCCGTCCACCATGTTCGAGGACGAGTGAAAAGCCGGAACGAAGGTCAGGTCGAAGTCCTCATGGGGTTGCGTGCCGCCCGTATTGCCGTGATCGGTCTTCTCGATCCCTTGGCCTTGCAGATAGCTGGCGAGCTCGTGGACGGCCACGAGCGTCGCGCCCGTCTCCTTGCAGATGGCGACGCTGCTGCCGAGATGGTCCTCGTGCCCATGAGTCAGCGTCACGTGGGTTACCCCATCGATGACCTTGTGCAGGGGAATCTCCGCCCTCTCGAAGGTGGCGTTGCCGGTGAGGAACGGATCGATCAGGATGCGGCTTGCGCCCGTGTCGATGCGGAAGCAGGAATGGCCGAACCACGTAATCTTCATCATCTCACCCTTTAGATTGGCCTCGTGACAGCAACTCCGCCCCTTCCTATCGAAGACTTGGCTTCGAGGCTACAGCCCGAGGCCAGGCTGCTCGGTCTCGACGTGGGCACCAAGACCATCGGGCTGGCGCTGTCGGACGTCACCCTCTCGATCGCCACACCTTATGAGACGCTGCGCCGCACCAAGTTCACGGCGGACGCGCAATTGCTCGCCGCGATCGCGGCGAAGGAAGGCGTCGGCGGCCTCGTCATCGGCCTTCCCATCAATCTCGACGGATCCGAAGGGCCACGTGCCCAGTCCACGCGCGCGTTCGCCCGCAACCTCGCCGGGCACGTCCCGCTGCCTATGGCCTTCTGGGATGAGCGGCTCTCGACGGCGGCCGTCGAACGCCACCTGATCGAGGCGGATGCCTCCCGCAAGCGCCGCGCCGAGGTGATCGACCGCATGGCCGCCGCCTATATCCTGCAAGGCGCGCTCGACCGGCTGAGAAACCTCGCGGGGCAGCGCTAAAGGGGCGCCGTCTCGAACAGTTGATAGCCCGTGACGTTAGCCGGGCACAGCCCGCCCCCGCAGAGCGCGACGGTCGAGACGACGTTGCCGATGGCCAGCACGAGAAACAGGAGCAGCGCCGAAAGCGGCAGCACCTTCAGACGAACCGACATCGGCTCGGCCCTGGAGAACTGCCGGTCGTCCAAGAGCATGATCGCGCAGCCGAGGATGATGGCGCAGGCGGTAATGAACGCCCAGGTGTAGAGATGGAGACCAAACACGGGATTGCCGTAGGAGCCTGTGCCGGGAACAATATGCAGCAGGATTTGGCGCATCGAGATCAAGCCGCCGGCCATCGCCCCGATGATCGCCACACCGTAATGGCTCGGCTTCGGCCCGAAGATGAGATTGAGAGCAATACCGAACCCGGCGGCAAAGAAGCCGGCGCGCTGGAGAATGCACAACGGGCACGGCAGATCGCGGAACCAGAGCTGATCGACGAAGGCGAGCACCAGCACCGTATCGAGGACAAGAAGCCCCAGGGCATTAAGCAGCCGCGACAGGTCGGCGGTCATGCCTTTCCTCCTAGAGTCAGAGCCCGATATTCAGCACTTCGGTCGCATGGAAGCGGAAGAGAACAAGCATCGCCACGAGTCCGATCACCCAGAAACCCATGGCCACTCCCCGATGCCGCAGCCACGCTGCACCAATCGCGCAAGCAAAGAGGAGAAAGGGTAAGCTCATCATTGCGCAGCCCTCTCGTTGTCCCCCCTCAAAGCTTTCAATCCCCTGCCGGCCCGTGAAGTCTTTTGATTCGCTCTTTCTGCAAGGTATTGATATTTCGGGCCTGATGGCAACCCCCCACGCGTTTGCGGCCACTCAAAGGACGAGGCCGCCCGAACGGCGGCCTCGCAAGCACCTACGATCTCCTCGATCTACCGTCTAGCAGGGCACGCACCAGCACCGGAGCGGACCGCAGACCCGGTAGCGGCCCCAGCCGCACCAGCCGCGGCGCCGGCAGCCGGCCTTTTCGATGGGCGAATAGTTCTTGGCAGCTCCAGGAAGATTCGCCGTCGTCGGATTCGAGGTCAGCGCCTCGGCGTTCCACGCAATACCACCGGCAAGCAGCACCGCCGCCGCCAGTCCAATGGCAACCGCAAGCTTACGCATCTCAAGCCTCCTGAATAGAGAATGTCCGTCCCTAAGGGGGAGACGACCCTAGCGTACGCCTCATGGCGGGATCATGTCAGCGGGACCGTTGGACAGCGTTCCCAAACATTTAAGGTGTCGACAACCTTATGGTGCCGCGCGGTCGAGGATCGCGCGCGTGTCGCCGTGTGCTGTGGCTGCGCCATACGTATTGCGCCACCCCCCATCGAGCCTTGTGGCGACGAACGCGTCGCTCACCTCTTCGGGGGCGTGCGCAAGAAGGAGCGCAGCCGCTTGCGCCAGCGCCAATTGCTCGACAAGCGCGCGCGCCACGCTCTGATCGCGCATGGCTTTTGCGAGCAAGGTCTCGATGCGATCGAGCGCGGCCTTCACGCGAGGCTCGCGGCCGGCGATGTCGTCGATCTCCTCGAGCACCTGCCGCACGGTCGCCGGCGACCGCTCCAGCACGCGCAGCACGTCGAGGCACATGACATTGCCCGAACCTTCCCAGATGGCGTTGACCGGCACCTCGCGATAGAGAAGCGGAAAGCCGCCATCCTCCACGTAGCCATTGCCACCCATGCACTCCATGGCTTCGTAGACGAGCGCCGGCGCCGTCTTGCACACCCAGTATTTGGTCACCGGCGTCATGAGACGGCGATACGCGACCTCGTCCTCTTCCGTGCCCCCGTCGAAGGCGCGCGCCAGGCGAAAGGCAAGCGCCGTCGCCGCCTCTACATCAAGCACCATGTCGGCGAGCACCTGTCCCATCAGCGGCTGATCGATCAAGAGCCGCTGGAACACGGACCGATGCCGCGCATGGTGGATGGCGCGGGCGATCGCCTGGCGCATCAGTCCCGCCGAGGAGACCGCACAGTCGAGGCGCGTCAGCGTCACCATGTTGATGATGGTGGCGACGCCCCGCCCCTCGTCGCCGACGAGAAAGCCGTGTGCGCCCTCGAACTCCACCTCGGAAGACGCATTGGAGCGGTTGCCGAGCTTGTCCTTGAGCCGTACCAGGCGAAGCCCGTTGAGCTCGCCGTCCGGCGTCAGCCGCGGCAGCAGGAAGCAGCTCAAGCCTTCGCTCGCCTGCGCCAGCACGAGGAATGCATCGGACATCGGCGCCGACAGAAACCATTTATGCCCGGTGATGGCATAAGCCGCACCGGGTCCGCCGCCGTCCAATGGCTCGGCGCATGTCGTGTTGGCCCGCACATCCGTGCCGCCTTGCCGCTCCGTCATGCCCATGCCGACCGTCACCGCCGACTTGACGTCGGCCGGCGCAGTGCCCGGATCGTAAGTGCGCCCGAGGATCTTCGGCAGCCACTCGGCGGCGAGCTCCGGCGCGTGGCGGAGCGCCGCGACCGAGGCGTGGGTCATGGTGATGGGGCAGCAATGTCCCGGCTCCATCTGCGCCGCCATGTAGCTTCCCGCCGCACGCGCCACGTGGGCGCCAGCCCGCGGCGCCCCGCCGACGAGCAGGTGCTCCCAGGTCGAGCAGTGCAGCCCCTGGGCCATGCTGATGGCCATGATCTCGTGATAGGCGGGATGGAACTCGACGTGATCAATGCGGCGCCCCTGCGCGTCGCAGCTATGCAACTCCGGCGGATGGGCGTTGGCCCGGCGTCCAAGCTCGATGGCGGTGGCGCTGCCGGCGACCCCCCCGAACGCGTCGAGATCGGCCGCCGCCCAGTCCGCCCCTTCGCGCGAGACCGCCTCGCGCAAGGCCGCGTCCGACGCAAACAGGTTCACGTCGACAAAGGGCGGGCTCTGGTTGAACGCCGCGTCATCCCGGGATGGATCGGCCAAGGGAGCAGCCATGGGAGCAGCCATGCCTCACACTGCCAGAACGTCCGTTACAGCCAGCTTACCTTAATTCGCCGCGCAAGCTTGATGCCTGTCGCGCGCAAGCTTATACAGTGCCCTTTAATGAGCATCGCGGCTGAAGCTCCTCCTTCGTTCCCCCATCGCCATCTTCTTGGAATCGAAGGCCTTTCGCGCGCCGAGATCGAGGGCTTGCTCGACCTTTCCGAGGAGGCCGCGAAGCTCGGGCGCCAGATCGACAAAAAGCGTGACGATCTGCGCGGCCGGACCATGATCAATCTGTTCTTCGAGGCCTCGACCCGAACCCAGAGCTCGTTCGAGCTGGCCGGGAAGCGGCTCGGCGCGGACGTCATGAACATGGCGATCCCGACCTCCTCGATCAAAAAGGGCGAGACCCTTATCGACACGGCCGTGACGCTGAACGCCATGCGGCCCGATCTCCTCGTCGTCCGCCATCATGCCGCCGGCGCCGTCGAACTTCTTTCCCAAAAGGTCGACTGCTCGGTGATCAATGCCGGGGATGGCAGCCACGAGCATCCCACCCAGGCGCTCCTCGATGCGCTCACCATTCGCCGCCACAAGAACAAGATCCAAGGGCTGATCGTCGCGATCTGCGGCGACATCCTCCACTCGCGGGTGGCCCGCTCGAACATCATTCTGCTCAACACGCTCGGCGCCCGTGTCCGCGTCATCGCCCCGTCCACGCTGCTCGGCGCCGGCATTGAGCGGCTTGGCGTCGAGGTCTACACCGACATGCGCGAGGGGCTGGCGGATGCGGATATCGTGATGATGCTGCGGCTCCAGCGCGAACGCATGGTGTCGAGCCTGATCCCGAGCCAGCGGGAATATT
>Ga0307444_1001049_pt1 | contig 12270 bp, 12 predicted proteins | sample SalMarSW160340MG_FD_202145 | JGI IMG/M metagenome (GOLD analysis project Ga0307444, IMG submission 202145) | Salt marsh sediment microbial communities from the Plum Island Ecosystem LTER, Massachusetts, United States - SW1603-40 | ecosystem: Environmental > Aquatic > Marine > Intertidal zone >... | reverse complement strand
GCGCATGCCCTCGGCGGTGGGCTACCAGCCGACGCTGGCGACTGAAGTAGGCGAGTTGGAGGAGAGAATTACCTCTACCAAGAAGGGCTCGATTACCTCTTTCCAGGCTATCTACGTTCCCGCCGACGACTATACCGACCCCGGCGTGGCCACTACTTTCGGCCACCTCGATGCCGTGATTGCCCTGGAGAGGTCTATCGCCGAGCAGGGCCTGTACCCGGCGGTCGACCCGCTGACCTCGAACTCCCGCATCCTCGACCCGGCCGTCGTCGGCGAGGAGCACTACGGCGTGGCGCGGGCGGTGCAGAGTGTGCTGCAGCGCTACAAGGACCTGCAGGATATCATCGCTATCCTGGGCATAGAGGAGCTGAGCGACGAGGACAAGCTGACCGTGGGCAGGGCCAGGAGAATACAGAGATTTTTATCCCAGCCGATGTTCGTCACCGAGGTCTTTACCGGCCGGCCGGGCAAGTACGTGCCGGTGGCGGAGACGGTGCGCGGCTTTAAGGAGATTCTGGAAGGCAAGCACGATGAGCTGCCGGAGCAGGCCTTCTATATGGTAGGCGCAATCGAGGAGGCGGTGGAGGCGGCCAAGGGCTTGCAGGCAGAGGTTTAAGATTTAATGGCAACTACCAGGCTGGAGATTGTTACCGCAGAACGGGTGGTCTTTTCCGAGGACGTGGATGCGGTTATTGCTCCCGGTATAGAGGGTCAGCTGGGAGTCCTGCCCCACCACGCCCCGCTGATGACCACGCTGGTGCCCGGCGAGCTGCTGGTGCGGAAGGGTGGGGAGGAGTTCTCCCTGGCTATTTCCGGCGGCTTTGTTGAGGTGCGTCCCGACCGGATTATCATCCTGGCTGACGCCGCCGAGAGGGTTGAGGAGATTGACGTGGCCAGGGCCGAGGAGGCCAAGCGCCGTGCCGAAGAGCGGCTTAAGGAGCATGCTCCCGAAGTGGATCTATTGCGGGCGGAAGCGGCCCTGCGTCGTTCTCTTATGCGTCTGCAGGTGGCGTCGCGGCAAAAAAGGCGAAGTAAGTCCCCGCCTCAACCGGGCTAACGGTTAATACCAATAGGGGAAGGACGCACGCTGGTAGGGGAAAATCAGTCTGGTTTGCCTTGATTTCCACGGGGCCGGTATTTGACCGGCAGTGATTGATTACCGTTCTGCGAGCTTTAAGGTTAGAGAATCTCCAGGGTAGCCCTGGTGCCTGCTTTGGCCGCTTTTACCCTGATTAGAGTGCGCATGGCCTGGGCGACGCGACCCTGTCGGCCAATAATTCTCCCCTTATCCTCATCGGCGACCTGAAGTTTGAGCACGATGCCCTGCTCGTCGTTGTCCTCGGTGACGACTACATCGCCGGGCTCGTTTACGATTGATTTGGCGATGAATTCGACCAGTTCCTTCATACCTTTTACTTCTATCGGGCCTTCTTGTGTCACCGGGGCTTTTTGTTCTTCCGGGGTTTCCTGTTCTTCCAGGTTTTCTTGTTCTTCCGGGTTTTCTTGTTCGTCGTTCATGATTGCTCCTTGCTTGTTTCGGTGGTTGGTTCGGCTGGTTCCTCGCTGGTTGCGGGTTCTTCAGTGGTGCCTGATTCTGGTTCCTCCTTGCTTGCTTTAGGTTCTTCCATTGCGCCGGCTTCCGGCTCTTCGGTGACGGCGGCTTCCGGCTCCTTTTCGCTTGCTTCGGGTTCTTCGGCAGCTTCAGCCTTGGGTTCTTCCGGCGCGGCGGCTTGCGGTGCCTCGCCGCTGGCCTTGGCTTCTTCAGCGGCGGCGGTCTTGGCTTTCTTTTTCTTGCTTACCTTGCCTTTAGGCGCGCCCGCCTGCATTTTCTCTTTCCTGTCGGCGGGCTCTTCGATAATGCCGGCCTTGGCCAGAAGACGGGCGGCGGTATCGGTCGGCTGAGCGCCTGACTTAAGCCATCTCTGTGCCTTTTCCTGGTCAATGACTATCGTTTCCGGGTCGGTGAGGGGGTCGTAATGACCAATAGCGGCGATGAAGGCTCCGTCACGGGGGGCGCGAGAATCGGCTACCACGATGCGGTAACTGGGGTTCTTTTTGGCTCCGATGCGGCGTAATCTGATTTTTACCAAGTTTGTTCCTTCTAGTCCTTTTTTCTACACAGGGTATTATGCGTTATTACAGCCTTGTTTGTCAATGGCGGGGGTTCTTGGTAGTTTAATTTTCACTCCTCTCCGCTTTTATTGCTCTCAATAATGTCCGGGTAATAAAAAACCCCGGCAGGCCAACAGGCACTATTATTATGGCGAGTCCAAAGCCAATATCTTCCCAGAAGTTACCCCCAGCCATAGCCATTGCCAGAACGACTCCCAAAGCGGCGACATAATAAAACCCCAAACCGATTAGCGTTACTACCCTGCCTGCTGCAACCGTGCGCTGTATTAGCAGGAATACCATTCCAGCAATAAGAGCCAGAAATCCGACTATCGTCACAAAGATGCTTCCAATACCAGCGTTTACCCCGTTATCATAAGCAGTGCCACCTGCGGAGCTCACAACATAAATAATGAAAAAAATAAAGCCTATGGAGAATAGTGTGATACCTATCCCTAGCGCATAAAGCAATACCCAGAGCCACATACGCCGCATCTTTTGCCACCTCCCGCTATGCTAAGTTTCGGTTGTTGAATGTCCGTTGCGACAATATTATGTATGCACCGTCATCTCTCATATTTAAAGTTAAATCATGCCCCGCAATTTAATATATCCATCTTCCTGTAAGTGCCTGAGTTTCCACATAAGGATTAATCCCGGCAGCCCAACAAGCGCTCCTAAAAAGATAAGATTAAACCAAACGAGATCCAGGGTTATATGCATAAAGCCTGCCAGAGTAATTCCGACGGCACCAGTAAAATAAAACCATATACCTATTTGAGATACTATTCTACCCGCTGAAAATTTACCACGATTTGCTAACAGTATTATTCCCACAATTAGAGTAAAAAATCCTGCTATAGGTGTGAAGATAATTACAACGCCTGCAATTTGCAATATTATTTCTACGAAGTCACTTACAGGGTTATAAGGGTTAATTGTAACGAGGCCTGTATAAAATAAACAGAATAAGAGTATAAATCCTGCACCAATCGTATAAATCACTAGCCAGCGTTTAATATGCCGCATCTTTGGCCACCTCCCACCGTGTTAAGTTGCCCCGAATATAAGCGATTCCTTGCGGAGTGTCAATACCCCTTATGAGGATGTTTTATTTCCCGCCCTCCCGCCCTACAGAAGTGATACTTCTATCAATTTCTTCTTGGGGGGAGGGGGATAAGGGGAGGTAAAAATGGGGTGTTTAAGAGGGGCGTTAGCCCCCTCTTTACCTTGAAGGGCGGCGGGCGGGAAAAGATATGAAACGGGGGCGGGGGAAAGAGATGGAAAGAGGTGAAACCTTTTTGGGAGGGTGGGTATGGGAAGAAGGAGAACTTGTAAAAGTGGGGGGGGGAGCAGAGCCAACGCCTATTTCGTACAATGGCAAAGACAGCGAACTTCGTTTCCCAACGCGCACCCTTTCTACGGTGAGTGATAGCCCGCCCAGAGGCCGGTGAAAAAACGGCGGGCGTTGATGCCCAGCACCCGGGTATCATAGCCGCCTTCCTGGACGACCAGCGTCGGCAGGTGAAGCGAGCCGATCATCCTGCCCACCGCCTCAAAGTCGTCGGCCTCAAGGCTCCAGCTGCCGGTGGGGTCTTCCCTGGCGGTGTCCAGCCCCAGAGGCACGATGAGGAACTGCGGGCGGAACCTGGCGGTCCGCCTCACTGCCTCGCTGAGAACCTGGCAGTACCTCTTGCCGTCGACATTTTCGGGGAGGGGGATATTGATATTAAAGCCCTTGCCGGCGCCGGCCCCCTTCTCGTCGGCGAAGCCGCTGAAGTAGGGATAGGCGAAGCTGGGATGGCCGTGGATGGAGGTGGTGAGGACATCGGGTCGCTGGTAGAATATGTTCTGCGCGCCGTTGCCGTGGTGGTAGTCAATATCCAGGATGGCTACCCTGCCGTAGGCGCTTAAATACTGGGCGGCGATGGCCGCCGAGTTGAAATAGCAAAAGCCGCCGAAGGAACGGCGCTCGGCGTGGTGGCCGGGCGGGCGCACCAGGGCGTAGGCCAGACGGTAGCCCTCCAGTATTTGTTCTGCGGCGGTCAGGGCGCAGTCCACCGCCCTCTTGGCGGCCAGAAAGGCGTTGCCGTTTATCGGGGTGAAGGTGTCAATGCAGTAGTAGCCGGCCCGGACGGGTAGCTCCTTGGGGGGGCGGGCGATGTTGCGGATGGGAAAGACATAGGGGTAAATAGACTGCCCCGCCGACAGGCCGGCGCAGACCTTCTTGAAATAGTCGACGAACTGGGAGTCGTGCACCGTCTTGATATAGCGTTCGGAGAAGTGGCGGGGGGCGATTTTATTAAACAGCCCCGTCTTATCCAGCTCCTTTAAGATAGTGTCTATCCTGACCGGCGATTCTACGTAGCCCAGCTCTTCGACATGGTGGATGAGGTGACGGTCATTGATGACGAGCACAATCTGCTTGTCAACCGATATGGCCCGGCGGGGCGGGAGGGGTGCCTTCTTAATATACCTCGGCTCCCGGAGGCGCACCGGGTCGTCCTGAAACGACTCCACCACCATCTCAACATAGCTGGGAGGGCATACCCCCTTATACTTGCGCTCCAGGACCGCCCGCACAATCTCGCGGGCAATGTCAAGGGGAAGCCCATCATCCTGCCCCAGGCCATCGTAGACCAGGTAGGGGGGGTTATCATCGCCGGGGTTAAGGGGTGTCTCGTAGGCGGTATTGATGATGGGGCGGGCGCCGTACCTTTCGTAAAAACGCAGGCGGGCGGCATTCTGCTTCCTGATTAGCGGGTCTTTACTTAATTTGGGGTCGTCGGGGAGGCACTCGAAGAAAAGCCCTATAGAATTTAAGTCCAGCGCTTCCTCCCGCACCCTTTCGTAGAGGGCGCCGCCGATGCCGCCGCCGGTCCTTCGCTCGGCGGCGGAAATATAGTCCAGGTAGCAGAACTTCAGGGCGGGCTCATGAAAGAGAAGGGCAAAGCCGATAATGCGCCCTTTTGACCCCTCGGCGACAAAGAGAATGGAGCGGAAACGGTATTTTAACGGGTTGCGCAGTTGTTCGGGCAGCTTGGTGACGTCCCACCGGGAGAGAAGAGGAAACTGGGTGCGCAGAATCTCCTGGACCTGGGCGATGGCCTCCTTATTGGCCGGGGTTATATCATCGTGGACGCGCCGGATGCGAAACATAGCTAAGCCAACCGTTTTTGTAATATAAGTTTATCGTCGCCGGAGGCGTAGAAATCGGGGAGGCGGGCAATAGCTTTGTAGCCATGCTTTAAGTAAAAGCGGCTGGTCTTTTCGTAGCCCGCCTGGGACGATGCTTCAATAATTATCAGCCTGCCCCCGGCCTCTTTGATTCTGTCCCCGGCATAAACCAGCAAAGCGCCACCGATGCCCCCACCCTGCTTTTCCGCCGCAACCGCTATCCAGTATACATCCCAGGTGCCTTCGGTGAGGGGGGTGGGCCCGTAGCAGATATAGCCTTTAATAGCCGGGCCGTCTTGAGCGACCAGGGTGTTAAAGCCGGAGCCAGTGGGGTCGGCCAGGTAGCTGTCGATGACCTCCTCGGCCACCGCCACCTCAGCCGGTTTAAACTCGGGCAGGCCGCGCAGCAGGGCCATCAGGGCCGGTTTGTCTTTTTTTGCCATGGGGCGTATCCTGACCGTCATCTTTTTCTTTCTCCAGAGCTATCTCTACAATCCTCTTGATGAACTGGAGGTAAGCCATACCGGCGGCATCCGCCTGGCGCACCGACCCCGCGCCGGGGGAGATATCGGGGTTGGGGTTGACCTCAATAACATTGAGTTGTCCCGCCTCGTCCCGCCGCATATCCACTCTAGCATAGCCGCGGCAGCCGAGCAAACCAAAGACTTTAAGGGCGGTCTGGGCGATACTCTCTCTCTCTTTGTCTCCGATTTCAGCCGGGCAGACTACTTCTGTGCCCCGAAAATAGGGGCTATCGGGCTGCCACTTGGCGGCAAAGGTCAGCAGGCGGGGCACCTCCTCAGGCAGCGAGTAAACTATCTCCGAAACGGGCAGCACGGTGCCGCCGAGCACGGTAACGTTGAACTCGCGGCCGTCGATAAAATGCTCCACCAGAGCCTGCCCGCCGTAGTAGCGGCTGACCGCGGTCACCTGTTTCTCTAACGAGGTGAAATCAGCCACCACGTTCTGCGGGGAAAGCCCGTGGCTGGCATCCTCGCGGCGGGGCTTGACAATACAGGGGTAGCTCAGGCGAAAGCTGGATAGCGTCTCCGGGCGGAGCAGCTGGAAATCGGGGGTGTTGATGCTGGCGCTCTTTAAAACCGTCTTGGTCCTGGCCTTGTCCAGGGCCAATTTGAGCGCCCCGGCGGGACAGCCGGTAAAAGGCACCCCCAGCGCCGATAAAATTTCAGCTATCTCGGCCTCCGTTTCCGGGTGGCCGGCAAAGCCCTCAAAGAGATTAAAAACCAGGTCCGCTTCCAGAGCGGTGAGCTTTTCCTGGGCGCGGCGGAGGGGCGGCGCCAGGGGGACTTTAACCACCCCGTAGCCCAGCTTAAGGAGGGCATCATGCACCGCTTCCACGGCCTCAAGGACACCGCTAACGGCGGCCTGCTCACCCCGCCCGTCATAGCGGCTTTTCAAAGGTTCGTTGTAGACGACGGCTACGCGGCGACGCACGGCGAGTACCTTTTCAGCGCGGCCTCGAGGACAGCCTGTATCAGCCCCTGGTGCGTCCAGCCCAGTTTTAGGGCCATAATGACCAGGTCGCTGTAGCTGCCCAGTCCCGGCAGGGGGTTTATCTCCAGAAAATAGGGCACCCCGTCGGGGCTGACCCTGAAGTCGAGGCGGGCGAAGTCGCGGCAGCTTAAGCACTTGAACACTTTAAGGCTGGCCAGGGCGAGCCTTTCTTTAATCTCATCGGCCAGCTTGGGGGGACATTCATAGTCAACCAGGTTGAGGTAGTCGCGTTTGACCTCCAGGGAGTAGACAAAGTGACCCTCCCTTTTTATGGGTACGATGCGCATTATGCCCGCCACCCGGGGCGGGGCATTGCCTATAATGCCCACGGTGACCTCGTCACCGGTAATAAACTCCTCCACCATCACCGGCTGCCGGTAAGCGCCTAAAAGGCGGCTTACCTCTTCCCGCAACTGACCCACGCCGTCCACTACCGAAGTGAGGCGGATGCCCTTGCTCGAGCCTTCATAGGCCGGCTTGACGATGGCCGGGAAGGGGAACCGCTCCCAGGAAACTTTGCTTGAGTTCTCCTCATCGGTTACTATTTGCCACTGCGGGGTAGCCACCCCCTCGGCGGCCACCAGCTTCTTGGCCAGCGGCTTATCCAGGCAGACCGTCAGGCAGTGGGAGTCCGAGCCGGTATAGGGAATACCCAGCATCTCTAAAATAGCCGGCACCTGGGACTCGCGGCTGCGGGAGCTGCCCCGTCCCTCGGCGATATTAAAAACTATATCAACCGGCTCCCGCCGGATATTATCCAGGAACTCTCCGCCCCCGCCCAGCATCACCACCGAGTGGCCAGAGGCGGTAAGGGCGGCGGCGATAGTCTCTACCGTCTCCCGGGAATCATACTCCTCTAAGGCGTCTTCGGGGCTGGCAGCGTCCAGGGGCACGGCTGATTTAAGATCGTAGGCTAACCCTATCCGCATCCCTGGCTCCTTCCTTCTTAACCGGGACAGCCACCTTGACCGGAACTAGCACCGGCTTGGCTCTGGCCTTAGTCCGGGGGTTATGGCAGTGGTAGATATGGCCGCGGTAGTTCCTCACTAAAAACTCGTCTCCGTTCTGGGCCAGGATATAGTTGGGCTGTACCGGCACCTTGCCCCCGCCCTGGGGGAGGTCAATAACTAAAGTTGGCACGGCCAACCCTGAGGTATAGCCGCGCATACCCTCGATTATCTTCAGGCCTGTATCCAGCGGCGTGCGCAGGTGCTCCGTCCCCTCCACCTCGTCGCACTGGAAGAGGTAGTAAGGGCGCACCTTGACCTTAAGCAGCCCCTGGCACAATTTGGACTGTATTTCCACAGTGTCATTGATACCGCGCAGCAGCACGCTCTGGTTGTTCACCGGCACGCCGCTCCGCACCAGCCTATCGCAGGCGGCGGCCGCCTCCGGGGTGAGCTCGCGGTAGTGATTAAAGTGGGTGTTGAGCCAGATGGGGCTATATTTTGACAGCATGGCGCACAGCTCGTCATCTATACGCTGGGGCAGAACCACCGGGAAACGGCTGCCGATACGGATGATTTCGACGTGCTCTATCTGCCTCAGCCGGGAGATAACGCCTTCCAGGTGGGGGGTAGACAGCGTTAAGGGGTCACCGCCGGAGATGACCACATCCCTGATGGCCTTATGATTGCGTATATAGTTCAGCATGGCCTCTATTTGGTTTGAGGTACGCACCCAGCCGCCGTGTCGCCACTCCCGCTTGCGGGTGCAGTGGCGGCAGAGCATGGGGCAGATATCGGTCAGCACCATTAAGGCGCGGTCCGGGTAGCGGTGCACCAGGCCGGGGACAACCGAGTCCCGTTTCTCCTCAAGGGGGTCCTCCGAGCAGATGCCAGCCAGGGCTATCTCGTCAAAGGCGGGCACCGCCTGCCGCCTGATGGGGTCGTTGGGGTCGGCGGGGTCAATAAGGGAGAGGTAATAGGGGGTTACCGCCAGCGGGTACTTGATGGTGACCAGCTTGAGCCTGGCCTGCTCTTCAGCGGTCAGGGGTATGTAGCTGGCCAGCTGTTCCACAGTGGTAATACGGTTGCGGAAGTGCCACTTCCAGTCGTCCCAGAGGCTGTCGGGGATATGCCCGAAGAAGCGTCTCCGGGCTCTGGTACTGGGGGGCTCTTCCTCAAGATTTAATATAGCAGTAGCACCAGGAGGTTCCTCTTCAGCCTCGCTGTTACTCTCAGTAAAATATTTTTCCGCCCCCAGGGCGGATTGTCTTTTCATTATTGAAGGCGCTTTCACCTTTTTCCTTGTCTCCTCTAGTTTTATATTTTGGTATCGGCCTCGTTTATCAGGTTACATTTCTTGTTTCTTTCCCCCTCAAAAACCAGAAGTACTTGTCCTAACCTTTTTTTCCTGTTATAATATACAGGAATTATATTTCCTGAATTAATTATACATATTATAGACAAATTGTCAATAGTCTTTTAGTTATTTTGGGCAAATCGTTAACGAAATGCCGACAGGAGGTGCCAGAATGGGGGAATGGAAATTCGTCACCAATCACGCCCTGGTGTTCTGCCTGATTGCCCAGAAGCCGCGAATCACCGCCCGGGAGATTTCCGCTACGATAGGTATCACCGAGAAGACAACGCGCAATATAATCAACGACCTTGAGGCTGACGGCTACGTCGATAAGACCAGAGAGGGCCGACGTATCCGCTACGGCATCGACCCGGAACTGCCCCTCCGCCACGAGATGCAGGAGGACAAGGCGGTGGGCGACCTGCTGGAGGTGCTGGGCTGGGTAAAGCGGCGCAAGAGGGGGAAGAGCGCGGCCAGCTGAAAAACGCTTCTTGTATAACTTTGTATAACTGGTTGACAGGGAACCCTCCAGCTCGCTATTCAAAGGAAACGGCTCAAGCCAGATAACGATTGTTTTAGTTTTGACCCTTAGAAGCCGCTAGCGTTTGACAAACGCCCTTACGGCTATTACCATTATTTAATAAGGCGACAAAAGTGCTTGATAGGCGAGGCAATGGCACAACCTAGTTGGGCAGTGGAAAGGTTTGACGGTAATCCCGTCCTGGAACCGAAACCTGAGCACCGGTGGGAGTCTAGAGCCGTCTTTAATCCCGGTGCCCTCTATGAGGCGGGCAGGGTGCACCTGGTATACCGTGCCATCGGCGATAACGATACCTCGGTTCTCGGCTATGCCTCCAGTCCCGACGGGCTTCATTTTGACGAACGGCTGGAAAGGCCAGTCTACGTACCCAGGGAGTCTTTTGAGGGCGTTAGCCCGGCCTCACCCCGCCCTATTTTTTATAGAGGCAGTTACGTGTCGGGTGGAGGAGGGAGGGGGGGTTGCGAAGACCCGAGGCTGACCCGAATTGAGGACAGAGTGTTTATGACCTATGTCGCCTATGACGGCTACAGCCACCCACGCTCCGCACTGAGCTCAATAGATTACAATGATTTTCTGGCCAGGAACTGGCGGTGGCGGAAGCCCGTGCTCATCTCACCGCCGGGGGTTATCGATAAGAACGCCTGTATCCTGCCGGAGAAGGTAAACGGTAAATATGTTGTATTTCACCGGGTTTTCCCCGATATCCTGATTGATTTTCTGGATGACCTGGACTTTGACGGCAAAACGAAATGGCTGAAAGGGGAATTCAAGATTAGGACGCGGGCAGACTGCTGGGACAGCCGGAAGGTAGCCGCCGGCCCGCCGCCGATTAAGACAGAGAAAGGGTGGTTACTTATCTACCATGCCATCGGCGAGCAGGCTCCGGATAGCTACAAGATAGGAGCCATGCTCCTCGATATTAAAGACCCGACTCAAGTCCTGGCACGGTCGCCGGAGCCTATTCTGGAACCCCGGGCGTGGTATGAAAGAGAGGGATGGAAGTCAAACGTGGTCTACCCCTGCGGCGCCGCCGTCATCGGGGAGCGCCTGTTTATCTATTACGGAGGCGCCGATAGGGTGGTTTGTGTTGCCTCGGTAAACGTGGACGGGCTGCTTGAGCAGCTTATCCAAACCGGGGCTAAAGTTAGTATCCCGGCACCCTCTATAAGAGAAGGCCACCGCCAATATCGCCGCGGAAAGCGGAAAAAGGGGGCGGGTAGATAAACCAGTAATAACCTATGAACGAGTTTAGACGTTCTGAAGAGAATCCCGTCCTGTTGCCCAGTGAGGAGAACGACTGGGAAGCCGAGGCGACCTTCAATGGTTGCCCCATCGTTCACAGTAAGCGCATCCATTTCTTCTACCGCGCCGTGGCCAAGCGCCAGGAAGTCCAGGGGATAGATATGAACCTCTCCACCATCGGCCATGCCCTGAGTACCGATGGCACCCATTTCAAACACCGGAGGCAGTTCATCAAGCCCGAGTATGATTGGGAGCGTTTCGGCTGCGAGGATCCGCGGGTGACCAGGGTCGGTAATAAGTTCTATATTTTTTACACCGCGCTCTCGGCCTATCCCTTCACCGCCGATAGTATCAAGGTCGGCCTGGCTATAAGCCCGGACTGCCAGAAGATTGAGGCTAAATATCCGGTTACCACCTTCAACTCTAAAGCCATGGCCCTGTTCCCGGGGAAAATCAGGGGCAAGCTGGCTGCCGTGCTTTCGGTCAACACCGACAAACCCCCGGCTAAAATCGGGCTCGCCTTTTTTGACCGCGAAGACCAGCTCTGGGCCCCTGAGTACTGGGAGGGCTGGTACTCTTTCCTGGATGACCATGTCCTGCCCTTACAGCGCTCGCCCCAGGACCAGGTTGAAGTCGGCGCGCCGCCCATCCGTACCCCCCAGGGCTGGCTTTTAATCTATGCCTACATCCAGAATTATTTCTCGCCGCCGGCTACCTTCGGCATTGAGGGGGCCCTGCTTGACCTGGAAAACCCCAGCCGTATTTTGGCCCGAACCGAAGAGCCCTGGCTGGTGCCGCAGGCAGTATATGAGGAATACGGTAAGGTGCCCAATGTTATCTTCCCCTCGGGGGCTTTATTGAGAGGTAGAGCTTTGCACCTTTACTACGGCGCCGCCGACACCACCTGCGCTTTAGCTACCGCCGGTATGAGTACGCTTATCCAAAACATGCTATTAACCGAAATGGAGACGGTAAAACTGGAGCGTTTCTTCGCTAACCCCGTCATCCAGCCGGAGCCGAAGCACCCCTGGGAGGCTAAAGCGGTTTTCAACCCGGCCGCCATCTATGAAGATAGTAAGGTCCACCTGGTATACCGGGCGATGTCAGAGGATAATACCTCGGTGCTGGGGTATGCCGCCAGTACTGACGGGTTCAACTTTAACGAGCGCTATGGCAAGCCGATTTATGTGCCCCGGGAGGACTTTGAACAGAAGCTGGTGCCCGGCGGCAACTCTGGGTGCGAAGACCCCAGGCTGACCAGAATCGAGGACACGGTCTACATGTGCTATACCGCCTTTAACGGCAAGAATATGCCCAGGGTGGCGCTGACCTCTATCGCTCTGGATGATTTCCTGGCCAAGAACTGGAAGAAGTGGGCT
>Ga0307444_1001047_pt1 | contig 12283 bp, 15 predicted proteins | sample SalMarSW160340MG_FD_202145 | JGI IMG/M metagenome (GOLD analysis project Ga0307444, IMG submission 202145) | Salt marsh sediment microbial communities from the Plum Island Ecosystem LTER, Massachusetts, United States - SW1603-40 | ecosystem: Environmental > Aquatic > Marine > Intertidal zone >... | reverse complement strand
GAACATACGGCTGGGGCGTCTACCGTAAATGGTTTCGATGAGCAGAGCAATCCGGTGGAGGCTGCGCAGGAAGGGGCAAAATGCGTAAAAGGACGCCCCCGAAACCCTGATTGAAAGGTCAGTAATATGAGAATCATCAAAACAATCTTAGTTGCGTTATATGCCTTATTTATGCCATACGCTTTTGACGGCGACGGCCGGGAAATAGGAGAAAATCATGAGTGCAAATCTGGACAGATTCAGTTGCGGAGCAACTCCGAGCGAGCCGATTGAGGTCGGCGAATGTCCGGGCTGTGGCAACATTATGCTGGACTATGAAGTGACGATGTGCCCGACCTGCGACTCTAAAGTGTGCGAGAAATGTATCGAAACCTGCGACGGTGAAGGCTGTGAGCAGATCGGCTGCAGGGTTTGCTTTACTGAGAACGAGGAAGGGCTTTTGCTCTGCGAGGAATGTAAGAACAAAGAAGAAAGCGAGGCAGAAAATGATAACAGAAGCTCAAAGACAGAACAGGAGTAAATATCTCGGTTCGAGCGATACGCCTGTAATTATGAATCTGTCGCCGTTCAAAAAAACGGCTGATGATATTTACTGGTCGAAGGTTGCTGAGTTGCCGGACGATGATACCCCGGATTATATGAGTGTTGGCAACTGGCTTGAAGGCCCGATACTTGAATGGGCGGCCGGCGAGCTTGGGGTGAAAATCACAACTATGCCTAAATACCTATTTCACGTCAAAGACGGCGGTGTTTTCGCAGCAAACCATGACAGCTTAATCATCGGCAAAAACGAGAGCATCGAAGGCAAGTATGCCAACGGAGAAATGGCTCAGACATACGGCGAGCCTTTTACCGACCAGGTGCCGGATTATATCATCGTCCAGGTCCAGCATCAGATGTATGTCTCCGATTTGACAAAGGTTTACGTTGCCCTGGCAACCCCGAGCTACTACGGAATAGACAGGCGGCTGTATGTGGTGCCGCGAGATGAACAGATAATTGAAACCATTGTCGATTACGGGCAAAAGTGGTGGGAAAAGCACGTCCTGACAAAGACTCCGCCGAACGGCGATGGCATTCCGCCGATTTATGTTCTCAAGGCCATTGAACGCAGGTCCGGTGCCCAGATACGCTTGCCTGACGAGGCGGTTAATTGGGCAAACAGACGCATAGAACTCAAAGAGCAAATAAAGACATTGACAGCCGAGGTCGAGGCCGAAGATGCAAAACTGATTCATGCCCTTGGCGATGCGGAAATTGGACTTTTATCCGACAAGCGCAAGGTGACATATCAACAATACGTATCGAACCAGTTCGATACCAAACGGTTTAAGCTGGAGCATCCTGAATTGGCTCCTGATTACACAAGCAAGTCAAGTTACAGAACCCTCTACATAAAAAAGAAATAACGAAAGGAGATACTAAAAATGTCAAAGAAACAAACCACAAAATCGCCTGAACCGAATGTTGCCCAGGACAAAAAGCTGGAGGAAACACTTGCTTCGGATGACGGGCGAAACAATCAAAGCAACTTACCTGCATTATCGCCACCAAGATTGCCTTATCACCCTGCAATCCAAAAGGAATTTGGGGTTGACATACATGGCTGGAAGGTTCTTGTCGAAGCAATCTGGCCGGGAGCGCAAAACCCCGCATCAGTTCGACTTGCTTTAAGTTATTGCAAGGCGCGCAAGCTCGATCCGTTCAAAAGAGTGGTTCATATTGTTCCTATTTGGGATAGTGAGAAACGGTGTCTTGTTGATACAGTCTGGCCTGGAATAGCCGAAGTTCGCACAACCGCTCACAGAACAGGCTTATATGCCGGTCGCGACAAGACAGAATTTGGCCCAAAGATAGAACGGGAATGGAATGGGACGAAAATAGAATTTCCTGAATGGGCGCAAGTTACTGTTTATCGGCTTGTTAAAGGAAATAGGGTGGCTTATGCAGGTCCGCAGGTTTATTGGCTTGAAACTTATGCGAGTATTAAAGACGGTTCGCCGAACAGCATGTGGCGCAAGCGGCCAAAAGGCCAGTTAGACAAATGCGCAGAGGCGGCTGCATTGAGAGCGGCTTTTCCGGAAGAAGTCGGAAACGAGTATATTGATGCCGAAGCCCACCTGAGCAAGCATGTCGAATCGAGAGAAGTTGAGTCCGGTTCCGAGAAGGGCGTCAACGGACTCAAGGAACGCCTCGCCGAAAGAGACAAGGCTCAGGCCGAAGGCGGCAACGATGAACAACCGAAAGAAGGGCAGCCAGAGGAACAAACTCAAGAATCTCCCGAGCCGGTAAACCCGGACGAACGCTCCGAAGAAGTCAATGAGAAGATAAGCGAGCAAAAACAAAAGCTGCAAGCAACCGGCTCCATCAAAGGCAAGTCGAATCTGTTTTGAAACTTTTTTCTTTGATAAAGGGGCTGCCTGTCGTCCTTGACTATAGGTGGCAGCCCCGTTTTTGACAAGTGAATATCCGCGAAAGGCAGATGGGCCTGCGAGTCGGTTGCAGTGAGCAAGATCCGATCTGCCTCAGCGGTTTACGAAATACGCACATAATGACAGGTTGTTAGTAACAGGAAAGCGTGTGTCGGATTTGCTGTACCGGGGACTGGGCAAATCCAAGCCGAGCCAGCGGAAAGACGAACGAACCGGCGAGAAAGCAACCTGGGCATTGTTTCGGATATGTTCGGGCAATGCTTAAAAAGAGGCGCTTGCTGATGAACTGGCAGTCAGCAAGCATTTTCGAAAATCTGTAAAATCTGTGGTTAGAAAGGAAATAATTATGGGCACAATCAATATCAAATTAAGAGGTTCATTTGGCTTAGAAGATTTTGAGACAACAGCAATGAAAGGTGGCCACGTAGCAGCAATAAAAAGAGGCATTAAATTTCTTGCTGATGAACTTAGTAAAGCAGTAGTTAAGGATGTATATTGTGCAAAGAAAGGTGTTGAGCCTCCAGATGCACCATTTGGCCAGGATTGACAAGTGAATAACTCCGGGGACGTGCGGTCAACCAGTTGGAGGATCGAAGGAAAGTAACTTGCTTTGCGTATGCGACGCGAGGCCACAATATATAGATTCACGGATGCCCCGGAGCTTTTTATGGAGAATTGAGAATTATGAGCAGAAGCAAAAGCTCCAAGCGACGGGTTCCGGCAAAAAGAGCAATCTGTTTTAAAAAAATATGCCACGATATAGATGTACAAATTGCGGACAAACCTTTTGGTCTGAATCATTTGATTTGGAAGGTGACTCCTGTAATCGTTGTGATGACGATGGTTATATAGAAATCATTGAATTTGACGATGAAGCATTTCCTGAAGATGAGACATAAACGATGTGCCCACCGTAAATGGAAAGGGCAAAGAGCCGAAAATCGAGTTACCGAAGTTAGCGGCCGCTAATGGGTAGAGAAAGATGAGTAGGCTCTATTTTGACAATTTCATATTGGGCGGTCATCCCTTAGGGGATATCTGAAGCGCTATTGGATGCCTTGCCAATGCACGCGTGAGCAGGCGGCAGTTGGGACCCGAAGCGAACCTGCGAAGAAAGTGGGCAAGGCGCGCCCTCCATTTTTAGAAAGGAGAAAATCAAAATGAAGCTCAAACGACTCAAACTTAACAACTTTGTCGGTGTGCCGGCAGCCGATATCGAATTTGAAAAGCCGGTATCCCTGTTTGTAGGTCGCAATAATCAGGGTAAATCATCTATCCGCGATGCTATCGAATTTGCTTTAACCGGCAAGGCCAGGGCAATGAATAAATACAATGAGGCCGGGAACCTGGCACGCGGCGACAACGGTATGCTGGTCGAGCTTGATACCGTCGATAAAGAAAGCGGGGAGATTGAGACTAATCGCCGGACGGCAAAGACAACGGGCGGGGCCTATGCGAACCCGATTCTGCATTACTGTCTCAATCCGGAGAGTTTCATAAATCTTGAGCCGAGAGTCCGCGGCAAGATACTTTCCGACATTCTCGGCGGCGGCTTGGTCGAGGTAACAAAAAGCGCTATCACCGAGCATATAGGCAATATTGACGATGATTTGCTTGCCGAGATAAAGTCAAGCGGAGTGGTAATTTGCGATGTTGAAGCCTTTAAAAAAGAGGTAGTTGAATGTCGGCGACAATACAAGCGTGACAAACAGGCATTGCCGGACAAGCCGCCTCTGCTCGGTGACTACGAGCTTGAAAAAGGATACGAAGTTGCGCCTGATGAAAAGAAAGTGAAAGAGCTTGCCGAAAGAATCAAAAAGGGTGGTGATTACATTGCAGCGGTCAAAGAAAATAATCAAATCAAGGCCGAATTGATGGATATTGAGAAGGCCCTCGAAAAAGAGAAGGCCAGAATCAAAAAGGTGCCGGACCTTGACGGCGACGCAAGCCCTGATGAAGTTCGTATGGTAAGTGTTTATAGCAGTATAATCGACCAAATTCTGGAAAAAAAGAAAAGTGGCGATTGTAACTGTCCAATTTGCCATACGATTAAAACAATAGCTTTCTACAAAGAACGAAGCAAAGAATTTGAAAGCTGGCTCAGCGGCTACGCCGACGATCTGGCCGAACGTGACAGTATCGCCGCTGAGAATCAATGCGCCAAAAACGAGATTGCTCGGCTCGAAAACCGCCGCAAGGAGCTTAATCAGAAATTCATCAAGGTCGAATACAAGGAAGGATCGGAGGATTTGCTCGGACGCTTAACGGCAGAGAGGGACAAGCTGCAAGCCAACGTTGCCAACTATCGACGTTACGAGGAATCCTCCAAGCAATACGAACAGGCCAAAGGCAAGGCGGCTCGTTTGGATGAATTGATTGCCGAGTGCGATCGCGTTGATGATGCCTTGAAAGATGGCGGGCCGGTCAAGTCCGCCATTGCCGCTGGCGGCCGTGAATTGCCGATAAACACAAAATTACTTGAATTGTGGGACATGCTCGATCTGGCCTGGTGCGACACTGGAGAAATAACGCTGCGTGACATTCCCATCGAATACGCCTCTGCATCCGAGAAATACAGGGCAGGCTGCGTTATGGCACTTGCTCTTTCGGAAGTATCCGGCCTGGGGATAGCCGCCCTGGACGGCTTCGAGGTTCTTGTTTCAGCCAATGCCAACGCATTTATGCAGGCGGTTGAAGAATGTCAGATTAACAATGTGCTTATATTTCATAGCACTGATAAGAATTATGCGAAGGTTGACATTCCCGACTGGCTCGATGTTTTTGAGGTCAAAAAGGGTAATGTTACGAGGATTGTCGGTAGGAGCGCATCTGCTTCTGCCTGATTTTCTCCAAGGCAGGCGGTTGCTACCCTGAGATATGCCGACCGCCCTGCCTTTTTTTTGAAATGGAAACAGGAAGCAAAATAAATACGTTTTTGAAGATATTAGACAGGTACGATGATATTGACAAGCTCATTACAATCGCACTTTCTAAGACAAACGGTGACAGGAGATTAGCAGCCCAAAAACTTGGGATTTCCGAACGTACTTTATATCGGCACTTAAAGAGACGGATTGATAATGATACTTAGTAATTTGTTGTGCAATAATGAATGGGCAGTGGCGAAAGCCTTAAGAGCCTTAGCGTATCGTCAGGCATATCCTTGACAGATATGAAACCCGATACGAATTTGCAGGGAATAATCACAGCGGAGGCTCGAACCTGCCTGCCCATTTATTGAAAAAAAGATGAAGAAAGAATTTATGGACAAAGAACAACTTAAAAGAATAGCGGAAAGGCAATGCGAAAAAATAAATAAGAGCCATGTTTTCATGGCGATATGCTCTCAAAATTATATTGATGATCCGATTTGCTTAATGCAACTTGGTTTGGCACTGCTTTTGGACAAACCACTTTTTCTCATTTTTCATAAGGATTTTAAACCACCTAAAAATCTAATAAGAGCTTTATCCGGATATGAATTTGCGAAAGACGATGATGCACAATCTTATAAAGAAGCAAGTGAAAGAATAGTGCAAAAAATAAACAACTTTTTGACAAGTGAATAAGCATATCGCAGGCTGCGGTATTTGTACCAATCAGCGGACATTCTTAATCGCAGCCTGCTTTTTGAAAAGTGAATATCCGCGAAAGCGGTTCACGAATAGTGAAGTTGCGGCCTTGTCAGGTCATTGACAGCAACGGATATTACAGCCCGTGTAGTCTGTTGGCGCATTTGGGGACGTGTCTTTTTGAGCTAATCCGGCCAATGTTTAGAATACCTGTAATAGTGACACTAAAATCGGGGACAGCCGGGAGAGACCGGCAAATTTTGAAACTTAATCTGTGAAATCTGTGGTTTTGAAAAGTTAATAATGCCAGCATGGACGGCTGCGAAAGCAGATAGGGATGGACGATGCCGAGGCAGTAGGTGTGGAGTAGGCCCGGACTTTGCTGGCTTTTATAAAAGGTGAAATCATGGAAATAGAAATATTAAAACTCAAATCACGATGGCTTAGATGGCTTGGTCAAAAAACGAGAATTGATAAGCCGTATTGGGTTACGCTTCTTGAATCTAACTGGATGGGCTGGGCATTGTCTGTTCTTAGTAAGCATACAGAAAGCCACTGGTGGTATCCGCCAGAGAAAAACAGGGTGGCAGTAAAGGACTTTTTTCATCTTGCTATTTTGTATTCAGACCACAGAGATTTACTAAGACTCGATAATCTATACGCAACGGAGAAAATTAAGGGTCTTTAACAATGGAATGTTATCTTAAAACCCTTGTAAAGCAAAATGTAAAGTGCTGTCAGTGTGAAGGGACATTGGCTGACAGCAAGAATCTTAACATTGTGGCGACGGACAAGGTGGCGACGTGGAAGTTCCCTACTGGCGGCAATGTTTTTATGCCAAATGCACCAAAAACGGCGGTGGGAATAATCTGCGATAAGTGCGGGGATTCCGGCGATATCAAAATCAAATACGTTATCGAAGCCGAGCCGGGCTATTCGAAAGTGATGTATCACAAAATCGAGGATCTGGAAGATGAGCCTGAATGGGCAAAAAGAGCCAAAGAAAAACTTTCCAGACCGAGTCCAATTATGAACTGAGAGATTTGAAATGAGCGTGTACGTTGGTCCGGAATTTTTTACTGATTTTCTAAAATCACATAAATGGCCATACAGCTATGCTTCGCACCTATTCTCCGATACTCTTGAAGAATTGCATCAATTTGCCGAATCTATTGGTCTAAAGCGAGGATGGTTTCAGGATAGTTATTCGTTGCCTCATTATGACATAACACAAAACAAACGAAATCAAGCAATTAAGGCCGGAGCGATTCCGGTTGATAGAAATACAGAAGTCCACCATATACGTTTATGGCGGAGAAAACGAGAAGAAAACGAAAGGAGAAAAGCACAATGAAACATGAAATTCAAAACATCAAGATAGGTGACATTGCCGTCAATAAGGACAATGCCCGCAAGAACATCGAGGCGGATCCGGACTTTCCGGACTTCGTCAACAGCATCAAGGCCGGCGGGGTGAGGATCCCGGTAGGCGTTGTCATAGATGGCAGTAAATTCAAATTGTGCTTCGGCGAAAGAAGATATCGCGGAGCTAAGAAGGCGGGTGTTCCTTCGATTCCGGCAATCGTTTTCAAGGACATCAGCGAGGCAGAGGCTTATGACCTGATGTATATAGAGAACAAATTTCGCAAGGACCTCAAGCCACTGGAAGAAGCGGCGGAAGTGGCTCTTTTGTTAGATCGATTTGGCGGTGACGTAAAAGCAGTGTCCAAAAAAATCGGCCGCAACATTCAGTGGGTTTATGTCCGGGCTAATATTGCCAGTGGCCTTATTAAACAATGGCATAAAGCTATCGAGGGTAAAAACGGCGAATCAAGGTATGCGAGCTGGACGCTTTCACACTTGCTGCAGATAGCGAGATTGCCGGAGCATATCCAGCAAGAGTTATTAAAAGATTTTGAAAATAAAACATGGCTTGACCTTGGAAAATTCACTGCTACCGACCTCGAAGATAAAATCGCCGGGGTCCTGCATCTTCTCAGCAAGGCCAAATGGAATCTCGATGATGAAACTCTGGTGCCAAAAGCCGGGGCCTGCACGAAATGTCCGAAACGCTCCGGGCACCAGCCGATGCTATGGTTCGATTCAGAGGACCAGGCGGACGCAGGAGATCAATGTTTGGATGGTTTGTGCTGGAACTCAAAGTATTCAGCCTGGCTGCAGAGGACGGCCAAAGAATTGAAGGAAAAACATCCCGACCTTGTCTTTATCACAAAGGACTATCCGCAGCGGCAGGAAGCGGAGTTGATTAACCAGGCGGTCGGTTCTTATCTGTCTAATTGGAATTACAAAACCTGTTCAAAAAGCACCAAGGGAGCAAAACCCGCTATGTATGTTCAGGGCAAATCTGCCGGCATGCTTACCTACATCAAAGTTGACACGCAGAGAAGTCAGCAGGACGGATCAAGGCCGAAAGGTGCGCCGACGCCGCTGAAAGAACGAAGGCAGGCTCTTGATGCGAAGCGGTGGGCACAGGTGCTGTTGGATTTGCGAGAGAAGGTCAAGGAAATGACTATTGAGAATATCACCTATCCGGACAAGGTAACAGCAGTTATGACTTTGGTTGCATCTTACGGCAACAAATCACTTTGGCTTTCCCGTTATCAAACCTGCGGCGAACAACCGAAAATCAGCAAAGAGAACATTGGGAAAATCGCAAGGTCAAAAACGCCTCTCAATAAAAGCAAGGCTCTTGAGCTTCTCTGGCAGAGCTTTCTGCCGACGTTGGATGATTTACTCACCTACAGCGGCCCAATTACGCAGACGCCCAAGAAATATCAGGACGATGCGGCATGGATAGCTGAGCTTGTCGGAGTAGATATTAAGCTATTGTTCGAGGACGTCTCACAACGCAAGGGCTTCACGGAACCGAAATCCTGGAAATCACTTAATGCGGACGGCACGCCGAAAAAAGCGAAGCCGGCAAAGGCCAAATCACAAAAGGAAAAGGCAAAGCCGAAGAAAGCCAAAGCCGAGGCGAAACGCCAAAAAGGAGTTTGCAGAATCTGCGGATGCTCGGACGATAACGCCTGCGTCGATGAAAAGACCGGCGAGCCGTGCCATTGGATAGAGGACGATTTGTGCTCTAACTGCCATAAGAATCTTATAGCGGGGGTTCCCACCGGCAAGCCTGGTGGCGATTAAATGCTTTGCAATCAACGGTTTTGCCAAAGAGCAGGTCAAAGACGTTTGGTTTAACAAAAAATTAGAAATAATGATGAATAAAAAGACCGTAACAGAGTTGATTGAACAAGCGATTAGCGAAGTGATTTTTGAAACGATGCTCGGTCAACTATCGACAAAATCAGCATAAAAATATTCTTAAAGAACATTCATGGACGAATTGATATGGGTTCTTACCGCGGCAACGCAGACAAAGTAATGGAGGATGCTGAAAGGATTGTCGGTCGCCTCAAGAATACGGATGTTACACTTGGGCAGTTAAAGACCGAGTATCATTGCGCTTACCCGACGCTTTACAAGGCCATCTTCTCGCGAATACCAAAAGAGGAATACCGCAAGCTTGCATACGCCAGAACTATCCGAGGAAATGCCGCCACTCGCTTCAAGAAGGGACATAAAACCTGGAATAAAAACATGAAGGGCCTTCATCTTTCGCCATCCACTGAATTCAAGAATGGACATCTGCCAGCTAATCATAAAACAAAAGGCTCTGTTATTATCCGGACAGACACAAGGACCGGCAATAAATACCGGTTTATTAAAGTTAAGGGACTGAAAGATGGTCAGCATAAGTGGATCCCTTATGCACATTATATTTGGCAGCAGGAAAAAGGGGAAATCCCGGCGGGCGGCATTATCGCTCACGAGAATGGCGATACACTTGACGATAGAATAGAGAATCTTATCTTGACCAATCGCGCCGGCAATATCGCCCTGATGAAGCGCAACAATCCCAATCACCGTAAGAAAGCAATCCGCAATTATAAAAGAACCCGCCGCCGCAAGAGGATAGAGCGAGAACGCCGGAAACAATACAATCTCAAAATTAAACGCAAGGAAAAGAAGTCGCAGGCCTTGGAAGCACAACAAAAGCAAATAGCCGAAGAACTCAAAGCTAAACTTGTCGGTGAAATTTATATTTGGTATGAGTGCAAGGGCTGCGGGTATGAAACAAACCACCCGGATCCGCCGTGCACAAAATGCGGAAGCATCGCCTTTGAAAAGATTGAGCAGCCCCTCAAACATGCTCGTTTGGTGGCAGACTTAGAATATTTATCAAAAACGGGAACATAAACAAAAATTAAGGGAGTGACAAATCATGCTCACGGAAGAAACAGTAAAACAAACCAATTTTTTCAAGAGAACAGTTGACGAGAAGGTCTATCTGGTCGTTGAGATAATGGCTGTGAAGCTCGCAACGCTTATCGACACAATCGAGGGAGGCGAAGCTCAGATACTGCTCGACGATGAAGAAGCTTGCCGGCAGTTCGTCCCGGTTATGGCGGATTTCAAGCCTTTTATCCAAAACCAGATTGTCGCCGAGAGGCAGATTGCACAACAAAAAAAACCAGACAAAAAAGTCAGGCATGGCAGATCTCGCCGAAAAGATTCGAAATTACGGTTTAAGGGTGTGAGGGAAGATAAAAGGGGCTACAAGGATGGACGGAAAAAATGGATTGTGAATTATTGCAATACTGGTAATCAGAAAGTCGAATATCTCGGCACCTTTGATAATGAGTATTTAGCGGCTGCGGCTTATGAAGAACGTGACGGCAATAAAGCGGAAGCTGCTCGTCTAAGAGCGATGGTCAAAGAATATAACGAGCTTAATCCGGACAGACCACTAAGCGGTAGCGAACACGCAGATCTTAAAAAATCAGGCAAGACGGAATGGCTTTGCAAACGCTGCGGGCTAAGATATCAAGACAAAGGCACCTGTGCCCATTGTGGTAATGATGATATGAGAGAGGTTCCCGTTGAATGACAGAAGGAAATGAGATAATCCGTGTTTTTGCAAGAAAGACAAGCATGACACCTACGGACGAATTAGCTTTTTATGGCGAACCGCCTTTGTTTAATTTGCCGGCCGGCTGCTTATAGAGGAAAGAAATGACAGAAAAAAAGCATCAGTGCGTTCGCTGCGGCTTATGCTGCCGCCATTTGATAATTGACGAGATAAGCGATCTCGACCTTGCGAGAGAGCCGAAGCTCCGCAAGTACGCCGAAGAATATCGGAGCGAACCCGGCCGATATCATCTTATGACGCCATGCCCGTTTTTGATAAACAATCCGGGCGGCAAGTTCCATAATCTTTGCAGCATATACCCGACCAGGCCGAATATTTGCGTGGCATATCCGGATGAAGGAAAACAATGTATTAGGGAAGAACGACAGGGTAAATGACTAATTCGGAATTCGAGAAAAATTACGTTAATCAGATAATCTGCGGCGACTGGATAACCGAGCTTCGCAAGCTGCCGAACAGGATATTACTTTCGCCAAACTTCTTTGATAGAGCGAATATCGTTGATTTGATTCAATCGCTTAATAAGATTTTCTCTTTGGCGAATTTGGGCATTAGATATACAAGAGCGATTTGTCTTTTTAGAGTAACCCTTACGTCCTTCGTCAATATATTTACGCAACAAAAGAAGAATCTTGGCTTGTTTGCGTTTAATTATAAGATAAGGAAATATGGCCTCAATGAAAACAACGGCTTTTTTACAACTCAATCCTACACAATGGAGCGGCTTACCATTTTTTGCCGAGGGCTTTTCAATTCTATAATAACCGCCAAAATATTTATGAATTATTTTAATGGCTTCTGGTTGTACTTGTTTAATACCAACTCTTTCTTGATAAGAAGGATTACTGGAGTCTTTACGAATACGCATAGAATAAGTGTTTCGTTTGATAGTAAAGAATCCATCAGCATCCATAATTCCAGCAATCCATGCAAGCATTGTATCTTTCATAACTTCTCCTTTCTTACGGGGGTATTGTAACTATGATAAAAGATTATGTCAATAAAATATTTTGTGGTGATTGGATAAAGATTCTTAGGGAGATACCGGCGGGCGTGGTTCATTGTGTCGTAACCAGCCCGCCATATTGACTGGGGCCAGCGTGATTACGGCTGCGAAGGGCAGATGGGTCTTGAAAAGACGCCGGAGGAGCATATCGAAAAGCTGGTTGAAGGCTTCCGTGAGGTCCGCCGTGTGCTCCGTGATGATGGTGTTCTGTTTTTGAATTATGGGGATAAATATAATACTGAGGGTGGAAATTATAGAGGTATAG